>Ga0075428_100010289_pt1 | contig 10382 bp, 7 predicted proteins | sample RhiMetdeltSRZDD2_FD_75291 | JGI IMG/M metagenome (GOLD analysis project Ga0075428, IMG submission 75291) | Populus rhizosphere microbial communities from Tennessee, USA - Rhizosphere MetaG P. deltoides SRZDD2 | ecosystem: Host-associated > Plants > Roots > Rhizosphere > Soil | place: USA... | reverse complement strand
AAGTTCTGAAGCCGCCCCTCCGACATGAGCAGGTCCACGATCCGAGGGTCAAGCCCGTCGAACCCCAACACCAACACGCGCGCCGGCTTGCGTGGCGAACAGAAGACAAGGAGAAAGGCCGCCGCGCACACCAGGGCAGCGCTTGACCGGCGGCGCAGGAGGTCGATGAGCGGTCTCGTTGGGTGCCTCGGCGCGCTCGATTCTACGCCGCTCCAGGCGGCCGCCTTGGCGACCCGAGGCGTGAGATTCCCCCTCAGTCGGGTTCGCAATCAGCAGGTCGGGAGTTCGATCCGCCCCGCGGTCCACCAAGCTACAAGAATCGGGGTTTTGCGGGCCGCGATTGTGGCGGGAGGCGCGGTTGGACGACCCGATGTCATTCGGGCGGCACGGGAGGCGACTCAACGGATGCCAGCCTCGGGAACCGGCTCGCCACGTGCCAAACGTAGCTGCCGAACGTCCAGAGACCCGCGCAAACAAAGATGGACGCGAACAGGTGGATGAAGAAAAACAGGTACCCCGGGTCCTGCGCCATCATCAACCCTTCTGACGTTGGGCGCTTCGCGTACGACTCCACGCGTTCGGCCAGCGCGTCGAAGCCGACGCCTTCCCCAGCAGGTAGGAGTCCGGCGCGGCCGCCGCCGGTGACCAGGACGGTGACGGACCTCTCGTAGCGGTTGCCATCCGCGTCGTGAGCGACGCGTTGCTCGGTCACGGCTCCCCTCACATCCACGTACCGACGCACGGGCACGTCGAAGAGCTTGAACAATCGGCGGCCCTCTCGACACGTGATTTGGCCCGGCGTCGGTCCCTCGCACCGGAAGGTCACGCCGCTCGTGAAGTAGAGGGTCGCTGCGCCCATGAGGAAAGGAACACCCCCCAGAAAGAGGGCCCCCAGTAGCGAGCTCTGAGGCTGCTGCGTTCCGCTCATTCCCTTGGTCCACGAAGGATATGTCTCGCGGAACCGCGGACCCAAACAGTGGTCCTGTGACGCGAACTGCCGGACGTTGGAGCCGACGAAGCAGTCGTCTCATTCGGGTCTTGCTGGCATCGTCCGGGGGATCGGCGAGGTCTTCCGGACCACCCAGACCGCCCGCGGCATCGCTCCGCGATGTGCCGCCAATTGAGGCGCCCTACTGCATCGTTGGAGATTCACAGCCGGTGGCCGTCTGATTGCGTCCGTCCGTCCACCACTGCACAAGATCGTTCCGAGCATGGCAGTTCTGCTCCGTCCAAGGAGCCCTTTCGAGGAGGGCACGCTTGACGGAAACCATGTGCCAGCTCAAGGCGACCGGACGCTCTTCGTTCAGCTCGGCACAATACTTGGCGGCACATGCTTGCCAGTCCGCTGTCGCGGCAAAGAGGCATTGGGGCACATCCACCGTCTTGTAGGGCTCGAAGGTGTAACTCCTGAAATAGTCGGCTCGGCCTAGATTGAGCACTCGACCCAGCAGCTCGACCGCTTGTGCATTCCTGAAATTCATCCCCGCTGTCCACCCTGCCTTTACTCCCTGTGGCGGCGAGACGAAGTCGGAAAGGCCCCGGGACCACCAAGCGGTCGCACACGGCTCCGGGAGCCGGTTGGGCTCCGTCCGCTGGTCGGGGATCTGGATCAGCACGACCTTCGAGGCATGGTCCCGGATCGAATCGATGTTCGCCAGGATCCAGGCCGCGGCAAGGTCGACGCCGTGTTCATCGTAGTAGCCGGCGTCCACCACCCGCCTGAGCGGCAGGGTCGGCACTTCCGCAGCGGGGCTCACATAGGCGAAGCCAGCGCTGATGCGAGCGACGGTGCTGAGGTGCAGGCCCGCTGCTGCGGGCACGAGCTTCAGGAGCTCCAGGCCGGAGAGCGACGCCGGCACAGGATTGCCGCCCATCCCGGGCACAAACGTCGAAGCGACCTTCGCCAGGTCCAGGTTACTGATGAGCAGCCGGCGTCCGTCCTCAACGATCATCGGGGAGAAGATCAGGGACGGCCTCCACCCTTCCTGCTCACCCTGCCGCAGCTCGGCAAATCGCATTTCGAGTGCGCCCGTGTTCTCCTCCCAGGCCCGCTCGAGCGCAAAGCCACGATCGGCGTAGGCCGTGAACCCGATCGGGAAGACGTCGCGGAACACGAGCCGCTGCGCAGTCGGCTCGAGGCTGTCCTTCGAGATGGCATCGATCATCTGGTCGCGTTTCAACTCCTGGCCCGAGGCGATGGCATGCAATGCGGGGCCCTCGCCGGGAGGCTGCAGAGTCGCGACGTAGTAAGCCGCACCGACCATTCCGCCGGACGCTCCCGCGATAACTCGAATGTGATGAGGGAAGTCCGGGATGTCGGCCTCCAGCGCCGTGAGCATGGATGTGATCCACGTCGCCGCCCTAATGCCGCCGCCGTCCAGAGCCAACACCACGAGCGGCTTCTGCCGACCGGACGGGGTCCAACTCTCGAGAACCGCCCGGCTGTCGAGCAGGCCGGCCGCGCCATCGACGCGAACTGTCACTGGAACCGGTCTCTTGTACTCGTCCCTGAGGTCATAGAGCGTGTGGCGGTATGGACCCCACGAGGCGAGGACGACCCACGCCGCCACGAGCGCGCCGAAGACCCAAAGGCGACGCTCGTCGTAGCGCCAGCGCACGGCACCGTACGCGGTGACCAGGGCGCTGAAGAACATCGCAATGGCCAGCCCTGCCGGCAGCAGCCAGCGCCATCGCGTTATGGCCAGCAGGCCGCAGACCAGGAAGAATGCGAACTGCCCGATGAAAAAGACGGCCGCGGCCCGATGGAACGAGTCCGTGTCCACGACGGAGGACCTGCGGGTTCGGTACTTGCGATGGAGCGCTGCGAGCCGGCGAGCGCCCGGGAGCTCCGGGCCGTCGATCCTCGCGATGAGCCGCCCGATCCAGGTGCCTTTCGCGACTTGGCGAATGCTCCACCACCGGGTGAGCCAGATGCCACCGAGGGCCACAACCGCCCCGACGACAGCACCGATGGGAAGACCCCACTTCTGGAACCAGCGCAGGTACGCCGGCGCCCGGAGGGTCGCCAGCACCACCGCGACCAGAAGGACGCCACTCGTCAGCGCGAGGTAGCGGACGATGAGGGCCTCCGCCTCGTCCTTCGGGCCCCTGCCGGGCCACAGTTCCTTCAGGTCGGTAATCCATTTCTCACGCGACGAGAGCAGGAAGGCGACGACGCCGATGTTGGTGAGGTACATCCCGACACCAAACCCAGCCAGGAGCTGTCGCCATGCCTCCTCGTGCCAGAAGAGATCCGGCAGGCCCAGCTGCCAGAGCAGCAGGTTCCCCGCCACACCGAGCAGGATGGCGGTGGCGAGCGCCAGCAACAGGTAACGAACGGGCCATTCGAGGAACGGTCGAAAGTACAACCAGGCGCTTGGCCGTCCTTCCTTCACCTCCAGGCCAGTTCGGCCTGCCGCTTCTGTCGTCATTGATCGTCCTCGGGCTCCTCGATTTGGATACCCTGCACCGCCTTCATGATCGCGAAAAAAGTCGTAGGTCAGCATGCCGTGGATGTGGAGTGGCTGGGGACCTCCGCCGTCGGCCAGGCCTCGGGGCCGCTCCTGTCGTCGCGCCGCAGATGCTCAGCGCGGGCCGACGAGAAAGCTGAGCCCCACGTTCGCGACGGCCTTTTCCTTCTGCGCGCCGTTGAGATCGCGCGCGAGCGGCACTTGGACGGCAGCGCGAAGCACGACACCGCCTCCGACGTCCACGAGCAACCGCGGTGTCACATAGAGTAGCGAGCCGCCGGTGTTCGGCACCGTTTCGCTTGCTGCCTGATCCTCGCCAGCGAATCGATAGTTGAGCTCGAGAACGCCGTCGAAGCGCTCGGCGAATTTGCGTTCGTAGGCGAGGTTCGCGAGGGCGATGCGCCCGTACCGGTAGCCGTAACCGTTCTCGCCCGTATGTCGGTACTGGACCGAGGCGAAGAGCGCCGACCACCGGTCTAGGAGCCGCAGGGCCGCGAGGCCTGCGAAGGGGTCGGTGGACCCGGTGCCGGGCTGGGCATGTTCGTCCACACGCTCACCGTCCCGCTGATAGTCGTTGTTCCCGAGTGCGGTCTTGACGCCGGCCAGGAGCGACACAGACGAGCGGCGCCCGAGGCCTCCCGAGAAACGCGAGGCCCAGAGCTGCGCCTGGCCGTACAGCTCCGGGTCGGAAAGACCGCGGGTCTCGAAGCTCTCGGCCGTGACGCCCCCTTCGAGCTCGGTGAAGTCCCGGTGGCTGAGGGGCACGCGGCCGTAGATCGTGAAGCGGTCCGAAAAACCGTAGGACGCGAGCGCGGTCAAGCGATTCTCGACTAGTTCCTCCGCCTCCTCCTCGAGAAGACCTTCCTGCTTGTCGAAACGCTCCCAATCGAGCGCGAGGCGGAAGCCTCGAGTGATGTACCCCTCCTTGCCGAGGGCATTGAACGTTGGATCACCACAACGACAGATCGAGCACGGCTCAGCGGGCAGCGCGACAAGGATCAAGCCCATCGCAAACGATCGGTAAACACCGAGAAAAGGAACACGAAGATTCGACATTTCAGACTCCTCGCATTGCAGCAGTCACCAAGGCTCGGGGACCTGCGATGAGGCAGGGTCCGAGCCCCGACGGTTGATTGGCTAGGCCGTACGAGGAGGCGGCAGGTCGAGTCGGAAAAAACCGGCTGGGGAGTTCGGCTCTGCAACGAGCCAGTCGTGTTGAAGAGGGAGCAAGACTGGAGGATCGGACTCTTCAGGCATCGTGGCCGGGGCAACCGAGCCCAGTCCGTTCGGCTGGTCGTGGCGGCAGGCCGCGCGGATTCCACTCCCGTCGCCGGAACCATGACAGGGCTCCTTCGCGGTTTGCCGGGGAGGGCACTGCCGAACGCACAAGCATGTGTGATCGCGACAGTCGTGCCCTTTGGCCACCCACGCCCCGATGAGCGCGTCGAGCGGATCGAGCAACAGAAGGATGACAGCGACGATCGGCAACGAGGGCTTCACGATGGTGCGAGTTGATTGTAGGCCACGAATCAAAAGGTCTTCTGTATGCCCCCAAGGAAGGCGACGTGGGGGGCGAGCTGAGTCTCGTTTACGTATCGGTAGGGCAGGAACTGCACGAGGCCGTAGAGCACCGACCGGTCCGGCAGGTGAACTCGGAGGCCGGGGCTCAGATACAAGAATCGGGAGCCAGTCGACGGCACGTCCTCTCCGCGGTACTGATGTCGCGCCTCGTGCACAAACTTCACTTGGAACGAAGCCGACAGCGGGCCCCAGACCGGACTGCTGGCGCCCGCGGCAACCAGACCAATGTCGCCGAAACGATAGTCAAGGCCGTTCTCGGTGTTGAGCTGGTACGAAGCTGCGATCGACCAGTCGACGATGGCACGTGAGATCCGTCCGCCGCGTTGCAGGGACGCGACGTATCCCCAAGCGCCGCTTCCAGGCTGGAGGGTAGGATCGAGGATGCTGCCATCGAAGTCCCCCTCCCGGCGATATCCGGCGTTCGGCAGCTTCACAGACACGCCGCCAACAAGGCCCCAATGGATCCCTTGCCGGACGCCGAAGAGCAGGTCGCCGAAGCCGGTCGTCCCATAGTCAGCAGCGGGGATTCCGATGTGGGCGACTGTAGAGGAGCGGTCGGCCAGCAGCGGGAGCGAGGCGAGAAGCGTCGTGCGATTCGTCACTCCATAGGCCAGATCGGCCTGCAAGAATGCCTCGTGTCCGTCGATCTCCTCGTGGAACTGGGGCCACAGGATGCCCTGCTCGAACGCGACCTTCGGCCGATAGACCTGCGCCGTGGACTCACCGCCCGCGAGGGGCACTGCTTCATCGGTGTAGCGGTAGGACAGGTCCACACGCAGGTCGCCCTTCGAAACGAGCCCGTTCTGCCCGCGACTGACGAGCGAACAGCTCGCCGTGTCGCAAGGCCAGCCCGACGCGGCAGCCGCAACCAATGCCGCGAAGATGAGACTCAGCCGAGTCGCTGTTCCGAGCGCGCTGCGCATCAGTGAACGACCAGTATGCCCTGAAACGGGAAGCTGGCCGGGTTGCTCTGATCATGGAAGGCGCAGTACGCGTCGGGCCGATCCACCGTCAAGGCGCCCGAGGCTCCCGGTCGCAACACGCCGAGGGCCTCCATCTCGGGGCAAGCACCGTAACCGAGCTCGGGAGCCGCGGTCAAACGGTGTGCGACGCTGTCTTCGTTAACGAAACGGACGACCACAGCTCGCGCGAGGTGGCTGACCTGTGGAGTGACTCCGGCCGAGGTGATTCGAACGATGGGGGCTGGGTCGAGAACTTGGTCGAACCTGAAGGGATCCACCGAAGTCACGCTCTTTCCGCAAGCCGTTACGAGGAGCGCAAGACCAGCCAGGGCCGACGCGAGCGAGCAGAGTAGCCAGCGGCCTTGACCGAAGAGCGTTTCAACGCCCTGAATCGCCTTTTCGACGTCGCGGACCCGCTGGAGATCGCTAGTCACCACGACGGATTCTACGCCCACGCCGTGTCGGCTGGGCCGAACGAGCTTACCGACGTCGCTCAGCTTGAGAACGAGGTCCCAGAGGGGATTGACCTGGGCGTGCGGTCCCCCTATGCTGGACGCCGGACATGAAGTGGCGCGCCTCCAAGACGCTCCTACTTGTAGCGGCGTTGGCGCTGCTGTCGGTGGGAGCGGCGATCGCCGAGGAGTCGTTGGTCCATACGGACGACGGCTGCGCCGTCGAGGTCCACTGTCTGGCCTGTCGTCTCGCGCTGGGGTCGACGGTGGTGCTCGCCCTCGCGATCACTGCTCCGACGAGGATGGAGCTTGTTGGGTTCGTCTCCGGGGAGCCGACACTTGTAACGCGCGACGGCGCCGTTCGCGCTGGCCGATCCAGGGCCCCGCCCCTCGCCTAGAAGAATCAGCCCTTCCTCGTGCCCGTCCTGCAAGGGATGGGCTTGGCTTCTTTTCTTCTTCTGGTCGAGGTCGTCATGCATCTTCTGGTCGAGGTCGTCATGCATCCATTCGATCGCCGTTTTCATGTCGTAGGCCGCATCCTGGTTTCGCTCGTGTTCCTGTTCGTGGCGTTCGCCGCTCCTGCCGCCACAATCGAGGTCAAGGTCTCGGACCCCGACGGCAAAGCCCTTGCCGGCGCCGCGGTCAGCCTCGTACCTTCGAGGCAGGAAGTCCGCACCGGAGACGACGGCGTCGCACGTTTCGACAACGTGCCGCCGGGCGCCTACGACGTGGCTGTCAGGCTGACAGGGTTCGCTCCCTCACGGACGGACATCAGCGTGGCCGAGGGCACGCCTTTGAGCGTTCCAATCACGCTCGCGATCGGGCGCTTCTCCGAGTCCATCACCGTCGGCCCCAACGGGCGAGACACCTTCGAGTCGTACCAGCCGGCGAGCGTGCTGGGAGGCGAGGACCTGCAACAGCGTCTCGGCAGCACCCTCGGGGCGACTCTCGCCAACGAGCCTGGCGTCAACGTGCGCACGTTTGGCTCCGGCAACGCACGGCCGGTGGTCCGCGGCCTCGACAACGACCGCGTCCTGATCCTCGAGAACGGCGCGCGTACTGGTGACCTCTCGAGTCAATCGGCCGACCACGGCGTCACCCTGGACCCAGCCACAGCGACGCAGATCGAGGTGGTCCGTGGTCCCGCGACGCTGCTGTACGGCTCGAGCGCCATCGGCGGCGTCGTGAACCTCGTGTCCGACGAGATCGCGACCAAGCCCGTCGAGGGTGTGCACGGAGCCTTCACCGCGCAAGGCGCCACGGCCGACGAGAACGGCGGCGGCGCGGGCAACCTGAGCGGCGGAAACGGCTCGGTAGCCTGGCGCGTCAACGGATCGGGCCAGCGCACTGACGATTACGACACGCCCGAAGGCAAGGTCCCGAACAGCCAGTCCAACTCGAAGTCTGGAGGCGGATCCCTCGCTTACACCAGCGAGAACGGTTTCCTGGGCGCCTCGTACCAGTACGTCGACACGCGTTATGGCGTTCCCTTCGTGGAGGAGGGCGAGACGACCCTGCATCCGCGCCGGAGCCGCATCGACCTGCGCGGCGAGCGGCGCAACCTCGGCGGTCTCATTAGCGGGATCAAGTTCCAAGGAGGCTTCCGCGACTACAAACACGACGAGATCGAGGGCAGCGGCGAGATCGCAACGAGCTTCAAAAACCAGGTCACCGAGGGGAACCTCTACCTCAACCATCGCCCAGTCGGCGCCCTCACGGGAACCTTCGGCGTGCGCGGCGAGTACCGCGACTACAGTGCGGCCGGCGAGGAAGCCCTCGCGCCGCCAACGACGCAGAACACTTATTCCGGGTTCGTTTACGAGGAGCTCGCCTACCGCCACATCTCCATCCAGGTCGGCGGACGCCTGGATCACACTTCCTTCGATCCTAATGGGGCGACCGTTGAACGGCCGGACATCCCCAAGCGCGACTTCACCAACGTCTCCGGCTCGCTCGGCGCCCTGGGTTACTTGCGCGACGACCTGACCCTCGCTTTGAACCTGGCCCGCGCTGCTCGGAATCCCAGCCTCGAGGAGCTCTACAACCTCGGACCCCACGCTGGGAACTTCGCCTTCGAGATCGGCGATCCGACGCTACCCACCGAGATCGCTTACGGCGCCGACCTGTCGCTGCGCTATCGGACCGCGCGCTTCTCGGGAGAAGCCACGGGCTTCATCAACAGCATCGACCAGTACATCTTCCCGTTGCAAACGGGAGAAGTGGAGGAAGGGCTGCCGGTCGTGACCTTCGTCTCGGCTGACAGCAAGTTCACTGGCTTCGAAGGCCACATCGACGCGGGGCTCACTAAGGACCTCTGGCTGGTGCTCGGGGGCGACGCGGTACGCGGAGAGCTCCGTGATGGCAACGACGCATTGCCCCGCATCCCTCCCCACCGTCTATGGGTCGGGCTCCGCTTCGAGCGCGGGCCGTTCCACCTCGAGGGGGAGGTGAAGAATGCCGGCAAGCAGTCGCGCGTCTACGGCGCCGAGACGCCAACCGACGGGTACACCCTCGTGAACTTCCACGGTTCCTACCAGCTCACCACGGGTAGCGCGGTCCATACCGTGACGGTCCGCCTGGACAACATCGGCGACGAGCTGTACCGAAACCATCTCTCGTACATCAAGGATTTGGCCCCGGAGATGGGCCGTTCGCTCAAGCTGGTCTACGGGGTTCGCTTCTAGAAAGGCTACGGGGGTGCCTGTCGCACGTTGTCGACGATGTTCCGCCACGGCCTGCCCCGGCACCTCATGGTCCGGTGTTGCTCAAGACGGCCAAGCAGCTCCGCGCGGACCATGACAAACGGGTGAGGCTCGAGAACGAAGGCGAAAGAGACGCCAACTAAGCCTCCGAGGCGCCGCCTCGCGGTGGCGCCGGTCGTGAGGCCTTGAACTCCAGGCCGGACGGTCAAAGTCGAGGGCTCGCCAATGGGGGCGCCAGCGAGGCGCACTGCGCTTTCTATCCGCCGTCTGAGGGACGCCCAGCCCGACACCGGCCCGAGCGCCGGATGGACAACTCGTCGGTCATGTACGCCCGATTTTGAGCGGACCTTCGCAGGCTTGAGCGGCCGCGGGGCTCCGGAGCCGAGCTGCAGAAGCCCTTGGCCCTGGTCGTGATCGGCGATCTGACGCTGTCGACGGCGGTGACCTTGTTCGCCCTGCCGACGCTCTACGTTTCGGCTCGACGCTAGACCTTGCGGCCGTCGATCTGACTGACCGCTTACGTCGCTCGTAAGACATTACGCCCGCCGTAAGGGGACCGCGTCTCATCCCCCTGCCATCTAAGGACTTTCTGCAAGCGTCGGCCGGGCACCGCGCTTGCTTGAGCACCACCGGTCCGCGGGAGGTTTTTTTCTATGGAGAATCGATCCGTCCGGACGTGGACGTGGTCCGCCGTGCTCGTCGCGATTGCGACGTTCGCCAGCTTCGCTACCGCCAAGGCGGCTCGTCCCGCGCCGAATGCGTATCTCGTCAACAACCTCGTCTCCGACGGGACGATCCCCGCGGAGCACTCCGATGCAAACCTCGTCAACGCCTGGGGGATCGCTCACAGTTCGAGCAGCCCTTGGTGGGTGGCCGACAACGAGACCGCGGTTTCCACCCTCTACAATGGCGCGGGGACACCGCAGACTCTGGTGGTCAACGTTCCCGGAGCTCCCACCGGCATGGTCTTCAACGGCAGCTCCCATTTCGTGATCACGAACGGGACCGTTTCCGCCCCCGCGATATTCCTGTTCGCCAGCGAGGACGGCACCATCTCCGGCTGGAATCCGGGTGTACCGCCTCCGCCACTGTCGAAGCAGGCCTTCGTGGGTGCCACGTCGCCCGATGACGGGGATTACAAGGGACTCGCCATCGCGAGCACCGCCTCCGGCGACTTCCTGTACGCGGCGGACTTTCACAACGCGCGCGTCGACG
>Ga0075428_100010286_pt1 | contig 10383 bp, 6 predicted proteins | sample RhiMetdeltSRZDD2_FD_75291 | JGI IMG/M metagenome (GOLD analysis project Ga0075428, IMG submission 75291) | Populus rhizosphere microbial communities from Tennessee, USA - Rhizosphere MetaG P. deltoides SRZDD2 | ecosystem: Host-associated > Plants > Roots > Rhizosphere > Soil | place: USA... | reverse complement strand
TCACGCGATGCGGTCCCACCGCCGCCGCGAGACGCCGCAGCTCCGAGCTCTCCCTTCGATAATCGGCCGCCACGACGACCCCGGACGCGACAAGACCGCCGATCACCGCGGCCGAAAGAAGCGCCGCCGGCGATCGGCCGGTCCTCGTCATCCACGAAATTGCCGCGCTCCGTCGCATGGGACGTGTCCATGCGCACGCGGGTCGAACCGCAGCTCAACCCGCGTGACGCCGAATCAGCTTGGCGAACGTTTCCCGCACCGTCTCGAACTCGTTCTCCGCTATGCCCCGCTTCGCTACACCCTCGACCTGACGTAACGCCTCGATCTCGTCGGGCGCAAAACCGCCGCTCCGGACTGCTGCCTCGATAAACTGCGCCGTCTCGCTCGACTTGAAAAAATCCGCCGAATGCGACCGCGCTGCCAGCTCACCCGCCGCGAGCCATTTCCCCACGCCATACCAACGTGAGTCGAGGAAATCGCGCAGATTCTCGTCCGCCTTCGCCGCGGCACCAGTGATCGAGCCGATCGAATCCCCGGTGGTGATTCGTTGGTGGAGATCCCCGTATTCCGCACGCGCCGCGTCGCTGAGATTCACCGAGCCAAGCAGCTCGACCATCTCCGCCACCACGCGACCCGCTCGCTCTCGATCCTCGACCTCGATCGCTACCTGGAGATCCGTCGCGCGAACGCCGAGCCGCAAGGCCGCCGTCGAGTCGACGAACGTCGAGCCCCCACCGCGAGTCACCGACCACCGTGGTGCATCCAACGACGAGCGGACCGCCATGGCAAGCTGCGGTCCGCCCGTGAGTGGTTGCGCGATCGATTCGGCGCTCATCTCCAACGCTGCGTTGGCGCGTCGCGACTGGACGGCCGGGAACACCGCGATCAACAATGCGGCCGCGGCCGCGAGCGGAACGCCCGCCGTCCACCACCGCGGCCGCGGACGGGATATGGGTTTCGGGGCCGGGAACGGGACGACGGCACCTGCATCGAGCTCGCCTCGAGCCCTCAAGGCATCCGCGTAGATCTCGAACGCTTCCTCTGACTCCGTCAATAACCTCAGAACGCGTTCTCGCTCGGCTCCGGCAAGCCTGCCATCGATGAACGCTGCCACCAGATCGGGATCGAATTCGTCAAATTCTGCCATTGGTCTCGTCGATATGCGCTGCGCGGATTTCGGGCCGCGGCGGCGCGGAGATCCGAACGTCTTTCACTAATGTTTGACGGACGTCATCCGCCGTTTCCGCGATCAGCCTGCCTCGACTTTCAACCAGTCGCAGTCGTCCCGACCGATCCCCTGCGATGCGAGGTCCTCGTGCAACGTCTCGAGAAGCCGCTTGACCCGCACATACAGCGGCTTCTGAGGGATGCCCACCGCCCGCGCGACGTCCGCGATGCTGAACCCCTCGTAGAAGTGGAGACGGACGATCAGCCCGTCCTCCGGCGCCAACCGGTCAACCGCACGACTGAGCGCCGCTTTGGCCGCCTGCAGGCGGGCATCCCGCTCGTGGTCGAGAAGCCGGCCATCGGCTGACTCGGGCGACGCGACGTGATCGACACTTGCGCCGTTCTCGACGCGTTTCGGTGTCCGGTAGGGCAGACTCGCCAGCAGCTTCCTGAGCTCTGCGCGGTCTACCTTCAGCCGGCCGTCCTGAGCGAGGAAGCCGCAGGCCTGCTCGAAGGTCTGCCCGTCCCGGTAAATGGCCGCCTCGAGGCGCACCGCGACCTCGCCGTGCCGCTTCGCCTCGGCCGAAGGGCGCCACTTGCCCCAGTGCTTGATCCGATGGTCCCGGAACAAGTTACTGATCACGACCGTCAGAAACGTCGTCCGGCTGCTCGCCCCGCGGTACTTCCGCAGTACGGCGTAGTCGTCCTGAAGGAGCTTGAGGCGCACGTCGGACGCAAAGTCCTCGGCATCGGCACCCTGAACGCCGTTGCGCCGACAGATCGAGCTCGCGATGCGGTCAATGACGTCGAGCTGCTCGACGTACCACTGTCGCGGATCCATCACGTTATGGTTTCGCTCCATCGCGCCAGCGCTCGAGCGCCGTGACTCGGGCCTCGAGCGAACGCATGCGATCGGTCGGCGTAGCCGTCGCGGCCACGGCCGGCCCTGCTCCGCGCCTGGTCGAACCGACGTCCGCGCTCACGCGCGGGAGACCTGGGGCGGTCGTTCCCGGAGTGCGTGGGGCAACCCCGCGGGACGAGATCCGAACGAACCATCGACCGGGAGGCCCGAGCCAGACCAGGCGGAACAGGCGCTCACCCGGCGGCATCCGGAACGGGCTCCGCGCGAGCAACAGGAAGCTCACGCCGAGGAGGCTCAGGCCGGACGCGGCCATCGTGACGGTACCTAACGTGGCCCGTGTCGGCTGACGGGACCCGGTCTGCACGATCTCGGCCCGCGTACCCAACGACAACCGGACGTTCAATGACAGGTTGATGAGCAGGAGCGCGATGGGCAATTGGATCAACGCAATGATCAGCGTCTTTCGTCGCCGCCGTCGTGTATCCGGATCCGCCCTGAGCTGCTGGCGCTGCGTCGCGGCCTCATCGACCGTGGCACGGAGCCCGTTCAGGATCTCCTCGGGCCGGAACCCCAACACCGCGAGACGGCGCGCCGACGACGACGCCTGGAGCGCGCGCGTGAGTGCGATGGCGCCGAGGAACGCGGCAGGGATCGCTGCCCACGCCGCACCGATCCTGCGACTCAGCGACTGGAACAGCAGCCAGCTGATCATCGTGAGGAACACGAGGACGAGACTCAGCGTCCCCGTCTCCTGCGCGAACAGGCGGATCGGGACCGGGATCTCGGGCGTCGCGAGGCGGGCGTCGTCGATCGCCTCCACGAGCGCTTCGGCCGTCGCGAATCGCGCCGACGGTTCCTTGGCGACGCAACGGTCTATCGCGGCCCCGAGCGACTCGGGCAGATCGGGCCGGAGCGACACGGCGGAAGGCGGCGTCTCCGTGAGCTGCTTGACGAGTATCTGGTGCGTCGACTCGCCGGAGATCGCCGGGCGGCCGGTGAGCGCGAACAGCGCCACGAGACCTAACGAGTAGAGGTCACTCCGGCCGTCGACGACGTCGCCCGACGCCTGCTCGGGGCTCATGTACTCTGCCGTTCCGACGACCTCGCCCACTCGCGTCAATCCCTGCGTGGCGCCCTTCGCCTCCGCCTTCGCAACGATGGATCGCGAGATGCCGAAGTCCATGAGGAGCGCGCGGCCCGTCGCGCGCTCGAGCATGATGTTGTCGGGCTTGATGTCGCGATGCACGACGCCGCGGCCATGCGCGTACGCGAGCGCGTAGCCGATGTCTTGCAACAGGCGCACGATGCTTCGCACATCGAGTGGGCCCGCCCTTCGCACGCGCTCCGCGATGCTCTCCCCTTCCACGAAGCCCATCGCGAACGCGAGCACGCCGTCGCGTTCTTCGACAGCGTGCACCGGCACGATGTTCGGGTGGGAGAATGACGCGGCCGTGCGCGTCTCGCGGAGGAACCGCTCGCGCAGCGACGAGTCGCCGGCGAATTCCGCCGGCAGCACTTTGAGCGCGACCGGCCGATCGAGTCGCAGGTCGCGCGCGAGGTACACAGCGCCCATGCCGCCGCGTCCCAGCTCGCGCTCGATCGCATAACGATCGCCAAGCTGTTGGCGGATGTCGGGTAAGCCGCTGCTATCGGTCATTATGGATTCGCTCAAGGGCACAAACATGCGCCGTGCAAACCGTCTCCGCACGGGCGGGACGGGCAATTTGTGGTCGCTCATGCACCTTGACGGTTCCGGCGCGGCGCGCAGCATCGACGCAACCGGAACGACCGGGTCGACTCCATTGTCGACCCGGTCGCAGCAAGATGTGAGAAATCGCCGGATATCCCCCCATACTTAGCAGGTCTCGGAGGCATGCCTCCGACGGACTGATCCATGGTGGTAGCCAATTGGTTACCGAAATCTCATGTCTCGAGTGCGTGCCAGTGCGGACGTCTTCCACGCCGTCGCCGACCCGACCCGGCGCGCCATTCTCGATCGGCTCTTGGAGTGATGGGAGTTGGGGTGCCCGAGCTAGCCGCCGGCCGGCCGGCGGTCTCGAACACCTGGCTCCTCCCTCCAGCAGCGGAGCTTATTGAAAAGACCTCGGGCAGCTGGATCGGAAGAAACTGGTGGCCTGGCGATCCGTCGCCTGAATTGGGCCCTCGGCCTCAGACCGACGGACCCCAGCCCGGTGCGTAGGTTCGCGACCAGCGAGTCATCGCGTCCTTGTCTCCCACGATGCGACCGGTCGCCGGATCGACCTTGAGCTTGCGACCCGTTTGATGGGCGATCGTGCCGAGGTGGCAGAGCATCGCCGTCTTCGCACCATCCGAGATCGGGGCGTTGAGCTTCGCGCCGGTGCGGATCGCATCGACGAAGTTCCGCATGTGCAGCTCGGTGAGAAAATCGTCGCCGGTCGTGTTCAGCGCGTCGCCCTTCTCCGTCGCGATCGATTCCTTGACCACCTTGTTCCTGAGATCCGCGAGCACCCAGCCGTCCTGGTCGATGATCAGGCTGCCCTCGGTGCCTAACAGCATGGTCCCGCGGCCGCGGCCATACATGGGGAGCCCGTTGCAGCTCTGACCGTGCCACACGATCGTCTTTCCGTCGGCGAACTCGAACATCGCGTCCTGCGTGTCGGGGAACTCCCAGTCGTCCTGGAAGTGATTCCGGTGGCCGTACGAGATCACCGTCGTCGGATAGTCGACGCCTAACAACCACCGCGCGACATCGATCTCGTGCGTGCCGTTGTTGCAGATCTCACCGGTGCCCCAGCGCTGGAACCAGTGCCAGTTGTAGTGCACGACGTTGTCGCGGTACGGGGTCCTCGGCGCCGGCCCTTGCCAGAGCTCATAGTCCAGCTCCGGCGGAACGGGGACTTCCTTTCCTTTGCCGATGGTCGTTCGCGTGTTCGCGTACCACGCGCGCGCGAGATACGGCTTCCCGATCGCTCCGTCCTTCAGGGCCTGTATGGCCTCGAAGAATCGCGGGCCGGACCGGCGCTGCGTGCCGAGCTGCACGTGCTTCTCGTACTTCGACGACGCCGCGATCAGCAGCTCGTCCTCGTGCGGATTGTTCCCGCTCGGTTTCTCGAGGTACACGTGCTTGCCGGCCTTGAGGGCGAGCAGCGTCATCGGCGTGTGCCAGTGGTCGGGCGTCGCGATGGCGATCGCGTCGATGTCCTTGTCGTCGAGGGCGCGGCGAAAGTCGCCGATCACCTTCGGGGAGGCCTCGGGGTGGGTACGCCTCACCGCCTCGATCCCCTTGTTCACCACCCGGGAGTCCACGTCGCAGATGTACGCGACTTCCGAGTGCTCGAACTTCGCGAAGTTCTGCGCGTGTACGACGCCGCGTCCGTTCACGCCGACGACGGCCACGACGACCTTCTCGTTAGGAGACCTGCGCGTCGTTCCGGCGAACAATGGCGCGACGGTCCGGGAGCCCGCGACGAGGCTCAAGCCGGCTGCGGATGTGGTCTTGAGAAAGTCCCGCCGGTCGATGGCGGATTCGTTCGAGTCCATGGGTTCTCCGATGTAATCGTCATCCCGAGCCGTCAGGCGAGGGATGACTCTGTCATTTCAACTCACGGATCTTGACGTCCCGAAACCAAACCACGTCGCCGTGATCCTGCAGCACGATCTGCCCTTTCCGCCGAACGGGAAACCACGACGGATACGTCTTGTACTTGCTCGCCGCAAAGGCCGATTCGAAGCTCGGGGTGCCGAGGTCGAACTCGACGACCTTCTCGCCGTTCAGCCAGTGCTCGCCATGGTTCCCGCGAAAGACGATCGACGACCGGTTCCACTGGCCGGCGGGATTGACGTGCTTTCGGTCGTTAGGCGCGAACATGTCGTACAGCGCGCCGGACCGATGGCTCGGGATCTTCGTATCCTCGGCCTTCTCATCGTCGATGAGCTGGTATTCCCAACCCTTGGCCGCGTGAGGCGGATCCATCGCCGTCGAGAGCGCCTCGGCCACGTTGTATTTCACGCCGCTATTCCCCGCCTCGGCGATCTTCCACTCCCACGAAAGCTCGAAGTCGCCGAAGCTGCGGTCGCTGATGAGATCCATCCCCGTGAGCGGTTGCCCGTCGGCCTGGACGGGCCCCTTGCCGTGCTCGACGTGCTTGATCGCCCCATCGTCGACCGTCCAGAGGCCCGGCGGCGTCGTGCTGAAGCCGAGCCCGTGCCAACCGGCGAGCGTCTTCCCATCGAACAGGAGCTGCCAACCGTCCTTGACCTCGGCGGCACTCAACACGTTAGGCGTCGCCGATGCCGTCCTCGATTTCGGCGGTGACGTCGTGGTTTGCGCGTCGAGCGCGCCGGCACAGGGAACGACGCCGATCCAGGCGACGATGAAGGCGAGCACGTGTCGCGGCAGGGCTGATCCGGGATTCCGCATGGGGCGCCGTTCCGTTCGTCAGGGTGATGCCGCCTCGCGTGGAACGAGCACGGGCGCCGCCAGCTCTATCGGCGCGCGCTCGAGACGCGGCACGAGGAAGTGTATGATCGCCCATCCCGCGAGATACGCGCCGCCGCAGACCGCGAAGATCGGGCCGTATTGCTGCCCGTTGGCGTCGAGAATGCGGCCGATCATTCGCTGAAAGACGACGCTGCCCATCGCGCCCGCGAACGCACCGATCCCCACGACCGAGCCGACCGCGGAACGAGGGAACATGTCGCTGGGCAGCGTGAACACGTTCGCCATCCACCCCTGATGCGCCGCGGCGGCGACGGCGACCATGAGCACGGCGACCCACTGGTTCGGCGCATGAGTCACGAACGCGGTCGGCACGATCACGCACGCCATGAGCAGCATCGCGGTCTTGCGCGCGCGGTTCACCGACCAGCCCCGCGCGAGCAGGGTGCTCGAGAGCCAGCCTCCGGCGACGGATCCCACGTCCGCAACGAGGTACACGATGATGATCGGAATGGCGAGCCCGGACAGCGACACGCCGTACTTCGCATCGAGAAACTTGGGTAGCCAAAACAGGTAGAAGAACCACACCGGGTCGGCGAACAGCTTCCCGATCGCGAAAGCCCACGTTTGCCTGTAGCCCAGGAGCCGGACCCACGACACGGTCGCTTCCGTGGGCTCGGGCCCGTCGCTCCGGATGTGCGCGCGCTCCGCTGCCGACACGCGGGGGTGCAGCGACGGATCCCGGTACAGCGGGATCCACAGTGCCAGCCAGATGAGCCCGACCGCGCCGGTGATGATGAACGCCCACTGCCATCCCCAACGCAGCGTGATGGCCGGAACGACGAGCGGCGCCACGATCGCACCCGTGTTCGTGGCGGCGTTGACGATCCCGATGGCCAACGCCCGCTCGCGCTTTGGGAACCACTCCGCGACCGTCTTGACGGCGGCCGGGAAGATCGCCGATTCGCTCAACCCGAGCGCTGCTCTCGCGATGGAGAACCCGCCGGCCGTGCGCGCGAGCGCGTGCGCCATGGCCGCCGCCGACCAGGCAATGACGGCGGCGCCGAGGCCGCGCTTGATCCCAACGCGATCGATCACGCGCCCGACCCCCAGCAGCCCGAGCGCGTAAACGAAGCTGAACCACGAGACGATGTCGCCGTAGTCCGTCTCCGACCAGGCGAGATCGCGCTGCAGCGTCGGGGCGAGGATGCCAAGGACCTGGCGATCGACGTAGTTGATCGTCGTCGCGAGGAACAGGAGGGCGACGATCGTCCAGCGGTACCCGAAGCGGCGCTCGCTCATGCGCTCTACAATGGCGCAAACCTCTGGAAAACAGAAGTACCGTGGGCGACCCCGGTGGCGCGTTAGGCAGCGCCGTCGGCCGTTCACCTTGGCGATCCGACTTTGGCGTCCGCGATGTGTCAGGTCGCCGGGACCTCCACCGGCCGCATTGCGCCCGTGTACCTTTGAGGAACCGGAAGATCACAGCCCCAGTCCCAGGTACGACCATGTCCGAGCACATGCCGCCCGAGGACGACCCGATCATTCGCGGACTCCGCGATGCAGGTATCCGGCCTCTACCACCGGCTGGCACGGGACGCGACTCCCCGGTCCCCCGCTCGGTGATCCTGCTGATCGCCACCGTGCTGGTCCTCCTTGCGTTCCTGCCGTTTCTGGCACGCCGGCTCGCCGATTGGCTCTGGTATCGGGAGATCGGCTTCGAGCGCGTGTTTCTCACGAAGGTCGTCGCGCAATGGGTCCTCGGCGTGCCGACGGCGCTGCTGGCGTTCGCCGTCCTTTATGCCAACGCGCGCGTCGCGATGAGCGGCGCGCCGCGTCCGGTACCACCGCCCGTCTCGCGAATGCACTCGGGAATCGAGATGCGAGACGCGGCACGCGCGCTGATCGCGCGCGGCATGGGATGGCTCGCCATACCGGCGACTGCCGTTCTCTCGATCGTGATTGCGCTCGCGGCGGCAGGCCAGTGGCGCACGCTGCTGCAAGCCGCCTACGGTACGCCATTCGGTGTCACCGACCCGGTGTTCGGCCGCGATGTCGGCTACTACGTGTTCACGCTTCCGGCCATCGAGCTGGTGACGGGCCTGCTGTTCGGACTCCTGCTGCTCACACTCGTTGCCATCGTGATTCCGATCCACGTCCTCCGCGGCGAGGTCCACGGCTCGCCCCGAGGGATGTCCATCGGGCCGCGAGCTCAAACACAGCTCGCCGTGTTGGCCGGCCTGCTCCTGCTGCTGACGGCCCTGCGGATTCGGTTCGTGCGGATTCCCGGGCTGCTGTTCGGCAACCACCTGCCGCTCACGGGCGCGAACTACGTCGATCTCCACACGCGGCTTCCGGCGTTGCACGTGCTGAGCGTCGTCGCGTTCGCCGGCGCACTGCTCATCCTCTGGGGCGGCCTCCGCGGGCGCCTCGTCCCGATGGCGGCGCGGGTCGTCGTCGGTTACGTCGCGGTGTCGGTTTTGGCGGCGCTGATACCCGCCGCGTACCAGCGGCTGGTGGTGCAGCCTAACGAGCTGGCACGCGAGACCCCGCAGATCGTAAACCACATCCGCGCGACGCGCCAGGCGTGGGGTTTGGAGGGCATCGAGGAGCACGAGCTCGTCACCGACACGCGCCTGACGCGCACGCTCATCGCGGCGAATCGAGCGACGGTGGACAACGTGCGCCTGTGGGACCGCGAGCCGCTGCTCCAGACGTTCGGACAGATCCAGTCGATCCGCACGTATTACGACTTCGTCGCCGTCGACGACGACCGCTATCAGGTCGCCGGACAGCTCAGGCAGGTGATGTTGTCGGCGCGCGAGATGAACACGGCTTCCCTCCCCACGCGCGGCTTCATCAACGAGCACCTCACCTATACCCATGGCATGGGTGTGACGCTCGGCCCATCGAACGCGGTGACGACCGAGGGATTGCCGGTCTTGTTCATCAAGGACCTGCCGCCGGTGTCCAGCATCGACCTGCGCATCACGCGACCGCAGATCTATTTCGGCGAGATGTCGAACGACTTCGTGCTCGCCCCGAGCCGCCAGCGTGAGTTCGACTACCCGGCGGGCGAAGGCGACGCGGCAGCGTATTCGTCGTACGACGGGCGCGCGGGAGTTCCGGTTGGGTCGTTCGCGCGCAGGCTGCTCTACGCGATCCGATTCGGCTCGCTCAACATTCTCCTGTCAGCCGACCTCACCGATCGCACGCGGATCCTCTACTACCGCGACGTGCGCGAGCGCGCCGAGCGCGCGCTCCCGTTCCTCTCGTTCGACCGCGACCCATATCTCGTGATCACCACGGACGGCCGTCTCGTGTGGATGCTCGACGGCTACACGACATCCGCGCGGTACCCGTACGCGAGAGGGACGCAGGACGGCACGAACTACATGCGCAACAGCGTGAAGGTGACGATCGACGCCTACGACGGCGTGGTGCGCGCGTATCTCGCGGTGCCGTCCGACCCGATCATCCGCACGTTGGCCCGCATCTATCCCGGCCTGCTGCAGCCGCTCGATTCGATGCCCGCGGATCTCCGCTCGCACCTGCGCTATCCGGAAGACCTGTTCGGCCTGCAGACCGCATTGTTCGCGACGTATCACATGGCCAATCCGGAGACGTTCTATCACCGCGAAGACCAGTGGCAGATTCCCGAAGTGCCTGGCGCGACGGCGGACTCCGACGGTCGCCCGACGGGCCAGGCGTTTCTCCGGCACATGGTGATGCGACTTCCGGGCGAGCGTGACCCGGAGTTCATTCTGATGCGACCCTTCACGCCGCGGCAGAAGGACAACCTCGCGGCGTGGATGGTGGCGCGGAACGATGGCCCGCACTACGGCAAGCTCGCGGTCTATCGCTTCCCGCGGCAGAGCCTCGTCTTCGGGCCCAACCAGATCGTCAACCGGATCAATCAGGACACGGAAGTGTC
>Ga0075428_100010284_pt1 | contig 10385 bp, 10 predicted proteins | sample RhiMetdeltSRZDD2_FD_75291 | JGI IMG/M metagenome (GOLD analysis project Ga0075428, IMG submission 75291) | Populus rhizosphere microbial communities from Tennessee, USA - Rhizosphere MetaG P. deltoides SRZDD2 | ecosystem: Host-associated > Plants > Roots > Rhizosphere > Soil | place: USA... | reverse complement strand
GTCACCTCGGCGATCGACGCGACATCGTCCGAGCGGCCGTCCCCAGCGGCATCTTTGATCGCGTAGTGGCGATAGTCGGATTTGCGAGGCAGCCCGTCCTCGAACACCACCAACGATGCCACCACATCGGTGCCCATGACGTGGCTGATGTCCACACACTCGATACGCAGCGGCGCTTCCGCCAAACCTAGTGCATCCTGAATGCTTTGCAGCGCAGCTGTTCTCGCGGTGAAGTCCCCGGCGCGCTTGAGTTTGTGCTGGTTCAGTGCATCCTGGGCGTTACGCTTCACCGTTTCGGCAAGTGCGCGCTTGTCGCCGCGGCGCGGCACCCTCAGCGACACCCGGGACCCTCGCAGCTGAGACAGCCAGGTCTCGAGCTGGTCGGCATTGGCCGGCAGACATGGCACGAGTACCTGCCGGGGTACCGGGCTCAGCGACTCGTCGGCGGCGCCGTCAAGCTCGACCTGATCGCCGTAAAACTGTGTCAGGAACTGCTCGACGAGATGCTCCTGACTGGATTCGCCTGGCTCACCTGATTTTTCGACGATCCACCCGCGCTGGCCGCGCACCCGGCCGCCGCGGACATGGAACACCTGCACAGCCGCTTCGAGTTCGTCGTCGGCGAACGCGACGACGTCGGCGTCGGTGCCGTCACCGAACACCACGGCCTGTTTCTCCAACGCGCGCTTGAGGGCGGAAATGTTGTCGCGCAACCGTGCCGCCCGCTCGAAGTCCAGCTCCGCGGATGCCTGGTTCATCTGGTGTTCCATGTCGCGGGCCAACCGGTCCGTCTTGCCGGCGAGGAAATCGCAGAAGTCATTGACGATCTGCCGGTGCTCCTCAGCGGTGACTCGTTCGATACAAGGCGCCGAACATTTGTCGATGTAGCCCAGCAGGCATGGCCGCCCGATCTGCCTATGCCGCTTGAAAACTCCCGCGGAACACGTGCGTGCCGGGAACACCCGGGTCAACAGGTCGAGGGTTTCCCGGATGGCCCACGCATGCGAATACGGCCCGAAGTAGCGGACGCCCTTGCGTCGCGCCCCGCGGTACACCATCAACCGCGGATACTCCTCGTTCAAGGTCACCGCCAAGACGGGATACGACTTGTCGTCGCGGTAGCGGATATTGAACCGCGGGTCGAACTCCTTGATCCAGTTGTATTCCAGCTGCAGCGCCTCGACTTCGGTGTTGACCACCGTCCACTCGACGCTGCCCGCCGTCATCACCATCTGCCGGGTGCGCGGCGCCAGGCTGTAGATGTCGGCGAAGTAGGACGTCAGCCGGCTACGGAGGCTCTTGGCCTTGCCGACATAGATCACCCGGCCGTGCGGATCACGGAACCGGTAGACGCCCGGGTGGACGGGAATCGACCCGGGAGCAGGCCGGTACGTCGCTGGATCGGGCACGGATTCCAGGTTACTGCCGACCGGTGACCCGACTTGCGTAGCTTCCACGAGTACTTCCCCCGACGTGCCAAAAAGCAGAGCTGGACCAGTTCGCCGTCGCCGCCGACGGCCGCCCCCCGTGCGGCGGAACTGCGGATGTTTCCCTACGATCGGTCCGTACACTGGCTCGCATCCTGGCCGCTTGGCGACAGGGGGTTCAACGATGCCGACCCCTGCTCCCTCCACTGTGCGGAGGCTCGGGCGGTCGCCGATTTCCTTGCTGCGGCGTCAATTGCACCGACTGCTTTGGTGGTCGAAGGCGAGGTCGGAATCGGGAAGACCACGCTGTGGTTGGCGGCGATCGACCAAGCCCGAGAACGCGGGTTTCGCGTACTTTCCGCCCGCACGGCTCAGACAGAATCGGTACGCGCCTATACCTCCGCGGCTGACCTGCTTGCCGATGTCGACGAAATTTTCTGGGGCGATCTGCCCTCACCCCAGCGGGAAGCGCTGGACCGGATGCTGCTGCGATCGGACGGGCGATCTACCAATCAGCGCACGCTTGCGGCGGGCTTCCTATCGCTGGTGAACCGCATTGCCGCCGAGTCGCCCACCCTCCTGGCGATCGACGATCTTCAATGGCTCGACACCTCGAGCAGAAACGTCCTTGCCTATGTGGCGCGCCGACTTTCGACACGTGTCGGTGTGCTTGGCACACTTCGCACCGACAAGACCAGCTCAACCGGGGCTTCTTGGCTGCAGATGCCGCGGCCGGATGCGATCACGCGGCTCGGATTGCAGCATCGATCCTGCGGTACAGGACGCGCTCTTGGCCACAGCGTGTGTCGCCGCCCCGACGGTGGAGGTCGTCGGCCGGGCGATTGACGCCGACTCGCACCGCGCCGCCGAGCTGCTGGAGAAGGCCGAGGACAACGGAATCGTGACGCTCGTGGGCCACCGAGTGCGGTTCGTCCACCCCTTGTTGGCGCACGGCATGTACACGAATGTGCCTGCGGCGCAGCGACGTAGGATGCACCGGCGCCTCGCCGCAATCTTCGACGAACCCGAACTGCGCGCGAGGCACCTTGCCCTCGCCACAACGAGCGGCGATCGGGCAACACTGCAGTCCCTCGATGCGGGTGCGGAAGCCGCGCGTCTTCGGGGAGCACCAGCGGCAGCGGTGGAACTGCTTGATTTGGCTTTCGGACTAGGCGGTGACACTCCCGAGCGCCGAATCCGGTTGGCTCTCTACCATTTCAGTGCCGGCCACCCGGGGAGGGTCCGGGCGTTGCTTGAGGTAACCATCCGCGACTTGTCGCCGGACCACCTACGAGCAGACGCGGTCAGTCTCCTCGCAGTCATGGGCCTGCTCAACGGGATTTTCCCGGAGACGGCCAGCTTGCTGAAACAAGCGTTGAACGAGTCCGGCGAGGACCACTCACATCGAGCGCAGGTACTCATCGCACTGTCGTTCGCGCGGCTCAACTTCGGCTAGCTGGAAAGTGCCGCACGCAGTGTCGAAGACGCTGTGGCAACAGCGACCCGATTGGACCAACCACACTTACTTAGTCAGGCGCTTGGCATTAGAGCCTTGGTGCGATGCATGCGCGGAGGCGGGCTGGACGAAACCGATCTGCATCGCGCAGTCGAATTGGAAGGGCGCCAACCTGATATACCGGCCGCATTCCGCCCACGCCTACAGAACGCGATACTTCGGGGTTGGGCAGGCGACCTCACCCTCGCTCACGAGGAGATGCAATCCATCCGGCGTCACTACATCGAGCGCGGTGAGGACAACGAACTGATCTACGCGGCCTTCCACAGCGTTTTACTCGAGGTCCGGCGAGCGGACTTCACTGAGGCCTCGCGGGTGGCTGAGGACGCCGCCGAAGGGTTGGTGGCCAGCCGTCGCTGCGGGTCCTCGCTGCTGGCGTCATGGCCCGCCATCACCCTGGGATTTCTCGATGTGTCGCTGGGTAACTACGGCAGCGCGCTTCACGTGCTGGACCCCCTGCTTGCCGCGCTCGATACGGTGGGTACCGAGATATTCACAGCGGCGTTCATCCCCGACGCCGTCGAGGCGATGATTCAGGTGGGTCGGATAGCCGACGCCGAACCACTCGTTGCAGCGCTGGAACGCAACGGCCATCGACTCGACCGGCCGTGGATGTTGGCTGTTGGCGCCCGCTGCCGCGCCATGTTGCTTGCAGCGCAAGGAGATATTGAAGGGGCCAGCGCAGCCGCCGCAACCGCAATCAGCGAACACGCGCGGCTGTCGATGCCGTTCGAACGCGCGCGAACCCAGTTGGTGGCGGGTCAGCTGTATCGCCGGCAGCGCCAACGGAAAGCCGCCGCCGAGATCCTGCAGGAGGCGCTGGCAGCGTTCGAAGAGATGAGTGTTCCGCTGTGGGCGGATCGGACGCGAGACGAACTCGCCCGCGGGCATGCCGCGCGCATCGGCGGCATCGACCTGACCCCGTCGGAACAGCGCGTCGCCGAACTGGCGGCGTCGGGAATGACCAACCGCGGCGTCGCTGCCGCGTTGTTCCTGAGTCCGAAGACTGTGGAAGCGAACCTCGCACGTATCTACCGCAAGCTCGGTATCCGCTCGCGGGCCGAACTCGGCCAGCGGATGAGCCGGGCGGAGGAGGCGTAGGGGCGCGCGGGCGATAGCGTCAACCCGATCCTTTCCGATGAACTACCGTCGAGTGATGCGGATCCCGCTCCTGAGAAAGGTCGTGGCCCCGCTAGCCGGGGTCGTGTTGGTACTGGCCGGATGTGCTGCCGAGGAGAACGCACCGCCCACCGGGACAACCGTGGCGGGTCCGTGCTCGGTCATCCCCAACGGCACGCCGGCTCCCAAGACCTCCGCGGCGCCGGCGACGGCGTCGGTCACCACGTCGAAGAACATCTCCACCAACCCCGAGGTCGCCACCGGCTACCGCAAGGACATGACCGCGGTGAAGACCGCCCACTACGCGGTGGCCACCGCCAACCCGTTGGCCACTCAGGCCGCGTGTCAGGTATTGAACAAGGGCGGAACCGCCGCCGACGCCCTCGTGACGGCGCAGGCAGTGCTTGGACTGGTCGAGCCGCAGTCCTCCGGCATTGGCGGCGGCGGGTTCCTGCTGTACTACGACGCCGCCGCGGGCACCGTGCAGGCCTACGACGGCCGCGAGGTGGCGCCCAACGCGGCCACCGAGAACTACCTGCGCTGGATCTCCGATGCCGACCGCACCGAGCCCAAGCCCGACGCCCGCGCGTCCGGCCGGTCCATCGGCGTGCCCGGCATCTTGCGGCTGCTGCAGGACGTCCACACCGAGCACGGCAAGACCGCCTGGCGTGACCTGTTCACCCCCGCGGTGACGATGGCCGACGACGGCTTCGAGATCAGCCCCCGGCTGGCCGCTGCGATCGCCGACGCGGCCCCGCAACTGAAGGTGGATCCGAATGCCTCGGCCTACTTCCTCAACCCCGATGGCAGCGCGAAGACGTCGGGGACCCGGCTGACCAATCCCGGCTATTCAAAGACGTTGGGCGCCATCGCATCTGATCCGCAGGCGTTCTACACCGGCGACATCGCGCGGGACATCATCGCCGCCGCATCGGATACCGCCGGTGGCCGCACCCCGAGCCTGATGACGCTCGAGGATCTGTCCGGATACGCCGCCAAGAAACGCGAACCGCTGTGCACTCCGTACCGCGGCAAGGAAATCTGCGGCATGCCGCCGCCGTCCTCGGGTGGCATTGCGGTGGCCGCGACGCTGGTCATGCTTGAGCATTTCGCGATGGCCGATCACAAACCCACGGACGTCGACCTCAACGGCGGCAAGCCCGCCGTGATGGGTGTGCATCTGATCTCCGAGGCCGAACGGCTCGCCTACGCCGACCGCGACAAGTACGTTGCCGACACTGATTTCGTGCCGCTGCCAGGCGGCTCGCCCAACACATTGCTGGGCAGTGACTACCTCGCCGGCCGGGCGGCTCTGATCTCCGAACAGCACACCATGGGCACCGCGAAGCCCGGTGAGTTCGGTCCGCCGACGACGCCAGCGCCGCCGACGCCCGAACACGGCACCAGCCAGATCAGCATCGTCGACGCGCAGGGCAACGCGGCCGCCATGACGACGACGGTTGAGTCGGCGTTCGGCTCGTTCCACATGGTGGACGGATTCATTCTCAACAATCAGCTCACCGACTTCTCCGCCGAGCCCGTCAAGGACGGGGTGCCGGTAGCCAACCGCGTGCAGCCGGGAAAGCGGCCGCGCAGCACGATGGCGCCCACGCTCGTGTTCGACCGCGGTGCCCAGCCCGGGGCCAAAGGCCCGCTGTACGCCGTATTGGGCTCGCCTGGCGGCTCGGTGATTATCCAGTTTGTCGTGAAAACTGTTGTGGGAATGGTGGACTGGGGCCTCGATCCGCAGCAGGCGGCGTCCGCGGTGGACTTCGGTGCGGCGAACACACCGAAGACCAATGTCGGCGGAGAACACCCGAACATCGACATCTCCGACAACGGCGACCATGATCCGCTGGTGCAAGGCCTGCGGAAGCTCGGGCATCAGGTCGACCTGGCTGACCAGTCCAGCGGACTGTCGGCGATCGCGCGCGATGTCGCGGGTTGGGTCGGTGGCGCTGACCCCCGCCGTGAGGGCCTGGTCATGGGCGACACTCGGTGACAGCCGCGACGGCCCGCGTCGCCAGGCTGACCGAGGCGGACTGGCGGGTGTTCGCCGGGGTTCGGTTGCGGGCGTTGACCGACTCCCTAGGCGAGAACGACCCGCAGTATCAACACGAGGTAGCGTTCACTGCCGGACAGTGGCGCCGCCGGCTGCGCGATCACGCTCAATTCGCGGTGCTGATCGACAACCGACCCGTCGGGCTGATCGGCGCGCAGCTGGAAAGCGCCGAAACCGTCTACCTGTACTCCTTGTGGCTCGACCCGACCGCCCGCCGCCGGGGCTTGGCGCGGCCGCTGGTGGCCGCCGCTGTGGACTGGGCCCGCGACCGCCGAGCGCGCACCGTCACGCTGCGGGTCGCAGCGGACAACACGGTGGCCCGCGGCGTGTACGAAGCCCTTGGATTCACCCTCAATGCGACCGAGACCCCGAGCGCCCGTGGTGAAGTCGCGATGACACTCAGTGTGAGTTGATGTCAGGACGGTAGTGCGCCAGCAGCCCGCGCACGCGGTCCATCGCGTCGATGGCACGCTCTTTGTCGACGGCCTGGATCGCCATCACCGGGATGTACTCGTCGTCGGGCAGGTCTACCCTGGCCCACCGCGCTCCGCGCGGAAACGACACGCCTACCACATCGGACCACGGGATCAGCTTGTAACCAAACAGGTTTCGCACCGCGACACCGGCGCTGCCGACGCGAAGCCGCGGTCGGGTGAACAACAAAACGGCGCCGGCGATGACCCCACCCAGCAGCCCGATTGCCACCTGATCGGCGGTCTGGAAGACCACACCCGTCGAGGAGATCTTAAGCAGCGCACCGACGGCGATATGAACGGCCAGGATTACCGCGGCCGCCGCGTAGGCGAAATACGGTGTCAGATGGGGCCGTATCTCGATGTCCCAGTCGCTCATGACCGCAGATCGCGCAACGTCAGCGCCGTCGACAGCGCTGCGGCGGCCGCCTGTGCACCCTTGTCTTCGGCGGAGTCCGGCAGTCCGGCCCGATCCAGCGCCTGCTGCTCGGTATTCGTGGTCAACACACCATTGGCCACCGGAGTCGACGCATCCAGCGACACCCGCGTCAGGCCCTGGGTCACTGCGTCACACACGTAGTCGAAATGCGGTGTCTCGCCGCGGATCACCACGCCCAACGCCACGACGGCGTCGTGATTGGCGGCCAGTGCCTGTGCCACGACAGGGATCTCGATCGCACCAAGCACGCGCACGATGGTCGGGTTGTGGATACCCGCGTCCGCGGCGACCTTGCGCGCGCCCTCGAGCAGCGCATCACATACTTTCTCGTGCCACGTGCTGGCGACGATGCCCAGCGTCAACCCCGAAGCGTCCAGATCCGGCAGATCCGGGACGCCTGCGCCTCCGCTCAATTCAGAGCTCCGCTCTGGCCGCTCACAGGGCTCCGCCGAACTCGCCCGGCACGGCTTCGTCGTAGTCGTCAAGGCCGATCAGGTCATGGCCCATCCGGTCGCGCTTGGTCATCAGGTAGCGGATGTTCTCCGCATTGGCGCGCACCGGCAACGGAACCCGCTCGATGATGTGTAGCCCGTAGCCGTCCAGACCCACCCGCTTGGCTGGGTTGTTGGTCAGCAGCCGCATCGACCGCACTCCGAGGTCGACCAGGATCTGCGCGCCGATACCGTAGTCGCGGGCGTCCGCCGGCAAGCCGAGCTTGAGGTTGGCGTCGACGGTGTCGTCGCCGGCGTCCTGCAGCTGATAGGCCTGCAGCTTGTGCATCAGGCCGATGCCGCGGCCCTCGTGGCCACGCATGTACAACACGACGCCGCGGCCCTCGCGGGCCACCATCGCCATCGCCGCATCGAGTTGCGGGCCGCAGTCGCACCGGCGGGAGCCGAACACGTCACCGGTCAGGCACTCCGAGTGCACGCGCACCAGCACATCGTGACCGTCGCCGTGCGGTCCGGCGATGTCCCCGCGGACCAGCGCCACATGCTCGACGTCGTCGTAGATGCTGGTGTAGCCGACGGCCCTGAATTCGCCGTGCCGGGTGGGGATGCGGGCCTCGGCGACGCGCTCGATGTGCTTTTCGTGCTTGCGCCGCCATTCGATCAAGTCGGCGATGGAGATCAGTGCCAGGTTGTGGTCGTCGGCGAAAACACGCAGCTCATCGGTCTGCGCCATCGCGCCTTCGTCCTTCTGGCTGACGATCTCGCAGATCGCGCCGGCTGGCTGCAGACCGGCAAGCCGGGCCAGGTCGACAGCGGCCTCGGTGTGGCCAGGGCGGCGCAACACGCCACCGTCTTTGGCGCGCAGCGGCACTACGTGCCCAGGTTTGGTGAATTCGTCGGCGACGCTGGACGGATCGGCGAGCAGACGCATTGTGGTCGCACGGTCGGAGGCCGAAATACCCGTTCCCACACCGTTTTTAGCGTCGACGGTGACGGTGTAGGCAGTGCCGTGCTTGTCCTGGTTGACCGCATACATCGGTAGCAACCCGAGCCGGTCGCAGATCGCGCCGTCCAATGGCACACAGAGGTAGCCCGACGTGTAGCGCACCATGAACGCGACGAGTTCTGGGGTGGCCTTTTCGGCGGCGAAGATGAGGTCTCCCTCGTTCTCGCGATCCTCGTCGTCGATGACGACAACGGCCTTGCCCGCGGCAATGTCGGCAACCGCCCGCTCCACGGAGTCCAGCCTCGTCATCACATCAGTATGAACCACGGTGGCTGTGCAGTTATTGCCAGCTCTCTGAACAGGGCGGATGGCGGATTAGGGCCGCTTCAGGTGGCGCGGCCGCCGAGCGACGAGGCACTGCGCTCACCTGGACAGCCAAAGAAGATCGCATCACCTCGGCGCTGACGTTTTCGGTGCATAGCACTATCCGCCGGAGGCGTTGAGCCTCGAATACAGGGATTGGCCCGTTACCGTGGGATCTAGTGGGGCAGCCGCGGATTCGGGTCCATGAGACGACAACGGCCGCCCTACGAGAGGCAGGGCGGCCGTCCGGTAGTCGGGTCGTTTACGCCACGTACGGGATGAACTGGCCAGCCCACCAGATGCCCCAAGCCGCAAGATCGGGGTTCCATACGACATCTAGGGGCCCCGGAATCCCAAGGTCTATCCAGTTACCCGGAAGCCACGTCGGGGGCAGCCCAAACAACGTGGGGTCACCCCAGTGACCGGGCGGGACTCCTGTCAATCCGGGAACCACCGGGTTGCCTTGCATGACTTGTCCGGGCGGACCAAACGGGTTATGTCCGGGCGGATCAACGCCCGGAATCCAACAGTCGATTCCCGGTACGCAGGGACCGGGGACATGCGGTTTGGCTTGCGCACCACCACCGAACCCCACAGCACTGAATCCCAACACGCCGACCATCGCGGCACCTGCTGCTATTTTCTTCAAGTTCATCGTGAACTCTCCTCGGTCTACGTCACCGCCCGCGGCCCAAATGCCCACATTGCCGGGCACGGACTCGACGCTCGGAGCCTGGATGATCCGCCGCTTTCTGGACGGGCCTAGGCATGTCACGACCCCTCATGCACCGGATACCCGTGGCGGCCGACCACAAACCCACACCAGAGGGCCAACGGCTCCGTCATCGACGCTGACGCTGACCTTTTATGGCGAGCCCAGAAAACCCTAGGTAGAAGAGTTATCGGGAGACATCAGTCGTTCAACATATTTCGCGATGATGTCGACCTCGAGGTTGACGCGCGTCCCTACCTCCGCCCTGCCGAGCGTGGTGAGGTCCAACGTCGTCGGAATCAACGACACCTCAAACCAGTCGTGGCCGAGACCGGAAACCGTAAGGGAGACACCGTCGACAGTGATCGAACCCTTCTCGACGACATACCTGGATAGCGCCGTCGGCAGCGCGATCCGCACCACCATCCAGTGTTCAGACGGTGTTCGCGCGATCACATGGCCGGTGCCGTCGACGTGTCCCTGGACGATGTGTCCACCCAGGCGGCTGTTGACCGCGGCGGCACGCTCCAGGTTGACGTGGCTGCCCACGCCGACAGTGCGCAGGCTCGACCGGTTCAGGGTTTCGCCCATCACGTCGGCGCTGAAGGAACCGTCAGGCAACACCTCGACCACGGTTAGACAGACCCCGTTGACCGCGATCGAATCGCCGTGCCCGGCGTCGGAAGTGACGACGGGCCCGCGGATAACCAAGCGGGCCGAGTCGCCGAGTTCTTCCTTGCTGACGATCTCGCCCAGTTCTTCGACGATTCCGGTGAACACGCAGCCAGATTAACCAGATAGCTGTGTCTCGCCGAAGAACGTGGCCGATACGTGCCGAAAGTCCAGTTCCGAAGCCACGATTGCACTTCTACCGGC
>Ga0075428_100010283_pt1 | contig 10385 bp, 7 predicted proteins | sample RhiMetdeltSRZDD2_FD_75291 | JGI IMG/M metagenome (GOLD analysis project Ga0075428, IMG submission 75291) | Populus rhizosphere microbial communities from Tennessee, USA - Rhizosphere MetaG P. deltoides SRZDD2 | ecosystem: Host-associated > Plants > Roots > Rhizosphere > Soil | place: USA... | reverse complement strand
CCAATGGGCAAATGGCGACGCAAAAACTCATCTTGACCAAGTGAGTACCCAGCAATAGCCCCGAAACGACAGTGGGGACGGCATCGCCGTCCCCACCGTTGCATTCCGCCTGTGGCGGTCCCCTCCTCCTGGAGCCGGAGCGTACCGACCTCAGTAACTGGCGCGCAGCGCGAACTGGAAGCGCCGGGGCTGTTGGAACACCGTGGTCTTGCCGAAGTCCGGGTTGGTGTCGCCCGGAGCGTTCAGCTCGAAGCCTTGATCGAAGTCGACACCATCCTGATCGTTGAAGACGTTGAACACCCGAACGATCGCCGCGATCCGCTGCCGGCCGACGCGGAAGGTGTAGTCGGCATGGATGCCGACGTCATTCGTGGTCGGGCCGCGCTTGAAGCTCCCGGGGACCACGGTACCGTCCGCCTGCCGCACTCCACCCTCACCGCGCGCTACCAGCGGGATCTCGTAACCGTTGCCGTAGGCCTCGTTGAAACCGAGGGCGGTGATGGGGACGCCGCTGATCGCTGTCCAGCTCATTCCGAGGTTGAGGGTTCCCGGCACACGCCCTTGGAACTCGAAAGCGTACGAGCCGAAGAGGTTGAACACGTGGGTGCGGTCGTTCGGCAGTACGCCATCCTCGATCGTGTGCTGCCAGATCTGTCGGTCCTGGGGCGTCGCCAGGTAGGGGAAGTCGAAGAGCGAGGTGATGAAGGGGTCGCTTTGGCCGTTGTCACGGCGGAAGTAACCCTCGTAGTTCCCCTCCAGCTTCGACCAGGTGTAGGAGCCCTGCACCTGCCAGCGGTCGCGCATGCGCTTCTCCCACTTGAGGGTGACAGCGTCGTACTTGCGCGACGGTTTCGGGAAGCCGGGCTCACCGTTCACCGCCAGGACATTCGGCCCCGGGTTGGTGATGAAGTAGCTGCCGAACTCGGCCCCGGCCAGGAGGTCTGTGTACGGCACCAGGGCCACGTCCTCCAGCGTCCGCCCCAGACTACGGTGCATGTAGCTGACCCCGACGTTGAGGAACGGGATCACTTCACGCTCGACGCCGGCGACGTACTCGTCCTGGTAGGTCAGCTTCGCCTTGGGGTCGACGATGGTCGGTTCGTTGCCGAACACCGTGAACGAATTGAACACCGTCGGATCGATGATCCTGGGGTTGTTCGGGTCGCTGAGGTCGACGTTCGAGATCGGATAGCGCACGATGTGCGTGACCTCCGTCGACAGCGCCCGGACCGCCAGATCGTTGGGCACCTTGCCGAAGAAACGGCCGTAGGAGAAGGAGACCTTGGTCTTGTTGTCCCTCGTCGGGTCGATGGTGATGTGCGCCCGCGGCGCCCAGTTGTTCTCCCAGTTGAACTTGGTGACGGTGCCGAGGAGGGTCTCCTCTTCGTAGCGAACTCCCCCCATCAAGTTGATCCACTTGACCGGGCTCCACGAATCGGAGAGGAAGAACGATAGGTAGTGGGTCTTCGTCTCCGCCGTGAGCGAGCCGCTACGGATGCGGCTGATCCGGAAGTCGTCGGCGTCGATATCCCAGATGTAACCGCTCTGCGCGTTGGTGAAGACGATCGAATCCGGCAGCCCCGGGCGCGAGATGGTGTCCAGCGGGATCTGCAAGCCCGAGGGGCCCGAGTAGTTCGCCGTGTGGTCGTAGCCGATGTCCTGGAACTCGAAACCATAGCGCAGGTTGTGCTCGCCTGCGGCTTGCAGGAAGTTGGAGAACTTCAGCCGGTACTGCGAGTTCCACGAGGACGCATCCTCGAAGAAGCCGGGACCGCCGAACAGGCGCGGCGTCGCCAGCGTGTCCCCCGTGGAGGGATCGAAGAACATCGTGCCGCTGGCCTGGTTACGTGCCAGGTTTTCCTCGAAGTTGTCCTTGTGATAGGCGTACGACGCCTCGATGAAGCTGTTGTCGTGCAGCTCGCCCTCCCAGCGCGCCACGACGTTGTTGCCGCCGAACTTGATATCGGAGAAGCGCGCCGTGGGGTCGACGACGGCGGCGGCTTCGGTTCGCTGCGGCCCCATGTCGCCCGTCGAGGGGTCGCCGAACGCGGAGACACTGAACGAGTGCTTCGGGTGCGCGAACCATTTGACGTTGCCGGCATAGTTCCAGATGGTGCGATCCGCGTCGAGTTCGTGCTTGAAGCCCAGATCCCGGGTGAGCGCTGCCGCCGTCGTCGTGGTCCGCGTCGTGAACGTCGGGTCGAAGGCGCCGTAGAAGAAGACCTTGTCGGTCTTGATCGGGCCACTCACCTCGGCACCATAGTCCTGGCTCTGGAAATTGGTGATGTCCACGGCGCCCACTTGGCGGTCGGTCAAGGCGCGCTCGGCCTCGGCACCCTGGAAGTAGCCGAACGCGCTGCTCTTCCATTCATTGCCGCCCGTCTTGGTCACCAGGTTGATGAAGCCACCCAGGGCCTCGCCGTACTCCGGTTCGTAGCCACCGGTCTTGACCTGGACTTCTTTGATGTAGTCGAAGTTCACGCCCGTACCGAGCGAACCGAAGACGATGGAGTACGACCCGGCGCTGCCGTAGCCCGCGTTGTTGATGTTGACGCCGTCGATCACGTAGACGTTCTCGAGGCCGCTGGCTCCGGAGATGGACGGATTCGACTCCCCGGAACCCGGCAGACCGCTGGCGACGACACCCGGCGCCAAGGCGAGGGTACTGGAAAAGCTCCGACCGATCGGGATGCTCGACATGAGCTCCGAGGTGATCGTGGCGCCGGTCGTGGTCGTGGAGAGGTCCACCACGGGCGCTTCGCCGACGACTTCGATCTGCTCGGTGACGCCGGCGGAGAGGGTGATCTCGATGCGCAAGCGCGCGCCGAGCCGCACGTCGAGGTTCTGTCTCTCGACGGTGTTGAAGCCTTGCAACGTTGCCTTCAAATTGTAGTCGCTGCCGGCTGGTAGATGGGTGAAGACGAAGCGTCCATTGGCATCGGTGACTTCCGTCTTCGTTCCCTGAGCGGAAGACAGGATCACTGTGACGCCCGGCAGGGGGGTTCCCTGCGCGTCCGCCACGGTACCGTCGATGGTTCCCGAAGTGACCTCCTGCGCGGTCGCGGGACCATGCGCGACGGTCAATAGAGACACCACGAAGCCAAGGACGAGGATTCTTGGCCGCATCGTTACGCCTCCTTTTGTCCGGTGTACCGCTCCCAACCAAGCGCAAGATATGCTCGTTGCGTTCGTTGGTCAATGATCACCGGGCCAGTCGGGGTGGGGTGTTTTCACCACCCACGGCGAGTCGCCCATCCTCCCCGGAGCCGCTCCCAGAACGGCCCTGGGGAGGGTCAGGCGAACGCGGGTGATCCTCAGGGGTCCTCTTGAGGCGACATCGGGGAATGTAACAGTGTCATTGAGATACACAATGGGGACGGGACGGTGGATTGAAATGGAGTCGTGTAGCTTTCCTGCTCCGCTCGACCCCGACGACTGTTGGTGCCGGACGAACTCCGGGTTTCACCGGAGGCCGACTGCAGGAGTCTGCCGACCGACCGGCCCGGCGGAGGAGGCCGCCGCTGGGGTACGGCGCCCCGAGTCGGGAGCCGGCCGGAGGACCTCCCCGGCCTCTGGGGCCGACACCGGGTCCGGGGCGCTGGGGCCTCGCCTCGGCGGGCCCGGGCTCGAAGGGCTTTAGAGACGGCCCGCGTCGACGCCCAGGATGAAATCGATGACACCCCGCATGTAGACCTCCTGGTCGTCGTAGAGCGCCAGGTGGCTGCCCTTCGGGCAATACAGGTAATGCCCCTTCTGCATCCGCCCGGCCATCCATTCCATGTGCTTCGGGTCCATCGTGTCGTAGGCCGCCCCGATCGTGAGCGCCGGCACCGCGATCTTTCCCAGGTCGGCGCTGCGATCCCAGCGCACGAGCTTGCCGCTGGCGCCGAGCTCGCTCGGTCCCTGCATGGGAATGTAGATCGCAGGGTTCATGTGCGCGAAGGCCCGCTGGACCGGATCCGGCCACTGGTCGTGGGGGATGCGCAGCACGTGGAGCTCGTAGTGGTGTGGGATCAGGAGGCCCATGTAGCGGGGGTTGCCATAGTCCTGCGCTGCTTCGAGATTCTTCAGCTCGGCGAGTACCGCTGGATCCATGCTGGAGTGGAAGACGCTATCGGCGTAGGCGTTGTAAGCAGGCACACTCGCCATCATGTTAGAGATGATCAGGGCCTTGAGATGTTCCTGATGCGCGAGGGCGTATTCGAGAGCCAGCAGGCCTCCCCACGAGTGTCCGAGCAGAAAGAAGTTGTCGCGGTCGAGCCCCAGTGCCTGGCGCACCTGCTCGACCTCGTCGACGAAACGTGCGGTGTCCCAGAGCTCCGGTGCCTCGGGCTGGTCGCTGTAATGGGAGCCGAGTTGGTCATAGTAGTAGTACTCGATGCCCGCACCGGGGAGATAGCTGTCGAACGCCTCCAGGTATTCGTGGGTGAAGCCGGGTCCGCCATGGAGGAGGAGCAGCTTGATTCTCGGGTTGTTGCCGATGCGTTTCGTCCACACCCGGAAGGTGCCTACCGGCGTGGTCACCGGGATCATCTTGACGCCGCCAGCAAGGATGTCGTCACGCCCGGTGTAGTCGAGGTAGGCCGACAGCGGCTTCTCCGGCGGGGCCGGGGCTTTCGAGCAGCCCCAAACGGGGAGCATGCTGCTGCCGGCAGCCAGACCCGCGAAGATCCAACTCCGCACGCGCATCGAATCCCTTGCCCTTCTGGGGCGCCACGCTAGTCTATTCGGGGACGGCGTGCAAGGCGCCGCAAGGTTGGATGTTGGCGTGGCGGGGGTGCCACTCGCCCCCGCGCGTTCGACAGCGGGAGGGGTCATGAAATCACGCGAAGAAATGGCGCAGAGAATCAACCAGCTCGAGCGCGAGCTCGCGATGACGAAGGGCGGCGCCTTCCGGCCGGTGCGGAAGCGCTCGCAGGCGACTTTCGGCGACTGGCCGCTGTACGACATCGCCATCGGCCCGGATCTGCAACGCGGCGAGGTGCGCGGGCACGCCCGCGGCATCATCGCTCTCGGCGACATGGCCACCGGCTTCTTGGCCATCGGCGGCTTGGCGCGCGGCGTGATTGCGCTGGGAGGCCTCGCCGCCGGGCTCTTCAGCTTCGGCGGCCTTTCGGTGGGCATCTTGGCGGCGTTCGGCGGCCTCGCGGTCGGTGGTCTTGCCGTGGGCGGCGCCGCTGTGGGTGGCGTTGCAGTCGGCGGCGGGGCGGCTGGCTACTACGCCTGCGGCGGAGCCGCGGTTGGCCAGTATGTGATGTGGGCTGGCAAGCAGGATCCGGAAGCCGTGGCGTTTTTCGAAAAGTACGGCTTGGACGTGCTCGTCCAGGGGCCGAGGCGCTAGGCACGATGGGGAAACCGGCTTCTCCCTCGTCGACCGGACTGGGCGGAAGGGACGGTCGCCCGGGTCAGCGCGCCTTCGTGAGCGTCGCGAGCTTTTCCCTGGCGGGCTCGTACTCCTGATCGGCGCGCAGCGCCGCTTCGTAAGCCTTCGTCGCCGACTCCGTGTCCCCCACCGCGATGTAGTAATCGCCGAGACCCTCGTGCGTGCGGGGGCTCTCGGGCCGGCAATACACCGCCCAATCGAAGTAGTCCTTGGCTCGCTTCGGGTCTTTCCTCTCGAGAGCCAGACGACCTGCCGCCAGGAACGCGTTCAGCTTGAAGACATTCTCCGCCTTCGCCCGGTCGTAGTCGGCGAAGGCCAGTGCCGGCTCGCTGCGCAGCCGATGGACGTCGGCGCGGACGACATAGAACTCCTTCTCGCCCATGTCGATGGCCTCTTGGACCATCTGCAGCGCCTTGTCCTTGTCGCCACCGGCGATTCCCGGTGCTTGCAGATACGTGTAGGCGAGGTAATACCGGTAGGGCACAGGGCGCGGGTCGAGATCGAAGGCTCTTTGGTAGGCGTCCTTCGTCTTGTTGTGCCAGTTCCAGCGATCCAATCCGCCCGTGGCACGGGAGAGGTGGGCGAAGCAGATGAGAGCTTGCTGGAAGTGATGCAAGGGCTGCTCGGGATGCAACGCGATCGCTCTCTCGATCGAGAGACTTGCCTTGTCCAGTGAACCATCCTCGCGCTCCATCTGCGCGAGGAGATTCAGCACGCCGTCCGACGGATCGGTCCCGGCGGCGAGAGACCGCAGAGTCGCCACCACCGCCTCGCGATCGCCTTGGCGAATCTGCGCGATGTACGGCTCGAGGGCCGGCCAGGTCTCGGCGTACTGCGTGAGCTCGATGCCGGTGGGCTGCTCGACATGGATCACCGGGGGATGGTCGGCGCTCTCGCCTGCCAGGGCCGTGCCCAGCATCGCCGTCAGCGTCACCAGGCCGCGGAGGGGCGACCCGGCCCTGCTCCATGGGGTAGGAAATGCCCTCATGATGGTGATTACGCTGGTACCTCCACCCTGGTTACGCGGCTGAAGGGGTCGTATACTCCGTGGCACGGTTTCAGCCAACGGTCAACCTCCTCTAGCGAAAAGGGGACACGAACCATGAGGGGAACGTGGATCAAGATCTGGTGTGTCGCCTCCTTGGCGGCCGCCGTGGTCGCGCTGCCGCTCGCCGCGCAGAGCCCGCCCGGCCAGAAGGAAATGTCGGCGGAAGAAAAGGCGATGATGGACGCCATGATGAAGGCCGCCACGCCAGGCAAGCAGCATCAGTGGCTGGCGACCAAGGCGGGCATGTGGTCGTTCACCGGCAAGTTCTGGCAGGCTCCGGGCGCACCGCCGGTGGAAATGAGCGGCGCGGCCGAGCGCACGATGATGCTGGGTGGCCGTGTCATGGCCGAGAAGGTCAGCAGTGCAGGGTTCATGGGCCAGCCGTTCGAGGGCTACGGGCTGGCGGGCTACGACAACGTGGCCAAGGCGTTCTGGGGTACCTGGAACGACAACATGGGCACGGGCGTGATGCTGAGCAAGGGCCAGTGCGACGACAAGGGGGCGTGCACCTACACGGGTGAGTACTTCGACCCCATGACCGGAAAGATGAAGAAGTCGCGCATGACCGCGCGCGACGACGGGCCGGACAAGGAAATGCACGAGTTCTTCGACACCGGTCCGGATGGTAAGGAATTCAAGAGCATGGAGCTGGTGTACACGCGCAAGAAGTGAAGGCGCGAGCCTGGGCGAATCCGTCGGCCCCGAGGTGCCCGAGCGGCCTCGGGGCCTGACGGGTTTTCAGTCGAGGCGGACCTCGATGTCGCCAGCACCGACGCGGACGCCCACATCGGCGTCGCCTTCGCCGCGACTCCAGTGGACCTCGCCGCCGACGAGGTGCCGGCGAACGCTCTCCGCCCGGCCATGGCGGAGCTTCAGGTTGGCGTCGCCCACGGCTGCCTCCAGGTCCACCGAACCCACGTCGTCCTCGGCCAGGCGGATGTCGATGTCGCCGGCGCCGAGGCGGACGTCGATGTCGCCGCGCAGTCCCGCGATGCGCAGCTCTCCGGCCCCCATGTGCACCTCGAGGCCCATTTCCTTCGGCAGGGTGACACGCATTCCCACGTGCAGGCCGTGGTTCGAGCTCTTGGACATGCCCATGACCTCGAGGTACAGGTGGCTGCCTCGGGGGTCGGCTTCCACCTTGATCCGCTCGAGGCGCTCCTCGCAGTCGCCCCAATGGTGGCGGCACTCGAGCTCGAGCTTTACGTGCACCTGATCGTCGTCGCCAGGCTCCACGCTCAGAGCCCCGAACGGAAAGTGCAGCTCCACGTCACGGACGCCGGCCGCCGGGAAGTCGTAATCTGCCGTGCGCTCCTCACTGGCCTGGGAAGGGGAGGAGACGAGGCAGACTGCGGCGAAGAAGGGCAGCCCCTGGGCTGCCAGTTTCCTCCGAGTTCGCCCCAGGCCAGTACGCGGAAGGCCGGCCCAAGGTCTTCGGAAACAGGGAACGGCAGGTCGGTTCGACCTATCCACGATGAACCTCCCAGGCCAGAAGCCCTTGCGGCGGAGTCCCATCGGATGCTACGCGGCAGGCCGGCCCAGGGTTACTTCGGGCCGAGAACCACGACCTCCCACGGCGGAAAAGAGGGCGGCGCCCCAGGACGGGGCGCCGCTCCCATGCAAACATGAAATCGCTCAGTTCGGGCGCGTTCTGAAGCTGAAGGTGCCAGAGTACGCGCTCGTGCCGGAGCCGTTCGATGCGCTCACGTGCCAGAAGTAGGTGACCTTGCCGGTCAGCAGCGGCAGGGTCACCGACGTTCCCGTCACGCTCGCATTGTCGTACGTCAACGTCGCGAAGCTCGAGCTGGTCGAGACCTGCACGTGATACGAGGTCGCTCCCGTGGAAGCGTTCCACGTCAGGGTCGGCGTGCGGAAGGCGTTGGGCGTGCCGTTCGAGGGCGACACCAGCGTCGGCGCCGCAGGCGGGCTGCCGCCGGCTGCGGTTGTGAAGCTCGACACCGTGGACCAGGCGCTCGTGCCACCGGCGTTGGTCGCGTTCACGCGCCAGTAGTGCACCGTGCCCGCGGCGAGTCCAGTCACGTTCGCCGAGGTCCCCGGGACGCTCTGGTCGCTGACCAGCGTCGCGAAGGCGGCGTCGGTCGCCACCTGCACCCGGTACGACGTCGCGGTGGCGGACGCGTTCCAGGTGAGTGTCGGGCTCGTCGAGACGCCTGTGGCGCCGTTTGCTGGCGACACCAGCGTTGGCGCGGCCGGCGGCGGCGTGGCGCCCCCGATGAGCGAGTAGAGCAACAGGTTCACGGTGCCGCTCGGGACGCCGGTGATCTTGTTGGGCGACGCGATCGCAGTCAGGCCGGCGACCACCTGGGCCGGCGTCGACGCGGGATTCGCCTCGAGGAAGAGCGCCGAGGCGCCGCACACGTGCGGCGTCGCCATCGAGGTGCCGGAGATGGTGTTCGTCGCCGTGTTCGAGGTGTTCCAGGCCGACGTGACGTTCACTCCGGGGGCCAGGATGTCGACGCCGGCACCGAAGTTCGAAAAAGACGCCCACACATCGTTGATGTTCGTGGCGCCGACGGTGATCGCCTCGGCCACGTCCGCCGGCGAGAAGTTGGAGACGTTCGCGCCCGAGTTGCCGGCGGCGACACAGTAGGTGACTCCGTCGGCGATGGAGTTGCGCACCGCAGCATCGAGCGAGGCGGAGACCGAGCCGGTGAGCGACATGTTGGCGACCGCGGGACGCGTGGTGTGGTCGGCCGTGACCCAGTCGACACCCGCGATGACCTGGGCAAACGTGCCGGAGCCGCTCGCATCCAGCACGCGGACGGCGATCAAATGCACGTTCTTGGCGACGCCGTAGGTGGTGCCGCCGACGGTGCCCGCGACGTGCGTGCCGTGGCCGTTGGCGTCGTCCGCCGTACCACCCGGCGTGATCTCGTCCACGCCGGCGGCGGCCCGGCCGCCGAACTCGTTGTGCGTGATGCGGATTCCCGTGTCGAGGATGTACGCGTCCACGCCGGTGCCGGTCTGGTTGTAGTTGTAGGTGCTGTTGAGCGGCAGATCGTGCTGGTCGATTCGGTCCAGGCCCCACGTCGCCCCGGGTTGTGTGCCGACCGCGTGGGCGACCTGATCCTGCTCGATGTAGGCCACGCGCGGGTCGTGTCTCAGCCCGTCGAGCGACGCCGCGGACAACCGGGCGGCGAACCCCTTGAGCGCCGTCTGGTACCTGTATGCGGCGCGGATGCCGTAAGAGCGTTCGATGTCATCGACATCGCTGTCGACCTGCATGATGTCCTGTTTGAGCACCACGATGTATCCATCCGGAACGATCTCGGCGTTCGGGTGGGCGATAAACGGGGCAAGTGCCTGGTTACCGGTCTTTTGCGGGCCGGTCAGATCGGGCTCCTGCATGCAGCCCGCGGCGAACAACGCGAGGACGAATCCGGCTAGGCTGAGCCAAACCAATGCGCGTTTCACGTTGCCTTCCTTTCGGAAGTCGGTGGGAACCATGGTGATGTCGGTGCAGCAATCGGGCAACGTGCGGAGGAGAGAATGATAGACCAGCGAGGGAGCGAAGGGAAGAGGAATCGCTCGGCCCCGGTCGGGGTGCGGAAAGGAGCGCGGGCGCAACGCAGTAATGTCTGCTCGACTTCGATGCTCCACTTCCAGCACCGCTTCATCCTCGAGGACGGCTACGACGGCGCGGTGCTCGAGATCTCCGCCGACGATGGCGCCACCTGGCAGGATGTCGGCAACTCGTACAAATCGACGCGCGTGCCGGTGAACCCGAACGGCAGCCCCTTCGCCCGAGGGACGCTCTTCTGGAGCGGCAACTCGAACGGCTTCCAAACGGTGACGGTGAACAAGGGCGGCATGACCGCGCCGCTCGGCCAGCCGCTTTACGCCGGCAAATCCGTGCGCGTCCGCTGGCGGCTCGGCTGCAACGCCGCCAACCTGACAGCGGGAGAGGGCTGGTGGTCCGACGACATCTCGCTC
>Ga0075428_100010282_pt1 | contig 10385 bp, 4 predicted proteins | sample RhiMetdeltSRZDD2_FD_75291 | JGI IMG/M metagenome (GOLD analysis project Ga0075428, IMG submission 75291) | Populus rhizosphere microbial communities from Tennessee, USA - Rhizosphere MetaG P. deltoides SRZDD2 | ecosystem: Host-associated > Plants > Roots > Rhizosphere > Soil | place: USA... | reverse complement strand
ACACGGACACGCGCGCCGCGACGAAGCTCAGCACGGACCTCACCAGGAAGTGCGTGACGGATGCGTTGACCGCGGCGTTCGACGATGAGCTGAAGCGGATCGGATTTGCGACCTTGGACCTGGAGCTGCGCCCCGCTGGCGCGCAGCGCGGCGTGCTGTACCACCAGGTCTTCCTGAAGTACGCGACGAAGGCGCAGCTTCCGAAGGTCGTGAGCGAGGGCGAGAGCCGATGCATCGCGCTCGCCGCCTTCCTCGCCGAGGTCCGCGGGGCCGCCCACGCCTCGGCCATCGTGTTCGACGACCCTGTTTCCTCCCTGGACCATCGCTGGCGATCAAACGTCGCCAAGCGGCTCGTGGAGGAGTCCAAGGCCCGCCAGGTCATCGTCTTCACGCACGAGATGGTCTTCCTCGCAGCGCTGCTGCAGGAGGCGGAGCGGCAGGAGGTCCCCTACTCACCGCACACCATCAGCCGCGGAAGCGACCTCATGGCCGGGCACGTCGAGCACGGCCTGCCGTGGACCGGATTGCCGACGGGGAAGCGCATCTCCGCGCTGAAGCAGGAATGGCAACGGGCGGAGAAGATCCACCGCGAGCAAGGGGCCAAGGCATATGACCCGGTCGCCACGAGGATGTACGCGGACCTTCGACGGACCTGGGAGCGCGCCGTCGAGGAGGTCTTGCTCAACGAGGTGGTCCTGCGCTTCCGTCAGGGCATCGAGACGAACCGCCTTAAGAAGCTCGGCGACATCACCGCCGACGACCTGAAGGCGGTCGAGGCCGGCATGATCAAGTGCTCCAAGTGGGAAGGCGGGCATGACCAGGCCCTCGCGGTCAACGAGCCCCTCCCGGCTCCGGCGGAGCTGAAGACCGACATCGAGCAGCTGGAAGCATGGGTCGCCGCCGTGCGGAAGCGCCGGAGCTGATCCGATGCCCGAGCCGCTCTCGCGAACGGCGCAGACCGGTCGACGGCCGCGCGAATGCCGTGCTCAGGGCGGCTGTTCGGGGTTGTCTTGCAACCGACGAGCGGCGATGGATCCGGAAGGTGTTGGTCGCTGATGGGACGAAGGGCGACAGTGCTCGGTTGTTTGGCCCCATGCGAGACCTTCGACTTTCAGCCTCGCTGGCGGAGTGTCGTGACTCCACCGAGCAGTCTTGCTGTCTCGCTGTCTGATCTGAATGTCGCCCGTTGCCCTTGCGACCTCGGACCGAGTGGAAGTCGCGGTCGTGTGATCACGGAAGAGGACCAGGTCCATGTTCAACATGCAGTCTTCGCTCCCTCAAGCCCCGTCTTCGGCACTCGGCCCTCTCATCCCATTCTCGGAGAAGCAGTCACAACTCAGCGGTTGTATCGAGTGATTCGAAATGGAAAGAGCCTCGATTTCTGGATCTCCTGACGTTCCTGTGGGTGTCGTCGGAGCGTAGTTCGGCCGCGTAGCCAATGCTGGAGGGCTGAACTCGACGGAAGAGGTGAGAAAGCGCATCGGCTCCGACAAGCTGGGGTTGTGCAACACTCAACTCCGGAGAAGTTCCGATGCGCGCCGAGACTGTAGCTCGGCGGCTGCTTTCGTTCCCGCGCCTGTCTGTCGGCAAGCTCCGCTTCGAAGCCGACGGCCTCGGCGGCGAGATCGTGGTCATCGAGGTCGCCGTGCGCGGCCACTCGCGGTGCTCTCGCTGCGGACGGAAGTGCTCTGGCTACGACCGGCTGCAGCCACGCCGTTGGCGTCACCTCGACTTCGGCGCCTTCGAGGTCCACCTCGAGGCGACGTTGGCGCGGGTGGAGTGCAACCGATGCGGCGTCGTCGTCGAACAGGTCAGCTGGGCGGAACCCGAGTCCCGCTTCACCGTGCACTTTGAGGAACTGGTCGGCTGGCTGGCGCAGCGCTGCGACAAGACCGCGATCAGCACGATGCTGCGCATCGCATGGCGATCGGTCGGCACGATCCTGAAGCGTGTCGTGGCGCGGCACCGCAGGCCGATCGACTGGACGAAGGTGACGGCGATCGCGGTCGACGAGCTGTCGTTCCGCAAGGGCCAGCACTACCTGACGCTGGTCTCGGACCTCGAGACCGGTCGCATCCTTTGGTCCAAGGAAGGCCGCTCCGCGGCCACGCTGGAGGCACTCTTCGCGGAGATCGGGCCGGAGGCCTGCGCTCGGATTCGTCACGCCGCGATCGACATGTTCGAGGGCTACGCCCAAGCGATCCGTCGCTACCTGCCCAACGCGACGATCGTCTACGACCGCTTCCACGTGCAACAGCTCGCGTCCAAGGCCGTCGACGAGGTGCGCCGCACCGAGTGGCAACGTCTGCGCGGCACCGACGAGGCACGCGGCATCAAGCACCTGCGGTGGCCGCTGCTGCGCAACCCGTGGAACGTGACGCCGGCCGAGCACGAGCGCCTCGCCGAGTTGCCCCGACAGAACCGATTGCTCTACCGCGCCTACCTGCTCAAGGAGTCGCTCGCCGGCATCTACCGCAGCCTCTACACAACGCCGTGGGCGAAGCGCCGGCTCAACGAATGGCTCGCGTGGGCGACGCGGTCGCGCCTCGAACCGTTCCGCAAGGTTGCTCGAACACTGCGACGCTACTTCGACGGCGTGCTCGCCTACTTCGAGACCGGCTACACGACGAGTCGCGCCGAGGGACTCAACACCAAAGCTCGCCTGGCGACGCGGCAGGCTTACGGCTTTCACTCCGCCGACGCAGTGCGCGCCAATGATCGAGCTGCGCTGCACTGGCATCGCGATCCAGCTCCCGCACCAGATCGTCGGCGTTGCAGGTTGATCGAGAGCGTCGACAGCACGCGAGTCCTTCGGGAAAAGGGAAGAGGAAGGGGGTGCCCCGCGGCAGGGGAAACCCGAAGGTGGGGTTTCCCCGAGAGCGGTCACGCGGCTGCGGAAGCGAGCGACTCGCCATAGTCTCGCCCTCCAATCTCAGGCACCCACACGAACGTCAGGAGAGCCCGATTTCTAGAACTCGCCACTCTTTGCCGCTCGGTCCGAGGTCACTGCACCACGTTCGCTCGCGAGAGGCGGGTTGACGAGCAGTTCGTGGGCGGTCAGCACTTCGTTGGGCACGCCGAGCGTCTTCAGGAACTCGTGGATGCCCGGACGCGCCCCGAACATGCCGCGCACCTGCTCGACCGGAACGGACTTTTCACCCTCAATGCGGAGGATGGTGAAGATGCGCCCGAGTCCGTCCATGTGGCCAACCAGCATCGCGAGCTCAGCGATTTGGTGATTGAGAAGCTTGGCGTAGGCGGCGTCCTCACTGAGGCCTGAGCCGGTGTCGAGTCGTCTCAGGCCCGCTCCGACCTCCGCGCGGTTGTTGCGATCCAACGACTGCCGAAGCGTGCTCTCTGAGCGGTGCGCGCCGTGGGGCGCCTTGATCACGGCCTCGACCCATGTCAGGAGTGCCCGCTCGAGTTCCGAATAGATCTCGGGATGCTCGTCGTGCCGGGCCAGATGCAGCACTACGTCCCGCACCCGCGCGGCGGTGCGCTGCATTGCGGCTGTGGCCTGTTCGTCGCTGAAGCTCGGGTCGCGGAACAGCCCCGTGCCGTAACGGCGTGCATACTCGTTGAAAAGGAACATCGTGTGATGCTCCAGCCCATAGCGACTGCGCGTGGTCTGGTAGATCTTGAGGAACGCGAGTTCCTTGACTAGCCGATCGACGAAGCCGCTGGTCTGGCTGCCGTTGCGCCATTCGTCCTCGTTGAACAGCAGCGGAAGCGAGTAGGGTGCCTCGTGACGCGCCAGCTCTGGGTGGTGCATGAGGAGATACGTCAGCCCACCCGGGAAGTACGAGCCAAAGGACCAGCCGTACACGCCGACCTGGATACCGCCCAGCGCGACGCCCTTGTCTCGCGCGCCCTGGCTCGGGTCCAGCTCCCACGAGACGAGTGGCACGCGGCTGCCCGAGAGAGCGGGGGGGTCGACACTCAACTTGCCGTCGAGGATTACCTTGGTTGGCAGCGCCACTGGAGGAGGGACCAGTCCAGTCAGACCTTCGCCGCCGAGCCGGTTCAGTTCGTTGATCCTGGTGATCACTTTCTCGTCCAGCACTTTGCTCATCACCGCCGCGAGCCCCTCCTCGTCCGGGACATTCAGCGCCGTAAACATGTCGGTCAGGGCGACGAACTGCAGGCAGAGGAACGCGAGTTCGACCACCTGTGAGTCGACCTTGCGTGCGATCTCTTTGGCCGGCATCGCGTTGTCGACCGCAGCCGCGGCCTTCGCGGCGGCGGCGCTGGCGTCAGCCTCGCTGCCGCCAAGGCCTAGGACGCGGGAGTGCGCACTACGGCTGGCCCGGAGCGTGGCCATCCAGCGCGCTTCGTTGCCGTATCGGCGAAGGTTGTCCTCGGTGAGCGCCTCCCGCAACTCACCATAGTCGACGTCCGAGTAGGCCTTCGGGTTGGTCGCGAAGGCTTCGGCGAATCGCAGTGCGGCGCGCTCAACACGCGTGTAAGTGTCGCCGTGATCGCGATAGTCGAGCAGTCGAGACCACTTGTCGGCCGTCTGTTCCTTCGAGACACCGTGCTTCAGCGCCGTCAGCGTTCCCAGCACGGCGTGGTGCGTCATCGAATACCATGACCGTCGACGCTGTGCGATGAAGCTGATGACGAGTTCACGCGTAACCCGGTCGACGAAGCCAGACATCTGCTCGCCGTTGCGGAACGAGGGTTCGTCGAAGATCAGCGTCGTCGAGAAGTCGAGTTGCTCCTCGAACACAGCCGGGAGGTGAAGGAAGTACTTGCCGAGGTTGTTCGGGAAGGCCTCGGGGATGATCTGTCCGCTCCAGATCCACTCGCTCTCCGCGAGCAGCCCCGCCCCCCAGTTAGCGTTGGGCTGCGTCAGGTCCACTGGCTTGAGCGGCACAGAGCAACTCGGCCGGTCCGCCTGGCCGAGCGGGCGGACCGGATCCTGCGCAATCTGAGTGCAGGCAGGCAGAAGCAGAAGTGTCATCGCGACAACGGTTGTGGCAGTCATGAACATCGGGTTGTCTCTCACTTGGATCCCTGCGTGCGTCGCGCGTCCGCGTGATCGTCTTCCCACGCCGCCTCGACCGCGGCGCGGGTCGGCCCGAACAAGTCGCGGACCCGCGCGTGATAGGACGTGAAGCTCTCGCGGAAGGCGTCCCACGCTGAGGCGAGCGCGCTACCGTGCGGCTTCACTGAGTTCTTCACCGCCGCCAGGGCCCGGAGCACCTCGTCCTGGTCATGCATTGCAGCGCTACGCCGCCGCTGCAGGTTGTTGCGGTCTTTCGCGGCGGCCTTGCCGGCCGGCGACTCTTTGCCATGGCGCTCCGCGAGGAACCGCAGCCAGCCATCCAGCTTGGCGTGCGATTCATAGGCCCGGTTGACGACGGCGAGATAGGGCGACACATCTGCGCTGCGCTCCTCGTGGAGGCCGCGGCTCTCGGTGTTGAGCAATGTGCTGCGTAGTACCCTTTCGGTCTCAGCGGTCCAGATCGCGGTGGCCGGGTTGCGTCGCTCCTTGGCAGCGTCGTAGGTGATCTCACTGAAGATTTGGAAGATCTGCGAGACCTCGATCGAACCGGCCTGTCCGAGCAGGATACCGGCTTTGCGGGCCCGCCGCTCGCAGTCTAGGAACTGGGCCCAGGACAACAGGGACGTTGTTGCGCCCATTTCGCGGGGGTGCTTGGGAAAGTCCCCGCCCTTGCCGCCAAGCAGCACCCAGTGGTGCTTGTGCCGGGTGTCAGTGAGCAGCGACGGCATGCCGAGGCGCTCGGCTTCCTCGATCATGAATTTGATTTTCTCGAAGGGGTCGATAATCGCCTTCGGATTGCGCTGCTTTGGCAGTCGCCGGCACTGCTCCCTGTCGTCGACGAACGCCGACCACGGCTCGACGATGCCGATCGGCATCAGGCACATGCGCCACGCGATTGCCGGCGTGGCCTGGATCTGCCGCCAGATCTTCTCGGCGGTTACGGACTCCAGGGTCAGCCACATGCCGAGCTTGAGAATGTCGACCGACAGCGTGGTCATTACCGATTGGATCCGCTGCAGTGCGGTCGACGCCGTGTACACGGGGTCAACGGGACGCCCGTCGATGACCAGGACGCCGCGACAGTCCGCGTATCGCGCCACCTCGTTCAGCGCATCGTGCTCGAGATACTCGTGGATGCCGGGCAGCCAGGCGTCCTCGACGTCGTCCGCGATGGCGAGGTAACGCAGTCCCGTCGCCGCGGCGGTATCGACCGCGGCCTTCACCTGGTCGGTGCGTTCGCCCCCCGGCGACCGCTGGACGTTCAAGAAGAGTCCGATGCGGTCCTCACGGGGCAGGCCGCGGCCGTCGCGGAGCGCGGTCTTGACGCGCTCGTCGGCGAGCACGCGCTTCACAAGCGTCACGGCCACGTCCGGATCGAGTCCGGTGATGTCGACGATGGCGTCGACGGCGTAGCGGTCCCGATTGCGGACGAGCTGGCGCTGCACCGTGGCGACGGCAGTGTCGAGGTCGGCGCGCGCCGGCTCTGGCGGGTTCAGGCCGGGCCGGATCGGCTCAAGGTCCGTGTAGTTGTCGGGCTGCGGGAACTCGCGGATCGGAATCGAGTGCTGCTCCTCCGAGATGTTGGAACTGGTCATGATGCCGCCCGCGAACAGTCGCGTCGCCAAGGAGAGCAGCGGTGGGATCGGCGACACCGCCTGGCCCGGAACGATGAGTTCGCCGTCGAGGCCGAAGGACACGTCGGTTGTCTGCAAGGCCTGCGCCTCTGGCGACAGCGCGATCCCGAGTGTGTAAAAAAACCCCTTGTCGGAGTCGCTCGCGCTGACGAAGTGGAACGGGCCCGTGGGGCGGGAGTCTAGCTTGCGCAGCCGGCTCATCCCGTATGGCGGTAGAGGGAAGCGGCCGAGGCGCGCGATTGCCTCCCAGCCGAGCGCGAGCGCGGCCTTGGCGCGGGGCGTGAGCCGGAAGCGGAACTCGTGGAATGGCTGGTGTGCGAGCAGCGCGTCGTGGACTGCGCGCGCGACGCGAACCGCGCACAGCCCGAGCCGCTGGCGCGCATTCTCAACTTCGACGACGTCGTCGCTGGTCAGCAGCGGGCGCTCGATGCCCGTCCAGAAGCCGGTGACTGGATCGCCGAGGTCGGCGAGCAACGCGCGCGCCGCGTCGCCGGGTAGGGCGCCTTGCGCCAGCGCGAGGCACATGTTGCGCTCGACCTGCGGGTCGATATCAACCTCGACGATCAGCGGCGGGTTACTCAGGCCCGCGCGCTCGCCGCCGGGAACGACGGGCGAGAACCTCAGACGATCACGGAGCAGGGAGTCGATGAACTGCGAGTAGCGGTCCTTGCGCCCGAGTGTGAACGGGGGTAATTCTGAGGCGAAGCGTGGGGGTGCTGCCATGACTTTTCCCTACTCTCGTAGGAGTCTCACTTGCAGATTGATGAGTGGTACCGCGTACGAAGCGTCGTGACAAGCGGGTGTTGGTTTGCACCGGATCAGGGTCTGGTGGCGTCTCGAGGAGGTCGATGGGGATGAGCAAGGGATTAAGGAACTTATTGCGCGGCAGTCGGGTCTACCTGTCGGGCCCGATGGACTTCGTGGCGTCGCGAGCCGCTGAGCGCCACACAGGATGGCGCGCCCGGATCTCAGAGTTCCTGGCACACCATGGGGCGACGGTCTTTGATCCGTGGTTCAAGCCCGCGGTGAAGGGGCTCGGGCCCTACGGCGACGAAGACGAGAAGAGCACCGAGCTGCGCGAGCAACTCTGGTCGTTCTCGAGCGGTCCGGCCGGAGCGCGGGCCCGGGAGGCCTGCGCACAGCAGTTCTACAAGACGCTTCACATCGATCTGCGGATGGTCGACCTAAGCGATTTCGTGATCGGCTACGTCCCGAGCACGATCTACAGCGTCGGAACCGTTCACGAGATCGCGTTGGCAAGGCAGCAGAGCAAACCTGTGCTGCTGGTCAGTCCGCGCATCGAAGTCGAGGAAATCGATCGCATGCAACTGTTGGCGCAACGGCACTCCGAAATCGCCCAGACCTGGCTCGACCTCACGAGCAAGATCCACATCCGCGACAACCCGACTGGGGCCCCGAGTATCTGGTACATGGGGCTGGTCCGGAGCGAGTGCTTTTTCGATCACTTCGGGTTCGCTGAACACGCGTCGCGACGCCGCTGGAAGCCGAACCCGACTCTCGACGACCGCGAGAACAACCCACGCAACAAGAGGGCCTTGCTGCCTTTCCTCGAGGGTTTGGTGCGTGGCACGATCCCGAGGCGCTACGATGGAGCGCGGCGGAAGTTCGTGCCTGACGACGATTGGCTGCTGATGGACAAGGCCAGGCGTCCGCGCCAATAGCTGGTTTTGAGGCCATGACCGAGTTGATTTCGACAGAGAGCGGAGAAGGGCCGGTCGCGACCGACGGCAACTCCGTTCGGGCGCTGTTCACCGACCTTGTGTGCGAGCGTTCAGGGTTGCAGGCGGAGCTGCGCTTCGACGCGTGTCTTCGCGAGGTCGTGCAGAAAGCCAAGCGCTTCGTCTTTCTCGAGATCTACGGGTTCGAACGCACGGAGATCCTGAACCTCCTGCTAGACCAGGCGCGTCGCGGCTTGCAGATCTACCTCACCGTCGACCCGGCCGACGAGGCTGACCCGTACGAGCAACCAAAGCTCCAGTTGCTGGCCGATCTGCGAAACCGATTGCGCGAGAACGCTGACCTCGCGCAGCGCATCCAGGTCGGCTTCCTGCCGCTGGCTCCGGTGGTTGTCGAGGAGGTCGACGAGGAGGTGCGAGTCGAGCGCTTCGCCCAGATCGACCACCACAAGGTTCTGGTGGCCGACGACGGCGACGGCGGGCTCTGCGAGGTCTCGGGCGGCATCAACCTCGGCGAGCACTCCAATCGCAACTGGGACGCCGCGATGTCGATCGGGGGTCCTGCCGCGCAGGAGCAGTTGCGGACCCTCGTCTGGCTCCACGAGCTGGCGACGTCCTGGTCCGGTGAGGCCCTCACGGTCGCCGGCTGGATCAAGACTGAGTTCCTCGACCGGACCATGCCGTCGCGCGGCTCAACGGCCGTCCAAGTCGGCCGCACCGGTCTGCGACAGTTGGGAGGCATCAAGCCCGACACCACTGTCGAGGTCGTAACTGCGAGCTACGAGCAACTCGTACGGGAGGCGCTCGAGTCGGCGACCGAGCAGATCCTGATCGCCTGCTACGCGTTTACCGACGTGCCCTTCGCGGGGCAGAACCGCTACCTGTTCGAGGTGCTGCGCGAGAAACAGCGCCGGGGCGTCGAGGTCCGCGTGGTGGTCGATGCGCTCGAGATCGAGGGCCACTTGGTCAACGAGGGCACGGTCTGGCGGCTTGCCGACGCCGGCATCTCGATTCGCTACTACGAGCCTGGCTACGCCGGCGACCGCGTCGACGGCGCGAAGAACCAGACCAAGCTACACAGCAAGCTCGCAGTGATCGACGGCCGAACGGTGCTGATTGGCTCGGCAAACTGGTCGCAGAACGGCTTCCGCTTCAACATGGAGGCCGGGAAGCGCGTCGACGATCCCGGTGTTGCGGCCGCGGTCCGCGACGCCTTCTTCAGGCCGCTCTGGAACGTGGCTCGACAGATCAAGCTGCCGCCGACTGCGAAGCCCGAAGATTGCTCGGGCGTCCCGCGCGTAGTCCCAGGCGACACGGCGCCACTAGAGTCCGAGGACCACGTTTACGTCGTCTTCGACCTTGAAACGACCGGCTTCGCGGCGGAGACCGACCGCATCCTGCAGATCGCCGCGGTTGCCGGGCGTCTTCGCGACGGCGGCTTCGCCGAACTCAAGGACGGTGAATTCAACCGCTACTGCAACCCGGGGATCAGTCTCGCGGGGCTGCCGCGGACGATTCCGGAGGCGGTGACTAAGCTGACAAGGATAACAGACGCTCACGTCGTCGACGCCGAACCCTGCGAGCGCGTGTTGTTGGAGTTCCTCGAATGGCTAGACGGGTTTGATGTCCCGATCGTGCTGGTGGGACACAACGTCGGTTACGATTGCCGGATGCTCCGGCCGAACCTGCGGCGTGTAGCCGCGGGTTACGACCTCGCACACCCGCTCGTTGACACGCTCGCGTTGTCGCGCAAGGCCGTATTCACGACCGCAACCGACGGTCACCAGCTTAAGACCGTCGCGCGTCGGCTCGGACTCGAAGTGCCGGGTGACGACAAGCTGCACAACGCGCTGGTCGACGTGCGCCTGACAGCACGGGTGTTTGCGTTTCTCATCAAGCGCGGCCGAGAGCAGGGGCTCCGCCTCGACACGCTTGCGAGCCTCGACACTTACGAAGCCCGGGTCGTCCCCTACCGAGTGGTAGAAGCATCCGGCTACGCTGTGCAGACGAAGGAAGAGGCGAGCCTGGTGGATCGCTACATTGCGG
>Ga0075428_100010280_pt1 | contig 10386 bp, 22 predicted proteins | sample RhiMetdeltSRZDD2_FD_75291 | JGI IMG/M metagenome (GOLD analysis project Ga0075428, IMG submission 75291) | Populus rhizosphere microbial communities from Tennessee, USA - Rhizosphere MetaG P. deltoides SRZDD2 | ecosystem: Host-associated > Plants > Roots > Rhizosphere > Soil | place: USA... | reverse complement strand
AAGGTCTCCGATCTTGGGTGAGAAGCGGTCGAGGACGCCGAAATCGAACGAGACGTTGTGGAAGACGAAGTGGGCGTCGGGGAGAGAGAGTAGGCGGAGGAGCTCGGCCTCCGCCGTGTCTCGTCGCCAGAGGTGGTCGGCCTGCCCGTCGAAGGCGGTGACCAGAACGAGCTCGGGGTGCTTGAAGGGGGTGATGCGGGTCTTGTTACCGAGAGCGTACTGGGGCTCTTCAAAGGGTAACGTCTCCGTGTCGATTCCGAAAAGTATCAAAGCCAGGTCTTCCTTGTTACTATCCGGGAAATGTTAGGCCGGGATACCCCGTGCTTCGCTGCTATTACTTTTTGCGACAAGCCGCGGGCGAAGTCTCTTCGCACCTCGCATACCTGTTGCTCCGTCAGTTTTGCGTTGGGGTTGGCACTCCCTTTTAACGCAACATGCCTGCCCTTCAGGTCTCTGTCCCTGTTATTATCCTCTCGAGTTCCCAAGAATAGGTGCTCCGGATTAAAGCAGGCCGGACAGTCGCACGCGTGTAACACACAGAACCCCTCTGTGCCTCCTACCCAGAGGCGCCACGCAACGGCATGCGTCCTCAAAATCTCCTTCCCCACGCAGATAAGCCCATATCCGCCAACGCCCTTAGCTCCGGTGTATTCCCAGCAGCCTCTTTCTGTAATGTGGCGGCGGCCGATAAGCCGATCGACAACCGAAAGATCGCGGGCGGTCATGCCTCCTCCGAGCTCTGTATCCCCGACACGCCCTCAAACGTATACACCGCACCCTGGCTCCGCATGGACGGCTTTAACTGCCGCAGCACAATAACACAGCCGTGAGCCGGGGACCCGGGCTGATCAACATATGTGCTGAGGATACGGCCGCCGGAGATATTCCGGCCGACGTTGCTGCCGCAGGCCAAAAGGCGTTCTTGGAGAGCGGGAAAGCGGCAGTCGCCGTTGCTACCACTATTCAAGATAGCCTGGACGAACTCCTGGGCGGTGAACTCGGTGCCGAGGCGGTCTACGCCGTAGGCGTATATCTCCTGGGAGATCTCATTAAGAGAGTCGACGGGAGCAATGGCAAGTTCGCCGAAGTAGGGGCGGACGCGAGGGAGGACGAGACCCAACCAACGCCGGAACCGGAAGTGAAGATGCTCGTCAGATTCCATGACACTTGACACCGAGAGGGCCATACCGAGCAGTTCGGCATAGATTTCTCGCCGGTACTGAATGGCGTAGTCCCTCACGAAGGGGGTCATGGGCTGAGACTTCTCAGCGTGCAACTGCACAGAGAGGCTTCGGGTGCTTAGATCTGTATCGAGCTTTCCGTCGTTCATCGTTAGACAAAAGAGGACGCCTTCTTGGCTTACGGTCCTGGATTGTCCGAGAACGCGGACCCGCTTGCTATATCCCTCTGTCAACAATTTGGCCAGCTGGGGGCTATTGAAGGAGCGGCCGTCCCGGCGGACAATGTTGTCAATAAAGACGAAGCGGTTCCCCTCATTAATCCTGGTGCTGATCTGCTTTCCGAATTCCTCCCCCTTGGTGCTATCAATGGGGGCCGGGAGGGCGCCGGTTAGGACGTGGCCAATGGCCTGAGCGAGGGACGATTTGCCAATGTTCTGGAGGTTCCCGGTGACTGACAGGAGAGGGGACTCCAGCCGGCGGTCGAGGAAAACCGAGCCGACGAGGTAGGCAATGGCGTTGGCCTTGTGGCCGGAGGAGGCGAAGGGGACGCCGGACAGGCACTCAGCGAGGCGTTTAACCCCACTGGCGGGCTCTATGGGGCGTTCGGAGGGGTCTTGCCAGTAGTAGACCTCGGGCTCGGGGTTATAGCCCTGGTGAGTCACCTGGAGCGTTCCAGAGGCCTTCTGGTAGACCACTGGTTCATGCACCGTAGCCCTTATAATAGGGAGGAGTTTCTTCTCCTCGCTATAGAAGAGGTAGGCCAGGTCGTCCTTGGTGAGGCGGGACGGGACGTCCATCCAGGTGCCGTCAACCAACTTAGGCTTGGTGACGTGGACGATCTCGGGGATTACGCCGAGGAAGGACTCGCGGCTGGAAACGGGGCGGGGGCCGGACTCGGAGTAGACGAAGAGAAGGTCGGATTCGGGGCCGGGGGAGCGGTAAAGCCGCCCGGACAAACGACCTGCTTCGTAGAACCGACGGCAAAAGAGGGCGACGTCTTCGTCGGACCTTTTGGAAAAGGCAACCGGATCGCTCACTAACAACTGCCTCCTAAAGCGTTAAATCAGACAATTCCGAAAAACCAGTATTTTCGCACACCTCACTTTGCAAGTCAAGCAAAACAACTTTAACAGCACGAAACACTGAAAAACAAGAGGTTTAGCAACGATAAAAAACTTCGGCAGAAGAGGGAGGCGCCGTCGCATACAGTTGGTGTAGTATCCTCTCCTGTAGCAGTATCTCTTTCTCTCTCTCTCTAAGGGGGGTATTCTTATCTGCCTCTGTATCCCCCCGTCCTGTCTTCTCTTACGCGGTTAAAGTTGTCCGGGAAGTGCCGTTTTCAACTTCCCCTCCTCCCTCTGACTTCACCGGAGACACGCGGGGGAATTTTAAGTCCTTCTCCTCCCTCCACTTAGAGCGCTGTGTCCCGGGGGAAAATCCTAACTCCCTCCTGTACTTCGACTTACCATAATATTCACACAGCGGGGCCCCGGGGGTGGGGGTCGAAAACCGGGTGGTCAAGCGCCTGGGTCGGGAGTAGCGGGCATGCTTGTCGCATAACGTACGCTCAAGCAAGGGCTTGCGAAACACTCCTTGTGTGTTGGTAACGCAAGCGGAACACGCATTTCATATACTCGGAGCGGTATCTGTTACGTATCTCGCTTGCAATTGCGGAACGTAGGCGATAAACAGTCTGCGATCGACCCTGGCTATGAAAAGCGAGACTGTTATTACAGAGAATTTTCCCCCGCGTTATCGGCACAACCCTTGCACTACGTTGTAAGTAGAGACAAATGAAACGCTTGCCTAAGTCTGTCGCGCAGACGGTTAGTGTTGCCTGCAGCCGCGGGTCCTGTGATATCTGCGGTTCCTTGACTCGTAGATTGTACGTAGACCACTGTCATGCGACCGGCAGCGTGCGAGGGTTGTTGTGTACAAGCTGCAACTTAGGCTTGGGTTTATTTAAAGATCGCCCAGGAATATTGCGGGTTGCTGCAGCCTATATCGAAGGCAAGGCGCGCCGGACCTCGAGCGCCGAAGTGCTGCTCGCTATGGTGGAGCATTTTTCTAATCGGCGTCGCAGGCCACGCGGCCTCCGCAAAAAGAAATGAGGCTGCCTGCGGCCCTCATTTGTCGCAAGGTGACACTTATCGGTCCGCAAACTTTGTCACTATACGTTTTGACTGAGATACGTTTTTCGAGCGCTAACGGATCCGCGGATCCAACTTAGACGCGGTCGAGGGGCAAGGCCGATAATCAGGCCCCGATCTTGCTGACTATCTCTATCGTCTGGCTCACATGGCCAGACAGAAAGAGGTAACAGCATGATCGCTCTCGCACGTTGTGGACTGCTCGCGGCATACGTGGGCTTTGCGGCTTACGGTATCTACTACCTAATGGTTGTGTGCGGCGTCTAACGCCAAGAAAGAGGTGGAACATGGACCCGACCGCTACTTTGGCCGAGATAGAGACCCTGCTAATACGGCTCGGTGGCTATCTCGACGAAGGCTCCGCAGACGGAGCTACAGACCGGATACACGAGCTATCTGAAGCGCTGCGAACGTGGCTACTTCGTGGTGGGTTCGAACCTGACTGGAGCAAAGCACCGCAGGCCGCCGCAATCTTCGGAAGGACGGTGCAACCATGAGTTCCGAACTCGACCTACTCGCCAAGATTCTGGTCAGCAGTCTTGACCCATACGTAAACCGTGACGATACTAACCCACAAATGGCCCTGTGGATCGCGCTGCTGGAGCAGCAGGCCAGGGCCCTTGAATGCGGGGGGAGAGCATGACCCGCTACGACATAGTTCTCGGCCATTACATGTTCTGCTTAATGCACCATACCGGTCAGGCTTGCCCACGATACGCCAGACTGTGTCGAATCGTACGCTACTTCAAGCCAGGCCTCCGTTGCAGCGAGACAAACTTTCTCCAGGATCGATATGGAGAATATGAGGCAGCGCGCGAGGTTTACTACAATCTCTGCGAGAGAAACATGGAGGAAGCATGAAATCCCCACAAGCCCGAATCGCTCAACTCGAACACGCCCTACTTCAAATGCTCACGTACTTCAGCGACGACGCTGACGTGCTGGCTCTTGTGGTAGGGCCCAAACAGAGCCTAAGCAAGGCTCGAGCAAAGATCCATGCGCAGTGTGTGAAGGTGTACGACGAGAAGAGGAAGGAAAGAGCATGAAAGTCCTCAGCCTACTCAAACGCGGATGGTGTCAACGGGGGTACGCCAAAGACGCCAAGAACTTCGAATGCAACCCACGCGCTCCACAAGCCGTCCAATGGTGCCTTATCGGAGCGATCGAAAACGCCTTCGATAGCAGAAACCATAGAATGGGCTTCCGAGATTGCCTCGCCCGAGAGATCTATCGCGAACAATACCCGGATCTTGTCGATACCGCCTATCTTGGCGAGGTTCCGGAAGATGCCATTACTGCGTACAACGACGGGCTTGGACGTACGCTGGACGAGATTCTAACCGTGACCGAGGCCGCAGAGAAGAAATTCCACGAACGCTTCTATGGAGACGGAGCATGAGCCCCAAACTACAGCGTGAACTCGACAAACTCTGCGGCCACATGGTGCCAGAAATCGAGCGCGGCATAGACTACCGCGAATCCTACGTGCCTGTGGGCTTCACTGACGACGGAGAACGGGAGATTTACGCTGCGGTTACAAGGAAGGTGCGAGCATGAAAGCCTACGAACTACTCGCGCCCGAAGGGGCATGGACGCAGCGGGCACAGGCTCGAGACGAACGCGGCTGCGAGGTTCCCTTTAGTAGCCCATTCGCTGTTTCTTACTGTCTTCTCGGCGCTCTGTATAAATGCTATCCAAGCACGCGACAGGTCCGAGATAGCCTTTACGACAGGTTGAAGAACACGCCGGGTTTCGATTGGACCAAAGGATTTCCTGGATGGAACGACGCCCCCGACCGCACGCAAGCCGAAGTCGTCGCGCTGCTCAAGGAGCTTGACATTTGACTCCCCCCGAATCCCCCGAAACCACGATCCTCCTCGACCTATTCGCCTTCTTCGGCTTCTTGGTCGCGGCAGGCATGGCGCTGTGTGCGCCGAAGGCCCCAAAGACAAACAAGGAGAACGAGAATGATTAAGAAACTTACCCCCGAGCAAGAGACCCTACGCGACGAGTGGAGAGAACGCTGGTTCCGAATCGGCTGTTCGTGCGAGCCCGCTGACCGCCCCATGGCCGAGCAGGCTATCACTGAGGCCTACGCCACAATCAAGCGCAAGAAGCCCGAATTTGTCTGGGCCCAGTCGCCCCTCGACGCCTACAAGATCTACTCGAAAGATCTTGGAAAAAAGGAGCTCATTTCCACGCCCCATTGGGGTCAAATGGACGCCTACTGGGTCGCTCTCTACCGCTTCTGCGAGGAAGTCTTGGGCGTGAAGTACGAGCCTTCGGCCAAGGCGCGCCTTGATATCCAGTCGAGGATCGTTCAGAGTTGCGGCTGGATCTACCCCTGGAGCCGTGTGTGTATCGTGGTTGAGCGCCTCGCCAGCTGTCATTGGAAGGGCCCGCCGACGCAGCGGGTGCTGCACAAGGACGGAGCCATGGCGGCGAGCTATCGAGACGGGTGGGGGATCTACCGCTTGAACGGCGTTGCTGTGCCTAAATGGCTGGCCGTTACGCCGGACTCGCAGCTGGACCCGGCCAAGGTGGCGACGATAGACAATGCGGAGGTCAGGCGGGAATTTGTCCGCAAGGTAGGGATCGAACGGATTGCGCAGAAACTGAATGCCAAGACTTTGAACAAGGCGGCGTTCAAAAACGAATCGGGCACGCATTCCTACGAGTTGCTGGCGCTGGACGCTGGAGGGACGCAGCCCTGGAAGTTCCTGAAAATGGAGAACCCTTCGCTGCCGGGGACGTACCACCTCGAAGGCGTGCCGAATGAGCTGGAGACTGTTAAGGAAGCGCTGTGCTTTCGCAATGGGCTGAGCGCGAACCAGGTGGACGAGGAGAACGGGGCGGAGTGGTTGCAGCAGGGGGACGTGATACTGAGGCCGAAGAATGCGAAGAAGTTTAAGCTGTTCCCGAAGGTGCTTTGGTGAAAGAGTATGGTGAGTGGGGGGAGAGCTCGCTGGGGAGCTCGCTGGGGAGCTCGCTGCTGAGCTCGCTGCTGAGCTCGCTGCGGAGCTCGCTGGAGAGCTCGCTGTGGAGCTCGCTGTGGAGCTCGCTGGGGAGCTCGCTGTGGAGCTCGCTGGGGAGCTCGCTGGAGTGCTCGCTGGAGAGCTCGCTGGAGAGCTCGCTGCGGAGCTCGCTGGAGAGCTCGCTGTGGAGCTCGCTGTGGAGCTCGCTGGGGAGCTCGCTGTGGAGCTCGCTGGGGAGCTCGCTGGAGAGCTCGCTGGAGAGCTCGCTGGAGAGCTCGCTGTGGAGCTCGCTGGAGAGCTCGCTGTGGAGCTCGCTGGGGAGCTCGCTGTGGAGCTCGCTGGGGAGCTCGCTGGAGAGCTCGCTGGAGAGCTCGCTTGTAGAGGAGATAGAGAGTGCGTGAGCCCCGCGACTGGGGGGAGTGGGAGGGCAAGCAGCTTAATGCGGCTCAGGCGCACAATCTGCCCCCCGGAGTAGATATCGACATTAACACTGAGCTGTATGACAATTTGCTCTTTGGACTGGGCATGGACATCGAGCTTCGTTTGATAGGTGACACTTTTGAGGAGTTCAAACCGTGAGGGAGCTCCGTGATTATGGGGAGTGGGCGGAGGCCGCGCTGCAGAGCTCGCTGGGGGGCTCGCTGGAGAGCTCGCTGGGGAGATCGCTGGAGAGCTCGCTGTGGAGCTCGCTGGGGAGATCGCTGGAGAGCTCGCTGTGGAGCTCGCTGGGGAGATCGCTGGGGAGATCGCTGGAGAGCTCGCTGTGGAGCTCGCTGGGGAGATCGCTGTGGAGCTCGCTGGGGAGCGCGCTTGTAGAGGAGATAGAGAGTGCGTGAGCCCCGCGACTATGGGGAGCCGCTGGACCGGAAGCTTGAGGCCGGCCGGGAGCGGGGCCTGGTGCCGGCGGGAGTAGACGTAGATTTTGATACTGAGCTGTATGACAATCCGCTCTTCTGGATAGGGGTTCACGTTGAGTATGGACTGATAGGCGAAACTTTCGAGGAGTGCAATCCATGATCTGGTGGCTGCTTCTGTGGGCTGTGGCTGTGGTGGTTATGGTGTACTCGGCGCGGAGCGTGGGGAGGAAGTGAGAGAGTACGGGGAGTACCTGGTAGGGGAGCTGCCCATCATCGGGGGGAGCATCTTTGCTGCAGCGAACAAGTGGCCGGTCCGGTTCGATGCTGTGTATTGGACGCTGTGGGAGCTGTCCAGAGAGGGAATGTTAAATGAGCTGCGTATTGAACCTCTATCCTGAAGATCCCCTCGGCGAGTGGCTGGGCTCAAAGCTGCCGCTGATCTGGGGCTGTGAGTCTGTTGCCACAGAGAAGCTGCCGATTCACATGCAGAGCATGTACTGGTTTCTGTGGGAGCTGGCCTCGTCTGGGATAATGCATGAAATGCGACATGAGACTTACCGCTGACGAATACTTTATGAAAGTGGCAGTCGTGGTTGCATCGAGAGCAACCTGCCCACGTCGCCAGGTCGGCGCAGTGGTGGTGCGCGACGGGAACATACTGTCGACGGGATACAATGGGGCAGTGAGGGGTGCGACACATTGTATAGAATCCGGATGTTTACTGGAACATGAGCATTGTGTGAGAGCCGTGCATGCTGAGGCAAATGCGCTGATTCAGGCGGCTCGGCATGGAGTGTGCACTGATAGGGCAGATATGTACTCGACGACGCAGCCGTGTAGGCAGTGTGCGAAACTGATAGTGAATGCTGGTATCACGAAGGTGGTATACGGGAGTTACTACGGAGAGGAGCAGGGGCTGGAGCTCCTGCGAAGCGCGGGTGTTAAAGTCGTGTACCTGAGGCCGTGAGGCCAGGAGATTCACATGGTGATTGTTGTGGCTGCTGCGTTGACGAGCATGGTTGCGGTTGTGTGTGCAGCATGGGCCGAGGACGAGGCGGTTGAGCCTGCAAGACAGGTGAGAGCATGGTTGCTTGAGGACGATTTTGCTGGTAAAAGATAGCCCTAAGGCAGTTGTTTCGGAGTCACGAAAGGGGCAGTAGCCCGGAAAGGTCATGAACTTGGCAGAAGATAGAGCAAATGCGAAGAAGCTCACGCAACTCCCTCACACGATCCTCGCTGAGGGGGAGGTCACCGGCCACTATCACGAGGCCGTTGGCGGCGCGGCTGTACTGTACGAAGGAGACGGCGGGCAGCGTGTACTGGACGTGCTCGAGGAGGGTGCTCAGCTCACCCACCAGGAGCACAAGACGGTCAAGCTGCCGGTCGAGCGCTATGACGTGAGCCGTGTAATGGAAATGGACCATGCTGCCGAAGAGGCACGCACGGTCGCTGACTGAGCCCACAACCACCTCTGGACCCGGGCCCCTCCAACTAAGGAGCGGCACCGGGTCCTTTCTTTTGAGGAGGGCTCCAAACTGTGTTGAGAAAGAGGTGAAGCATGAAAACGTCTGAGTGGAATGTCTTCGCAACCAGACGAGGACAGAAACGCTTTGTGAGATTCGCAGCAGAGGACAGACGGTGGGAGGTGAGGGAGCTGGCATGGCCGCCGACGCTGAAGAATCAGCTGAAGACGGAGGGAGACGAGGTGGTGGATATGGATACGGGGTGGGGGTACTTCTCGAAGGCGCTCAAGTATGCGAGGGAAGAGCGCTGCTGGTCGGCGAGGAAGCTGAGGGATTTCTTCAGTGCGCTTGACACGTGGGACGACGTGGTGTAAACGGATACTCAGAAAGACCCAATAAGGAGCTTGCTGAGCCAACTCCAACCGGTGTGCCCCGGTGGCTTAGCAGATAGTCCCGCGAACTTGGTGGTACGGTCCTGTCGGGCGCTGTGCGGGGCGCTGTGGCGAGTAGCACTTGAACATTGCCTACTTGCGGGGACCGTAGGTTTTACATAGGAGCAGTACTTGAGAACGCTTGTTGTTGGTAGCGAAGGGTATCTGGGCAGGCATGTGGTGCATATGCTGAGAGAGCGGCAGCATATGGTGACGGGCATGGATCTGGGGCTGTGGGAGGGGCAGCAGCTGGCGCCTGAGACGCTGGTTATGTCGGGTGGCAGTGACGCGGCGTTGAAGCTCGTGAGGCAGGGGCTTTGGGACGTGGTGATTTACTTGGGGGCGGTGGCGCATGATCCGGAGGGGAGGCTGGGGGCGGCCGCGGGAGAGCTTCATACGCTCGACGCGCCGGTCCGCATGGCGCAGTGCTGCGGGGCGGAGCATGTGCCTTTCGTGTTTGTGAGCTCGCTCTCGGTGCTGGACAAGTCGGTGGTCGGGTGGGGGCTATTGTCGCGGGGACCGCAGGGCTACCCGGGGCTGAAGGCGTGGGCAGAGAGCAACACTATGACGTCGGCCTGGCCCAAGGTCTCTATCCTGCGCTTCGGCACGCTCTATGGGCCGCCTCGTGGCCTCGACAGCTACAGAGAGCACCTGCTGCTGAACTCTATGTGCTTGGCGGCGGCGAGGGAGGAAGAGATTAAGGTCAGAGGCGGAAACCTGGTTCGGCCGGTGCAACCGGTGGAGGGTGCGGCGGAGTCGGTGGTTTATGTGGCAGAGGGACTTCAGACGGGAGGAGTGTTTGAGATGGGGGCGGTGGGGAATTACGCAGTTACTTGTAAGACAGTGAGGGAGTTTGCGAACGAGGTGCAGGCCCTATGTAAGGATCTGGATTGGCCGGGTGAGGTGCCTCCCATTAAGGAGGAGGAGGAAGTGGACACTCGCAGTTATGGGAGGCCGTTCAGGGGGCCCACCGTTGATCTGAAGCAGTTGCTCTACTGGTCGCTTGAGAATAAGGACAAGGTGCTGGCGAAGAGATACAAGGAGATTGGGTAATGCAGTGGGAGATCGTTAAGCCGGGAGACATTGTTCCTGAGCGCACCTTCAAGTTTGCTTTGACGGGGGAGTTTAGAGAGCCCAGGCCGGGAGAGTGGTTTCTTCAGATTGTCGGCTCAAACATGGAGCCCCGGGAGAGGCCGGTGGGCAAGTGTCAAGAGGACGTGTTTTTCCTGCGAGCTCGTCCGATCCTGAAAGTGGTGCCGCTTCCATGAGTGGGAAGCTGCCGCTGTTTAATACGCCGAAGCTCAAGGGGAAGTACCTCGACAAGGTGCT
>Ga0075428_100010279_pt1 | contig 10386 bp, 6 predicted proteins | sample RhiMetdeltSRZDD2_FD_75291 | JGI IMG/M metagenome (GOLD analysis project Ga0075428, IMG submission 75291) | Populus rhizosphere microbial communities from Tennessee, USA - Rhizosphere MetaG P. deltoides SRZDD2 | ecosystem: Host-associated > Plants > Roots > Rhizosphere > Soil | place: USA... | reverse complement strand
GGCGACCGGTCGCTGCCCGATACTGACGAGATCGTCCTGCGGCGGACCAGCAGTCGGCCGTAACGGAAACTCGCTCCCACCAATCACCAAACACAAAACACCAGCACACGGAAACCAAAATCATGTCTCGACGATTCTTTTTCACCTTGATCGCACTAGGGCTAATCGTGACCGCGCCGGTCAGCTTCTGCTGGGCCCGCGGCTTTGGCGGCGGGGGATTCCACGGCGGCGGAGGTTTCGGTGGGGGCGGCTTTGGTGGAGGCGGTCGCGGCGGCGGCGGTTTTGGAGGTGGAGGCTTTGGCGGCGGGGGCGGAGGATTCGGCGGGGGCGCCCGCGGCGGAATGGGCGGTGGCGGCTTTGGCGGCGGTGAACGCGGAGGCGGGGGTGGCGGATTTGGTGGCGGCCAGCGCGGCGGCGCTAGCGGATTCGGCGGAGGTGAACGCGGTGGATTTGGCGGTGGTGGACTGGGCGCTGGCGGATTCGGTGGAGGTGATCGCGGTGGCGGCTTCGGCGGTGCCGGTGGTATGGGAGGTGATCGCTTCGGCGGCGCGGGAGGCGCTGGCGGTTTTGGCGGTGATCGATTTGGTGCAAGTGGCCAGGGCACTAGCGGTTTCGGCGGCGATCGATTCGGCGGCGCAGGAGGCGCCGGCGGTTTCGGCGGTGATCGATTCGGTGCAGGCGCGGGCGGTTTCGGTGGCGCAGGGGCTGGTCCCAGTCGCGGCCAACTCAACAGCTTTTTGGGGCTGCCGTCCGACGAAGGGATGCACAATTTGAGCTCGGCCGGCACGCGCGGCGCGGGGGACAACTTTGACGTCAACGCCGGCGCAGTCCAAGGCCCGCGCGGCGGATATGCTGCCGGCGCTACGGTCACCGGTCCGCGCGGCAACACGGCGGGTGGGGCTGCGGCAGTCGGCCCGTACGGTGGCACTGCGGCGGCGCGTGGTGTTGAAGGAGCTGGCGGCGCCGGGGCCGTGCAGGCCGCGGCAGTTGGACCAGGCGGCCGGGTGGCGGCTGGAAGCGCAGCTCGCGGTCCGGCGGGCGGCACGGCGGCTCGCGGATTCGCCGCCGGACCGGGCGGCTACGCCGCTGGTTTTCGCGCCGTCTCCCCCTCCGGTCGGTATGCGACCGGCGCTGCCGTCCGCGGCAACTGGGGCAACTACGGCATCTACGGCGCAGGTTGGTACGGAGCGCATCCGGGGGCTTGGTACCCGACCGCCTGGGCCGCCGGCGCAGCCTGGACCGCGGCGACGTGGGCTTCCGCGGGAGCGTACTGCGGCTGCGATGATTCAGCACCCGTCTATTACGACTACGGCAACAACGTCACGTACCAGGACAATAGCGTCTACGTGAACGGCCAGGACGCCGGCAGCTCGCAAGAGTATTACGACCAGGCCTCGTCGCTGGCCAGTGCCGGCGCCGATTCGCAGGCCTCTCCCGACGAGAACTGGCTGCCGCTGGGAGTCTTTGCCATGACGAAGGGCAACGAGACGCAAGCGGATCTGACGCTCCAGCTTGCCGTAAACAAGCAGGGAATCATCCGCGGCAATGCCACCGACGCCGCGGACAAGAAAACACAGACGGTCCAAGGCTCTGTGGACAAGAGCACGCAGCGCGTGGCCTTCACGGTCGGCGACGACAAGACGACCGTGGTCGAGACGGGCCTGTACAACCTGACCAAGGATGAAGCCCCGGCGCTGATTCACGTCGGCAAGGACAAAACCGAGCAGTGCCTGCTCACGCGGCTGAAGCAGCCCGATGCGACAAATCAGACCTCGCCGTAGGGACGCGAATTTCGCCCCTTTTTTCAGCACAAATCGTTTCCGGCGGCCGCTCGCGATGGGCCGCCAGTTTCCAGACGCTTTTTGACCCGCAACTCGGAGACAGCAGAATGAACAGGCTCCGTACTTTTTTTTGCGCGACGATCGCCAGCTTCGTCGCTATTGTGGCCGCTAGCGCGCCCGCCGAGGCGCAGCAGGCCAAGAAGCCCAACATCGTCGTCATCATGGGGGACGACGTCGGCTGGTTCAACATCGGCGCCTACCATCAGGGCATGATGTCGGGCAAGACGCCGAACCTCGATCGATTGGCTCGCGAGGGAATGCGGTTCACCGACTACTATGCCGAGGCAAGTTGCACGGCGGGCCGGGCGGCCTTCATCACCGGCCAAATTCCTCTCCGCACTGGTCTGACCACGGTCGGACAGGCCGGGGCCGATGTGGGAATGCCGGACAAGGCCTGTACGATCGCCACGGCGCTCAAGGCGCAGGGTTACGCCACCGGTCAGTTCGGCAAGAACCATCTGGGCGATCTGAACAAATACCTGCCCACCCTGCACGGCTTCGACGAATTCCACGGCTACCTCTATCACCTCGACGCTCTGTCGGACCCCTTTTGGCACTCTTATCCCAAGGACCCGGCCTTCGTTGCCAAATACGGCCCGCGCAACGTGCTCCACACGTGGGCGACGGACAAGGACGATCCAACCGAGATGCCGCGGTGGGGCAAGATCGGCAAGCAGAAGATTGAGGATGACGGCCCACTGCCGCCGCATCCGACCGCGGGCATCAAGCTCAACATGGAGACCGTCGATGACGTGTTCCTGGCTTCCGATTTCGCGTTCATGGACAAGGCGAAGAAGGAAGGCAAGCCGTTCTTCGTGTGGCACAACACGACCCGCATGCACGTCTGGACCTTCCTCTCCGAGAAGTACAAGGCGCTGATGAACAGCGAGACGAACTACAACTTGTACGAAGCAGGGATGGCGCAGCTCGATGACATTGTCGGCTCGATCCTGAAGAAGATCGACGACATGGGCGAGGCCGAGAACACCATCGTGATCTTCACGACCGACAACGGGGCCGAGGTGTTCACCTGGCCGGACGGCGGCAATACGCCGTTCAAGGGGACCAAGGGAATGGTCACCGAAGGCGGGTTCCGCGCGCCGTGCCTCGTTCGCTGGCCCGGCAAGGTGAAACCGGGCACGATTCAGAACGAGATCTTCGGCGCTCAGGACTGGTTCCCGACGCTGCTGGCTGCCGCGGGAAACCCGGACATCACCAACCAGTTGCTTAAGGGTGTCAAACTCGGCGAGCGGACGTATAAGAACCACCTCGACGGCTTCAACCAGTTGGACCTGCTCACAGGGAAGGGCAAATCGGCTCGGCATGAGGTCTTCTACTTCGAAGGAGCGCAGCTAGGTGCCGTCCGGATCGACGAGATGAAGTTTGTCTTCTACCAGCAGCCGCAGGGCTGGCCCGGCCCGAAGGTTACGACCGCCATGCCCGGACTGGTGAACCTCCGCCAGGACCCGTTCGAGCGCTACCCGATGATCGGCGGCGAATCCGCGGCCAATGGCGCATTTGGCTACGGGAATGATTTTTATGCCCGCGAGTTCTGGCGCTTCGTCCGGGTCCAGGAAAAAGTCGCGGAGCTGGCGATGACGGCGATCGAGTACCCGCCGATGCAGGACCCGGCCTCCTTCAACCTGGAAGCCGTCAAGAAGAAGATCGATGAGGCGATCCGGGTGAACAGTGGCAAGTAAGTGGCCGGTGTGAGCATCCGCGCTGGTCTACGTCGGCAAGGACCGTCGAACCAGGCCGCCGGAGGCGGCCATATCAATTTCCTTGGATCCGCAGTGACGCCGTTTTGCATGACAGTTCCATCGCAAGTGGCCAATCCACATCCTGGAAAGGATTATCTATGCGAACGAAACTCGTAGGCCTGGTTTGGATTCTGCATTGCGTGTCGCTTGTGTGCGGGAACGCTGAGGCGCCAGCCCAAGAAAAATCCCCCGCGGCAGCCTCCGCTTTGAAGCTGGACCGCACGGTCCTGCCGATCCCCGAGCCGAAAATTCCGCATAGCACTGTGCTGGATGCGCGGAACGCCACGCCGCCGCTGCGATTCCAAGTGAAAGCGCCCGAGGGCGCGCCCAACGTGCTGATCGTGCTGATCGACGACATGGGCTTTGGCATGTCGAGTGCCTTTGGCGGGCCGATCGAAATGCCGACGGTCGAGCGCCTGGCCAGGGGCGGGCTGCGCTACAACCATTTTCACACCACGGCGCTCTGCTCGCCGACGCGCGCGGCGCTGCTTTCCGGCCGCAACCATCACATGTGCAACATGGGGTCGATCACGGAAACGGCAACTTCCTTTCCAGGCCAAACCGGGCAACGTCCCAACAGCGTCGCGCCGCTGGCCCAGATGCTGCGGCTGAATGGCTACAGCACGGGCGCCTTTGGCAAGAGCCATGAGACGGCGGCCTGGGAGGTCAGCCCCTCGGGCCCGACCGATCGCTGGCCGACGCGCTCCGGCTTCGACAAATTCTATGGCTTCCTGGGAGGGGAAACGAACCAGTGGGCGCCGATGCTCTACGATGGCCTGAACCAGATCGAAGTGCCGCGCAGCGAGAACTACCACTTCATGACCGACATGACGAACCAGGCCATCGCCTGGATGAGTTTTGAAAAGGCGCTCACGCCAGACAAGCCGTTCTTCATGTACTTTGCCCCGGGTGCAACGCACGCGCCGCATCACGTGCCTAAAGAATGGATCGCCAAGAACAAGGGGAAGTTCGACCAGGGCTGGGACAAGATGCGTGAGGAGACGCTCGCCCGGCAGATCAAGCTCGGCGTCGTTCCCGAGGGGACCAGGCTGGCGCCCAAGCCAGAAGACATCAAAGACTGGGACAAGCTATCGGCCGACGAAAAGCGGCTGTTCGCCTATCAAATGGAGATCTACGCCGGCTTCGGGGAGTATGCCGACAGCGAGATCAACCGGCTCGTCGAGGCCATCGAGGAACTCGGCCAACTCGACAACACGCTGATCTTCTACATCGTGGGCGACAACGGGACCAGCGCCGAAGGGGGCATGGTCGGCGTGTTCAATGAGATGTCCTATTTCAACGGCGTCCACGAAACCGTGGAGGACATCCTCAAGCACTATGACGAGCTGGGCGGGCCAATGTCGTATCCGCACATGGCCGCTGGCTGGGCGGTCGCCGGCGACGCGCCGTTTGCCTGGACCAAGCAGGTCGCGTCCGACTTCGGCGGCACTCGCAACGGCATGGTGGTGCACTGGCCGAAGGGGATCAAGGCGAAAGGGGAGATCCGCACGCAGTTTCATCACGTGATCGACATTGCTCCCACCGTTCTGGAAGCGGCCGGTCTGCCCGAGCCGAAGTCGGTCGATGGCACGGTGCAGACGCCGATCGAAGGTGTCTCGCTGCTGTACACGTTCGACGACGCGGCCGCGAAGACCACGCACACCACGCAGTACTTTGAAATCTTCGGCAACCGCTCGATCTATCACGACGGCTGGCTGGCCGGCACCGTGCACCGCCCCGCCTGGGATTTTCTGCCGAAGACCACGCTGGAGAAGGACACGTGGGAGCTGTACGACACGCGAACCGACTTTAGCTGTGCGAGCAACCTCGCCGACAAGAACCCGGAGAAGCTCAAGGAGCTCCAGGACCTGTTTTTGAAGGAAGCGGTCAAGTACCAGGTGTTGCCGCTCGACGACCGCGTTTTGGAACGCACGAATGCCGAGCGGGTCGGCCGGCCGGAGCTGATGGAAGGTCGCACGTCCGTCACACTTTACCCAGGAATGAAGGGGATGTCCGAGAACGTCTTCATCAATCTCAAGAACAAGTCGCACTCCATCACCGCCGAAGTCGAAATCCCCGCGGGCGGGGCCAGGGGAGTGATCCTCGCCCAGGCCGGGCGGTTTGGCGGTTGGAGTTTGTACTTGAGCGACGGGATTCCCGTTTACACCTACAACTATCTCGGGCTGGAGCGCTACTCGGTGAAAGGGGCCAAACCCATTCCGGCAGGCAAAGCGAAGATTCAGTTCGACTTTGCCTATGCTGGCGGAGGGCTGGGCAAAGGTGGCGCGGGAACCATCACCATCAACGGCGCCAAGGTGGCTGAAGGACAAATCAAACGCACCCAGCCGAATATTTTCTCGGCCGACGAAACGGCCGACGTGGGCGTCGATGAAGCGACGCCGGTGACCGAGGACTACAAGGAAGGCGAGAACCGCTTCACCGGCACGATCAAGAAAGTGACAGTGGAGCTGAAGTGAGGCGGCCATGAGACCAGCGCTGCACAAGGTGAAGGCCGTCGTCGAACATCCGGCGACCAGATTGGCAACGGGAGCGGTTCTGCTCGCTTCGGGGCTGGCGTCCGCCTACTACGACCTGACGAGTGCCGAGCGGACGTTCCGCTGGGGGGTCCATCATGGCGTCTTGTTGTGGGGCATCGTGCAGATGCTCGGCAGCCTTCCCGATTTGGTCGAGGGAATCGATCGAACGATCCAGGCGGCGGAGCATAAGTGACCACCCCACGACGCCAGGCAGCGGCGGAACGACGGTCTGTGATGCTGCCAGGAACGTTGTATGACTGACGACGCAGAATCCGCCCCCGCCACTTCCGCGCCCGTGGCGCCTGTGGCGCGCGTGCGGCGCAGCCCTTGGCTGTGGGGCGGACTCGCGTGCGCTGGCATGCTGGCCGCCTATCTCCTCGTGGCCTATGTCCTGCTTCCGCTGTTCTGGATGAGCTATGCCCACCGACACCCGGCCTTGGACGAGACGCCGGGGATCACTACCACCGGCGACGATCATCCGGGCGATCCGATCAACGTCGCCTTGATCGGATCGGAGGAAGATTTGCAGACGATCATGCTGGCCGCCGGCTGGTTTTCCGCCGATCCGCTCGGCCTGCGGAGTGATGTGAAAATCGCTGCTGACACGGTGCTCGAGCGGCCCTACGACCAGGCGCCGGTCAGCAATCTGTTCCTGTTTGGCCGCAAAGAGGACCGGGCCTTCGAGCGGCCGGTAGGGGACGATCCCAAGCAGCGGCATCACGTCCGCTTCTGGAAATCGACCCAGGTCGATGATCAGGGCCGCCCGCTGTGGGCCGGATCGGCGACCTACGACCAGCGCGTCGGGCTGAGCCATACCACGGGCCAAATCACCCACCATATTGCCACCGACGTAGATGCGGAGCGAGACTATCTGTTTGACACTCTGAGGAAAACAGGAAGCCTGAAGGACGACCACTACGTTGACGGCTTCCACAAAACTCGCCAGGGGCGCAACGGCGGCGGCGACGAATGGCGCACCGACGGCCGGCTGCTGGTGGGGACGATCGAAGATGCTGTTTCACGTTGAGCAATCGGAAACGGACCCGAACTGGGAGAGTGAACTATGAAACGAGTTGTCTGCTGGTTCTGTGCGGCATGATCCCCGCGAACCTGCTGGCTCAAGAGGGAGATGAGCCGGGCAGGTGGCACTGGCCACGCTGTCTCGCGTGACACCGGCTCTGCCAGTGTGAAGCGGGTACACGCCGTCCATCACCGATGAGCCGCAAGCGTCATTTGACAAGGCGTCGCCCCGCCGACACACGTTCCATCAACGCTGAGCCACGGACGCAGTTTGTCTCCGGCTATGGTTATCCTCTCCCCCTCCTACCACCGCCCTCTCGTTTCCCCGTCGCGACCGAGCGGACCGAGGAACCTGAGTACGGTAGACGCGACCCAACGTGCCAGGCGCTAGGAGCGGATAGCCAGCCGAGCGGCGTCGAGCTGGACCGCCAACTGCCGCCAGCAACCTGGCCGCAGGTTTATTCCCCGAAATAGGCGGAGGGAACTGGCAATAATGGACGGCCCACTCATCGCCCCAAGCACGACGGCACACGGAGTGTGCCTGCTACTTTTAGAGCAGCTTGTACCGCTTGCGGATCGCCCATTCGGCGCCCAGCAAGCCCACCAGGGCCACGAGCATGCCGCGGACGTCCCACAGCGGGTCGGGCTTGCCGCGGACTTCGATCGTTTCCGACTTGTCGGGAACGGCGGCAGCCAGGTCGCTCACCTGGTCGATGTCGAAGTATTTGCCGCCAGACAGGCTGGCCAGGTCAGTGAGCAGCGCCTTATCGAGCCAGGTCTGGTTGGTTTCCACGCTGGGGAGTTCGACCTGGAACTCGGTTTCGATTGCCGCCCCTTCCGATTCGGCGGCGGCCGAGCGGACGCGAAGCTGGTGCAGTCCCGTTTTCTTGGCCGTCAATGACGCCTCGAACGTCCCCGGCTGCGTCGGCACCGGCAAGAGATAAACCGTCTCGACCGAATCGGGGCCGGTCTGGAGCGTCGCCTCGACCCGCGGCTGGACCAGCGGGTTATAGGCGGCATCCAGCAGCCGCGCGGTAATGACCACCTTGTCGCCGATCTCGTAGCGGTCGTTCTCGGTGCTGACGGTGCCGCGGCGGCGCCCTTCCAGCGAGCGCCCTTCGACGAGGTACCGCACCGCCTGGATCCAGAACTTGTCGAAGAATTCGGCCTGCCGGCCCGCCTTCCGCCACCGCCAGGTGCCGTTGAAGCCGATGTACAGCGTGTGGCCGGAGCCGTATCGCCCGGCGACCAAGAGCGGCCGCGAACCCTCGACGCTGCGGAGCGTCGGATCGCTGTGCTCGAGGAGCACGGTGGCCGCCGGCTTGGGCTGCTGCGAGGGGAAACTCCAGAAGACCCCCGGCAGCGTCTCCCACCGCTGGAGCGTCTCCTGCTGGTTGGGATAGAAGCGCATCACGGGGTGGTCGGCATTGGCGCTGATGGTCTTCAGCGGCCAGGCCCGCTGGTTGGTGGACAGCAGCGTGGCCACTTCCAGCGCCTCGACGTCGCCGAAGCTGACCGGCAGGATTTTTCCCAGGTCGCTGGTGCGGGGATTGGTCAGCAGCCGCCCCGAGTGCTTGGGCCCGGCCATGAACAACAGCCCCCCCGAGTGGTCGCCGACGAACGACTTGACCAGCTCGACCCACTCCTTGTCGAATTCCTGCGGGTTGGGGTCGAACAGCAGCACTACATCGTAATAGAACAGCTCGTCTTTGCTGATCGGCAGGCGAGTGATCTGCCGCGAGCCTTCCTGGGCCCGCTCTTCGTCGAGCGTCTGGAGCCAGCAGGAGACGGTAATGGTCTTGTCCCGCTGGAGCAGCTTCTGCACCAGGCGATATTCCCAGCTGGGCGCACCGGCCACCAGCAGCACGCGGACCCGCTCGCGGCTGAGGACTTTCACGATGCCCGCGGAGGCCTTTTCGTTGTCCTGGTCGTCGCTTTCCCCTTCCAGTGGCTCGACGCGGACGCTGTAGACGTAGCGGCCGGCATCCTTGACCGTGTGGGAGAACGGGACGGCGAGGCGGCCACTGCCGCGGCCCTTGGAAAGATCGAGCTGCTGAGTCTGCACGACGGTCCCCTGGCCGACGGCCTGATCGCTGTCGTTGACCTTCTGCTCGATCAGCTCGACGCGCACGTCCCCGTCCTCGAAACCCTGGGTGATCACCATGGCGTCGATCTCGAAGGGCTCGTCCTGCCAGACCTGCGGGCGGACGTAGACGCTGGCCACCTTAAGATTCTTGGGGCGGCTGGGATCGCCGACGCCGACCACCAGCAGCGGCACTCCTCGCTCCTTGGCCTCGCGGGCGGCCTGGCGGGCGTCGTCCTTGCCGGTGTGCTGGCCGTCGGTAAAGAGAATGACCGCGGCCGGATTGTCGGCGGCCAGCGACTCGCGAATGGCCAGCCACAGGTCGGTGCCGCGACCGTCGGCGACGAGCGGCGGGAGAGGGCTGGGGGTTCGGAGTTCGGGGTTCTTTCCCTTATCTCCTGACTCCTGACTCCTGACCCCTGACTCCTGACCCTTGCCCCCTGACTCCTGACTCCTGACCTCCACCTTCTCCACCCGGTCGGCAAAATTCACCGCCTGCACCTTGCCGCGCTGGGCAAGCTCGGCCAGCAGCTTCTGGTTGTTCTGTTCAAACAGGCGGTTGACCAGTGCCACCCGGGTCGGTTTTTGTCCTTTCAGTTGCTCGGGAGTCATTCCCAGCACGCCTGCCGCGGCTTTGGCGGCGGCCGGATCGTCGTAGCCGTCAGCCGTGTTCATTGACTGCGAAGCGTCGCGCGCGACAATCAGCGTTGGATGGACCGTGCGATACTGGTGATAGACCAGTGCCGGCCCCAGGAAAATGCACGTCAGCAGCACGACCACGCCGGTCCGCAGGCCGGCCAGCAGCATCTTGACCCACACCGGGCAGGTGTCGATCTCGCGGCGATAGAGCCAGAACACGCCCCACAGGACCGCCGCCACGACGGCAATCAGCACGAACACGCCCCAGCTGGTGGGGAAGTTGGTCAGCTCGGGGACGACTTTGCTGCCGGGCGGCGCCTGCCGCAGGTCGTCATAGCCGAGTAGCCACAGGAGCCACTCCCAGGGAGTGGATTGGGCCAGCGTGGTGAAAGGAACGTAGTTCACGGTTTCAGATTTCAGATTTCGGATTTCAGATCTGGGATTTTCTAATAGCTGGAAATCCCCGACACGTTGGTCAGTCGGTGCTCTCGCACCAACTGGCCGGC
>Ga0075428_100010278_pt1 | contig 10387 bp, 6 predicted proteins | sample RhiMetdeltSRZDD2_FD_75291 | JGI IMG/M metagenome (GOLD analysis project Ga0075428, IMG submission 75291) | Populus rhizosphere microbial communities from Tennessee, USA - Rhizosphere MetaG P. deltoides SRZDD2 | ecosystem: Host-associated > Plants > Roots > Rhizosphere > Soil | place: USA... | reverse complement strand
GATCTTCACGTCGAGCACGAACTCGCCGAGGGTCCGTTTCCGGATCAGCATCTTGGCCCGGACCTTGCCCTCCTTGTGGACCTTCAGGTTCTTGAGGGTCAGCGTCGTCTCGCCGAAGAGTCCGGTGACGACCTGCTCGACGATCGAGCTGGTGAGGCTGGTCGGGATGCCGATCATCACTCCCGCCACCGGCGCTTCGGCCAGGCTCTGCTCGCCGCGGGCGAGGACGGCGGCGCGGAAGACGCCTTGGAGCCGGTCACGCTCCGCCCTCAGCTCCGCCAGGCGCGCCGCCGTCGGAGGAGGAACCCGCTGCGCCCGGCGCCATTGGATCCAGGCGAAGAAGCAGGCGCCGATCGCCAGCAGTCCCGCCAGCAAGACCCCCGCCGCGCGCCTCACTCCGGCTGCTCCGCGGGTCCGATGGTCCAGGGGCCCGCGCTCACGTCGAGCAGGATCCACAGCCGCTCCCTGATGGGGATGACCTCGGCCAGACTGACCTTCAAGGGCAGCGATCCCCCCTTGACCTGCACGACTCCCGCGTTGAGCCCGGCGATGGGGATCGACTCCTCGAGGGTGACCGGGATCTCGAGGCCGGGCAGCAGGCCGGAGAGGCTGTCCAGGTTTCCGCCCACGATGCTCTCCAGGACGTCGTTCCCCATGTCGCCCAGCGACGAGTCGAGCACCTTGAAGTGGACGATCTCGACCCCGGACACGAGCTTGCCCTGGTCGATCCGGAAGTTGGTCAGCCGCCCGCCCAGCTCGAGGTGGGCGGCCGCGGAGGAGCGGGCCGTGCGCGCGCTGGCACGGCAGACGAGGACCGCGTTGTTCCCGCGGAAGAAGGGCTGCGCCGTCTCCAGGCGCACGATCAGACGGTCCCCGATCAGCTTCTCCTGGGGCAGGGACGCTTCCAGCAGCTCCTTGGAGACGCTCTCCGCGATGCCGATGGCCACGCGCGTTTCGGTGGAGAGCTGTCCCGCTTCGGCCTTGGCGATCAGCTTCTGGAGGTCCGCGATCTCCGCCCGCGCGACCGATTCCGTCGCCCGGGCTCGCGCATCCTCGAGGCTCTCGCGCGGCTCGCAACCGGCGGAAAGGAGGGCCGCGGCCAGGGCGGGCGCAAGTCCGGTGCGCGGACGCAAGCTCTTCACGCGCGGCATGAGTGTGAATCGAGTCTGGCTGGGGACGGAGGGCACCGTCCATGGGACCAAGGTCTCATGGCCGGCCGGCTACGGAGGCGGCGCGGCCGTGCTGAGGGGGAGCGAAAACGTGAAGGTGGCGCCGGGTCCGGCATTGTCGCGCCCCCAGATCCGGCCCCCGTGCGCCTCCACGATCGAACGCGCGATGGAGAGGCCCATCCCCATCCCGGACGGCTTGGTCGTGTAGAAGGGCTGGAAGACGCGCCCGGCATCGCTCTCGCGCAGCCCCGTCCCCGAATCGCGTACCGACAGATGCACGCCGTCGGGGGTCACCAGCGTGGAGACGAGGGTCACGCGCTGGTCGGGGGCGATCTCCGCCATGGCATCCATGGCGTTCATCACGAGGTTCAGCACCACCTGCTGGAGCTGGATGCGGTCCCCGGTCACGACCACGGGCGCGATGTTGAGGGCCAGCCGTATCGAGACGCCGCGCAGAGCGGCATCGTTCGCGAGCAGACGGGCCACGTCTTCCGCGAGGCGGTTGAGGTCGAGGGGCGCGCGCTCCGCCGCCCCCTTTCGCAACAGGTCCCGCAATCGGCGGATGACCTCGCCCGCGCGCTTGTCCTCCTCCACGATGTCGTCGAGGATCTCGCGCAGGGACGCTCGGTCGCCGCCGTTCGTGTCGAGGAGCAGGCGTCCGGCCTGGGCATTGGCCAGGATCGCCGTGAGGGGCTGGTTCAGCTCGTGGGCCAGGGAGGTGGTCAGCTCGCCCACGGTGGAGACGCGGAGGAAGTGGGCCAGCTCCTCCCGGCTGCGCCGCGCGTCGTCTTCGGCGCGATGACGATTCGTGACGTCGACGTGAGCGGCCACGGCGCCCCCTTCCGGGCGGCGCAACGGCACGACGGACAACGCGTACCAGCGGTCTCCGGATTCGGTGCGGCTCGGGTACTCCAGGGTGAACGAAGAGCGCGCCCCGGCCAGGACGCCCTGCACCCCTTCCGCCGCGTCCATGGTCGCGGGGAGGCCCGAGTCCGGCGCGCCGCGGCAGGCCTCGGCGTAGGTCACCGCTTGCCCGTCCTCGCCATCGGACGGCGGGGCGGGCCGAGGGGGCCAGGCTTGGTTCGCGGCGATGATGGTGCCGGAGCGGTCGAGGACCGCGACCTGGCCTGGAAGCGAGGCCAGGATCGCGGACTTCATGGCCTCGCCCCGGCGGAGCGCGTCTTCGCTCTCCTTCCGCGCCAGCGCGCTCGCGAACACCTCGCCGATGAGGCGGAGGCGGGGAAGGAGATCCGGGCGGTCGGGGGTCTCCTCGCGCGTTCCCACGAACACGAGCATGCCCAGCAGCGCGTCTCCGGCTTCCAGGGGAAGGCCGAGGGTCCACCCGCCGTCCGCCTGCTCGACGCGCATCACTTCGCGCCGCGAGGCGTGATCGAACAGATCCGTGACGGAGACCGCGGGCGGAGTCGCAAACCGGGGCGGGTTCGGGAGCGACCATGACGTAGCGAGGCGGAGCGCGCCACCCACCGGGGCGAGCTGGAAGAGTGTCGCGACGCGCAGGCCGAAGTGGTCGCAGACCTCGCGGAGCTGGTCTTCGAAGGCGACGTCCATCGCGTTGCTGGGCACGTGCACGAAAGCGCCGGACAGGCGCGACATGAGCTCCTCGAAGTGCAGCCGCTCCGCGAGCGCTCGCTCGCTCGAGCGCCGCTCCTCCATCAGCGCGCCCAGGACGAAGAGCGGCATCCCGGTGACGAGCAGGAACGCCTGCAGCCCCCGCACCGCCTGTGCCGCCTGCCCGGACGTCGATGCCCCTTGGGTCTGCGTGGCGAAGGCGAAGGCGATGAGGGCGGTGGTCAAGATCGCGAAGGAGCTTCCCGCCGCTCCGAAGCGGGTAGCGGCCCAGAGCAGGAGGGGCAGCAGGAGCAGCAGTTCGGACTGCTCCAGCCACCTGACCGAGGGGCTCGGCATGCCCAGCGCGTGTGCGAAAGCCGTCCGCCCGGCCGTGATCAACAGGGCGAGGAGCGCCCCCGCCTCGATCGCGCGCCGAAGCCGGAAGTTCGAGGGGAACCGAGACACCGCGCGGACGGCCGCGACGAGCGCGGGCACCAGGGCGAGCGAGGTAAGGACGTTCGAGAGGAGGCGCGTCTCCCAGACGCGTCCGTAGGGCTCGCCGCGCAGGAGGGAGACGGCGGCCGCGTCCGCGAATCCAGACACGCCGACCGCGGCCACGATCGCCACGATGAACAAGGTGGCCCGGCGGAGCGTGTCGAACCGATCCGGCGCTGCGCTGAACCGGTGCAGGATGCCGGCCGCGATCAGGGCCTCGAGGCAATTGGTGCAGAAGAGCGCGAGGATGAGGCCGATGGGAAGGTCGAACCGGCTCTGCACGAGGTAATGCACGGGAAGCACGGCCGCGAGGAGCGTCCACCATCGCTTTGGGGGGGTTAGAACGAGGGCGGCGGTGACGATCGCGTTCGGTGGCCACAGGATCGACGTCATCGCGGGCGGGAACCGGAGCGCGAAGCCGAGCTCGGAGCCGAGGAAATACGCGGCGGCGACGGCTACCGGGCCGGCGCCGGCTTTGGCCCATCGCATCGGATCTTCCCTCGGCACGGAACGAACACAAGGTACACAAAAGGATGGCGCAGGGCCAGCCGCGGTGACTCCGCTCACGGATATCGGAAGGACGGTCTAGCCGGCGGCGTGAACGGTGCTACATTTGAGTTCCCTCCGTTGGATGTACGTGATACCCCAGGAACCCAGGGTCTTCGTCGTCGACGATGACGCGCCGGTGCGCCGCTCGCTCGGACGGCTTCTCCACACCGCGGGCTACGAGGTGGAGCTGCTCCCGGGAGCGGAGGCCTACCTCGAGCGGGCCGTCCCCACCCGTCCCGCCTGCCTCCTGCTCGACATGCGCATGCCGGGAATGGGCGGCGTGGAGCTCCAGCACCGCATCGCCGGCACGGCGCGCGAGCTACCGATCATCTTCATCACCGCTCACGGCGACGAGGCCTTGCGGCGGGCGCTCATCCGCAGCGGCGCCGTCGACGTCTTGTTCAAGCCCCTGGACGCCGACGTGCTCCTCGAGGCGGTTGCGCGCGCGTTGAAGATGGCGGCCACGCCGCAGGCGGCGACGTCGGCCTGACACGGGGTTCGTCCCCGATCAGCCTCGTCCCTACTGCGGAACCCGCGCGATCACCACGTCGAGCGGCTGATCGAGCTGGCCGACACCTGACCCCGCCTGCCCGAAGGAGCGGTATCCCGTCCCTTTGACGTCCTCGAAACGCGCGACGCGGTTGTTGTTCTGGCTGGCGACGTAGACGGGCGAGCTTCCGCTCACCCACACGCCGGTCGGCTGCTTGAAGAGGCTGTCGTTGGGGATGTAACCGAAGTAGGCGTAGCCCGCCCCGCTCATATCCTGGATCGAGATGACGACGTTCTCGTTGACGTCCGTCACGTAGATGAGGCCGTTGCTCCCGACGGCGATGCCGCCGAGCAGGTCGAACACTCCCGGGCCCAGCTTCTGCTGCGGGTCGGCGTGGCCGTAGGTCGTCCAGCCCGCGCCGCTCATGTCGTCGAAGCGGACGATGCGGTGGTTTCCCCGGTCGGCGACGTAGATCCGGCCGAGCGTGTCGAGGGTCACGTCCGCGGGGCCGTCGAACTCGTTCCGCCCGCGTCCGCGGCGTCCCAGCGAGGTCCACCCCGCGCCGTCGATCGAATCCATGCGGACGATGCGGCCGTTGTCGGAGTCCGCGACGTAGATGCGATCCTGGGCGTCGATGGCCAATCCGAAGGGGGCCGCGAACTCGCGCACGCCGCCGCCCGGCCGTCCCAGGGTCACGAATCCCTTGCCGGTGATGTCGTCCATCCGCGAGATCCAGTCGTCCCCGAGGCTGCTCGCGTAGATCCGGCCGTGCGAGTCCGCCGCGATCGCGCCCGGCGAGATCAGCGACTTGTTCACGCTCGGATACGCGAAGGCTGCCCAGCCCGCGCCCGTGAAGTCGTCCATCTGGACGATGCGCCCGTTGCCCGCGTCCGCGATCAGGATGACGGAGCGGCCTCCGTCGCCGCAGCCGTGGCCGGAGGCCAGGAGGACGACGAGCGCGCTGAGGGCTCGCGCGGACAACACCTGCGGAGGGCGCATGGGCGGATGCCGATTGTTCGCACCGCGGCGCGCAAGGGGGAATTGGACCTTGGTCCAATAGATCTCGCTGTTCCGCGCTCGGCCGCTACAAATTGTATTGACATCGTAGCGGACCGCAAGATATAGATTGTGGCGTCGGTGCCCGAGGTCGGTGACCGAGGGCCGAAGAGGGAACCCGGTGCGAATCCGGGGCTGCCCCGCAGCGGTATTCAGGAACGACCGCCGTCATTGGCACTGGCTCCTCGTGGAGCTGGGAAGCGACGGCCAGTAGGACGCCGGCCTCGAGCCGGAAGCGCCTGAGAGCCCGAAGACCTGCCGACACGTCCCGCGCCGGGCGCGGGACGCGCGACCACTACCGCCCGCGGGGGCGAGGTCGGCGGGTCGGGACCATCCCAGGTCCCCGCACGCCGCGCTCCCTCGGGCTTTGCGGCCCCGAGGGAGGAGCCATGGCTACCGAGCCCTTCGTCCCCGTCCCCGTAGACGCCCCGCCGGAAGCGATCGTGACCTCGCCCATGAAGGTGAGGAAGCGCAGCGGCGCGCTCGAGCCCGTCGACGTCAACAAGATCGTGCGCGCGGTCGGCCGCTCGTGCGGGGGCCTGACCCAGGTCGATCCCTTGCGCGTGGCCACCCGCACGATCAGCGGCCTCTACGACGGGGCCACCACCCGGGAGCTCGACCAGCTGTCGATCCAGACCGCGGCCGGGCTCACCGCGGAAGAGCCCGAATATTCGCGGCTGGCCGCGCGCCTCCTCTCGACCTACATCGAGAAGGAAGTCGCGGGGCAGGAGATCCAGTCGTTCTCGCAGTCGATCTCGCGCGGGCACGCGCTCTCGCTCGTCGGCGACCGCCTGGCCGCCTTCGTGGGGGAGAGCACGCGCAAGCTCAACGCCGCGGTGGACGCGGCCGGGAGCGACCGCTTCGAATATTTCGGCCTCCGCACCGTCTACGACCGCTACCTGCTGCGCCATCCGGGCACGCGCGAGGTCATCGAGACCCCGCAGTACTTCTTCCTGCGCGTGGCCTGCGGGGTCTCGGCCACGGTGGCGGAGGCGGTGGACCTCTATCGCCTCTTCGCGAGCCTCGAATACCTGCCGAGCTCCCCGACCCTGTTCAATGCCGGCACCCGGCACGAGCAGCTCTCCTCGTGTTTCCTCCTCGACTCGCCCGCGGACGACCTGCGCGGCATCTACGAGCGCTACACGGACGTCGCCCTCCTCTCCAAGTTCGCGGGCGGGATCGGCCTCGCCTTCCACCGCGTGCGCTCGCGCGGGTCGCTCATCCAGGGCACGAACGGACACTCCAACGGCATCGTGCCCTGGCTGCGCACGCTCGACGCCTCCGTGGCCGCGGTCAACCAGGGCGGCAAGCGCAAGGGCGCCTGCTGCGTCTACCTCGAGACCTGGCACGCCGACGTCGACGAGTTCCTCGAGCTGCGCGACAACACGGGCGACGACGCGCGGCGCACGCACAACCTCAACCTCGCCCACTGGGTGCCCGACCTCTTCATGAAGCGCGTCGAGGCGGACGGCGACTGGTCGCTCTTCGATCCCAAGACGGTTCCCCACCTGCCCGATCTCGTGGGCGATGCCTTCGAGGCCGCCTACGCGGAGGCGGAAGGGCAGGGCCTGGCCGTGAAGCAGGTGAAGGCGCGCGACCTCTACGCGCGGATGATGCGCACCCTCGCCCAGACCGGAAACGGCTGGATGACCTTCAAGGACGCCAGCAACCGGAAGTGCAACCAGGCGGGGGAGGGCCGCGTCGTGCACCTCTCGAACCTCTGCACGGAGATCGTGGAGGTGACGTCGGCGCGGGAGACGGCGGTCTGCAACCTCGGGTCGCTGAACCTCGCGCGGCACGTGCGCGATCGCGCGTTCGATTTCGAGCGGCTGGCGGACAACGTCCGGCTGGCCGTCCGCCAGCTCGACCGCGTCATCGACCTCAACATGTACCCGATCGAGACCGCGGCCGATTCGAACCGGCGCTGGCGTCCCGTCGGCCTCGGCCTCATGGGACTGCAGGATGTCTTCTTCCAGCTCCGCCTGCCCTTCGACTCGGAAGAGGCGCGCGCCCTTTCGCAGCGCATCCAGGAGGAGATCTATCACGCGGCCCTCTCCGCCTCCTGCGAGCTGGCCGCGGAACGGGGCGCCCACCCGTCCTTTCCGGAGACGCGGGCGGCGCGCGGAGAGCTGCAGTTCGACGCCTGGGGCGTGGTGCCCGCCGATCCCGTCCGCTGGGACGTGCTGCGTACGCGCATCCAGGCGCACGGCCTGCGCAACTCGCTGCTGGTCGCCATCGCCCCCACCGCGACCATCGCCTCCATCGCCGGCTGCTACGAGTGCATCGAGCCCCAGGTCTCGAACCTCTTCAAGCGCGAGACGCTTTCCGGGGACTTCGTGCAGGTGAACCGCTACCTGGTCGCGGATCTCAAGGCGCGCGGCCTCTGGAACGAAGCGATGCGCGCGCGGCTCAAGCGGGCCGAGGGCTCCGTGCAGGACGTCACGGAGATCCCCGAGGAGCTGAGGCGCCTCTACCGCACGGCCTGGGAGATCCCGATGCGATCCTTGATCGACATGGCGGCCGAGCGTGGCGCCTTCATCGACCAGAGCCAGTCCCTGAACCTGTTCGTGGAGAGCCCGGCCATCGGGCCCCTGTCCAGCATGTACTTCCACGCCTGGAAGCGGGGCCTCAAGACCACCTACTACCTGCGCTCCCGCCCGGCCACGCGCATCGCCAAGGCCACGGTGAGCGCGGCCGCCGCGCCCGAAGACGCCGGCGCCGTGTCCTGCTCGCTCGACAACCCGGGCGCTTGCGAGGCCTGCCAGTGAGCCAGGTGCGCCGGCCGATCCACCTCCTCGACCCCGGACTGTGCCTGACCCTGCGGCCGATGGCCTATCCGTCGTTCTTCGAGATGTACCGCGCCGCCATCAAGAACACCTGGACCGTCGAGGAGGTCGACTTCGCCACCGACGTGTCCGACCTGGCCCAGCGGATGACGCCGGCCGAGAGGCACCTCGTCCGCCGCCTCGTCGCCTTCTTCGCGACCGGGGACTCGATCGTCGCCAACAACCTCGTGCTCAGCCTGTACCGGCACCTGAACGCGCCGGAGGCGCGCATGTACCTCTCGCGCCAGCTCTACGAGGAGGCGCTCCACGTCCAGTTCTACCTGACCCTGCTCGACACCTACCTGCCGGATCCGGAAGAGCGCCACCAGGCTTTCGCGGCCGTCGAGACCATTCCCTCCATCCGGGCCAAGTCCGACTTCTGCATGCGCTGGCTCGATTCCGTGCAGGGGTTCGACCGCCTCGACACGCGCGAGGATCGCCAGCGCTTCCTCCTGAACCTCATCTGCTTCGCCGCCTGCGTCGAGGGGCTCTTCTTCTTCGGGGCGTTCGCGTACGTCTACTACCTGCGGTCGCGCGGCCTCCTCCACGGCCTGGCCGCGGGCACGAGCTGGGTGTTCCGGGACGAGAGCGCGCACATGGCCTTCGCCTTCGAGGTCGTGCGCGTGGTCCGGGCCGAAGAGCCGGATCTGTTCGACGCGGACCTCGAGCGCTCCGTCTACGAGATGATCGACGAGGCGGTCCGGACCGAGGCCACCTTCGCGGAGGATCTCCTCGGCGGGGGAGTCGCGGGCCTCTCGGTGGCGGACGTGCGCCGCTACCTCGAATATTGCGCGGACCAGCGGCTCTCGACTCTCGGCCTGGCTCGCCGGTACCACGCCCAGAATCCGTTCGGCTTCATGGACCTGCAGGACGTCCAGGAGGTCACGAACTTCTTCGAGCGGCGGGTGTCGGCCTACCAGGTCGGCATCAGCGGGGACGTGAGCCTGGACTCCGCGTTCTGATCTTGCCTATCGGCTCGGGCGGTCGTCCGCAGGCAGGTCCCCCAGGACGTATTGCATCCCATAAAGAAGATGCGCGAGGAGGGTCTGGTTCGCGTACACCTTCTCGTTGTGGCCGTGCGCCTCGTAGAAGAACCGGCCCTTGCCCTCGTGGCGGATCCAGCTCAGGGCATAGTCGCCGTCGGGACGCGGGTACTGCTCCTTGGCCTTGTCCTCCGCGCTCATGGCCGCGTAGTCGATGCTCGTGAGCACGCGGAGGTTCGTGCGCGAGTAGGTGTCGCGGCCCAGCGTGTAGGTCTCGTCGACGATGCGGAACGGCGTGTGCCCCTTGAAGGGCGCGTTGAGCGGGTGGTCGGGCTCGTCGATCTTGACCGTGATCACCTGGCCGTCGTTCCAGTGGAACTTGAAGAATCCCCCGATGAGGCGGTTGAACTCGGGCCAGGTGCCGACCTGGGTGTCGGGACCAAGCTGGGTCGCGCGCGCCTGCACGGGGAAGCCGGTGGGGCCGAGGAGCTGGGGCGAGCTCGGCGCTGGCGGAGGCAGCACGGCCTTGAAGCGCTCCGGAAATCCCGTCTGGTCCACGCGTCCCGCCTTCTCCGGATCGAGCTTGTCGTACCAGGCGTCCGCGACCGCGCGCAGCTCGGGTTGAGTGAGACGGCCGTCTCCGTCCTTGTCGCCCTGGGCCACGAGCGTCCTGGCCAGCGTCGCTCCCGCCCCGAAAGAGGGCCGGGCCGCGCCCGGCGTGGGCGCGTTCTGATGGTAGGAATCGCTGGCGGCGTGGATGCCGGCCAGGCCCTTCCCGCCGCGCACGAAGTCGAGCAGCGCCTTGCGGCGCGCCGCGGTGGCGGCCGCGTCCTTCGGATCGTCGAGGAACTCGCCGGTGGTGCTGGCCAGGAAGAGGGCGTCGTAGGACGCGAGGTTCTTCGCGTTGATGTCGGCCGCGTCGTAGGTGATGGTGGTGGACCACGCGCCCGTCTTCTTGCCCATCTCCTCGATCGTGCGGGCGGCGAGCGGGATCGACGAGTGCACGTAGCCGGCGGCTCGTCCGAGGACGAGCACGCGGCGCGGCGTGCGCGGCTTGGCGGGCGCCTTGTCCGGCAGCGCCGCCACCATGGCCGCCACGTCCTCCGGCTTCGGCGTCTGGTTCTGGGGCAAGCGGGGCAGTGCGCCCTCGATCGCGTCCGCAAACGCGTCGGGCGCGACGGCGGCCCAGCTCTCGAGCGTGGCTTCGAGCTCGGCCCGCGTGAGCACGCGGTCGCGGTCGCGGTCGGCGGC
>Ga0075428_100010275_pt1 | contig 10388 bp, 5 predicted proteins | sample RhiMetdeltSRZDD2_FD_75291 | JGI IMG/M metagenome (GOLD analysis project Ga0075428, IMG submission 75291) | Populus rhizosphere microbial communities from Tennessee, USA - Rhizosphere MetaG P. deltoides SRZDD2 | ecosystem: Host-associated > Plants > Roots > Rhizosphere > Soil | place: USA... | reverse complement strand
TATCCGGAGGCAGTAGCGAGAACACCGAGCCGGACGCCGGCGCGAAGCTCTCTACGCGACCCTCGAGCTTGCGGCCGGGCAAGGCATCGACCGTGATGCTGACTGGCTGGCCAGGCTGCAGCTCGGCAACCTGCGTCTCCTTGAAGTTGGCGTCGATGTAGACAGCCTGCAGCGGCACCAGGCTTGCGAGGCGCTGCGTCGGCTGCACGTAGTCACCGACCTGCACGGCGCGGTTGCCGATCACGCCATCGAAGGGCGCGCGGATGATGGTGAAGGACAGATCGCGCTCGGCCTTGGCCAGGGCCGTCTGCAATTGCTTGAGCGTACGCTCGGCCTCGTCCTGCTGGGCCTTGAGAACCTCGACGTTGGCAACCGCCGCCTCGATGCCCGCCTGGGCAGACTGCACCTGCGCGACGGCCTGGTCGTAATTGGCCTGCGCCTGCTCGAGCTGCTGGCGGCTATTGATCTGGCGATTGGCGAGATCCTGCTGGCGCTTCAGTTCAAGATCGGTACGGGTCTGCGCGGCCTTCGCGGAGGCGAGCTGTGCGTTAGCCTGATCGACGGCCGCCTGCTGTGCGACCACTTGCTTGCCGAGACGGGCAATGGTCGCCTCCTGCACGGCAACGTGGTCGCGGGCGGTCTGCACCGCCAATTGATAGTCCCCGTCATCGACCCGCAGCAGCACATCGCCGGCCTTGACCCTGGCGTTGTCGTCGAAGGCAATCTGGGACACGTAGCCCGCCACCTTGGGGGACAGGGTGGCGTTGCGCGCGCCCACATAGGCGTCGTCCGTGCTCACCAGGTAGCGGCCCGCGGTCCACCAGTAGTGGCCGTAGTAGGTGCCGAGCCCGAGGACCAGCAGCGCCACCACGGCAATGGCCACCTTGCGGACACTAAAACCCTGCCACGACAATGCGCCGCTGCGCTGCTCATGACCTTCGACAGCGGGCCGTGTTTCTCCGAATGACAAACCAATGGGGTCGCCGCCCGCATCCTGGTCGACCTGCATCCCATCGGAGGAGCGGAAACTTTGGGTGTCTTGCACTGCCCACCTCTACCCTGTCTGCGCGCTTATTGACCGAACGGTTCGGTCGGCTGTTGACATAGTCGCCGAGCAATCCTATGTCAATGACCGAACGGTTCGGTCAAACCATTGTGAAGCTATAGCTGTACTGGAGATCGCCCGCCTTAGCAGGCATGGTATGAGGTGGGGGCCTGAGCCGATGGCCAAGGAGACGAGCATGGTCACCGAAGACATCGAGCGGCCGGCAACCGGAAGCCGAGGCGTTGACCCGGCCAAGCGCCGGCAGATCACCGACGGCGCCAGCCGCGTGTTCCTGGCGCAGGGCTTCGATGCCGCGAGCATGGGCGCCATCGCCCGGGAGGCGGGCGTCTCCAAGGGCACGCTCTACGTTTACTTCAAGAGCAAGGAAGAGCTGTTCGAGGCCATCGTCGAGGAGCAGCGTCGGCAACAGGCCGAGGAGATCTTCACCTTCGACCGCGAAGCGCCGATCGAAGCCGAGCTGCGGCGCGTGGGCTTGGGTCTGGCGCGCTTCCTGTGCCGGCCGGGCCGCGTCTCGCCGCTGCGCACGGTGATCGCCATCGCCGACCGTATGCCCGAGGTGGGGGCGAAATTCTACCAGTCGGGACCGGCCACCGGCATTGCCCGCCTGAAGGCCTACCTCGAAGGCAAGGTGGCGAGCGGAATCCTCAATCCGCACGATTGCGAAGTGGCCGCAGCGCAGTTCATGGACGCGTGCCTGTCGACCATTTTCAAGCCGGTGTTGTTCAACTTCGCCGGCCCGCCCGAGGACGCGCGCATCGAGCACGTCGTCGACATGGCCGTACGCGCGTTCCTGGCGGCGTATCGGGCTGATTGAAGCGCCGCGGCGCCGTCGTATTCTCCTCTCCCACCCCTTGGTGAGGAAGAGGGGAGCAGGTATGGCGCGGTGCAAATTCACCATTAGCGAGGAATGTGCAGAAGGCTGGTCGCTGCGCGCGCCGGGCGCGTCAGAGGATGCTTGCACCTCGGCGCAACGAGGCGCGCGGGCTCGCCAGGGTCAAGCTTGAGAGCGATGGCACGAGCCGGGATTGGTTAGGCGGTTCAGGCCGCGGCCTGGTCCCGGGACTGTCGAACAGCCAGGGCCAGCGCGACGGCGCGGCTCAGGCAGCCGCGTCTTTCCTCAGCTCGGTGGCTGCTGAGCCTTGTTCCCTCGTTCGAGCCGACACGCGCGGCGGTCGTGTCGGGAACGCACGACCCGTCCGCGTGTGCATGGCCGGCCGGATCGGGGTGGACCCGCCGGTCGGCGGCGAAGCCGGCTGTGCTTGCTGGAGAGTGCTCGGCAAGCACATGCACCACCGACAACCGCACGATGCTGCGGCGCACCAGTGCTGCACCGGGCCGATGCGGGACAGGGCTTCGCGCCCGGCATAGCTGGCAATTTTGTTGCGGGGAACCCGCACCAGGCGGCGGCACCGGAAAGCGGCAGGGCGTGCCGCTTTCGCCGGACAAAGATCGATTGCTTGTGGGCAGCCCTCTCCCCATCTGTAAGGGCGAGCAACGCCGTGGGTTCAGGGCACGCCGGGTTTGCGGACGCTCGTGGACTCTGGCATCTGTGTGGCATCGAGATGCATGGCTGCCGCCCCAGGCGGCGAGCGGCCCGCAGAAATACCGGGAGGCTCGCGCCCCATATGGTCAAGCACACCGCTAGCCTCGACGACAAGTACGCTCTCGACGAAAGCCGGCAGATCCTCACCGGCACCCAGGCGATCGTGCGCCTGATGCTTACGCAACGTGCCCGCGACGTGCAGGCAGGGCTCAACACTGCCGGCTACGTGACGGGCTACCGCGGCTCGCCGATCGCCTCGCTGGAGGCGGCCATGCTGCGGGCCCGAGGCCTGCTCGAGCCCAACCACATCAAGTTCATGGCCGGCCTCAACGAGGACCTCGCCGCCACGGCCCTGTGGGGCTCGCAGCAGGCCGAGTTGCGGGGCGAAGGCAAGTACGACGGCGTGTTCGGCATCTGGTACGGCAAGGGCCCCGGCGTCGACCGCACCGGCGACGTGTTTCGCCACGCCAACCACGCTGGCACCTCCAAGCATGGCGGCGTGCTTGCCCTGATGGGCGACGACCACACCTGCGAAAGCTCCACCAGCGCGCACCAATCCGAATTCGCGTTCGTCGACTACATGATGCCGGTGCTCAATCCGGCCGGCGTGCAGGAGATCCTCGACTACGGCATCCTGGGGTGGGGGCTATCGCGCTATGCCGGCGTGTGGGTCGGCCTCAAGTGCGTGAAGGACAACATCGAGGCGGCCGCCACGGTCGACGGGCGCATTGACAGGGTCGACATCAAGATCCCGGACGACTTCGTCATGCCGTCGGGCGGCCTCAACATCCGTCTCGGCGACCAGGCGCTCGCCAAGGAAGCGCGGCTGCACGACTATAAGCGCGCGGCGATTCTGGCTTTCGCGCGCGCCAACAAGCTCGACCGGATGGTGATCAGCGGCGGGCCCAAGCCGAAGATCGGCATCATCACCTGCGGCAAGAGCTATCTCGACGTGCGCCAGGCGATGGACGAGCTCGGCATCGACGAGGTGAAGGCCAACCAGCTCGGCTTGCGCGTCTACAAGGTCGGCATGACCTGGCCGCTCGAGCCGCAGGGCGTCAAGAAATTCTGTGAGGGCTTGGACCTGATCCTGGTCGTCGAGGAGAAGCGCGCGCTGATCGAGACACAGGTCAAGGAGCAACTGTACGATCTGCCCGTGCGGCCGCGCGTGCTTGGCAAGAAGGACGAGAACGAGCAGTGGCTATTCCCTGCCAAGTACGCGCTCGATCCGACCGACATCGCCATCAAGCTGGGCGAGCGACTTATCCGCACCGGTGCGGGCGACGATATCAAGATGGCGGTGGCCGAGCTGAAGCGCCTGAAAGGCAACCAGCCGAGCACCGCCGAGGCCGCCACCCGCATCCCCTATTTCTGCCCCGGCTGTCCGCACAACTCCTCCACTGTCGTGCCGGAAGGGTCGCGGGCCTATGCCGGTATCGGCTGCCACTACATGGCGCACTGGATGGACCGCTCGACGGAAGGGTTCACCCAGATGGGCGGCGAGGGTACCAATTGGATCGGCGAGGCGCCGTTCTCCAAGACCCCGCATGTGTTCCAGAACCTGGGCGATGGCACCTACATCCACTCCGGCAGCCTCGCCATCCGCGCGGCGCGGGCAGCCGGCGTCAACATCACGTTCAAGATCCTCTTCAACGACGCGGTGGCCATGACCGGCGGGCAGACACTCGACGGTGGCATGACCGTGTCCATGATCCTACAACAGGTGCGGGCGGAAGGCGTCGACAAGATCGTGGTCGTCACCGACCAGCCGGAGAAATATCCGGCAGGCTTCATCCCCAAGGGCATTCCGGTCCATCACCGCCGCGATCTGCAGGCGGTGCAGAAGGAGCTGCGCGAGGTCGAGGGCGTGTCGGTGCTGCTCTACGACCAGACCTGCGCGGCCGAGAAGCGGCGTCGGCGCAAGCGCGGCAAGTTCCCCGATCCCAATCAGCGCGTGTTCATCAACCCGGCCGTATGCGAAGGCTGCGGCGACTGCGGCGTGAAGTCAAACTGCGTGGCCGTGGCGCCGCTCGACACGGAACTCGGCACCAAGCGCGAGATCGATCAGTCGGCCTGCAATAAGGACTTCTCCTGCCTGAACGGTTTCTGCCCGAGCTTCGTGACGGTGCATGGCGCCAAGCTGCGCAGGGCTTCGATCGTGCAGCGCGGCGACACCAGCACGGCCGCGATGCTGGCGAGCCTGCCGGAGCCGAAGCTGCGCCCGCTCGATACGCCCTACACCATGCTGGTGACCGGCGTCGGCGGTACGGGCGTGGTGACGATCTCGGCGCTGCTCGGACAGGCCACGTTCTTCGAGGGCAAGGCATTCGGCGCCATTGACATGACGGGGCTCGCCCAGAAGGGCGGCGCAGTCGCCTGCCACATCCGCATCGCCAAGACCGATGATCAGATCCACGCTATCCGCGCCGGTGTAGCAGGCGCCGACCTGGTGCTCGGCTGCGACCTCGTCGTGACCGCCTCCAACAAGGTGCTGGAGACCATCAAGCCGGACCACACGGCGGTGGTGTATTCCGACTACGAGATGTCAACGGCGGACTTCACGCGCAAGGCCAACCTCCGGGTGCCAGGCGCAGCGCTGCGGCGGGCCATCGAGGAGCGCACCGGCAAGGGCCCCCTCCACCACATGGACGCGCACACCGCGGCCGTGAAGCTGTTCGGCGACTCGATTGCGGCCAACGTCTTCCTGCTCGGCTATGCCTATCAGCTGGGCCTGCTGCCGATCGGCGCCGAGGCCATCGAACAGGCGATCGTGCTGAACGGCGCGGCGGTCGAGATGAGCCGCAACGCCTTCCGCTTCGGCCGGCTGGCCGCGCATGACCGTACGGCGCTGGAGCGCATGATCGGGCCGGCCACCAAGGGCGTGACGAAACGGCAGACGCTGGACGAGATCATCGAATTCCGCGCCAAGTACCTCGCCGACTACCAGGATGCCCAACTGGCGGACAAATACCGCAGCCGCGTTGCCCGCGTTGGGGAACTGGAGCGCAGCAAGGCTCCGGGCCGTGCAGGCCTTGCCGACGCGGTGGCGCGTGGCTATCACAAACTGCTGGCCTACAAGGACGAGTATGAGGTCGGGCGGCTGTACACCAGCCCGGCTTTCGAAAAGGCGCTGTCCGAGCAGTTCGAGGCACGCGGCAAGCTCGCCTTCCACCTGGCGCCGCCGCTGCTGGCGCGTCGCGACAAGGCGACCGGCGAGCCGCGCAAGATGCAGTTCGGCGCCTGGATGATGCCGGTGTTCCGTCTGCTGGCGAAGGGCAAGAAACTGCGCGGCACGCGATGGGATGTGTTCGGCTACACGGCCGAGCGCAAGCTCGAGCGCCAGATGATCGCCGACTACGAGCAGCTGCTCGATGAAATCGGCCAGCGGCTCACCCCGGCGACGCATGCGACGGCGGTGGCGCTGGCCACGTTGGCGCTCGACGTGAAGGGCTTCGGTCACATCAAGCTGCGCAACTACAAGCAGGCCAAGGAGCGCGAGGCAGCGCTGCTGGCCGAGCTGCGCAATCCCTCGCCGCCGACCGTATTGAAGGCAGCGGAGTAGGCTGGGTTAGGGCCAACCCGCAACCCAAACCATTGCACCCGCCAGCACGTGCGGCGTTACGCGCTGCCGTGCCAACCCGACCTCCAGGCGACTCACTCAGCTGCCGCGACTTTCAGCACGCCGCGACGGATTTGGTCCTCCTCGATCGACGCAAACAGGGCGCGGAAATTGCCCTCACCGAAGCCGTCGTCGCCCTTCCTCTGGATGAACTCGAAGAAGATCGGACCGATCACCGTCTTGGAGAACACCTGCAGCAGGATCTTGGTCTGCCCGCCGTCGACCACGCCCTCGCCGTCGATCAGAATGCCGTGCCGCTTCATGTGCTCGACCGGCTCGCTGTGGCCCGGCACGCGCGCGAAGCTCTGCTCGTAGTAAACGTGCGGCGGGCCTGGCATGAAGCGGATGCCGTTGGCCGCCAGCGCGTCGCTGGCCTCGTAGAGCTGCTCGGTGGCGATAGCTATGTGCTGGATGCCTTCGCCGCGGTACGTCCTGAGGTATTCCTCGATCTGGCTCTTGTCGTCGGCCGACTCGTTGATCGGAATGCGGATGCGACCGCAGGGCGAGGTCAGCGCGCGTGAATGCAGGCCAGTCAGCTTGCCCTCGATGTCGAAAAAGCGAATCTGGCGGAAGTTGAACAGTTTGGCATAGAAGCCAAACCACTTGTCCATGTTGCCGCGATAGACGTTGTGGGTCAGGTGGTCGAGGTAATAGAAGCCGACGCCTTTGGGCCTGGGGTCGCGCGCGCCGACCCAGTCGAACTCGCGGTCATAGGCGGAGCCGAGCGCGCCGTACTTGTCGACGAAATAGAGAAGCGAGCCACCGATGCCCTTGATGGCCGGGACCTCGAGCGTGCGGTCTGCCTCGGTGTAGGGCTCAGCACCGTTCTTCACGGCATGCTCATAGGCGTGCTGGGCATGCACCACCCGCCAGGCCATCGAGGGTGCACACGGTCCGTGCTCGGCGACGAAGCGGCCGGCGAATGATTGCGGATCGGCATTCAGGATGTAGTTGATGTCGCCCTGACGATAAACGGTGATGGCGCGCGACTTGTGCCTGGCGACCGCCACGAAGCCCATGCGCTCGAACAGGTCGGCGAGCTTGGCCGGCTCGGGATGGGCGAACTCGACGAACTCGAAACCATCGGTACCGGCAGGGTTGGCCGCCGAAATGGTGGCGGGCGGCGCGTCGTGCGGAAACGGACCCATGGCAGCTCCTTCGGAGAATCGCGGCGTTAAGCAAGTCTCGGGGGAAAGGCGCGCAAGGAGCGTGCATTCCTAACGCTCTAGGCTCATATTGTGCACGATTGATGCATGCATTACAGGATGGATGCACAAAATGAGCCTTGATCCTTTGGACCTGAAGCTTCTTGTGGTCCTGCAGGACGATGCCAGCCTGTCCAATGCACAGCTTGCCGAGCGCATTGGCCTATCGGCCTCGCAGTGCTCGCGCCGCCGCGCCGGGCTGGAGCAAGCCGGCTACATCCGCGCCTATCGCGCCGATCTCGACGCCCGCAAGCTCGGCTACACCATCGAGGCGTTCACGCGCGTGACGCTATCGGCGCACAGCGAGAGCACGGCCGAAGAGTTCGCGCACTTCCTCGAAGGCCTCGACGAGGTGCAGCAGGCGCACTCGGTAGCCGGCGATGCTGACTATCTGCTGCACCTGCGCGTGCGCTCGCTCGATGAACTGGCCGAACTCGTGCACAAGCGCCTGCTGCCGCACCCTCACGTCGCGCAGCTGCGCTCCGACATCGTGCTGAAGACGATCAAGGAGAACCGCGGCTTCCGCATCCGGACGAGCGCGCCACGCAAGGGCAAGGGCGGGCGCTGACAACCGCGTGGTCCAATTGCAACGATCGGCGGTGGGTCAGCACAGGCCTCACGCTTGTGCGGCACTGTGTGGCTCGGTGTGCAAGGGACGGTCGCGCCCAGCTTTGTCCTAGTCTAGCTGCGGGGTGGATCGGGATGAAACGCCTGGTCTCGCCGTCGTCGCTTCCGCAGTCGCCACCGTGACCGCCTCGCAAGAGACGCACGCCGCACCGATCGATGTGTCACAGCGGACCTGCAAGGGCTATTTGCAGGCCAACGACCCTGGCGGGGCCAGCCGCCCGGCAACTCGGCTATCTGTGTCGCAACAATCCCGACGCGTTCGTGATCGAGATCCATCGTCGCGCCTTGGCCGACAATTCGGGCAATCCTTGAGTGCGGATAAAGCGACAGCTCAATCGCGCAGCAACGCGGCGATGCGCTTGACGGCCTCGCGGATGTTGTCCACCGAGTTGGCGTACGAGAAGCGAATGAAGCCCTCGCCGTGGATGCCGAAGCTGGTGCCGGCCACGGTGGCGACGCCGGCCTTCTCCAGCATCTTGTTCTGCAGCTCACGCGCATCCATGCCGGTGCCGGTGATGTCGGGAAAGACGTAGAAGGCACCGCCTGGATCGAGGCACTTGAAGCCCGGCAGCTGGTTGAGCAGCGGCACGATGACCTTGCGCCGCTCGTCGAAGGCCGCAACCATCGTGCGCGCCTCGTCCTGCGGGCCCTCCAGGGCGGCGATGCCGGCGAACTGCGTCGGAGCATTGACGCACGAGTGGCAGTTCACGGCGAGACGCACGACGTGCTCGACGAGCGACTTGGGCCAGACCGAGAAGCCGAGCCGCCAACCGGTCATGGCGTAGGTCTTGGACCAGCCGTCGAGCACGATGAGCCGGTCGCGGATGTCGGGATAGCGCAGGAAGCTCTCGTGCTCCCGGCCACCGTACAGCATCTGGCTGTAGATCTCGTCGGATAGGATGGCGACGTTGGGATACTCGGCCAGGCCGGCCGCGAGTTTGGCCACCTCCTCCTTGCGCGCAGCGCCACCGCACGGATTACCCGGACTGTTGAGGATGATCAGGCTGGTCTTCTTGGTGATCTGCGAGAGAACCTGGTCGGCGGTGAAGCTGAACTCGTTCTCTGTGCTCATGACGATCGGCACCGGTTTGGCACCGGTGTACTGGATCATCGAGCGGTAGATCGGGAAACCGGGGTCCGGATACATGATCTCGGCGCCCGGCGCCCCGAACATCATGATGGAGAAGAACATCGTCGGCTTGCCGCCCGGCATGATGACGATGGTGTCGGGGTCGACCGCGACGCCGTGGCGGCGGTGCAAGTCCTTCGCCACCGCCTCACGCAGCGGCAGGATACCCTGGGCCGGCGTGTAGCCATGCTGGCCGTCGCGCAACGCTTTGATGGCGGCCTCGACGATGTGCTGCGGCGTCTTGAAGTCGGGCTGGCCGATGCCAAGGTTGATGATGTCCTTGCCCTGCCGCTGCAAATCGGCGGCGCGCGCCAACACCTCGAAGGCCGTTTCCGTGCCGAGGCGTTGCAGGTTGTCGACCAGTTGCAGCATGGCATCTCCCCAGTGGTCCGGTCCGGACCTTAGTTTGGCTTGAGTTGACGCGAGAATGACCCTGGCGGGTGTGTAGTCAAGGGCTAGATCGCGATGGGGTCGACCTCCGCCTCAGCGAAGCCGCATCTTGCCATGCGCTGCCGGTTGAGCCTGCCAACCAAGTCGGCAGCGCACCGCCGGTCGATGGCGTCAGCCAGCCGGGCATTTGCTTGAGCAAAGCCGAACGCGCCAACCACAGGCCCCAAATGCGACGGCGGCACGTCGACGACGGCCAGCGGCGCGCTGCAATGGCCTACCAGATGCCGCGCTGGGCCGGGGCTGGCCGGTGGTCATGCTGCAACGACATCCACCAGCCGGAGTATCAGGTCGGCGAGTTTGCCTTTGACAAATCTCCGCTCGCGCCTCTAAAGCCGCGCAAGACCGCTTGCGCCAACTGCATGCCGGATGCACCGCCACCGGCGGCGCGGAAGCACAAGGGCGGTTCCTGGAAATAGGCAAAGCGACCCCTCCGCACCAAGCGGCCGCCGGCAGTTGCCGTGCGAGCGCGCCATGGCTGGTCAGGCTTTCGTCTTCGCCTTGGCCTTGCCGGCCTGCGCCTTCGGCTCGTCCTTCATGGCGTAGGTGTGCTCGGGTCCTGGGAAGGTGCGGTTGCGCACCTCCACTGCATAGGCCGAGATGGCCTCGCGGATCGCCTCGCCGACCCGGCCAAACTCCTTGACGAACTTCGGCACGCGCGGGGAGAGCCCCAACATGTCCTCCATCACCAGGATCTGGCCGTCGCAGCCGGCGGACGCGCCGATACCGATGGTAGGGATCGGGATGGCGGC
>Ga0075428_100010272_pt1 | contig 10391 bp, 8 predicted proteins | sample RhiMetdeltSRZDD2_FD_75291 | JGI IMG/M metagenome (GOLD analysis project Ga0075428, IMG submission 75291) | Populus rhizosphere microbial communities from Tennessee, USA - Rhizosphere MetaG P. deltoides SRZDD2 | ecosystem: Host-associated > Plants > Roots > Rhizosphere > Soil | place: USA... | reverse complement strand
TACGCCTCCGGCCTGCAGGCGCTGAATCGCATCGACCTCGAGATCCGCAAGGGCGAGATCTTCGCCCTCCTCGGCCCCAATGGTGCGGGCAAGACCACGCTGATCAGCATCGTCTGCGGAATCGTCACGCCGAGCTCCGGCACCGTCATCGCGGACGGCCACGACATCATCCGCGACTATCGGGCCGCGCGCGCCAAGATCGGGCTCGTCCCGCAAGAGATCGCGACCGACATGTTCGAGACGGTGTGGGCGACGGTGACCTTCAGCCGCGGCCTGTTCGGCCTCGCTCCTAACGCGGCATACATCGAGAAACTGCTGCGCGACCTCTCGCTCGCCGACAAGCGCAAGGACCGGGTGATGACGCTGTCGGGCGGCATGAAGCGACGCGTGATGATCGCCAAGGCGCTGTCGCACGAGCCGCGCATCCTTTTCCTCGACGAGCCGACCGCCGGCGTGGACGTCGAGCGTCGCCGCGACATGTGGGCGCTCGTGCGGAGCCTCCGCGACAACGGCGTCACCATCATCCTGACGACGCACTACATCGAAGAGGCGGAGGAGATGGCCGACCGCATCGGCGTCATCAACAAGGGCGAGCTGATCCTGGTCGAGGAGAAGACGACGCTCATGAAGAAGCTCGGCAAGAAGCAGCTCACGCTGACGCTCCAGGAGCCGATGTCCGTGATCCCGGCGCAGCTCGGCGAGTGGCAACTCGTGCTCAACGCCGGCGGCAGCGAGCTCGAGTACACCTTCGACGCGCAGGAGGAGCACACCGGGGTGCCGTCGCTGCTGCGCCGGATGAGCGACCTCGGGATCACGTTCAAGGGTCTGAACAGCCGCGAGAGCTCGCTCGAGGACATCTTCGTCAGCCTCGTGAGCGACCGCAGACGGGCGGGCACATGAGCGGCATGCGCTTCAACCGCTACGGCGTCTGGGCCATCTACAGGTTCGAGATGGCGCGCGCGATGCGCACCCTCGTGCAGAGCGTCGTGACGCCGGTGATGACGACGTCGCTCTACTTCGTCGTGTTCGGCGCGGCGATCGGCTCGCGGATGGCGGAGGTGAATGGCGTGCCTTACGGCGCGTTTATCGTGCCGGGCCTCATCATGCTGTCGCAGCTCACGGAGAGCATCTCGAACGGGTCCTTCGGCATCTACATGCCGAAGTTCACGGGCACGATCTACGAGCTGCTGTCGGCGCCGGTCTCCTACCTCGAGACCGTCCTCGCCTATGTAGGCGCGGCCGCGACCAAGTCGATCTGCCTCGGCCTCATCATCCTGGCGACGGCGTCGCTGTTCGTGCCGATCCACATCGAGCATCCCGTGTGGATGGCGGCGTTCCTCGTGCTGACGGCGACGACCTTCAGCCTGTTCGGCTTCATCAGCGGCGTCTGGGCGAAGAGCTTCGAGCAGCTGAGCTTCATCCCGATGCTCGTCGTCACGCCGCTCACCTTCCTGGGCGGCGCGTTCTATTCCATCGACATGCTGCCGCCCGCCTGGCGCACGGTCACCCTTTTCAACCCGGTCGTGTATCTCATCAGTGGGTTTCGTTGGAGCTTCTACGGCACTTCGGACGTGAGCGTGGGAGTGAGTCTCGCGATGACGCTCGGTTTCTTCGTCGCCTGCCTCGCCGTCGTCGCGTGGATCTTCAAGACGGGCTGGCGGCTGAAGAGCTGAGCACGCTGCCCTTGGACGCCACCGACTCCCCGAAGGAAATCGGGGGCGCGGTTCGAATGGCGAAATGCGCGCGCCGGAATATAGGCGCGTGTCAGCGCGCTGGCACGCTGTCTCCTATCGACGACGTCTGGGGCTCATGCGTGCGACGAATGGATGACTCTCACTTTTTCGCAATGTCTTCTTCGATGCGCGTATCCGTCGCGATCCAGTTCACTTCCCAAGTCTTTCCGCCGTCGCCAGAGAACGCCTGCTCGAAACGACACGACTGCGGCGTGATGTCCGAGATGACGAAGCGCACGAGGATCGCGCGGCCGTCGAGCGTCTCCTGACTGTAGAACTCGCCGCGTCCGTTCCTGAATCCGCCGATCGTCGGCGGGCTCATCGTGCCGGTGCGGCTGTTCGAGAAGTTGAGGCTCCACTGGCGCGATTCGGGATTGTAGAGTCGCAGGGACAGCGCCTCGATGCGGCCGGCCGGCCCCTCGACGTCCAGCTCCACGAGATTCGCGCGGCCATCCCACACCTTGCGGATGGTGCTCGTACCCTCGTACTCGACCCATTCGTTCGAGCCCGTGAGCGGATGCAGCCGCCGCTCTAGATGCGTACGCCACGTGCCGATCTCGAAGTCGAAGTCGTGCTGCCCGTCTCGATTCGCCTCTGCACTCTGCGTGTCTGCCGTCGACACCTCGGGCTGGCTGCCGGCACCCTGCGCCGTGGCTGCCGCGAGGAAGAGGCCGCAAATTGCGATGCGGAAGACGGAGGTGCGAAAGATATTCGTCATTCCCGGATTCCAGGCCCTCGCCGGCGGTGCGGTCGCAACGTCTCCGAGTCTGGGCAAGGCCAGTGGTCTGCGACAATAGCCACTTGTCGCCATATCGATATGACCACTACGATCGCACGGTGAGGAACGCGCCCGTCACGTCGAGCGCCGGCGCGCTGCTCGCAGCGAAGCGCGAAAAGAGGCCCATCGATCGGCGCATCCTGCGCGGACCGACGGGCCTCGAGGGGGTGATCAATCGACCGGCATCTTCTCCGGCTCACGGAAGTCGATGGGACGGCCCACCGTGAGCGACTTCCGCAGCTCCGGGCCCAGGCCCAGGAAGGCGGCATCCGGCTCGACACCAAGACCATCGAGCAGCTTCGTGAAGAAGGCGCGTCCCGCCGCCGTGGCCGCGATGTCGAAAATCTCCGCGTCACTCAGGCCCTGCGCCCGCAGCGCGTCGACGTCGCCTGCGGTGACCTTCGAGGCATCGCGTGCGATCTTGCGCGAGAAGGAGATCATCGCGCGCTCGGCTTCGGTGAGCGCAGCGATCGATCCGCGCTCGGCGAGAGCCAGCACTTCCTCCTCCGCGAAGAAATCCGTCAGCTTCTTCCCGTGAGCGAGGGCACAGGCGGAGCTGCGCAGCTCGAGCGCCGCGGCGAAGGTGACGAGCTCGAAGCGCCGGTTGTCCATCGGTCGCCGTATCTCCGCCTGGAGCTGGCCCCAGCGCGCGAGCACCTCCGGGCGCAGGCTGAAGGCCTTGGCGTAGTTCGGTATGTATCCCCAGGCCGACTGCTGGCGCGCGTACATCGCGCGCACCTCCGGCGTCGCGTCGTTCGGGGTCACTCCTTTGATGAAAGCCATCGCTTCTCCGATCTCCTCACAGTGCGTAATGGGTTATCTGGACTTCCTCGCCGTAGTCCGCGTAGTCGCCGGCGGTACGCAGCGCGCGGAACTCGCCCCAGTTGATGGTGCGGTAGCGCGGCGGATGCGCCGGGTCGACCGTGGACGGCAGAGGTGCATAGTTCGTTTCGTAGGACGGGTTGTAGAAGAAGGGTGCGCTGTAGCGCGCCTTCTCGGCGCTCGTGACCGCGCGGTGCACGGGCGCCGGGTAGCGATCGTTCGACCACACCTGCACGATGTCGCCGATGTTGATGACGAGCGCGCCGCGCCGCGGCTCGACGCGATGCCAGCGGCCGCGGCGAAAGACCTCGAGCCCGGGCTGATCGTCTTGGAGCAGCACCGTGAGCGCGCCGGCGTCGGTGTGGTGATTGACGCCAAGGAAGCCCTCGAGGGGCGTGCTCAGGTCCGCGGGCGCCGCAGGCGCGGGACACGCAGGGTAATAGTTGAGACGCACGAAGCTCGTCTGCGCGTCGTCGAAGCCGTGCGCCAGGTCTGCGGAGCCAGCGCCGAGATTGGCGGCGATCGCGGCGAGCAGGCGCGCAGCGACGCGCGCGCAGGCGGCGTAATAGTCGCGTATCGCACGCCCGAATTCCGGCAGGCCGTGCGGCCACTGCGGGACCAGCTCGCCGCCGTCGGCCGGGCCGTAGTCGTAGATCTGCTTCCAGTCGCGCGTATTCTTCGTCAGCTCCTGGTCGTAGTATCCCCACGGATTTACGGCCGTGCGCGCGATCAGGCGCTTCGTCTCGACGGGCTGCGCGAAAAAGCTGCGCGCCGCGTCGAAGACGCCCTCGAGCACGGAGTCGTCGATGCCGTGGCCCGTGATCTGGAAGAAGCCCCAGTCCCGGCAGGCCGCATCGACCGCCCGCAGGACGCCTGGCTCCTCGAGGCCGGCGATGTCGATGACGGGGACGCCGCCGGTCATCGTCTGCTCCTCGACTGCGATCATGCGGACTTCCGCGGCTGGAGCCACTTCGGAAGCAGCGCTTCGGGATCGACGTCGACGGTCGCGTCGTACGCGATGCCCCGCTCCTTCATCCAGCGCTGCATCGAGCCGTCACGCACGGCGTCGAAGAGCTCCGTGCAGCCGCCGAAGTGCCTCCCGCCGATCCAGACCTGCGGGATCGTCGGGCGGCCCGCGCGATCACCGACGACGGCGCGGACCTTTCCGCCGCGGTCGTTCGCCTGATAGGCGACGGAGTCGATGTCGATGCTGCGGAAGCTCACCCCGAGCGTCGCGAACAGCTTGCGCACGGACCAGCAGAACTCGCACCACTCGAGCGCGAACAGGACGACCGGCTCCTTTGCGATGAGCTCGTCGACGAAGCGCTCGGTATCGGGATCCAGCGCGACCGGCTGCGCTTCGATCCGCGCCGAGGGGAGCGGGCATGCGGCAGGCGGATCGAAGCGACAGCCGGGCGTGGAGCGGGAGATCGCGAGCTCGTCCGCGTCCATCTCCTCGCCGACGCCTTCGAAGAGCGGCGTCGACAGATAGCGCTCTCCCGTATCCGGGAGCATGCAGACGATGTTCGTGCCCGCGGGCGCGCGCCTCGCGATCGTGAGCGCGGCCGCGAGCGTCGCACCGCTCGACGTGCCGACGAAGATGCCCTCCTTTCGCGCGAGCTCGCGCGCGAGATGCATCGCGTCGCCGCCCGCGACCGGCACGACGTCGTCGACGAGCCTCTCCGCAACGGCGGATTCCGTGAGTCGCGAGATGAAGTCGGGTGCCCATCCCTGCATCAGGTGCGGCCGGAACATCGGATGACTCGACGAAGGCTTTCCGTCCGCGTCGCGCGGCTGCGGGATGCCGCTTCCCAGCACCTGTGCGTTGTCGGGTTCCGCGGCGATGATCTTCGTCTGCGGGCTCCGGTGCCGCAGCACGCGTCCGACGCCGAGCAGCGTCCCGCCCGTCCCGAATCCCGTGACGAAATAGTGCAGCGGCTCGTCCTGGAAGTCGGCGAGGATCTCGCGCGCCGTCGTCCGCATGTGGACGTCCGCGTTGGCCTCGTTCTCGAACTGGCGGCAGAGGTACCAGCCGTGCGCCTTCGCGAGCTCGATGGCCTTGGCGAGCATGCCGCTGCCCTTCTCGGACGCGGGCGTGAGCACGACCTTCGCGCCGAGGAAGCGCAGCATCTTGCGCCGCTCGACGCTGAAGGTCTCCGACATGACGCAGACGAGCGGGTAACCCTTGCTCGCGCACACCATCGCGAGGCCGATGCCCGTGTTGCCGCTCGTCGCTTCGATGACGGTCTGGCCGGGCTTCAGCTCACCGAGGCGCTCGGCGCGCTCGATGATCGCGAGCGCCATGCGATCCTTCACGGAGGCCATCGGATTGAAGGACTCGACCTTCACATAGAGGTTGATCCCCTCCGGCGCGAGTCGCTGGAGCCTGATCAGCGGCGTGTTGCCGATGGTGCCCAGGATGCTGCCGTACTTCGCCATCGATGACCTCTCGCGCCCGTGAATGTCGCTATACGGGCAGTATCGTGAGGTCGAACCGCTGTAGCCAGCGTGGAATCGACCGTGGTTTTTGTGGCGGAACGAGGTGGAAGCGGCTTCCAGCCGTGATCGGAAGCTCAGTTCCGAATCGCGGCTGAAAGCCGCTCCCACACTCCCTGGCCGCGCTTGTGAAGGCCGTTCCGGCGGTCCTATAGTGGCGCCATTCAAGGATGTACAAACCCGATGAGCGGCCTGGAACTCCGATTCCTCGGCGAATTCGCCGTCATCCGGGACGGTCGCCCGCTGCCCCTGCCGCCGTCCAGGAAGACGCGCGCGCTCCTTGCCTATCTGGGCCTGAACGGGCGGCGCTTCCGCCGCGAACATCTCTGCGAGCTGCTCTGGGAAATCCCGGACGACCCGCGCGGATCGCTGCGGTGGAGCCTGTCGAAGCTGCGCCGACTCATCGACGACGACGACCGCGAGCGCGTAATCGCGGACCGCACCGCCGTGGGGATCGACGCCTCTGACGTCGAGATCGACGTCAGATCCCTGTACGCGGTCGCCGCCAACGGCATCGCCGACGTGCCCACAGCCACGCTCGAGCACGCCGCCGGGCGCTATACGGGCAACTTCCTCGAAGGGCTCGAGTTCTCGGACTTCCACGACTTCCACGGCTGGTGCGTCGCCGAGCGCGAGCGCGCGGCCCGCGCACAGTGCGCGGTGCTTCGCGAGCTCTCCGACCGGCTGAGCGACTCGCCCGAGCGGGCGCTCGCACCCGCGCGCGCGCTCGTCGCCATCGTTCCCTACGAGGAGGCGCCACGCGCCACGCTGATCCGCCTGCTCGTCTCCGCGCATCACATGGACGAAGCCGAGCAGCAGTACCAGCTCGGCGTCCGCATGCTCCGCGAAGCCGGCGTCGCGTCGAACGGTGCACTGTTGCAGGCGCGCCGCGGCGCGCCGCTCGACGTACCGCCAGCCGCGCCGAAAGCCGCTTCGGTGGCGACCGCTCCGCCCGTCACGCGTGGCGCCTCCGCGGTGGATGCGCTCATCGGCCGCGACGACGAGGTCCGCATGCTTGCCGACGCGATGGCGCGCGTCGCGCAGTCGCCGCAGGCCGAAGTGATCCTTCTGCGCGGCGAGCCCGGCATCGGCAAGAGCCGCCTGCTCGACCACGTCGCCGGCGTGGCCCGCGCTGCCGGTGACTTCGTCCTGCGCGCGAGCGCGTTCGAGCCCGAAGGGATCAGGCCCTTCGCGCTGTGGATCGACGCGCTGCGTGGCGCGCACGGCGACGCTGCGAAGCGCATCTTCGGCGACGCTCAGGTCGAGAACCGCGACCGCCTGTTCTCGGGTCTGAGCGAGCTGATCGCCGATGAATCCAGGCGTCGGCGCGTCCTGCTCATCTTCGACGACGTGCACTGGTGCGACGAATCGAGCGCGGCAGCGCTGCACTACGTGGCGCGCCAGAACAGCGATCGACCCGTCCTCGGCGTGCTCGCCGCGCGGGACACGGAGCTGCAGGACAACGTGCCGCTCCAGCAGGCGCTGCGGGGCCTCCGACACGTGAGCCTGCTGCAGGAGCTGAAGGTGGGGCCGCTCGCCCCGGACGCCATCGAGCAGCTCATCAGGACGCGCGCCCCCGGCGCCGACAGCGAGCGCCTGAGCCGCGAGTGCGGCGGCAATCCCCTGCTCGCGATCGAGCTCGCCCACGCGGAGAACGAAGGGGGTGGTGGCGCCTCGCTCGAGCGTCTCGTGCGCGAGCGGCTGTCGCGCTTCGATGTCGAAGGCGCGGAGCTCCTGCGCTGGGCCGCGCTGCTCAGCCCGCGCATCGACGTCCCGATGCTGGCGAAGCTCGCGGGCCTCGAGGCGGGCTCCGTCGGCGCGATCCTGGAGGACGCGGAGCACCAGTCCATCCTCTCCTCGACGGAGGGCGGCCTGCGCTTCTCGCACGAGCTCGTCGCCCGCGCCGTATACACGGAGATCTCGCCGTTCCGGCGCTGCGTCATGCATCGACGCGTAGCCGAGCTGATGGAGCAGGACACGGGCCTCGACGTGGCGCACACGGCCGACCTCGCGCGCCACGCCACGCAGAGCGGCGACGCGGGCCTGGCGGCGCGCGCGATGGTCTCTGCGGGCCGCCTGTGCCTGCGCTTCTTCGCGAACGACGAAGCGCAGTCGCTGGCGCGCCGCGGGCTGCAGTTCGCAGAGCGCCTGCCGGGCGCGGAGCAGGTCCGCGTCAGCATCGAGCTGCACGACATCCTGCTCTCCGCGGCCGCGCTCGAGGACTGGGAAGAGGCGGCGCGCCAGTACACCGAGCTCGCCGAGCGCGCGCTCGATCACGGCGCGCTGTCGCACGCGCGTCTCGGCTATCACATGGCTGCCTACGTGCGCTGGGCGCACGGCCAGTGGGCGCACGCGCGCGAGCAGTCGCTGCAGTCCGAGCGCGTCGTCCGCGGAGCGGACGACGACGATCACATCGTCGCGATGGCCGAGACGGCGCGCTGTCTCGTGATGCTCGAGCGCGACCTGTCGCAGGCGGACGCGATGCTCATGGAGGCGAACTCACTCGCCGAGCGCAGGGGCATGACGCACCGCGCGATCGCGGCCGGGCTCGGCATGCTGCGCCTCCACGAGAACAGGCTGGACGAGGCGGAAGAGCTCTTCCAGCAGGCGCGCACGCTGTGCAAGTCGGCCGGCGACCGGATCGGCGAGTTCCAGGCGAACGAATATCTGGTGTTGATCGACCTCGAGCGCGGGCGGCTGGAGGACGCGAGCCGTCGCTGCTGCGAGCTCGTGACGATCGGCAGCAAGCTGCGCGAGGGGAGCGAAGCGCCGTTCGCTCGCGCGCTGCACGGCCTCTGCGTGTACGCCCTGGACGACGATCCCTTCCTCCTCGACTCCGGCATCGAGGAGCTGCGGATCGTGGACGCCAAGTACCGCCTCGCCTGCGTGCTCACGCGCGCGGCGCTGCTCGACTACGAGCGCCACCGCGTCGATGTGGCCATGAAACGGGCGGACGAGGCGCTCGAGTACGCCCGGCTCCTCGAGCGCGCGAGCGAGATGCTGCTGGCGCACGTCGTCCTGGCACTCGGCTGCCGGACGACTGGCGACGACGCGCGCGCGGACGAGCACCTGGCCGAGGCGGCGAAGCTCGACCAGGGCGGCGCCGCGGAGTGGGCGCGGAAGACGGCGGCGGCGCTGACCGCAACGGAGAGGACACTGGATGGCTGAGATCTTCCTGGAGCGGAGCTACGAGACGCCGGTCTCCGCATCCGACGTGCTCGCCATTGCGAGAAAGGCGGGCGGCTGCTACGACCTGCACCGCATCGAGTGGCAGGGGAGCCTGCTCGCGGCGGGAGGGCGCAAGCTGATCTGCCGCTTCCGGGCGCCCGACGCCGAGTCCGTCCGGATCGCCATGCGGGACATGCGCGCCACCTTCGGCCGGCTCTGGACCGGCTCGGTGCACGACGCGCCCGGTTTCACCGAGGCGGACCACGGAAAGGCCAACGTGCTGATCGAGCGCACCTTCGATCCGCCGGTGACCGAGGCCGATATACAAAAGGCCGAGAAGGAGGGGTGGTGCGCCAAGGCGCACCGCGTGACCTTCATGCGCACCTATGTTTCGGATGACCGCCGGCGCATGATCTGCCTCTATCAGGCGCCGGACGCCGAGTCCGTACGCCTGGCGCAGCGCCTCATGACGATGCCGGTGGACGCGATCTGGGCGTTCACTACGATCAGACCCGGAGGGTAGCAACGAGCCGGCGCGTCCACGGAAGGCCGCAAATTCCACGCGGCCTCCAACGCTGCCTCACACGTCGCCCCCCCATAGTCCGCGCACCGCCCGGCCCTGACCGGGCACATTCCAAAGGATCGAGGAGCCACCGCAATGCACGCACAAGAGAAAGCCGCCGCCGACAACGGCGTCAACGTCGCTGCCCTGCTCGGAGCGAGGGACGCGCTGACGCAGGCGCCCGCCGCCGCCCAGTTCAAGTGGCGCGCGACCTGCAACTGGGTGAACGGCACCCACGCCCGGTCGTCCATCCACAGCTTCTTCGGCCTCGGCGAGGAGCAGAAGCATCGGACGACCTACAGCATCGAGACCGACCATCCCGAGGTCTTCGCATCCGAGGACAAGGCCGCGACCCCCGTCGAGATCGTGCTGGCCGGTCTGGCCGGCTGCCTCACCGCGGGCATCGCTGCCGTCGCGCAGAACCGCAACATCCAGCTGCGCTCCGTGAAGGCGACGCTCGAGGCGGGCATGGACCTCCAGGGCATCCTCGGCATCGATTCGGACGTGCGCAACGGCTTCGACGGCATCAAAGTGCACTTCGTGATCGACGCCGATGCGTCGAAGAAGGACATCGAGGCGCTCGTGGCGCAGTCGCAGAAGCGCTCCGCCGTGTTCGACATCGTTGCCAACCCGACCGACGTATCCGTCACCGTGGCATGACCGCGCGAGGCGCACGCGCCGGCCGGGCGGGCGCCGGCGCCGTTGACGTCGTCGTCATCGGCGCCGGGCACGCCGGCTTGGCCATGAGCCGCTGCCTGACCGAGCGCTCCATCGAGCACGTCGTGCTCGAGCGCGGTGAGGTCGCGAACTCGTGGCGGCGCGAGCGCTGGGA
>Ga0075428_100010270_pt1 | contig 10392 bp, 10 predicted proteins | sample RhiMetdeltSRZDD2_FD_75291 | JGI IMG/M metagenome (GOLD analysis project Ga0075428, IMG submission 75291) | Populus rhizosphere microbial communities from Tennessee, USA - Rhizosphere MetaG P. deltoides SRZDD2 | ecosystem: Host-associated > Plants > Roots > Rhizosphere > Soil | place: USA... | reverse complement strand
GCCGGGCTCGTCGAACGCGATCACGCGCTCCTCGCCGACGAGCGCGTTGACGAGGGTCGACTTGCCGACGTTCGGCCGGCCGACGATGGCGACGCGGGGATCCTTCTCTTCGGGCGCTTCGCGCTCGGCTTCGGGGAACTTCTCCAAGACAACGTCCATCAGCTCGCGCACGCCCTCCCCGTGCGCGGCCGAGATCGCGGCCGGCGCGCCGAGGCCGAGCTCGTGGAATTCCGCGACCGCGAGATCCGGCTGTTTTCCCTCGCTCTTGTTGACCGCGAGATGGACCGGGGTCTTCAGCTTCCGCAGCCGCTCGGCGATCGCGCGGTCGCCAGGGGTCAGCCCGGCGCGACCGTCGACGACGAACACGATGGCATCGGCCTCGACCATGGCCTGCTCGGCCTGGCGCGCCATCTCGACGAAGACGCCCTGCGGCGAGCGCGGCTCGAAGCCGCCGGTGTCGATGGCGATGAAGGCGCGCGGCCCGTGCCGCGCTTCTCCGTAATGCCGGTCGCGCGTGACGCCCGGCACGTCGTGCACGATGGCGTCGCGGCTGCGCGTGAGGCGGTTAAAGAGCGTCGACTTGCCGACGTTCGGCCGGCCGACGAGAGCGATGACCGGTTTCACAGCGCAAGGGCAAAGAGGCCGCCGTTCACCGTCTGCACGAGCACGCCCGTGCCGCCGAGCGGCCGCGGCGCGGTGCGCACCGCGCCGCTCGTGTCGCCGCGCGCGATGAATTCGCCGCTCTCGCGCGCGACGAAGTGGATGTAGCCCTGGAAGTCGCCCACCACCACCGCGTCGCCCGCGGCAAGCGGAGTGGAAAGCTGCCGGTGCGCGAGCTTGTCCTGCTTCCACACCGACTGGCCGTTCGAGCGGTCGAAGGCGTGCAGCGCGCCGCGCTCGTCGGCCACGTAGGCATAGCGCGCGTCCAGGCCCACGCCGGAGAGCGAAGCGAGCTCGCGCGCCCAGATCTGCCGGCCGCTCGCGGCGTCGTAGCAGGCGATACGGCTGCGGTACGCGGCCGCGCACACCTCGCGTCCCTGCGCCGCCGGATCGCCGATCACGTCGGCGACGCGCTCGAGCTCGGTCGAGCCCTTCGGCTGCGCGACCGTCGCCTCCCAGCGCAGCGCGCCGCTGGCGAGCGCGAGCGCAGCGAGCTTGCCACCCGGGAAGCCGGCAAAAGCGAAGTCGCCGGCCACGGTGATGCCGGCGGGCGCGCGCACCACAAGACTGGAAGGCGCGCGCTGGTAGACCCAGCGACGCTTGCCGTCGTCGGCGCCGAAGGCGAACACGCGGTTGTCGATGGTGCGCACGAGAACCAGACCCGCGGCGACCGCGGGCGGGGCGAGCACTTCACTCGAAGCGCGCGCGCGCCAGCGCACCTTGCCGGTCGCGGCTTCGAGCGCCACCACCTCGCCCTCTTCGCTCGCCACAGCGACTGTGGCGTCGTCCGCGCCCACGGCGCCCGAGAGGCGCAGCTCCACCGAGTTGCGCCAGCGTTGCTCGCCTGTCTTCTCGCTGAGCGAGGTCACCGTGCCGTCGCGCGCGGCCGCGTAGATCCATCCGCCGGCGAGCGCCGGCGCAAACGTGAAATGCTCGCCCGAACCGACGTTCGCCGACCAGAGCACGCGCACGCGCTTGGCGTTGTCGATGCGCGGCGGATCGGCGGGCGTGGGACCCGGGTCGCTTGAGCAGCCCGCGGCGAGCGCCGCGACGAGCAGGATGCGCTTCAACCGCCGAGCGCCTCGAGCCGGATACGCACGCTTTCGCGGAATGCGCTTTGCTGGTTGCCGGCCTTCTCGAGCGCGAGCTGGTAGGCGGTGCGCGCTTCGGCCGGCTGGTTCTTGGCGACGAGCGCGTCGCCGCGCAGCGCCGCGTACTGCGCGTCGTAGGCCGGCGCATGCTTGGCCTCGAGCAGCTTCAGCGCTTCGTCGTAAGCCTTCTCGTCGATGAGGATCGCCGCGAGGCGCAGGCGTGCGACGTCGCGGAAATCGTCCGACCGAGAGCGCTCCACGACCCATTCGAGCTGCGCCTTCGCCGATTTGAGGTCGTTGCGATCGAAGTGGAAGCGCGCGGCAACGAGCGCGCCCATCGAGGCGTACATGGTGCGCGGGTAGCTTTCGATGAGCGTGCCCGTGCTGTCGCGCAGCGCCTTGGCGTCACCCGCCTGCGCCGCCTTGGCGACGCTGTCGAAAACCGCGCCGGCCTGCGCGGCCTGACTTGCGCTGTACCAGCGCCAGCCCTGCCAGCCGGCGAAAGCAACCGCGGCGGCGAGGATAACCGAGACGATGAGATTCCCGTGCTGCTTCCACCACGCTTTCAGCTCGGCTACCTGTTCCTGCTCTTCAAGATCGAGGGGCATTAGCGCAACTCTTGGGTGACCGCGGAGACGATGTCGCTGACCGGCACGTCGCGCGGTGTTTTGGTGGTGAGGTTCTTGATCTGGACAACGTCGCGGCCGAATTCGTTTTCGCCTGCGATGATCGCAAGGCGAAAGCCCTTGCGGTCGGCATAGGTGAGCTGATTGCCGAGTTTCGCCTGCTCGAGGTAGACCTCGGTGTTGACGCCCGCGGCGCGCAGCGCCTGCGCTACGCCGAGGTACCGGTCGAGGTAGCGCGCATCCATGGTGGTGACAAGCACCTGCGCCGGCGTAGTCTGGAGCGGCTGAAGCAAGCCCGCTTCCTTGAGCTTCGAGAATAACCGCGTGAGGCCGATCGAGATGCCGACCCCGGGCAGGCGCGTATCGGTGAAGTAGCTCGCGAGATCGTCGTAGCGCCCGCCCGAGCAGATGCTGCCGAGCTCCGGGTATTGCACGAGCGTGGTCTCGTAGATCGCGCCGGTGTAGTAATCGAGCCCGCGCACCACGCCGAGATCGATGGCGAAGGCGGCGTCGGGCACGCCAAACTTGCCGATCGCCTCGGCGATCTGGGTGAGCTCCTCGAGTCCCTGGGCGCAGCCCTTGAGCGTTGCGAGCACGGCGAACGTTTCCTGCGTCGAGCGCTTTTTCACCACCAGACCGAAAAGATCCGCGGCCGCGCCGCGCGCGAGCCCCTCGCGTTCCAATTCTTCTACCAGCCTGGCGCCGTCATCCTTCTCCGCCTTGTCGAGGATGCGCAGCACCTGCGGCGATCTCTCTTGCGTCACGCCGAATTCCTGCAGCAGCCCGCGCAAAACCTTGCGACTATTGATGCGGATGCGAAATTCACCGATCGCCATCTCGCGGAACACGCTGTAGATCACGCTCGGAATCTCGGCTTCGGCGAGATAGGAGAGCCGATCGCGGTTGATGATATCGATGTCGCACTGATAGAACTCGCGAAAGCGGCCCTTGCGCGCCTGCGGGGTCTCGCCGCGCCACACGCGCTGGATCTGGTAGCGCCGGAACGGGAACGCGAGCTCGCGCTCGCGCATCGCGACGTAGCGCGCAAGCGGCACGGTAAGGTCAAAGCGCAACGCCCCTTTGGTGGCGGCTTCGTCGTCGTCGGCTTCGGCGAGCCGCGTGAGCGCGTAGATCTCCTTCTCGACGCCGCCCTTCGAAGTCAGCACTTCTCTGCGCTCGGCCGACGGCGTCTCGATGGGCAGGAAGCCGTAGCGCTCGAAGTTGCGCCGCGCGATGTCGATCAGCCGGTTGAACTGCAGCTGGTCCTGCGGCAGGTACTCCTGGTCGAATCCGCGCAGCAGCGCTGGCTTTACCTTCTGCACCTATACGGCCTTGATCGGGATGCGCCGCGCGTATTTTTCGCGAACGAAGGCCTCGACGATCGCCTGGAATTCTTCCGCGATGCGCTCGCCCTTCAAGGTCACGGTTTTCTTGCCCTCCACGTACACCGGCGCGACCGGCACTTCTCCGGTGCCGGGCAGGCTGATGCCAATGTGCGCGTGCTTGGACTCACCCGGGCCGTTCACCACGCAACCCATCACGGCGACGCGCATTTCCTCGACCCCCGGGTAGGTTTCGCGCCAGACCGGCATCTGCGCCCGAAGGTAGGCCTGGATCTTGTCGGCGAGTTCCTGGAACACCGTGCTCGTCGTGCGTCCGCAGCCCGGGCAGGCGCTCACCATCGGCGTGAAGGCGCGCAGCCCCATGGTCTGGAGGATCTCCTGCGCCACCTGCACTTCGCGCGTACGTTCGCCGCCGGGCTCGGGCGTGAGCGAGACGCGGATCGTGTCGCCGATGCCTTCCTGCAGGAGAACGGCAAGCGCCGCGGTGGAAGCGACGATGCCCTTCGATCCCATGCCGGCTTCGGTGAGACCGAGGTGCAGCGCGTAGTCGCAACGCGAGGCGAGCGCGCGGTACACCGCGATCAGGTCCTGCACCTGGCTCATCTTGCAGGAGAGCACGATGCGCTCGGCGGGCAAGCCGATGTCTTCGGCCGCCCTGGCCGATTGCAGCGCCGAGCGGATGACGGCCTCGCGCATCACCTCGACCGAATCGAGCGGATTCTTGCTCTGCGCGTTCTCGTCCATCATGCGCGCGAGAAGCTCCGGGTCGAGACTTCCCCAGTTAACGCCGATGCGCACCGGCTTGTCATGGCGCAGCGCGCACTCGATCAGGGTCGCGAACTGCTCGTCGCGCTTCGCGCCGCGCCCGACGTTGCCGGGGTTGATGCGGTACTTCGCGAGCGCGCGCGCGCAATCCGGGTATTGCGTGAGGAGCTTGTGGCCGTTGTAGTGGAAGTCGCCGATAAGCGGCACCGTGCAGCGCGCTGAATCGAGGAGGTCTCTTATGCGAGGTACCTGTGCGGCGGCCTGCGGCGTGTTCACGGTGATGCGTACAAGCTCGGAGCCGGCGCGCGCCAGCGCCTCGACCTGGCGCGCGGTGGCCTGCGCGTCCTCGGTATCGGTGTTCGTCATCGACTGCACGACGATCGGCGCCGCTGCGCCGATGCGAACGGCTCCTACGGCGACCTGCCGCGATATGCGCCGTTGCATCGCAATCAGGGGACGGTGAGGCGCGCCACGTCGTGACGCGTATGCGGCGCGAGGTCGATCGGCTTATCGCCGTAGGTCACGCGCACGTTCGCGGCATTGCCGATGACCAGGCTGTACGGCGGCCGCCCGCCCACCACGCGCTCGCTTCCTGCGGGGTTCAGCGATGCAACCAGCATGCGATCGAGCGAGTCACGGATCTCGATCCACGCGTCGGCTTGGGTACGCACGACGAGGCGCGGCGGCCCAGCCTTCGGCACGACGGGGTCAGAGACAAGCTTCGGTGCCACCGGCGCCACCGGCGCCGCCGGCGGTTCGACCGGAGCGGCTACGATGCTCACCTTTTCCTGCAAGACAACTGGAGCGGGTTCCGCTTCCGGCGTGGGCTCGAACGAAGCCACGCTCGGCGGCGCTTTCGTCGCCACGCTGCGCTCGTGGTGCCATTGGTAGGCAACGCCCGCAACCAGCGCGAGCACGCCGAGCGACATGCCGAGGTACACCAAGGTCGAGCGCCGGCCACGGTCCGAGAACGGCACCGCCTCGTGGTAGCGCTGCGCGAGCCGGCTGGAATCGGGCATCTCGAAGCGTCGCGAGATGCGCTGCACGAGTGGCTCGGCGTCGAGCTTGAGCAGGCGCGCGTAGTTGCGCACCATGCCGCGCGTGATGGTGTGGCCGGGAAGCGCCTCGATATTCTCCTGCTCGAGCGCCTCGAGCTGGCGCGGCGCGAACTTGAGCTGCTGCGCCACGTCGGCAAGCGCGAGTCCGCGCGCCTCGCGCGCCGCGGCAAGCTCCCGGCCCACGCCGGTCTTCTCAGTCATATTGACCGCGCACCAGCGCCTGATATTCGCGCGACTCCGGGAAGCGGCGCCGCAGCTGGTTCGCGTACGCCTGCTCTGCGACGCGCTCGCCGAGCTTGCGCTCGATGCGCAGCGCGAGCCACAGCGATTCGGAGCTCGGCGTCACGAGCTTGTTGTGGCGCGCCACCATTTTGCGCGCGTCGCCGACGTTGCCCTGCCGGTAGCGGATTTGCGCGAGGTTGAGAAGCGAAGTCGGCTCGTCCGGGTCCAGGCGCAGCGCGCGCTCAAAATAGGTTTCGGCGTCCTTCTGCTTGCCGGCCGCGTCGGTACGCAGCGTGCATACCCCGGCCGCGGAATACGAGCGCCCCGGCGTTGGATAGAGCGGGTTGCGGATCGCCTGCAGAAAATATTTGATCGAGTCGGGCTCGCGCCCCGTCTGGCACAGGAACCAGCCGTAGTTATGGTTGATGTCGGCGTCGTTTGGCGAGAGGCGCAGCGCGCGCTCGAAGCTCTCCTCGGCGCGGTTGGTCTCCTTGAGCTGCATGTACACCAGGCCGAACATGCCGTGCGTCGCCGCGTAGCCCGAATCGGCGGCGGCCGCCATGCGCAGCTCTTCGAGCGCGACGCCGTAGTTGCCGGCGCTGTAGTAGAGCGACGCGAGCTCGGTGTGGAGCCGGGCGCGGTTACGCGGTTCTCCGACCTCGCCGATGATGCTGCCGCTTTCGGGCGTGGGCTCCGGCTTCGAAGCGCAGCCTGCGAGCAGCACAATCAGAAACCAACGAATCATGCGCGCACCTCGCGCAGCGCCATCGACCGGCGCCGCGTGCGGTCGGCGACGTCACCGGCGAGCTGACCGCAAGCCGCCGCGATATCGTCGCCGCGCGTCTTCCGCGTGGTGACGGTGAGGCCGCCGCGCTGCAGCACCTCGGCAAATCGCCGGATGCGCTCCGGCGAGGAGCGCTTGAACTCCGAGCGCGGAAACGGGTTGAACGGAATCAGGTTGAACTTGCTGCTCACCTTCTTCGAGAACGCGACCAGCTCGCGCGCGTGCGCCTCGCCGTCGTTCACGTCCTCGAGCATCACATATTCGAAGGTGATGAAGTCGCGCGGCGCCTGGTCGAGATAGCGGTTGCATGCCGCAATCAGCTCGCGCAGCGGATACTTGCGGTTAATCGGCACGAGCCGGTCGCGCAGCGCGTCGTTCGGCGCATGCAGCGACACCGCGAGCGCCACCGGACATTCTTCGCGCAGCCGGTCGATGCCCGGAACCACGCCGGCGGTCGACACGGTCACCCGCCGCCGGGAAAGACCATAGGCGTTGTCGTCGAGCATCACGCGCAGCGCCGGGATCACGTTGTCCAGGTTGAGGAGCGGCTCGCCCATTCCCATCATGACGACGTTCGTCACGGGTCGCTTGCCCTCCAGCAGCCGATTGGCGAGCCAGAGCTGCCCGACGATCTCGGCTGTGGTCAGGTTACGGTTGAAGCCCTGCTTGCCGGTCGAGCAGAACGCGCAGTCGAGCACGCAGCCCGCCTGGCTCGATACACAAAGCGTGCCGCGGCTCGTCTCGGGAATGAACACGGCCTCCACCGCGTTCGCGCCGTCCACCTTAAGCAGCCACTTGCGCGTGCCGTCCGCAGCGGTCGTGTCGCCCACGATGGCCGGCGCTTGCACGCTTGCCACGGCGACAAGCCGGTCGCGCAGCGACCGCGCGAGGTCGCTCATTTTTCCGAAGTCGTCCTCGCCGCGCTGGTGCATCCATTGCAAGACCTGGCGCGCGCGAAAAGGCTTCTCGCCCTGCGCCTCGAAGAAGCGCCCGAGCCCGTCGCGATCCAGGCCGAGCAGGTTCGTCACCGGGAGTACACCGCGGAGCGCGGGAAAAAATAGCCGATCTCCGTGCGCGCGGTTTCGGGCGCATCGGAGCCGTGGACCGCGTTCGCGTCGATGGACTCGGCGAAATCTGCGCGAATCGTGCCCTTCGCGGCCTTCTTCGGGTCGGTCGCGCCCATCAGCTCGCGGTTCTTGGCAATCGCGTTCTCTCCCTCGAGCACCTGCACGAGCACCGGGCCGGACACCATGAACTCGACGAGATCATTGAAGAAAGGCCGGCCGCGATGCACAGCGTAGAAGCCTTCAGCCTCCGCGCGCGACAGATGCATCATGCGCGCCGCCACGATGCGCAACCCCGCTTTCTCGAAGCGGGCAAGGATCTGGCCGATCACGTTTTTCTTCACCGCGTCGGGCTTGATGATCGAGAGCGTCTGCTCCGCCATGGACTGCCGTTCTCCTTGGGAATCAAGAAATTAACCGGGCATTCTACGCCATTCTGGCAACACGCCGGGCGCGTTCTTGGCCGTCTGGTAGCGGCAATCGACGCCGAGCCCTGGCACCCAAACGACGTCAGTCCCGCGCACGAGCATCGGCAGTCGGTCGCGCTCCCAAGGGGGCACGCCCGCCTCCTGGAAAAGGTTTTTGAGTGTGCGCCGCGGCCGGCGCGCGTCGGGCTGCAGCCGCTCGCCACCGGAACGCAGGCGAACTGCGAGCGGTTTTGCGTGCACGGCGATGCCTTTGCCGCGCACGCGGCGGAAGCGCAACTCGCCGCCGAGCGCCGGAATTGCAAGCTTCGCCTCACCGTTCCAGGCGATCGGGGTGAACGGAGCGGCGGGGCGATCCTCGACGATCGCGCCGCGGTAGAGGCGCAGCCGCGCGCCGTCGTGCTCGATCAGCGTGCGGCTCCCCGCCGCGGTGAGCTGCTTCAGCATCTCGACGAGCTTCGCCTCGCTCGGCGCGCGCAGCCCGCGCGCTCGCAGGAAGTTCCGTAGCAGCCGCTCGGCTTTCGCGTCGACCCGGGCGAAGCTGCGCGCGGCGCGCGACAGTGATTTTTTCCACGTCGGGAACCGCGCGCCGAGGAGCGGCCCGACGCGGCGCCGGATGAAGTTGCGGGTGAGGGCCTCGTCCGCGTTGCTGTCGTCCTCGACCCACTCCAACGCGTGCGCGCGCGCGTAGGCGACGATTTCCTCACGCGAGAGCTCGAGGAGCGGTCGCCACAGGACTTTTCCGCGATAGCGCGACTCGGGCAGCATGCCGCGCGCGCCCCTAAGTCCTGCGCCGCGCAGCAGATTCATGAGCACCGTCTCGGCCTGGTCGTCGAGGTTGTGCGCGAGCGCGATGCAGTGTGCATCGACCTTTGCGAACGCGTCGTAGCGCGCCTTGCGCGCGGCTGCCTCGAGACCCCGCCCCTCCTTCTGCACCTTGACCTTATAGACCTTGAGCGGGACCGCGAGCCGGCGGCAAAGGCTGCGGCAGAAGGCGGCCCAGGCCTGCGCGTTCGGGCTCAGACCGTGGTGCACATGGACCGCAGAGATCCCGGGCACATTGCGCAATTTGTGAAGCAGGACCACCGAGTCCACGCCGCCCGAGAGGGCGACGGCCGTGCGTCGCCTAGCGCTCGCCGGTTTCCTTGAACTTGCCATGAGACATCAGGCGCTCAAGGCGCTCCTCGACGAGCTCGCGCGGCTTCTTATCCTCGACCTGCTTGAGCGCCTCGGCGAGCGCTTTTTTCAGCGCCTGCGCGGCAGCCTGCGGATCGCGGTGCGCGCCGCCGAGCGGCTCGGGAACGATCTTGTCGACGAGCCCGAGCGTCTTCAGGCGGTTCGCCGTGATGCCGAGCGCCTCAGCCGCGTCGGGCGCCATCTCGGCGCTGCGCCAGAGGATCGAGGCGCAGCCTTCGGGCGAGATGACCGAATAAATGGCGTACTGCAGCATCAGAATCACGTCGCCAACCGCGATGGCAAGCGCGCCGCCCGAACCGCCCTCGCCAATCACCGTGACGATGATCGGCGAGCGCAGGCGCGCCATCTCGAAGAGGTTGCGACCGATCGCCTCCGACTGCCCGCGCTCCTCGGCGTCGATCCCCGGAAAGGCGCCGGGCGTGTCGACGAAGGTGAACACCGGCAAAGCGAATTTCTCGGCCAGCTTCATCAATCTCAGCGCCTTGCGGTAGCCCTCGGGCTTCGGCATGCCGAAGTTGCGCGCGATCTTTTCCTTCGTATCGCGCCCTTTCTGATGGCCGAGCACGACGCACGCCGCGCCGTTGAAGCGAGCGAGGCCGCCGACGATCGAAGCGTCGTCCGAGAACGTGCGGTCACCGTGCAGCTCCTCGAAGTTCGTAAAGAGCGCCTGGATGTAGTCGAGCGTGAAAGGACGCTGCGGATGGCGCGCCACCTGCGCCACCTGCCACGGCGTGAGCTTGCCGTAGATGTCCTTGGTGAGCGTTTGGCTGCGCTTGGTGAGCCGCTGGATCTCTTCGGAGATGTCGACCGCCGAGTCGTCCTGCACGAAGCGCAATTCCTCGATGCGGGTTTCGAGCTCGGCGATGGGCTGCTCGAATTCGAGGAAGGTGGTTTTCAATCGGCTCAGTATTCTACCGGCACCGGGTCGAGCGAGCGCCACAGGTACCAGGTGGCGACCGAGCGCCACGGCCGCCAGCTTTCGCCAAGCTTTCGCATGCGCGCGAGCGAGACTTTTCTCCCTTTGAAATAGCAGATGCGGATGCCTTTCTGCAGCCCGAGATCGTCGAGCGGGAAAATGTCCGGTCGCAGCAGATTGAAGATGAGAAACATCTCCGCGGTCCAACGCCCGATGCCGCGCACTTGCACCAGATCCGCGA
>Ga0075428_100010264_pt1 | contig 10400 bp, 8 predicted proteins | sample RhiMetdeltSRZDD2_FD_75291 | JGI IMG/M metagenome (GOLD analysis project Ga0075428, IMG submission 75291) | Populus rhizosphere microbial communities from Tennessee, USA - Rhizosphere MetaG P. deltoides SRZDD2 | ecosystem: Host-associated > Plants > Roots > Rhizosphere > Soil | place: USA... | reverse complement strand
GGTTTCTCCTTTCCGTTGAGCGCATCCGTCGCTAAGATCACCGCGATTCATGGCGCTCTCCGCTGGCACGCGCCTCGGCGCATATGAAATCGTGGCGTTGCTCGGCGCCGGCGGCATGGGCGAGGTGTATCGAGCCCACGATCCGCGCCTCGACCGCGACGTTGCCATCAAGGTCCTGCCCGCCGCTTTTGGTGCCGATCCCGAGCGGCTCCGCCGCTTCGAGCAGGAAGCGCGCGCCGTGGCGGCACTGAGCCACGCCAACATCGTCACGATCCACTCCGTCGAGGAGGCGGATGGCATTCGGTTCATAACGATGGAACTCGTGGAAGGCCAGCCTTTGAGCAACTTGATCCAGCCTGATGGCCTGCCGCCGAATCGGCTTGTCGCTCTAGCCATTCCGCTGGCGGACGCCCTAGCCGCAGCCCATGCAAAGGGCATCACGCATCGCGACCTGAAGCCCGCCAACATCATGGTGGGCCCCGATTGCCGCGTCACGGTCCTCGATTTCGGCCTCGCGAAGCTTCAGGTGTCAGCGCCCAGCGCAGGCGCGGCGACCGCGATGCCGACGGCGGACATGACCCGTGAAGGACGCATCGTCGGCACAGTCGCCTACATGTCGCCCGAACAGGCGGAAGGAAAGCCCATCGATCACCGCTCGGATCTTTTCTCGCTCGGTGTGATCCTCTACGAGATGGCCACCGGCCGCCGCCCGTTCACAGGCGAGACGAATCTGTCCATCATGTCCTCGATTCTCAAGGACACGCCGCCGTCGATCACGGATCTCAAGGGCACGCTGCCCCGCGAGCTGGGGCGCATCATCCGGCGGGCGCTCACCAAAGACGCCGAGCGCCGGTATCAGACCGCGAAAGACCTGCGAAACGAGCTGGAGGATTTGAAGCGGGAGATCGAATCCAGGCCGGTCGAGCCGGTCATCGCCACGCGGCCGTCGGAACGAGGGGCGTCGATCGCCGTGATGCCCTTCACCGACATGAGCGCGGCAAAAGACCAGGACTGGTTCTGTGATGGGATCGCCGAGGAAATCCTGAACGCCCTCACGCCGCTCAAAGGCCTGAGAGTAGCCGCGCGCACGTCCGCATTCTCGTTCAGGGGCAAGGGCGACGACCTTCGCACAATCGGCGAGAAACTCTCCGTGACCACGGTGCTTGAAGGCAGCGTGCGCCGGGCCGGGGATCGCGTGCGCATTACCGTACAGCTGAGCGATGTGCAGAATGGCTTTCAGGTGTGGTCGGAACGGTTCGACCGCGAGCTGAAGGACATCTTCGACCTCCAGGATGAGATCGCGAAGGCCATCGCCGAGCGGTTGCGGGTGACCTTCGCCGGCGAGAAGGACAGACTCGTCGAACGGGCGACCGCCAACGTCGAGGCATATCAGCTGTACCTGAAGGGCCGACAACTGGCGCTTCGGCGAGGCACCAGCTTGCCGCCCGCACTCGAACTGTTCCGAAGGGCGGTCGAGCTCGATCCTGACTACGCGCTGGCCTGGGCCGGGATTGCCGACGCGTTCACCGGCATGGCGATCGCCGGGTCCGTGCGAGGCTCTGAATCGAAGGCGAACGCGATTGCGGCAGCGACGCGGTCGATCGGGCTCGATCCCACCTCCGCGGCAGGCCATGCCGCGCTGGCGTGCGCCACTCTCATGCACGAGAACGACCGCGCGACGGCGAAGCAGGAGTTCGAGCGCGGGTTGGAGCTCAATCCGGACGACGTCGTGGGTCGTTGCTGGTACGCGCTCCTGTATCTTCAATGGGCCTGCGGGAAGCTCGAACAGGGCATTTCGGAAGCCCGCGTGGCGCTCGACAAAGATCCGCTGTCGGCGTACGTCGCCTTCACTCTCGGGGCCTGTTTGTGCACAGCCGGCCGGACGGACGACGCTATCGAAACACTTCGCCGGGGCGTTCAACTGGACCCAGAGTCGTTCGTGGCGCGATGGATGCTCGGTGTCTCGCTGGGAACGGCTGGACGATTCGAAGAGGCCGTCTCCACGCTCGAGACCGCCCTAGGGTTGTCGCGTCGTGCCTCGAGCGCCCTTGCAAGCCTGGCCACGGTCTTCGGGCACTGGGGGAAGCCGTCGGAGGCGAGCGCGCTACATAGCGAACTGCTGGACCGCGCCTCGCGCTCCTTTGTGCCGCTAACGTATCTTGTCCTTTCGGCCGAGGCTTCCGGGCAACGTAAAGAGGCGGTGGCATTCGCTCGACGTGCCTGGGACGAACACGAGCCGACCTTCTTGCTCCACGCGCGCCACTTTCCGGAGTACCGCAGCCTTCGCTCGGATCCGCGATTTGCCGCGATCGTGCGCGAGATGAACGAACCTGTTTAAGAAGTCCTGTTTCTGACGCTGCTGCTGGTGCCCGCCGCCTACATCAAGCTCGACGCGCTGGAGCAGTCGTTCGCGAACCAGCGACTCAATGCGTGGCTGGCGAAGCTGCGCGTGCTCGGACCTGGTCGTCGCACGGAGGGGCTGACGAACTAGCGACCGCACCATCTGGACCTTCCCCGTCACGAGGCGGGATTAGGGTTAGGATATGGTGTCCGTCATGTCGAAGAGCAGCATTTACGGCGGCGCGGACCCTCGCGATCTGCCAGCATACGCACTGGCAGAAGTAGCCCACTTCTTGTGGGTAGCGCGTTCGAAGGCCGCTCGGTGGGCGCTCGGCTACGAGGCCGAAAGCAGGCATCAGCCGGTTATCCGAGTCGCCGACCCTGCCAAGCGACTCTTGTCGTTCAACAATCTGGCTGAATTGCACGTCTTGAGCGCACTTCGGTATTACAACGTTCCGCTCCAGCGAATACGAAAAGGGATTAGGTATTTGCAGCAGAATGTCGTCGGTGTCGATCATCCTCACCCGTTGTTAGCCCGGGAACTTCACACTGACGGAATCGGAATCTTCGTTGAACAGTTAGGGCAGTTTCAAAACATCACGAAAGATGGGCAGGGAGTGCTTCGTCAGCTCTTTGAAGCCCATCTCAGAAGGATCGAGCGCGACCCTAACAAAGACAGTGTGCTCAGGTTGTTTCCGTTTGTGAGGCCTCCGGACCGGCTCGACGCGCTAGAATTGACGACCGAGAACACCAATCAGCCGCATGCAGTTAGTATTGATCCCGTCGTCTCGTTCGGTCGTCCCGTCGTTGCAGGAACCCGAGTACCGACCGTCGAACTAGCGAATCGATTCAGTGCGGGTGAGTCAATCGACTCCCTTGCCACGGACCTCGATCTCCCTAAGTCTCTAATCGAAGAAGCAATCAGATACCAGCTCGCGACGCGAGTTGCCTGAGCTCCCTCCCATCTACGTGGACGAGTCGTTGTCGCAAGTGTTGCTGCCTGAGGCTCTCAGACAACTCGGGCTGACTGTCTACAAAGTCACGGACAAGTTCCGACGCGGAGTGTCAGATCCGGAATGGTTGCCGGAGGCTGGGCGGAACGGATGGATCGTATTGACGAAAGACAAGGCAATTCGAAAGCGACCGAACGAGATGACGGCACTCGTGAACTCGCGAGTCCGCGCGTTCGTTCTCGCAGCCGGTGAAATCACCGGATCTGATCAAGCCGCTCTCTTCGTCCGAGCTGTTCCCAAAATGATTGAATTCGTCAGTCAACTGTCGCCACCGTTCGTAGTGAGGATCTCCAAGAACGGGAGCTGTGAAGTGCTCTATCCGGCGAAGTGATTCTCTCGTTCTCTCGTGCCGGCGGCCTACTCGCGATTCACCGGCCATTTGCACCACGCGCACCAGCTGGCATCCCGTGTGATGGGATGGGCGCACGCGGGGCACTGCAGATTGGGCGACGACGCGGCTCGGGTCGGGCTCGCCGGCCGCCGCGTCGCCCTGTCGCTCGATGCGCGGCGGACGCGCGATGCTGGCGCCTTCGGTCGCGGGGGAGCACCTGGCAGGCGAATATGGCAGCGTGGGCAGTGCTCGGGGCCGGACTCGATCGTCCGCCGGCATAAGGGGCACGTTATTTCGGACACATCTCAGGGTATCCCTATCAGGGGGCTTGCGCGCGCCCAGTCTCGGGATCGAAGGGAGCCGTCCTGACACCGAGCGGTTCCACCGACCGCACACGACTGCTCACGCGCAATGCGGTAAGCAATGCGGCCGCCTGCAACAGAGCAATGGCGACCAGCGGTCGTCGAAAATGACCGGCATCGAGGACGGGCCCGAACACGAGTGGCGAGAGTGCCTGCCCGGCGCCAGACCGGAATAGACGAACCCGTACACCCGACCGAACGAGCTGCGGCCCAACCGGCACGTCGCGGCGCGTCGCACCAACAGGTCGCGGCCGGGCCCGGCGAAGCCGACGCCGAATCCGGGGCCGACCATCAGCGGCCATAACGCCACTGATGGCATCTCGCCCGACGCAAGCACGGCGGCCATGACTGCGGCGAATCCGAGCGCCGGTGCCACTATCCGATCGGCACGATCCTTCAGGAAACCCGCAACCAGCACTCCAGTGCCGCTGCCCACGAGGTAGGCCGTGAGCCCGCCGCTCGCGACGATGAGCGACACGCCGTAGACGTGACTCAGGATTGCCGGAGCGAAGTTCTGCAGAATGCCGAACGCCATCGTCGTCAGGAGGAAAAAAGCGAACGACAGCCACACGGCGCCCGATGCCAGAAACGCGAAATGTCCTGGCCGATGGTGTGCGCAGGCGGTCTCGGGTGCGCTGGCCTCGCTCGGTCTGATCACGCGGGATACACCGCTCCGCCTGCACGCGGCGGTAGGTCCCGCTTCGGCCAACACACGCACGATCACCGTGGTCATCGAGATCGGGCGCACGTCCGACGCCGCCTGGGGCAAGGGCGCCGAGGCCGATGCCGCCCTCATCGATCCATCCGGTGCGACGGTGGCATCGACGCACTTGTCCATACTGCACAGCGTCGCTGATCGTGCAGTGGGCCGTTGGACCACGCACGCTGCCACCCGGCGACTACGAATTGCGAGTACGCGCGAAGGCCGCCTCGCCCGCTTCGATGGCCGCCGACTCGCTTCGCATCACCGTGCCCGCCACCTCGGACGGCGCCGGATTTCTCGTCTTCAAACGCGGACCGGGCACAGGCAACCGCGAGGTCGCCACCGCCGATCTGCGCTTCCGCCGATCGGATACGCTGCGGGTCGCCGTACCGGCCTCGGACTCATCGGCGTCCTCGGCACGTCTGCTCGATCGAACCGGCAACGCGCTGCAGGTTCCAGGTCCGACGTCGCTGCGAGACGAAGCGAATGGCTCGAAATCGCGAAGCGCAACGCTGGCGCTCGCTCCGCTTGCGACCGGCGACTATCTGATTGAGCTGAGTGCGAGTCAGAGCACGAGCTCGGCACGCACATTGATCGCGTTCCAAGTCGTGCCCTAATGGTGAGCGCAAAGTCATTCGCGCGAGCGACTCGGACGAACGAGTCCTCGTAATTGCGAGTGAGCTTCGTCAGCTCACCTGTAGCGAGATCACGGAATTCGGGTTTCCCAGGATGACTCGCGTGGCTGGCTCATCTGCGCCCTTGGGGACCATCCACCAGCAGCCGCACACTCGACATCGAAAGTAATCGACTGTGGGCGAGTAAAGGAGGTCGGCGAGGTCCACGACGTCGGGACCATCACATTCCGGGCATTCGGTCCGTGCAGAGCCCATAGGAATCACCGCCGAGAGGTCTGATAATCCAGCCCCTTCAGCCTTAGAAACTACAGTTGTCAGCGAAGTCATAAGCGTATCACGAGCGCGGATGACGAGTCACTGGACAGAAGATGCCTCAGTTGGTTTTTGTGCCCGCCGCGCCGTAACTCCAGCGAATTCGCGCCAGTTCGCACCGAGCGAGCTCTCATTCGTCATCGAGAGATTCGAGTAAGATTCGGCCGCCGTGAGACAGGTGTTGCCAATCGTGCTCCTGGTGGGGCTCGCCGGAGCCTGCGCAAGGCAGGACACTCAGAACGCCAGCGAGATCGCAGCGGCGACAGCCCCATCCCCGCCGTCCGCGGACTGGGTCACCTACAACGGGCCGCTTGCCGGCGATCGCTATTCACCGCAGACACAGATCACCACCGCCAACGTCGGCCAGCTTCGGCAGCACTGCGTGTTCGATGCGCCGGAGGCGGTGAACTTTCAAAGCGGCATCGTAGCGGTGACGGGTGTTCTGTACTTCACGCTCTTCAATCACACGTACGCCATCGACGCGACGACGTGCCAGCAGAAATGGAAGCACACGCGTCCGGAGCCCGACACGTTTCTGATGGTGAACCGCGGCGTCGCGTACAGCGATGGCCGCCTCTTTCGCGGCACAGGTGACGCACACGTGCTGGCCCTCGACGCCGCCGACGGCAAACAGCTGTGGGACGTCTCGATTGGCGATCCGAAAAAGGGCGAGTCGGTGCCGATGGCGCCGATCGCGTGGAACGGCCTCGTCTTCGTGGGCAACGCCGGCGGCGACAACTTCGGTGTCATCGGTCGGATCTACGCGCTCGATGCGGCGAGCGGCCGCGTCGCGTGGCAGTTCAACACGGTGCCCGACTCGGGCCCTGCGCTCGCCACCTGGCCGAAGGCGTCACCGAAGAATCCGCCAAGCGGCGGCGCCACATGGACCAGTTATGCGCTCGATGAGCCGAACGGCATCCTCTACGTGCCCGCCGGTAATCCCGCTCCCGATTTCGCGCACGCGCTGCGTCCCGGGGAGAACCTGTACACGAACGCGCTGCTCGCGCTCGACGCGAAGACCGGCCGTCTTCTCGCGTACGTGCAGCCGCTCAAGGGCGACTTCCACGATTGGGATCTGGCGACGGCGCCAGCTCTCATCACCACGAAGAGCGGTCGGCCGTTCGTCGCGGCGGCGTCGAAGGATGGCCACGTCTACAACATCGATCGCGGCGCGGTGACGACGCAGACGATCGATCCACCATCGTCCGATCAGCTGATCGTCCGCAGCAAGGCGCTGGTGACGACCAGCGAGAACGCCGACACGCCGCTCTCAACCGAACACGAAACGCGCTTCTGTCCGGGAGTGCAGGGCGGGGTCGAGTGGAACGGTCCTTCGTACCACCCCGGTCTCGGCCTCTTGTTCGTGAACGCGATCGACTGGTGCACCTACGTCAAGATGCAGCCGCTCACCAAAATCAAGGGCACGCCTGGCGACGCGTGGACGGGCGCCGAACCGGCGGACGGATGGCTGTTCGGCAGGCACGATCCGGTCGAGCAGGCACGGGGATGGGTGACCGCTTTCGACGCCGAGAGCGGCGAGATCAAGTGGCAGATCCAGACGCCGCGGCCGATGGTGGCGGGCATCACCGCGACGGCGGGCGGGCTCGTGCTGACTGGAGACCTCGATGGCAACGTGATCGCTTACGAGGCGCCAACGGGCAAAGAGCTGTGGCGGCACGCCACCGGGAAGTCCATCGGCGGCGGCGTGATTTCCTACGACGTCGGCGGCACGCAATACATCGCCGCGGCCACGGGACTCAACGCGGGAACCTGGCAGGTGAAGGCGGGACCGGCACGTGTGGTGATCTACGCGTTACCGTGACGTTCGGAAACGAGGAGGCGACATGAAGAACCTGGTGGCGGCGGCGGTGCTCACGGGAATCGTGGTGACGGCAGGAGCGGTCTTCACGGCGTCCAAGTCAGACGAGGAGCTCGTGCAGCGCGCGAAGGATCGCGAGCAGATCGAGGAGCTGATGTGGCGCTACGCGCGGGCGCTGGATACCAGCGATGCGCAGACGTACGCGTCCTTGTATACCGTGGACGGCCAGTTCTCGGCCGGCGCTGACGTGACCAAGGGGCGCGAAGCGCTGAAGAACATGATCTCCGGCACCGGCCAGCAGCGCCCGGCAGCCGCGCAGCCAGCCGCACGGCGGCCGCCGATGTACCACATGACGGCGAATCATCAGCTGCGCTTCACCGACAAGGATCACGCCCGCATCGATGCGTACTACATCACGATGGTCGCGGCCGCCGGCCCGGATACGCCGTCGCGCGTCGCCGGCGTCGGGCGCAGCATCGACCAGTTGGAGCGAGTGAACGGTCAGTGGCTGATCAAGTCGCGCAACGTCGCGCCAATGGATTAAAGGTCAAAAGTCAAAGGTCAAAGGTCAAGAGTTGAGCGAACACGGCATGGTGGCGGTCATTCGCGCGGCGCGATGTCCTCGCGAGTCAATGAACGGATCCCCCGGTGTGGGCTGGGCTGAACATCCGGCTGACGATCGCGAAGAAAAAGCCGGTCGACCACCCGCACATCAGGATTCCGGTCAATGCCTCGACGCCGCCAATGAGCCGGAATTCGATTGGCAGCACCAGGTCGCCGTAGCCCGTCGTCGTATACGTGACTGCGCTGAAGTAGACGGCGGACTGGAGGTCGGGCATGGCGCCTTGCCAGGCGTAGAACGATCCCCACACGCCGATCTCGACGAGGTGGAGCAGGATGATCCACGCGGCCACGCGGGTGAAGAGCCACGTCGAGCCCAGGAACGTCTGTGACGCCTGTGGTGGCAGCCAGGACAGCCAGCGCATTGCGGCCGAGACTCCGCTTGCATGGACGGCGACGCAGATGGCCATCAGGCTCCAGCCAACCAGAAGCTTCGAAATCATGGGACCCGAGAACCGTATCCTAGCGCGCGTTTCAGTTCTGTGTCGCGCGCGAGGCATCGAGGCTGTGAGACAAGTCCAAGAAGATGCCTCGGTGCCATTGGTGTGTCGCAGTAGTGGAAACCGTGACCGGCAAGGTGCTTGAATCCGGCCCGCGCGGGCCCGTATCGTTACGCAGCGCGCGCTGCCGACTCATCTCGAGCCGGACCCGGCGTGCTTGCGCATTCCAGGGGATCTGTGATGAAGGACTCCCGCCACAACCGTCGAGAGTTCATGAACATCGCTGGCGCCGGTCTGGCAGCCTTCGTCGGCGCGCCGTCACTCGTCGAGAGCGCCCGGGCCGGGCAGGCCCAGTCTGCGCAGGCTCCAACAGCAGCGGCGGCGGACCCGCGCGATCCCGACCTGGTCGTCGTGAACGCGAAGGTCTACACGATGGACACGCGGACGCCACGCGCCGAGGCCTTCGCCGTGAAGGGGGATCGCTTCGTCGCCGTCGGCTCCACAGCGGACGTGCGCAACCTGGCCGGCAAGAACACAGCCGTGTTCGACGCCAAGGGCATGACCGTAGTGCCAGGCTTCGTCGATACGCACAACCACGCCGGCGGCGAGGTGCTGCTCAACGAGGTGCTGGTCGGCAATCCCTTCGAGGTGGAATTCGTCACCATCCGCAGCGTCATCAGTAAGCTCAAGGCCAAGGCGCAGACACTGCCGCCCGGACAGTGGGTGGAGGGTTTCTTCTTCGACGACACCAAGGTGAAGGACAACCGTGGACTCAACATCCACGACCTCGACGAAGTGTCGGATGAGCACCCGGTGATCGTCCGACATCGCGGCGGCCACACCTATTTCTACAACTCCAAGGCCTTCGAGATGGCCGGCATCACCATGAACACACCCAATCCGATGGGCGGCACCTACGACAAGGACGAGAAGGGCGCGTTGAACGGCCGCGTGACGGACCTCGCCTCGCAGCCGTTCCAGAAGGTCGGGATCCGCCCCACCTACACCGACGCGCAACGCGAGCAGCGCGCGCGCGACGGCCTGTCGCACATCTCGAAGCAGTTCGCGCGCTACGGGTTGACCAGCGTGCATCATCAGGGCGGCAACCTGCAGGCGATGCAGGACGTGCGGGCCCGTGGCGAACTGCTGCACCGCATCAGCTACGAGACAAGCGGACCCGCGCTGGACGCGATGATGGCTGCCGGGATCCAGACCGGATTCGGCGACGAGTGGATCAAGTTCGGCTCCACCTCCGAGCACACCGTCGACGGCTCGTTCTCGGAGCGGACGATGGCACTCTCCATGCCGTATCCGGGTGTAACGCCGCCGTACAAGGGCAACGTCACCGAGACGCAGCAGACGCTCAATGAGTGGGTCGAGCGCGTGCACCGTGCCGGCATCCAGGTAAACTGCCATGCCAACGGCGACGTGGCGATCGACATGTACCTCACCGCGGCTGAGCGCGCGCTGAAGCTGCTGCCTCGGCCCGACGCGCGGCCGAAGATCACCCACTGCACGCTGATCCATCCGCGCCTCGTGCAGCGGATCAAGGACATCGGCGCTGTGCCCGCGATGTTCACCACCTACGCTTACTACAACCCCGACAAGTTCGTGTATTACGGCGAAGACTTGATGAAGAACTGCATGGCCTACCGCTCGATGCTCGACGCGGGCATATACGCGGCGGCGGGCTCGGACTTCAGCCCCGGTCCATTCGCGGCGCTGATGGGCATCCAGGGTATGGTCACGCGGCGCGGATGGGATGGCAAGGTGTGGGGCGCGAACCAGCGCATCACCGTCAGCGAGGCCATCGCGGTGAACACC
>Ga0075428_100010263_pt1 | contig 10400 bp, 10 predicted proteins | sample RhiMetdeltSRZDD2_FD_75291 | JGI IMG/M metagenome (GOLD analysis project Ga0075428, IMG submission 75291) | Populus rhizosphere microbial communities from Tennessee, USA - Rhizosphere MetaG P. deltoides SRZDD2 | ecosystem: Host-associated > Plants > Roots > Rhizosphere > Soil | place: USA... | reverse complement strand
CACGAGGTTAACATATTTTGACAATTGAGAAAGTAATAAAGAATTTTGGATTGCCCTGGGAAAAGGATTATGCCCAGTCAGTGAAAGTTGGCGACACCATTTATTTATCTGGCCAAGTGAGCCACGACGACAAGGGTGATCTGGTAGGTTCCGGAGATATGGAAGCTCAACTGAGGCAGGTATACCTCAATATTCAGAAGCTACTTGCTCAGCACGGGGCAACCATGGAAAACATAGTGGATGAAATCCTTTTTGTAACTGATATGAATACCGCCTTCGCTGCAGCGGTCAAATGCAGGAAGGATATCTTTGGTGAAACCCCTGCCGTTGCTAGCACTATTGTACAAATTCAGCGACTTGCATTCCCCGAGTACTTAATTGAGATTAAATGTGTTGCCAAGGTATAGGACTTCTAATGCCTATTTAATTTCATTTGAATATTGTATAGTTAATGTTATACTTCTGTAAAATAGCTTTCCATATTTTCATATTAATACTCAATCATAGAACCATCGAGTCGGTATTAAAAGATGGATTTCAAAGTTTTGTGTGCTATAGTTGGAAAATGGTAAATTACTAGTCTGTCGATACCCCCAATGCTATCGATTCTAAAATGGAGTCCTTATCTTCCTAAGGTTAACTTACTGTCATATTATAGATAGAACGTGTACGAAAATTGGTTGCCAGTCCTCCAAAATCTAATTCATACGTTGCCTTTTGCAAATTTTTCATAAGAATATATGTTCCATGAGCCACACAAGTATATTCACCCGGTTTCAAGTAAAGTCCTACCTCTTTTCTTATGTCATTGTCCCTATTGACTTTTTGCTTAAATGGACCAGCTTTAATTTCATGATCCCTAAAATTCGGTGCTATATCCACTGGTTGTCCATTATTGATCTTAATTGTGGCCCATCTGTGAAACACGTTAGCTAAATCATTATCTGCAACCTTTCCGCAATTGTTTATGTCCCCATTTACAAGTGGATCAACATCACATATGTGAGCATGATAAACAGGGAAGAAAATGTCCGTTCCTTCAGATATTTCGATTTCCTGCTTATTGTACTTCTCAGGTAATGAAGTATCGAATCCTGCAACCAAAGTAATAGGATCACCAAAGCAGTCATCTCTCAGAAAAGTGATATCTTCGAATTTTCTGTTACCATCACAATTCTCCGTAAAGATCCAGTTCCAATACCTTTGCACTAAATTCTGATAACGTGCCAAGTCCTGATTAACAGTTACTACCATATAATAGGCCATACCCCATAATCAGTGAGCATCTTTATAAATACATTGAACCTGATTCGTCCATTAGTTAGTCCTTGGATATATTAGTCGTTTCAATAAATATACTAGAACCCGTTTGTCTTATTGCGTTCAGATGCTAAACTCCGTTGAGATTGATTCAACATTTTATAATATGCCTTCAGAGTCAATGGTAAGAAATTGGAATAGAAGAACTCCTAATAATTTTAGATTTACAGCAAAGTTTCCTAAAATAGTAACTCATGACAAGAGCTTCAAGAATGTTGAACCTCTTAAAGATAAATTATTGTCGTTACTAATTCAATCCCACGCCATCTTATGAATTTCAGGAAAGTTTAGAAGATTCAAGTGGTTATGACAACTTTTCTGATCGCATAATCAGGTACTCGATCAAAGACATCCATCATGGATTAATTACTTGGCATATGATTTTTTAATAACAATAACATTTCAATGGTCTGGAGTCAACTGGATAGACTAGTAACCGGACGAATAGTAACATTTGATACAGTAGTTCTCAGAATAATCGGAGACAGAAGTCTGTTTGAAGATCATTTGACAAAATATAATTTGATACAATTGAAGAGGTAAAAAATTGACTGAAATATTAAAGCAAGTTAAGCGAAATGAAAAAGATGTCAAAGTTGGAATAGTAAGAACAAATAATCAATATGCAGTGCATCGACCCAGAATAGTGCACATGTTTAGAGAAACGATTGATATGGAAGCTCGATCTTTTGAAAAGATAGACGTATAAAAAGTAAATCGTCAAATTGAGGTAGAAAATCAATTGAATTTTGACACAGGTAACTCAAAGTTCATAGAAGTGAACAAAGAGATAAACCCTAACCTAGTCAGACATAGCCATATTCGTGCAGAAATTTACTCCCTTTACTAGCTCCCAGAGAGTAAAGAGAAAAGTCGAAGTTTACAAACTCCACTTTGAACATGGGAAACCCTCAACAAGAATAGCCGAGCCGTGGAATGTAGATACGAACACCATCCATAACGACATGAAGATTCTGTATCGTGAGGCTCAATGATTGCAACTCAGATAAATTGTGGGATCTTGTAATGCGAATGAAGCAAGGGGAATCACGTAGAATGGAAACCTAGACAAAGAGAACATTCTCGTATTACTTTTGACGTATTTGGTTCTGTCAAACTGGCGTCGAAAATGTTTGCATCGAAGGCTAATTGAATTATACGAGAGAAAATGTATTGGATATACTACGAGAGGTATTATCCATCACTCAAAGCCGTATACTGATCTGAATTCTTAGAGTGAATGTATAACTGAACCATCCGATCCAAATTTTTGCACCAGTTCATAAAATATAATAAGTAATTTAGCATTTATTAGTCAAGGGCTGAATGGATGAAAGAATCAATTCATAATAAATTAATGTATCATAGACATGAAATGCCATTTGGAAAAAGTTGGGAAGAGTGGACAGTATTGTGGTGGAAATGGCTTTATTCGATCCCGCGTGAAAAAAGCCCCGCCTACGATACCACTGGAAAGAACTTTGAAGTAAATCAAAGTGATCCTCATGTAATATTCTTAACAGGAACTTTCAAAGATTCCGATGGCCCGGCTTCAAGACATTGTATCATACCACATGAAAAGGCTATTTTTCTTCCAGTAATAAATTATTCAGCAGAAATGGCCGACGAACAAATTAATTCAGAGTCACAAATGCATGAGGCGGTACGTTCGAATATTGATGACTTGACAAGAAGTGAGGCATTCGTAGATGGAATTCGAGTGGATCTTAAATACTACAGAGTACATTCTCCAGTGTTTCAAGTTAATCTTCCAGAAAACAATGTCGCAGGGTTGAAGGCTGGGATTACGAAGGTCGTGTCTGATGGATATTGGCTTTTCCTAACACCTCTTCCCATCGGAGAACATGAAATAGAGATAGGGGGGACCTGTCAATCAGGTACCATAAAAATCGACGCTAAATATGACCTTGCCGTAAAATAAGATAATATCGATAATTGTTTAAGAGCCTCTTAAAAATAATTATTTTTCATATTAGCTTTACCATCTAAGATATCTAGTAGCATTTCCGTTACTGCGATCCATATAATCATTCTCTGACTTCAAGTACAATAAACGCTTTAAACTTCCTTCTTTAATTTATAATATGGAATCATGCCTAAAATGTATAGTGAATCCAAGAGAATATTATAAAGTCTTATCCTATGGTAACTGGGGCACAGTATTCTGGAATTGGGTGTTCTGAACAGGTATAGGAAAGCTCTATCTTTTCATTAGGGGAAACGTAGACACGGAACCGGCATTCGTAATGCCAATTAGCGCTGGTCTTAATTTGCACTCGAATACTGGAACTTTTTTCCTTCATCATTTGCTTTACTAGTTCAAGTCTAGAAACTGCTGGAAAGGATTTAGCAACCAAGAGGATAGGCTCTGCAAAGAGTCAAATGAACCCAAGGCTTTTAAGAGCGAATTTTGATGGGGAAAATGTTCCAAATCTTGAGAATTATATTAGAATAGCCTGGGAGTCTGATGCTCAATCTGTAGAATCGATTCGGTTTGAGGACTTACTTTCATGGTTCCGTAGTTTTTTCATTAGTCCAAACTTTATTAATCATGTCAATCTATCATAGGTTCAGTGCAAGAATTATGCAAGTTTATCAAGAGAGTAAGACGGCGGCTGGTTTAACACTTTCTGAGTGGACGAAGAAATTCTGGGAATGGATCTTTCAACTAAGTGATGAAGCGAATCCCGTGACCTCTGTTGGTCCAGCCCGACCATGGCGTTATGCTGGTCGTCAACCGACTCAATTCCAAAGAGAATGTATGGAAAAGTACGGAGAATCTGTATGGTTCATTGCTGCCGCACCTTATGCCGAACCAAATAGTATAATACAAATGTATATTCCAGTTGGTAATTGGTGGTTTCTAATAGCTCCGGCTATTACGTGTTCGTCCGGACAGCTTTATCCCTCTCTTAACACGATAGATAAGGTCCGTAAGCATGTGAAGGAAGATATTAACAAAACATTCGAGCTCTGGACTATATTTGACGGCTTTTCAATTCCATGGTACTACGTAGACAACACGGATACTTTCATAGACATCAAAGGTGTTCCTACAAGGGAATCAAAGAATATGTTACATCAAGATTTGGCAGACGACACTATACAGACGCTTCAGTGCGGTTATTGGAATTTTATCGAACCAGTCGAGCCAGGCGATCATCTTCTGACAATTCATTCAAAGTCGCCGATATATCGAATTGATATAACTTATCAGCTTTCGATTAACGGTCCAGCGTATTCCACATCGACATAGAGATACAATAATGATATCACTGCGTTACCTTTTTTAATTACCTTACCTGAGCTGTTTTGCCATTACGGAATTTACATGGTATGATGCAGCTACTCACATCGGTGCCGGAAAGACATCCTTAATCAACTTACCTCTAGAGACGTGTCTATAGTTGTTCTCGCCCAGATGTTTCTAAATGAAAGACTTCGTTCTATCCAGATTATTGGTACCTCTGTAGTCATACTAGGAATAATACCGTAGATTGGTAGTGATATAACGACTACAAACTTAACACAATTTTGAATTGGAGAAATTGAATCTATTATTGTGCGGTTACGGAACGTTATTTTGTTCTACTTCCAGACTTGGCACCCTCGACATATCTAATATATTTTGGGTGCGATGGACCTCGTATGTATTCGACAAGAACAGTGTATCGTGTTACTGTATACCTCGATACGAGAAAAGTGTCAGGCGATAAAAGTGTCAACCGACATATCATAAATATATCATATGGGGATAGTCAAAAGAAAAAGTAAAAATCCATTTAGTTCCGATTAGTACAATCTTATCCTCAAATTTTGTCAATATTTTTCTATTAAATGTCAACGTGATTGCTTTAGTTACATCGTGCAAAAAATGCAGGTATCTAATAGATAGTCAGCTACCTACCTGCATTCAATGAACAAGTATTGTGATTACCTATCCCTACATTCGAAAAACCAAGATTATCCATTTTTGATTCATTGTTAGTTTCCTCGTTGGTGATTATAATTTCTTGGATAACATTTACTCCACTTGCTGTCAAGATTAGAGAATCAGGTCGTCAAAAAATAAAGTTTATTTCATGTTTAAACACACTACAAAACTGATAAGAATCTCGGCTTAATGATAAAACATGTCTAGCTCATCTTCACAAATACGGCTTAATAGTTTAAGAAAATATACTACCAACGAAGGTATTCCATCTGCAAGAGTAAGATCTGTCAATGAGACTCTCGAACAGGTAACTGCCCTGTGTAAGATGATTGGCGTAACGAGAGTATGCGATATTACATATCTAGATAAACTCTATATTCCAAACTACAGCGCAGTGCTCCCAGGTACAGAAGACCTTTTTTGGGTATACAGTGGGAAGGGACCAACAAATTCCCATGCTAAAGCAAGCGCGTTGATGGAATCTATCGAAAGATATTGTGCGTTATCTAGTAAAACAACTAGGACTACAATTCGTGGAACGCACACAGAGCTGTCGAGGTCATATAACAAGGTGCTCCACCCAGATGAAGTTGTAGAACCAACACACTCGAACTATAATGTCAACAAATCAATTATTGATTACCTACCGGGATTTGATTTATTGAATAGTGAAGAAGTATTAGTTCCGGCCGAGCTTGTATTCTCTAGACACGTCCCAAAATTTCCCTCCGTTCATGCATTCCACTATTCCCACACAAATGGGTTGGCATCTGGCAATGTAATTGAAGAGGCTATTTGTCAGGCCTTGTGTGAGGTAATTGAAAGGGATGCCGTAAGCATTGCCGAATTATCTGCTTCTTCCATACCTTACAGTATCTTAGAAAGAATAACAAACTCAATTAGAAAAATGGAAAATAATAATTCCAAATTTAGACAAAATAACACAGATGACTTTGTAGATGATCCAAGTATCTTTGAAGACGTTAATATTTCTGAAATTATACGATATTTCAAACCTCTGAAATTTCTAGTTGATAGATTTACTAATGCTGGAATCAATCTGCTAGTTAAGAATATAACGCAAAAAGATATTGGCATTCCTACCTTTGTTGCTAGTAGTATTGAATGGGTTACAAGTGATTATGGCTATTTTGCAATTGGCTATGGAACGCATCTTGATTCGAGGATTGCTCTCGTCCGTGCCATAACAGAACTTTCACAAACTCGAGCTCTAAATATTCAAGGGGCACGAGATGATTTAAAGAAAATCCAATATAGACAAAATGATGAAATATACAAAAGAAAATGGCAATTTATGCCTGCCACCACATTAACGCGTAAAAAGAATGAGAAAGTTGTCATGTTTTCTGAAATTAGAACATATGTAAATGATGATATTTTGGATGATATCAAATTTGTCTTGAGTCGTCTGAAGAATGCTGGATTGAAAAGGGCAATTATTGTGGATCTAACACACTCCGATATAGGAATACCCGTGGTAAGAGCAATAGTCCCTGGATTAGAAACACTGGAGGTTGGAAGATTATATACGAAGAGTGAATTACTTATGGGTAGAAGAGCAAAATCTCATTTCAAGAATCTACTAGGAACCTAACGTAACCAGTAAATCACTCATAATATGTAATATCTAGGCGACGCAGAGCTGCAAGAAATAGATATTAAATTATCCGATGTAATAAGTCGTGTTATATTTGCGTTAGTTCATCAGATGTCCTTGAAATAGGAGTTTTTCCGATAGATTCAATTGAAGCGCCACTCTAAACCGATTCCATTAACGTTGTGAATTATTTACGCGATTATCAAGATACCAAATTAATAAGCATGTCGAATGAGCTTTCAAGTATCGAAGGGAATTATTGTAATCCAATATAAAATATCTCAAAACTATGATTAGTTCAGCTAAAATCTATTCTAAGAAAGTTCAACCCAAGTAAATCATTGGTGTCCGCCAACAGTTACATCTCCAGGAGTTTTTAAAACGGCAGATTTTCCTACCGATTCTATTGATACTTTGCCTTCAATCAATGCGATTACTGTTGCAAATAATTTGTGCATACAAGGACTTCCTCAGGGATATTAATAAGGTTTGCGCCATATGTTAATGTTTTTTCTACAAAATCATCTAATTCTTCAACATCTTTCAATCATTGATTTTGTAATATTTTGATAACTTCTTGATCTGTAAGTTGATGAAAGTCGTTATAATATTGCTCAATAGATAGAAAGTTTCTGTTTTGAGGACTAGTAATGACTTCGATTTGATCAATATCTTCATTTTTTAGCGTATTAATAGTTCCTTTTGGCAATATCGGTATAGCAATCATAAATTTCCGTGGGGTTTTATTTCTCTTTATATACCTTGTTGCAACGATAATGGTGGCACCTGTTGCAGCTCCATCATCTGCCAAAATTACAGTTTTGCCGCTCAAATCATTTTGATTCCAATTTAACGTTTTGCCTGAGTATAACTGTGTCCTACGACTTATTTCCTCTAATTGGTCTAGTTTTTCTTTTTTAATGTATTCGGGGGATACATCAAGCTCCTTAACTAATGTTTCATTGAGATACGTTGTTCCGTCTTCCATTACTGAGCCTAGAGCAAGCTCTTTGTTATGAGGTGCATGGAGCTTCCTTGGGATGATTATACCAAAATCACATGATAACTTGTTTGCAATTGTCCTGCCTATTACCACTCCACCCCTAGGAATTCCTAAAACAAGGGTATTTTTCCTTTCCTCCTTCTTGACTGAATTCTTAAGTGACTCACCGAGGATATCTCCCGCAGCTTCCCTGTCATTGAATTTGAGCTGAAATCTATCAATTATGCGACTAAATATCATGATATATCGATGATCAGTACTTCAAATTGCTTCGAATATTAAAACACATTTACTAGTGAGTAGGGCTTGATGTGGGACCCACTTCGCGGGTTTGAATCGTACTACCAAATGAGGTCAATCCTTCATTAGAGATTCATAATTTTCTTTTAGATGTGTTGTACATCAAGCTATTAGTATACGCTGCAAATGACTATCGAACATATAACAACGTAAGAATGATTGTTAAACTTAAACACATGTCAAAAAAATGGTTTATTTAATTTGTACGGTACTCTAAGTAAAGATTGGGAACGGTCAATAACAGTAGAATTCAAGTTTATCCTGAGTTAAAGTCATAAATTTTGTTATAAGAAAAAAGTACAAAAATACAATTTGGCCTAACTATTCCTCAAGGATGGAAAGTGGGCGATATACCTTTAGAGCAAGAAAACAACCGTTTCAAGTAATTTCCTTTTTAAGAGTGCTCAAACATTCGTTAAATAATGGAAATAATTTGGTTTCTATAAAAATTTCAAGAACCAATTTCCAGCAATATCAGCAACCTCTTCTATTTTGCCTTCTTCTTCAAACAAATGTGATGCTCCATCAATAATCTGCATTTTTGATTCTGTAAGAGGATTAAGCTCACTCAATGTTTTCTTGTTTATTTTTATGATCTTATTATCCTTACTTCCAACAATGAAAAGGGATGGAATGTTCATATGTTGTATGATGGTGATATCGTTAATAAGATCTGTTCTACCGCCTCTAGAAACAATAGCTTTGATACTACATTTGCATACTCTGTCAGTATCAACTGTACTTAAATTTGATGTTGCCAAAAATGTGGCTGCAGCACCCGTACTAGATCCAAAATATCCTATATTTTTTACAGGTAACGATCTGTTATTGTCTAACCATTTAGTAACACTTAACAATCTTTCAGTGAGGAGTTCGATGTTAAATTTATTCAATACAAGACCTAGAATTTTATCTTTCATTTTCTGGGCTGTCAAATCCATTTCGTTCTCGTCTTCAGTTAGAAGATCAATAAGTAATGTGGATAAACTCATTCTATTAAAGATCGAAGCGATTTTCTTATTTCTTGGACTTTCCCTACCACTCCCGCTACCGTGAGCAAAAATAACCATCCCTGTTGGATTATCTGGTATCACTAAATTACCTTCAATAAATGAATTTAAATTTGAATTATTGATTGGAAATCTAACTAACTCTCGTGACAATAGCTATTTCTTAATATTGCTAAAATTATATTTTATGCTTCTTTTAAGTATCGAAGCACTCAAAAGGCTATTACCCATACTATTCTTCAAAAATATTACAAAATAACCTGCGCATAACAAGACAATCTTAAAATAATTCGAACTAAAATAAGAATTATGAGTTCAGATTTTTCAGGTGCATCAGATCTCATTGAAGCATGGAAAGAACGTACTGAAAAACTATTTAATACTCAAGAACCTATGTTCAAGGAATTCCTAACTTATTCACAAGAAATTACCAGATTGTTAAAGGCAGCAAACAAGGATATCTCAGACAGAACCGAAGATATGCAGGGCATAACAGTTGCTGTCAAAGAAGAAGGCCAAGATAAGCCAATATATTCTGCCCAGATAAAGCTTGATGGTGATTGGATGGAAGAAGTTCCAAAATTAGCCCCAAAAGAAACTGATGTATACTGGCTAAGATTCAAAGAAAATGTAAACAAGGTTAGAGATGAGAGAAAAGAAATCACCAATAAGGCAATCGAAGTCGCCGGCACCAGTATCTCAAAAGTAATCAGTCCGATCAGTTTTTCCCTATCTGATTTAACATCACTTTTGGGAATGATTACTAGCGTTGTTAAAAAATGATTATATGAAAAGGACACAGATTTCGGATTACTTTTTATAGAATACACAAGATTTTTGAAGAATTTTTGTACAATAATCATTTAAACGCATCTTCACTCCATTTTAAGCTAATCTTCGTTTGGGAAAATTGGAACCTAAGAGTTATTCAGTCGTAGCGTCTAACTCTCGTTACACGTAGAATCAATTTCAGGTAAGATTTGCAATATATATTTGCATATCAATCATTGTAGTCCTTTTTATTCATGACGCTAATCTAATACTGATTGTTAGCATACCGAAATAGGTAACACAGTGCAATATCATTAATTAGATTGTCAAACTTAGAGTTAATGTTATAAAAAAGCTTTCTAATAATTGACACTAAAGTCAGAATTTCTTTTTATAGAACTTGAAAGAGGTATGTGTTACTGT
>Ga0075428_100010262_pt1 | contig 10401 bp, 7 predicted proteins | sample RhiMetdeltSRZDD2_FD_75291 | JGI IMG/M metagenome (GOLD analysis project Ga0075428, IMG submission 75291) | Populus rhizosphere microbial communities from Tennessee, USA - Rhizosphere MetaG P. deltoides SRZDD2 | ecosystem: Host-associated > Plants > Roots > Rhizosphere > Soil | place: USA... | reverse complement strand
TGCTCAATCTCGATCCCGCGGAATGGGAGCGGCCGATCGTTCCGACCGACTCGGTCGACTACGCGCCGGTTCCCGTCGATGCCGCCGATGCGGTCCGCCGCGCGATGGAGCTTCGCCCGGAGATTCGCCAGGACCAGCTCGGCACCGACACGCGCCGCATCAACTATCTCTTCGCGCGGAATCAGGTTCTGCCGAAAGTCGACTTCGACCTCAACTACGGCCTGTCGGGAATCGCGGGAACGACGCGCGATCCGCAGACCGGTGCGATCGAGCGCATCCAGTTCGGCCGCGGCCTTCGCGACATCGTCGAGGGAGACTTCCCGGGATGGACGATCGGATTCAACGTCGGCGTTCCGATCACGAACATCGGCGCGCGCGCGAGCGCCAAGCGCGCGGAGCTCGACTATCGCCAGTCGCGTCTCGACCAGGAACAGACCAAGCAGACCATCACCGTCGATGTGCGTCAGGCCGTGCGCAATGTCGACACAGCTGCTCGCTCGATCGTCGCGACGCGCGCTGCGCGTGACGCGGCCGAGCGCAACGTCGAGGCCGAGCGCCGCCGCTACGAGAACGGCATGACCACCAACTTCCAGGTTCTCGAGGTGCAGCAGCAGCTGTCCGACGCACGCGTTCGCGAGCTGCGTGCGCTGGTCGGCTACAACCAGGCCGTCGCGGCGTATCACCGCGCCGTCGGCGACATCCTCGAGGTTCGCAATATCAGCGTCACCGTTCCGGAGCTCCCCGAGGAGCCTCGCTTCTTCAGCACGTTCGACAAGTACAATTGGCTGAACTACGGGAGCAGGGTCAACCTCGAGGAGGATCTTCCGAAATGACGACATCGGATCCGGCAGAGATTCCGACCACCCGACAAGACGTTCCGACCAAAAACTTTTTCCAACGACTCGCGGGGGCGCTGTTTGCCCCCGCGGAAACGTTTGAGGACATCGCGCGCAAACCGAACATCGTCGCGCCGCTGCTCTTTCTGATCGCCATCGGCTACGTGATGACCTTCCTGGTCATGCCGATCATGGATTGGGACGCGATGTCCAACGCGCAGATCGAACAGATGCGCGCGAAGAATCCGAACCTCAGCGAGGCCGATGCCGAGCGGATGGTCAAGATGGGCCAGGGGATGGGGAAGGTCATGGGCTGGGTCGGGCCGGTCTTCGGCGTGATCTGGTGGCTGATCGTCGCCGGCGTGCTGCTCATCGCCTTCCGTCTGTTCGGCGGTGAAGGAAACTTCGCGCAGGCACTCTCCGCGACGTTGTATGCGTGGCTGCCGTTGACGCTCTTCTCCATCGTCATGGGCATCGTCGCTCGTGCGCGCGGAGCGTTCAATCCCATGGAGGCCGCGACGCTGGTCAAATCGAATCCGGCGTTCCTCGTCGACATGAAAGAACAGCCCGTGCTCTTCTCGCTGCTCTCTTCGTTCGACCTCTTCACGATCTGGACGATCATCCTGCTGATCTTTGGTTTCGCGGCGCTCTCGCGCGTGTCGAAAGGGAAAGCGGCAACGATCGTGATCTCGCTGTTCGTCGTGATGATCGTGATCAAGATCGGATTCGTGGCGCTCACGTCCGGAATGGCGAAGGGATGAGGAAGGTCCTCATCGGGGTGGCGATCGCGATCCTGGTGATCGCGATCATCATCTTCAGCGTCAGGAGCGGGGGTCCGAAGGGGACGAAGGTCTACACCGAGAAAGCACAGAAGAAGACCATCTCCGCCGTCGTCACCGCGCCCGGTCAGATCGATCCGAAGGTCAAGGTCAACATCAGCGCGCACATCGTGGGCAAGATCGAGAAGCTTTACTTTCTCGAAGGCGAGACGGTGAAGCGCGGCCAAAAGCTCGTCGAGCTGGAGAAGCAGATCTACATCGCCCAGCGCGATCGTCTTCGCGCCGAGCTCGCGAGCCGCCGCGTCGAAGTGCAGCGCGCACGCGCCGCGCTGCGCACGGCCGAAGCCGCGTACGGGCGCGCCCAGAGTCTGAGCCGGCAGGGGATTCAGGCGCAGGAGCTCTTCGATCAGGCGCGCCTCGGCTACGACAATGCGACCGCTGCGCTCTCCGCAGCCGGACAGGGTGTGGCGCAGGCGCAGGCCGGACTACGTCAGGCCGACGAAGATCTGTCGCGGACCACGATCGTCTCGCCGATCGACGGCAAAGTCGTGCAGCTCAACGCGCACGAAGGCGAAGTCGTCGTCACCGGCACGATGAACAATCCCGGTTCGGTGATCGCGGTGATCGCCGATCTGTCGGTCATCCTCGTCGAAGCAGAAGTCGGCGAGACCGAAGTCGTGAACATCAAACTGCAGCAGCCCGCGACGATCAAAGTCGACGCCATTCCGGATCACGAGTACAAGGGGCACGTCGTCGAGATCGGAAGCTCCGCGGTCGTGCGGCAGGGTGCGGGCTCGGGAATCCGCTATTTCAAAGTGAAGGTCGCCATCGACGATGCGGATGAGCGGCTTCGTCCCGGCATGACCTCGCAGGTGGCGATCGTGACCAGCCGCGCGGCGGATGTCGTCACGGTACCGATTCAGTCGGTGGTCGAGCGCGTGCCGGGTGAGAAGGCGGACGTCGCCGATGACGAGAAGCCGAAGAAGAAGTACGTGTTCCTCATCGAAAACAAGAAAGCGAAGCAGGTCGCGGTGACGACCGGAATCAGCGACGCGACGCATGTCGCGGTCACTTCCGGACTCAAAACCGGTGACGAAGTGATCACCGGGCCCTTCCGAACGCTGAAAAAGTTGAACCAAAGCGACCTTGTTTACGTAACCAAAGAAGAAAAAAAGAAGTCCAACGACGACGAGAAGAGCAAGGACGAGGACAAGGAATGAGCGCGCTTCCCGAAACGAACACGGCCCACCTGATCGAGATGCACGAGCTGACGCGCGTCTATGACCTCGGTCCGCAGCAGATCTTCGCGCTCAACGGCGTGAACCTGACGATCGCGCAGGGAGAGTACGTCGCGATCATGGGTCCCTCGGGCTCGGGCAAGTCGACGCTGATGAACATCATCGGCTGCCTCGACACGCCGACGTCGGGCTCGTACCTGCTCGATGGCATCCCGGTCGAGACGCTCAACGACGATCAGCTCGCAGCGATCCGCAACAAGAAGATCGGCTTCGTCTTTCAGACCTTCAATCTGCTCGCGCGCACGACGGCGCTGCAGAACGTCGAGCTTCCGCTCGTCTACGCGAAGATCACGCGCGCGGAACGCCGCTCGCTCGCCGAAGAGGCACTGAATGCGGTCGGTCTCGGCGATCGCATGAGCCATCAGCCGAACGAGCTCTCCGGCGGTCAGCGCCAGCGCGTCGCCATCGCCCGCGCGCTCGTGAATCGCCCGTCGCTGCTGCTCGCCGACGAGCCCACCGGCAACCTCGACTCGCAAACGGGCCGCGAGATCCTCGATCTCTTCCACGAGCTCCACTCGCGCGGCAACTCCATCATCATGGTCACGCACGAAGACGACGTCGCGCGCGAAGCGAAGCGCATCGTCCACATCCGAGACGGGAAAGTGAAAGACTGAGTTGGCGGTTGGCGGTTGGCAGTTGGTGGGAAGCCCCTCGCCCAGCACCGCGTGGTCGGGTGGGGCCTCCTGACAACCGCCAACTGCCAACCGCCAACCGACTTCGGGTAGGGAACTCTCCCTCCCCATCACACCTAGATCGATGACACCTCCATCGATCAACACGCGCGCGCAACTGATGGACGCCCTCCGCCTCGCCGCGGAGCTCGAGCACGGGCTGATGTGCCAGTACCTCTTCGCGGCATATTCGCTGAAGCGGTATCCGTACGAGCGGTTCGACGGCTCGAAGAAGAAGAAAGAAGTCCTCAGCGAGGCGGAGCTCGAGCGCGTGCGGCGCTGGGCGATGAAGGTCACCCTGATCGCGCGGCAGGAGATGGAGCACCTCGGGCTCGCGTTGAATCTGCTGTCGTCGATCGGCGGCACGCCGTCGTTCTCGCGGCCGAACATGCCTCAGCGGCTCGAATACTACGGCGAGGCGAAGATCAAGCTCGAGCTCACTACGTGCGATCTCGACACGATCAAGCGCTTCCAGAAATTCGAAGCGCCGAACGGACTCGATCCCGACAAGCCCGGCGAAGCGAAAGCGTGGTGCGAGCGGATGAAAGGCGGCGCGTCGCCGGAGCAGGTGTACGACGCGATCTCCGCCGGCGAGGCGCTCGAAGGCGCACCGCACGTGGATCTTTATGGCGTCCCGTTTCAAGATGTGCAGGAGCTGTACGAAGCGATCGACCGCGGCTTCACCGAAGTCAGCGCGTCGATCGGCGAGGCCAGTCTCTTCATCGGCAAGAAGGAGAATCAGATTTACGGAGGTCCTCCGAGTCCGCTGTATGGATCGATGAACGATCTCAATCAGTACGGACTCTCGCTCATCGCCGTGACCGATCTCGCCAGCGCGCGGAAGGCGATTCGCACGATCGTCGAGCAAGGCGAGGGCATCAAAGTGCCGCCGTCGTATCTCGCGCACACGCACTTCTGCCTGTTCACCGAGATTCGCGCGGAGATGGAAGCGAATCGCGGGCGGCTCGCGACGATCGGCGCGCGTCCGGTCGTGCGCAATCCGATGACCCGACTGCAGCCCGACGTGACCGCCCCGGCCTCCGAAGTCACGCTCCTCACCAACAAAGACACACTCGCCGTCGCGGAGCTCTTCAATCAGTGCTACGAGGTGATGCTGCTCCTGCTCCTGTATCTCTACAGCGATCAGGTCAAGACCGAAGATCAGCAGAATGGATTGATGGACGCGGCGTTCTTCCCGTTCATGACCATGTTCGTTAGGCCGCTCGCGGAGATCCTCACCGAGCTGCCCGCGTTCGCGAACAACGATCCGTCGACGACCGCGGGTCCTGGCTTCGAGCTCGCGGGCGACGTCGTGCTCTTCCCGAATCTCGAGCAAACGTGGTCGCTGTTTCAGGAGCGCATCGACGCGTTGGTGCTCGGATTCCGAGTGATCACCGCGCGCCGCGCGCTTCCATCGCCCGATGAGTCGATCGAGCCTGTTAGGCCGAAGTGGGGCTGGGTGCCGGCACACGATCCGTGGCTGAAGCTGCCGAGCCAGCAATTCGAAGAAGTGCGTCACGAGCGAAAGCAGCTCTGGAACAAAGTGAAGCAGGAAGGCACCACGATCCAGCCCGACGAAGTCGCATCGAATGCCGGTGTCGGAATTTCGTTCAGCGAGCGCGCCGACGATCCGCCGTCGCTGCCGTGGCTGCGCCTCTACTACCTGCGCCAGAACATGGAACGCCTCGCGAGCGACTGGCAACAGAACTGGCTGAATGTCGGAAGAGAGTAGGCAGTGCGCAGCATGCGGTATGCAGAGGATTCTGTTTCTCCTGCGAACTGCCTCCTGCGAACTGCGTACTGACCGGAGGTCAATGTGAGCTCGCTGCTGCTCCAATTCGACGGCTACTTTCAGATGCGGATGGCGACCGATCCCGATCCGACGGACGAGCTGCGCGGCGTGAGCGGCTACACGTTCGCGCTCGCCGGCGAGCCGGATCTCGACGCGACCGTGCACTTCCAGCCCGACGAGCCGGGCGTGTGGCAGCGCAAGTTCGGGCCGGGCGAGCGCGAAGGCGCGAAGCTGCCGATCGACGACAAATCGCGCGGGCCGCGCGTCGGCGTGCTCGTGCGAAGCGCGTCGATCGACGGCAAGCCCGCACGCGAATACGCCGGCGCGCGTCTGCAGCTCCTCGGCCTGCAGATCCTCGAGCACAACGGGATCCTCGTGCGCAACGATTACTTCTTCCTCGATCCTCTGCACGTGCGCGTGAGCGACGCGAAAGGAAAGGTGCTCGTCGAGCGCAAAGACTGGGTGAATCCCGCCGATCCGTCGATGCCGCTCTGGGAAGCAACATCGGCGATGCTCCTGCGCCGCCAACCCTCGTCGATGCAGTCGAACTCGCCGATGGTCGCCGCGGCGACGGGACTGCCGGATGCATCGAACGAAACGCTCATCGAAAATCGCCGGCAACGCCAGCGCGATCTGATCGAACTGCTCGCGGCGACGAAAGACGACACCGCGCGCGCCGCGCTCGTCACGCGCATCGAGCAGCTCGACATCGTCACGCAGTGGTGGAACCTCAACGTCGGGACGTGGAACAACCGCCCCATCGATCGCCGCGCGCACCAGCTCGCGCTGCTGTTCGACGGATGGAACATCGACGTGAACGGCGAGGTGGTGAAGAACACCGCCGGCGGCGATCCGACCGCAACGTGGCCGCTCTCGTTCTGGATGGGCGGATGGGATGGCGACGCGCTCACCGGATTCGTGAGCGGGTCGTGGGAGATTCCGCTGAAGTAGTGGTCTGTAGCCAGTGGCCCGTTGCCCGAGCCTTGTCGTGAGCCGTAACAGGTCTCGCAAGCCAGTAAAGCCCGGGCAACGGGCAACGGGCAACTGCCGTACACTCTCCCCGCGATGTTCCTCGAAAACCTCAAGATCGCTTTGCTCGCGATTCGCGCCAACAAGATGCGCTCCATCCTCACCATGTTAGGCGTGATGATCGGCGTCGCCGCGGTCATCGCCGTCGTCTCGATCGTTCAGGGGATGCAGCACAAGATCGCGGGCGATCTGAACGAGATCGGTGCGGGCTTCATCGAAGTCTTCCCGCAACGCGATCAGCGCAAGCCCTTCGATATCCCGGAGCTGACCATCGAAGACGCGCAGGTCGTGCGCCGCCAGACGAGCTCGATCCGCGACTTCACGCCGATCTACATCACCGGCGTGCAGATGAAAAACGGCGACGCGCGTTTCGACGCGCAGATCTACGCCGTCAGCAGCGCGTACCCGGACATTCTCAATCACTGGGTCGAATACGGCCGCTTTTTCACCGCCGTCGACGAAGAAGCGAAGAAGCGCGTCTGCGTGATCGGACTCGAAGTTGCCGACGAGCTCGGTCTCGGCAACGGCGATGCTCCGATCGGCAAGGTGATCCAGATCGGCGCGGACACATTCACCGTCGTCGGCGTCCTCGAAAAGAAAGGTGGCTCGTTCGGGAACAATCAAGACGCAATCGCGCTGATGCCGTTCTCGACCGCGACGGTGATTTACGGACCGGAAAGCATGCGCGCGCTCGTGCTCGCGTTTCAGATGCAGGAAGGCGCGGATCTCGAGCTGGCGAAAGAACAGGTGCGCGACGTTCTTCGCAAGCGTCACCGCCTCGCCAAAGACGACAGGGACGACTTTCAGATCCTCGCGCAGGAAGAGATCATGGAGACCATCTCGACCGTGCTCGGCTCGGTGACGATGATCCTCGGCGGCGTCGTCGCGATCGCGCTCCTCGTCGGCGGCATCGGCATCATGAACATCATGCTCGTCTCCGTCACGGAGCGGACGCGGGAGATCGGAATCCGGAAGTCGATCGGCGCGCGGCGCCTCGATGTTCTCGTGCAATTCCTGATCGAAGCGATCGTGCTTTCGGGACTAGGCGGACTGATCGGCATCGCCGGAGGGTTTCTTCTGGCGACGGTCGCTCGTCTCATCATTGCGAGATGGATCACGTTTCCCGCCGTTCACACTCCGCTCTGGGCGATCATCGGCGCGTTTCTGTTCTGCGCGCTGCTGGGCATCATCTTCGGAATCTATCCGGCCGCAAAAGCTTCGAAACTCGATCCGATCGAAGCGCTGAGATACGAGTAGAGTTGGCGGTTGGCAGTTGGTGGTTGCCGGTAGCTTCATTCCACCGACAACCACCAACCGCCAACCGTCAACTGTTCACGATCCTGGCACGCCTGTCGAAATGGACTCACATTGGAGGTGGTTCTAGCCGTCGTGCTCACCCGTAAATTCAGCTTCGTCATCGCGATTGCGCTGCTTGCCGCCACGGTTCAGGCCGCAGAGCGCATGCCGCTCTCGCAGGTTCAGAAGGGGATGAAGGGCTACGGCCTGACCGTCTTCGAAGGAACCGAGGTCGAGAAGTTCGATGTCGAGATCCTCGGCGTGCTTCAGAACATCGGTCCCGATCAGAACCTCATCCTCGCCAAAGTCGACTCGCCGGTCATTCGCCGCGCGGGCGTCATCGGCGGCATGAGCGGATCGCCGATCTTCATCGACGGGAAAGTCATTGGCGCACTCGCGTACGCATGGCAATTCTCGAAGGAGCCGGTTGCGGGGATCACACCGATCGAAGAGATGCTCAAGCTCGCGCAGCGCAACGCGCCGAGCGGTGCGTCGCTCGCCGATGCCACGCCGCGCATGAGCGCGTCGTCGCTGCTCAAAGCGATTGCCAACAACAAACCGGAAGAAGCGTTCGAGAAGCTCGTGAGCGACTTGACCGCGCGGCCGATGAGCTCCGTCAGCGGCGCGACGCGCATCGCCATGCCGATGTCGGTGTCGAGCTTCAAGCCGGAGACGATTCAGCGCTTCACGCCGTACCTCGAGCATCTCGGCTTCGTCGCCGTGCCCTCGGGTGCGACATCGACTTCGACCGCGAAGTCCGCGAAACAAACGTTCGCGCCGGGCGATCCCGTTGGCGCCGTTCTTCTCACCGGCGACTTCAACGTCGCGGCAACTGGGACTGTGACGTACGTCGACGACAATCGCGTGTACGCATTCGGTCATCCGTTCCTCGACATGGGCGAGATCAACTTCCCGATGGCGACGTCGGAGATCGTGACGGTGCTGCCGAGCGTCGCCAGTTCGTTCAAGTTCTCGAACACTGGACCGGTCGTCGGCGTGCTGCGTCAGGATCGCGCCGCCGGCATCATGGGCATCCTCGGCGAGAAGGCCGACATGATTCCGGTCGAGGTCACGCTCAACGGCTCGAGCGCGGAACAGACTTACAAGGTCAACGTCGTTCGGAACTCGCATCTCTCGCCGCTGATGCTGGCGATGGTCACCGACTCGATCATCGCGAACGCGCAGCGCGCGGCCGGCGAACGCACGGTGCTTCTCGAGTCGGAGATCGACGTCAAAGGATTTCCGCCGATCCGTCTTCGCGAAGGATGGGCGGGAGCGCAGGCGCGGCAGGCGATTCCGCAGTATCTCGCGATCGTCGCCGGATATCTGATGTCGAACGAGTTCCGCGCCGCGGAGATCGAAGGAGTGAAGATTCGTCTTCACCATGATGATGAGCTGCGCATCGCGCGACTGATGGAAGCGTCGCTCGTCACGCCCGAGAAGGGACGCGTTTCGCCGGGTGATGTCGTGAAGGTGCGCACGGTGCTCAAGCCGTTCCGCGGCGAGCCGTTCGTCGAAACATTCGATGTGCGCATCCCCGATGATCAGCCGGCCGGCCAGGCCTATCTGCTCGTGGGAAGCGGCTCGGTCATGAACGCGATCGATTTCTCGCTCGTGCCACCCGATCCGCGAACGCTCCAGCAGGTGCTCGATGTGATCCATCGTCTCCGCGCGTCGACCGATCTCACGGTTGGTTTGTATTCGACCGGCGAGGGCGCGGTGACCTCGGGCGTGTATCTGCCGAATCTTCCGCCGTCGATGCGCGCGGTCGTCAGCGCCGACACGTCGAACGGTCCGCAGGCCGCGGTGAAGTACCATCCCGCGGGCCAGGCAGCGCGGGCACTGGGATACATCATCGATGGCGCGCTCAAGATCGACATCGATGTGAAGCCCGCAATCTGAAAAAACCGTTGCCAGTGGCCGGTTGCCCGGGCCTTATCGCCCAGGCGACCACGCACGGGCAACTGGCTACTGGCAACGAATCGAACCGGAAAGGACCTCCATGCGCCGACTGGCGACCACGATCCTTCTTTTCATTCTCGCAACGAACCTCTTTGCAGTCTCTCCCCAGTTCTGGCGCGTCAACGCCGCCGAAGATTTTTTAGGCGGCGAGCTCGAAGGCTTCGCGGTCACATCGCGTGGTGAGCTGCGCGTCGCGCCCGCGATGCGGAAGCTCGCGTCGTTCACCGATCCATTCGTGCTCGCGCAGGCCGCGGCGGCGAACGGCGATCGGTTCTTCGGCACCGGCAACGACGGCAAGATCTATCGCCTTCGCGGCGAAGAGCTGAAGCTTCTCTTCACCGCGCCGGAGCCCGAGATCTACACGCTCGCGTTTCGCGACGGCGCGCTCTACGCCGGCTCTTCACCGAACGGAAAGGTCTATCGCATCGATCCCGAGAGCGGAAAAGAGAACGTGCTCTTCGATCCGCAGCAGGCGTACATCTGGGCGATCGAGCCGCTGGCCGGCGGTGACCTCGCGGTCGCGACGGGCGTCGAAGGAAAGCTGTTTCGCGTGAGCGCGAAGGGCGAGGGCAAAGTGCTCTACGACGCGCCCGACACGCACATTCGCGCGCTCGCGGTAAAGAAGGACGGCACGTTGTACGCCGGAGCCTCGGGCAAGGGCCGCATTTACGAGATCACCCGCGACGGATCGGCGCGTGCGTTGTTCGACTCGCCGCTCAACGAGATCTCGTCGGTGTA
>Ga0075428_100010259_pt1 | contig 10401 bp, 9 predicted proteins | sample RhiMetdeltSRZDD2_FD_75291 | JGI IMG/M metagenome (GOLD analysis project Ga0075428, IMG submission 75291) | Populus rhizosphere microbial communities from Tennessee, USA - Rhizosphere MetaG P. deltoides SRZDD2 | ecosystem: Host-associated > Plants > Roots > Rhizosphere > Soil | place: USA... | reverse complement strand
CTCGCCCGATTCCCCCGACGCGTGCTCGTCGCGTTCGAGCCGCGCCATGAGTCGTGGTTCACCGACGACGTCTACCGACTGCTCGAGCAGCACAACGCGGCGTTGTGCCTCACCGACCGCGCCCGGCAGCGGGGCCCGGTGATGCGGACGGCGGACTGGTACTTCCTGCGTTTCCACGAGGGCCTCGCCCGTCCGCGGCCCTGCTACGGCGACCGCGCGCTCGCGGGATGGATCGAACGATTGGGCGAGTGGTGGCCCGCGACCGCCGACGGTTTCGTCTTCTTCAACAACGACCACCGGGCGTGTGCCGTGCGGGACGCCGCCCGCTTCGCGGTGCTCGCGGGGCGCGCCGGCCGCGAAACGACACGGACGCCGAATCCCTCCGACGTGCGCGTGAGCGGTCGCTAGCGTCGCCCGGATGCTCCCGGCCCGCCGCAGCCCGCACGATCGCGAGATCGTCCGGCTCGCGCTTCCCGCGTTCGGGGCGCTGGCGGCCGAGCCGCTCTACATCCTCGTCGACACCGCCATCGTCGGGCATCTGGGCACGAATCCGCTCGCCGGGCTGGCGGTCGCGGGCACAGTGCTGACGGCGACGTTCGCGATCTTCAACTTCCTGGCGTACTCGACGACGGGCGCGGTCGCCCGGCAGGTCGGGGCCGGGAACCGGCGCGCCGCGGCCGAGAACGGCGTCGACGGCCTCTGGTTGGCGACCGGCCTCGGCGCCGGCCTGATGGTGCTGGGGTTGGCGTTCGCGCCCGTCATCGTCGACGCGATGGGCGCATCGGCGCGCGTGCACCCGTTCGCCGAGACGTACCTGCGCATCAGCATCCTCGGCGCCCCGGCCCTGCTCATCACCTTGGCCGGCGCCGGCTACCTCCGCGGCCTCCAGGACACGCGCACAACGCTCGTGATCGCCGTGGTGTCGAACGCGGCAAACCTCGTCATCGAGCTCTTCTTCGTGTACGGCCTCGACCTCGGGATCGCGGGATCGGCGTGGGGCACGGTCCTTGCCCAGTACGGCGCCGCGCTCGCCTACGTCGCGATCACGGCTCGGTCCGCGCGGCGCGAGCACGCATCGGTGCGGCCGCAGGCGGCGGGGATCCGGGCCTCGGCCAGCGTGGGGGGCCGGCTCGTGATCCGCACGGGCTCGTTGCTGGCCGCGTTCCTCGCCGCCACCGCGATCGCGTCGCGCATCGGCGACGACGACGTCGCCGCCCACCAGATCGCGTTCCAGGTGTTCCTGTTCCTCGGGCTCTCGCTCGACGCGCTCGCCATCGCCGGGCAGGCGATGGTCGGTCGCTTCCTCGGCGCGGAGGACGCCGGCGAAGCGCGCGCCGCGGCGCGGCGCATGATCGAGTGGGGTGTCGCCGTCGGCGTCGTGTTCGGCGTCCTCCTCGTGGTCCTGCGCCCGGCGATCGTCCCGCTGTTCACCCCCGATTCCGACGTGCAGGCCCTCGCCCTCCAGGTGCTGCTGATCGTGGCGGCGATGCAGCCGCTCAACGCCGTCGTCTTCGTCCTCGACGGCATCCTGATCGGCGCCGGCGACGTCACATACCTGGCGGTGGCGATGCTCGCCGCCACCCTCGGCGTGTTCGCACCGGCAGCGGCCGCCGTGCTCGTGTTCGGCGGCGGGCTGCTGTGGCTCTGGGGCGCGCTGGTCCTGTGGATGGGAGCCCGGTGCGTCGGCATGGCCGTCCGGTACGTCGGGTCCCGCTGGCAGGTCACGGGCGCGGTGCGGGCCGCCTGACACGGGGCGGTTTGCACCATCCGCCGCGACGCGGTTTCCTTCCCGGCATGTCCGATCAGTGGGACCAGCAAGCGCCGACGGTCCATCTGCGGGAGTCCGACGACCTCAACGTCGAGGCGCCGCCGCAGAGCACGGAGCTCGTGCCGGTGCCGCAACCGGAAGGCGACGACGACTCGCTGTTGCGGCGGGGAGACGTGGATGCGTGGGGCCGGAGTGAGCGCCTGCGCGAGGTCGCCCGCATGATCTACGACCCGATGTACCGCCACTGGTTCCGCGTCGAGTGGGAAGGCCTCGAGCACATCCCCCGTGCAGGCGGCGCGCTGCTCGTCGCGAACCACGCCGCCGCGATCCCCTCCGACGCGCCGACGATCATGCACGGCATCGAGACCGAGCTCCAGCGTCCCGTCTACGGGCTCGCCGAGAACCTGCTGCGCGCCATCCCGATGCTCGGGACGATCTGGTCACGCGTCGGCGGCGTGCCCGCGCACCCCGACAACGCGTACCGACTCCTGCACGACGACCAGCAGCTCGTCCTCGTCTTCCCCGAGGGTACGAAGGGCACGGGAAAGCTCTACCGCGACCGCTACAAGCTCAACCGGTTCGGCCGCGGCGGGTTCGTCGAGATCGCGATGCGCGCCGGCGTCCCGGTCGTGCCGATCGCGGTGGTCGGGGCGGAGGAGTCGATGCCGATGGTGTGGAAGAGCCCCCGGTTGGCGAAGCTGCTCAACGTCCCGTACGTCCCGGTGACGGCCAACATGCTGTTGTTCGGGCCGGCGGGCCTCTTCCTCTACCTCCCGGCGAAGTTCAAGCTGCGGGTCCTGCCCCCGGTCGAATTCGACGTCCCGCCCGACCAGGAGCGCTACTCCCGCAGCCGGGTCATGGACGAGGCGGAGCACATCCGCGAGCGGATCCAGCTCGCGCTGTTCGACATGCTGCGGGCGCGCCGCAGCGTCTGGGCGGGCTAGCGCCGTGCGGGTGCTCGTCACCGGGTTGGGCACGTTCTGGGGCAGCCGCCTGGCCCAGGAGCTGGAGGCCCGCCGCGACGTCGAGGTCGTCGTCGGCGTCGACACGACCGAACCGATGCTGCCGCTCGAACGCACCGAGTTCGTGCGCACCGACTCGTCGCATTCCATCCTCCAGCGCATCGTCCAGGCGACGCAGGTCGACACGATCCTGCACACGCACCTGGTCGTCGACTCGACGAAGCTCAGCGGGCGCGCGATGCACGAGATCAACGTGATCGGGACCATGAACCTGCTGGCGGCGGCGGGCGCGGCCGACAGCCCGGTGCGCAAGATCGTGGTGAAGAGCTCCACGCTCGTGTACGGGTCGAACTACCAGGATCCGTACTTCTTCCGGGAGGAGACACCCCGCACCCGTGGCCCCCAGACCGGGATCGAACGGTCGCTCCTCGAGAGTGAGTCGTTCGTGCGTGACTTCGCCGAGGACAACCCGCACGTGCTGGTGACGGTCCTGCGGTTCTCGAACGTCCTCGGCGACCACATGGCGACGCCGTTCGCGCATGCCTTGCGGCTGCCGGCCGCGCCGGAGCTGCTCGGGTTCGATCCACGCCTCCAGTTCATCCACGAGGACGACGTGGTCAATGCGCTCATGTACACGACCACCCATGACGTGGCGGGGATCTACAACGTCGCCGGAGACGGGCTGGTCACCTGGAGCGAGGTCTGCCGCATCATGGGCCGGCCGCGCGTGCCGCTTCCGCCGGTGCTCGCCAACCTCGCGGTCGAGCCGTTGCGGGCGATGCGACTGGTCGATCTGCCGCCCGAGATGCTGGCGCTGCTCCGCTACGGGCGCGGTGTCGACAACTCACGGTTCAAGCGGACGGGGTTCCGCTACAAGTACACGACGGCCGGCACGGTGGACGCCTTCGCCCGCAGCCTTCGCCTCCAGCGGGCGGTCGGCTCGGGCGGACCCGAATACCGCTACGAGCGCGACGTCGAGACGTTCTTCCGGCACTCACCGGCGGTCGTGCGAGGCCGCAGGTAGCGACCCTTGCCACTCCATCTCGAGCGGCGCGAGCGCGTCGCCGTGCTCACGCTCGACGACCCGGATCGCCGCAACGCGCTCACCGTGGACCTCGTCCAGGAGATCGTGACCGGCGTCGACCGGCTCGAGGACGACGACGGGATCGGCGCGCTCGTCGTGACGGGCGCGCCGCCCGCGTTCTGCTCGGGCGCCGACGTCGGCGCGCTCGGAGCGATGAGCGGAGGTGGCGAAGATCGCGGTGCTCTTCCCTCCGTCTACGAGGGCTTCCTCCGGTTCTATCGGTGCATGCTGCCGACCGTCGCGGCCGTGAACGGACCCGCCGTCGGCGCGGGGATGAACCTGGCGCTGGCCTGCGACATCCGCGTCGCGAGCCCGGCGGCGCGCTTCGACTGCCGCTTCGCCCGCATCGGCCTGCACCCCGGCGGCGGGCACACGCGGCTGCTCACGGAGGCGGTCGGCCCGCAAGCGGCAGCGGCGATGGTGCTCGCCGGCGAATCGCCCGACGGCGAGCGCGCCGCCGCGATCGGGCTCGCGTGGACGTGTGTCGACGACGGCGACCTGCTCGACGAGGCGACGCGCCTCGCAGGTCGCGCCGCCGACCTGCCGCGGGAGCTCGCCCGCCGGGTCAAGGCGTCACTGCGCGAGACCCCGCGACTGGCGTCACTCGACGACGCCGTCGCACTCGAGCTGGAACGCCAGCGATGGAGCCTCGAACAGGGCTTCTTCGCCGAGCAGCGGGCCAAGGCGGAAGCGCGCCGCGCCCGGTCATGAGCAGCGCGGCCCACGGCTCAGCTGCGACCGCCGGCCAGGTCTACGAGGAGTCCGCCCGCCAGCTCGCCCGCTGGCGAGACCGTTACCGCGGGCGACCCGACCGGGAGCGGCGCCGCCTCTGGCTGCTCGCGCTCGAGCGCGAGCAGGTCGTGAGCATCGCCTACCGGGAGAGCGCCATCGCCGACCGGATCGCGCGCATGCCGCTGGCTGACGAGACACGCGACCTGATCCGTCACGCCATGGTTTGGGTGTGGAAGGACGAGGAGATGCACACCGCCTACATCCGCGGCGTGGTCCTCAACCGGGGCGATCCGGTCTTGCAGGCGGTGGCGTACGGCGAGCAGATCGTCGGCGCGGTGTCGGGATGGGCGGCGGCGGTCGAGCAACACACCCAGTTCCGCGACGCGCCGGTATCCGTCGCACTCGCCTCGGTGCTGGCCCTCGGCGGGCAGGTCACGGGCAAGCTCACGAAGGCGCTGCGGCGCGCCCTCGAGTACGGCCCGTTCCGCCAATTCTGCGCCTTCAACGTCGAGCTCGAGCGCAGCGCCGAATTGTGCTGGGCGCGCCTCGTCGACCTGGCCGAGGGCGAGACCCAACGCGAGGAGTTCGCGCAGGTCCGCGACGACGAGGTCCGCCACGGACGGATCTTCACGATCTTCCAAGAGGCGCTGGGCGAGGACGACCGCCTGCGTCCGGGCGTGACTGCGGACGAGCTCGTCGAGCAGGTCCGCGAGGCCGGTGAGTGGTTCCTCCCCCAGCGTTACCGGGCGGCCGGCCCGATCCGGCGCGTGTTCGGGACGGGGAGCCCGGTGTGGTGCAGGCAGGGACAGTCGCCCGTCGACAAGCGCGCCGTCCTCCGTGACATCGTCACAGAGGCCGGACTGCCTGCGCTGATCGCCGAGCGCCGCGATGCCAACGGTGGGCGTGATCTTCGGGTCGCGATCAAGACCGCGTTCATGCTCGGGTACAACCGGCGCGATCGGTCCAACGTCATCGACGTCCAGCTCGTATACGAGCTCGCGAGCTTCTTGCGCGAGCACGGCTGCACCGACGTCGCCGTCCTCGAGGCGCCGACCGTCTACGACCACTTCTACGGCCACCGATCCGTCGAGGAGGTGGCGCGGTACTTCGGGCTCGAATCACCGAGCTTCCGGATCATCGACACATCGAAGGAGCAGGTGCCGTTCGAGTACGCGCGCGGTATGGCGCAGTCGACGATCAGCCGCACGTGGAGCAACGCAAATGTGCGGGTCGTGTTCTCGAAGTTGCGCACGAACCCGTCCGAGCTCGCCCATCTCTCGTTGTCGTCGCTCGAGGGGCTGGGCGAACGCCAGGATCAGATCCTGTTCCCGGACCGCCAGGTGCACTACCGGGCGGCGATGATGATGGTGGTCGACGCCTTCGAGCCGGACTTCGCGCTGGTCGACGCGTACGAGCAGGCGGCGGACGGGCCGTTCGGCGTGATGGGCTGCCGCTCACCGGCCGCGCCGCTGCGGATGTATGCAGGACGGGACGCGCTTGCGGTCGACAGCGTGGTGCTGCGCGACACCGGCCTGCCCGACCCGTTCCTCTCGCCGATGCTGCGCAGCGCCCTCCACTGGTTCGGCGCGCCCGCCGAGCCCGAGGCCGTCCACGGCGACGTCGGCCCGATCCCCGGCTTCCGGAACCCGTACCACAACGGCGTGTCCACGATGTTGTCGATGGCCGCCTACCCCGTCTACGTGTACGGAAGCGGCGGCGGCGCGCTGTTCGTGCCCGAGATGGACGAGGCCGCGTTCCCGCCCCTCGAGGAGGTGCCGGCGCCGTTGCGCATGGTGCGCCGGGCCGCCCAACTCGCCTTCGGCCTCCGCCCGCCTGCGTAACGGCTATCGATCATTCAGGACGAGGCGACTGCGCGTCGCGCTGCGGGGGTTTGAACAGCGACACGAGGCGGGCAATCAGAGTCACGAGAAAGATTTGACCGGCGACGGCTTCGAGCACCGACAGGCTGCGCCCGAGATCCCCGCGTGACACGAAGTCGCCGAATCCGACCGTCGTGAGGCACGCGTAGCTGAAGTAGAAGAAATCGAACTGATCGACGGGACCGTGGTTGGCGAAGAACGGCGGGTCGATCCGGCCAATGAGCGCATACGCGAACCCGAACACCATCCCGATGAGCATGTACGCGCAGATCGCGCCCAGGATCGTCGAGAGCTGCACCTCGGGATGGCGCAGGATCCGATTGATGATGACGATCGGCGTGATCACGATCAGGAGGCCGTAGATCAGGTAGATCGAGCCGGCGAAGGCTTCGCTGTCGAACAGCGCTTCGCCGATGACGATCACGTACGACGCCACCAGGGCGATCACGGCTGCGCGCATGAGCTGGGGCCTGGCGCGCGATGCATAGAGCGCGAGAAGCAGCATCGCCCCCACGGCCGGCGCGACGACGAGGCGGGTCCATCGGGCGGGCTCGACCTGCGACAGCAGCACGAACGTCAGGACGATGATCCCGAGCAGAAGACCGTACGCGTCCTCGGTGGTGAAGCTTCGGGCGCGACGACCCGGCACGGTCTCGCTCAGGTGAGGAACCGCCTCGTGATCTCGTCGCGCCGCACGTCCCACTCCTCGGACGTGATCGCGTAGCGGACGTGGTCCTCCCACGCGCCTCGGATCTGGAGGAAGCGCTCCGCCACTCCTTCGTCGCGGAGGCCGAGCTTGTACGCGACGCGGCGACTCGCGCCGTTGCGCGGGACGATGGCCGCCTCGATGCGGTGCAGGTGCAGCTCCTCGAACCCGTACCGCAGGATGACGGCGACACCCTCGGGGATCAGGTTCTGTCCCGCGTGCAGGGCGTCGATCCAGTAGCCGACGAACGCGGACTGGAACGGCCCGCGCTGGACGCTCCCGAGGCTCACCTCGCCGATGAGCGAGCCGCCCTGGAGGAACAAGCCGAACCCGTACGCGGTGTCGAAGTGACGCTGGCGCTCCCAGGCGCCGCAGCGGGCACGGAACGCTTCGGGGTCGGTGACGGGATCGGGGCTTCCGGGCTCGGCGAGCGGCTCCCACGGCTCGAGCCAGTCCCGGCTTCGTGTGCGCACCTCGCGCCAATCCTCGAAGTCGCTGCTCCGCAGCGGGCGGAGCTCGACCCGGGGTCCGCTGAGGACCGTGGACCTGACGTTGCGAACGCTCGTCATGTCATGGTCGTCATCGTCGCCATGTCGCGTGAACGGTAGCGTGATCGCCGTGCCCGAGGCTCCGGCGAGCGCCGACGACCGCCTCGTGTGGATCGACCTCGAGATGACCGGCCTCGACGTCGATCGGCACCGGATCGTCGAGCTCGCGGTGATCGTCACCGACGCCCAGCTCGAGGTGCTCGCAGACGGGCTCGACCTCGTCGTCCACCAGCCGTCCGAGGCGCTGGCGGAGATGGACGACTTCGTGCGCAAGATGCACACGAAGTCCGGCCTGCTGGGCGAGATCGAGCGGTCGCAACTGAGCCTCGACGACGCCGGGAAGCAGGCGGTCGAGTACATCACCCGGTTCGTGCCGGAACCCGGCACGGCGCCGATGTGCGGCAACTCCATCGGCGTCGATCGTCGGTTCCTCGACCGGTACCTTCCCGAGCTCGACCGGTACCTGCACTACCGCAGCATCGACGTGTCGTCGATCAAGGAGCTCTGCCGGCGCTGGTACCCGGCCGTGTACAAGAAGCGCCCGAGCAAGGCCGAAGCGCACCGGGCGCTCGACGACATCCGCGAGTCGATCGCCGAGCTCCGCTACTACCGCGACACGATCCTGCGCCCACCCGAAGAGGTGGCGCCACCGGCACCCAAGCCGGGCGTAGACGCGCCGACCGAGTGATTCCCGCTACTTGCGGTAGGCAGCAGCTTGCTGTCGAGCGAGGCCGACGAGGTTGCCGAGAGCGAGGTTGACGTCACCGAGGTGCAAGCCCCAGTTCGGGGGCAACGTGCCGCGCGGCTGGTACCGGGGCGCGCCCGGCTTGCCGACGTCGGTGACCTGCAGCCAGGTGAATCCGTTGCCTTGTTGGCACTGCGCGCTGTACAGCTTGGGATACTCCACCCACGGCGTCGACGCCGACGGCGGCTCACCGGCGGCGGCGCCGATCGGGCCCGGGAACGCCTTCGTCCTGAAGTACGGCTGGAGCGATCCGGTCCCCGTGAACGACGTCGGGTTGACACACAACACCTGGAGGTTGCTCCCGCCGGGGCCGGCCCCGACGCGCGTCTTGCCGAACAGGCCGTCGGGCGGCGGCTGCTGCGCGTACGTCGAGTAGGCCACGACGCAGTGGGTCTCCTTGGCGGACCGGCACGCGGGGATGTTCTGGAAGTCCCCGCCCACCTTTTTTCCCTCGGGGACGGTGACGTTCCCGCCGAGCAACAAGGCCGACACCGTCTGCCGGCGCAGCTTCGGGTTGGGATCGACCTCCGTCTTGAGGAGCTGGATCAGCATCCCCGACCCCTGCGAGTGGCCGATGAACACGACTCCCCGCCCCTTGTTGTACTTGGCGAGGTACTCCTTCCAGCCCGAGAGCACGCCGGCGTACGCCGTTGCTCGCGCCTCTGCGCTCGCGCCTCCACCGATCGCCGAGAGCGTGAGCTGGGGGTACACGGGCGCGTACACGCGACACACCTGCGAGAAACGCGCCGCCTGGTTCTCGGCCACCGCGATCAGCTCGGGGTCGATGTTGAGATTCGCGTTCACCGTCGTCTGCGCGCTCACCGTCGGGTACACGTAGAAGCAGTCGACGGGCGGGTCCTTCGCCACCGCCGCGCGCTGGGTCGTCTTCTTCCCGTTCGGTTTCACAACGGTGGTCGTGAGGCTCGACTCGCACGGGTTGTTCTTCAGGCCCGGGCGGCAGAGCCAGACCGTCGGCGAGCCCTGCGCCGAGGCAGGCGTCGAGGCGGGCACACCTGCCCCGACGGATACGACGACGGCGACGGCACCCGCGCACGCTGCACGCCTCCAGCGCGTCATGCGAGGAGCTCTCGCAGCGCGCCGAGGAGCGCCGTGACCGAGCGGTCACGCGCCGAGTTGCCCATGAGCCCGATGCGCCAGGCCTTGCCGGCGAACTCGCCCAGTCCGCCGCCGACCTCGATGCCGTAGGTCTCGAGCAGCGTCTTGCGGAGCGCGGCGTCGTCCGCTCCTTCGGGGAGCCATGCGGTGGTGAGCTCCGGAAGCTGATGGCCCTTCTCGGCCGCGAGCCGGAAGCCGAGCTCGGGCAGCTCCCGGTGGAGCCGGGCGCCGACCTGCCGGTGCCGTTCCCACACCGCGTCGAGGCCCTCGTCGAGCACGGCACCGAGGCCCGCGTGCAGCGAATAGATCATGACGATCGGTGCCGTGTGGTGGTACCGCCGCGTCGAACCGCCGACGTACGCGCCGATCAGCCCGAGGTCGAGGTACCACGACTGCGGCGGATGCAACCGGTTGCGCAACCGATCGACAGCTCGCTCGCCGAACGTGAGCGGCGCCAGCCCGGGCGGCACCCCGAGGCACTTCTGCGTTCCGGCGTAGCACGCGTCGACGCGCCAGCCGTCGACCTCGACTGGGATCCCGGCGAGCGACGTGACCGTGTCGACGACGAGCAGCGTGTCCGTGTCGCCGATCGCGGCGAGCGGAGCGATGTCGTTCTCGACGCCGGTCGACGTCTCGGCGTGGACGACAGCGAGGAGCCGCGCGTGCGGGTGCTCGCGCTGCGCGTCGATCAACCGCTGCGGGTCGAGCGCCCGGCCCCACGCCTCCTCGACGCGGACGACGTCGGCGCCGCAGCGGCGGGCGACGTCCGCCATGCGCTCGCCGAACACCCCGTTCACACCGACGATCGCTGTGTCGCCCGGCTCGAGCAGGTTGACGAAGCACGCCTCCATGCCCGCCGA
>Ga0075428_100010257_pt1 | contig 10402 bp, 4 predicted proteins | sample RhiMetdeltSRZDD2_FD_75291 | JGI IMG/M metagenome (GOLD analysis project Ga0075428, IMG submission 75291) | Populus rhizosphere microbial communities from Tennessee, USA - Rhizosphere MetaG P. deltoides SRZDD2 | ecosystem: Host-associated > Plants > Roots > Rhizosphere > Soil | place: USA... | reverse complement strand
TATTTGGGCACGTCATCAAATCCGCCGTTGCTTGTTGCGGACGCCAGCACGGATCAGAGTGGCGCCGGACCAGGCCAGCCGCGCCTCAATACCGGCTCGGTCGACGACGGTGTGACCGAATCGATAACGCTCCCGATCACGCTCGCTCCGGGCACGACGTATTTCTGGCGCATTGTCGGAAAGACGATGGCGAATATTTCCGCGAGTGGGCAAACATGGAGTTTCACAACGTCGGGCACGGCGCCAGGTCCAACTCCAACGCCGTCCCCAACTCCCACGCCGACGCCGGGCGCGGAGTCTCCGAATAACACGCGCGTTCCACCAGCTACTCAGATTGTCGATAGCACGGGCGCTGTCTGGACGCGTACTGCCAACGGCACTATCTTGCGCAACGGTGCAGGCACAGCCGGCGCCGGTTCTGTAATTCTGTACTGCAATCACATCGTGTATGTGTTTGGCACCGATTCACAATGGTATCGCTGGAGCAATGGCTGGATAGCCGTCGGACCGACTGATCCTTGTGGCGCAGCGCCTACGCCGAGTCCTACTCCGACGCCGACGCCAACTCCAACCCCGACGCCAACTCCGACACCGACTCCAACGCCGACGCCGACGCCGTCCGGAGAGTCGCCGAATAACACGCGCGTTCCACCAGGTACTCAGATAGTCGACAGCACGGGCGCTGTCTGGACGCGTACTGCCAACGGCGCGATCTTGCGCAACGGTGTCTCAGCATCCGGCGGCGTCGGTTCTATAATTCTGTACTGCAATCACATCGTGTATGTGTTTGGCACCGACTCGCAATGGTACCGTTGGAATAATGGCTGGACCGCCATAGGACCCACTGATCCTTGTGGCGGCTCGCCGACTCCGACACCAACACCGACACCTACTCCGACGCCAACGCCGACTCCTACACCTACACCACCCCAGGCTCCAATGCCTTTGTTCGACCGCGTCTTCATCGTGGCGTTGGAGAACCAGAGTTTCAGTAGCGTTACCGGCGGTCCGTCGATGCCTTACTTCAACACGCTGGCGAATCGTTACGGACTCGCCGTCAATTACTTCGGCAACACGCACCCGTCAATCGGCGATTATTTCTGGTTGACGACCGGACAAAACATAACTAACGACAGCAACTTCAGTGGCACCGTCACTGCCGACAACATAGTTCGCCAGCTCAACGCCGCCGGTAAGTCATGGAAGGCGTATGCGCAAAGCATACCGTCGACCGGATGGACGGGCGGGGATTCTTACCCTTATGTGAAACGCCACAATCCGTTCGCGTATTTCTCTGACGTGCTCGGCAGCCAATCGCAGGCAAACAACATCGTCGGCTTGGGCCAATATACGCAGGATTTGGCGAACAATCAGTTGCCGAACTACTCGTTCATCATTCCGGACCAGCAGAACAACGCGCACGACTGTCCCGCAGCCATTCCGAGTTGCACGAACGCAGACAAACTCACGGCCGCGGACAACTTCCTGAAGACACACATCGATCCGCTGATCGCGAGTGCGTCATTCAAACAGGGCGGACTGCTGATCATCACTTTTGACGAATCAGTCGATGCTGACACTCAGAACGGCGGCGGACATGTAGCGACTGTCGTCATCAGCTCGAAATCAAAACAGAACTTCGACGCGAACACGCTTTATCAGCATCAGAGCACGCTGCGAACGATGGCTGAAGGTTTGGGGCTGACGAGTTTTCCAGGCGCTGCTGCCACTGCGCCAAACATGTCTGAGTTCTTTACGACCACGCCGAACACCGCACCTGATCCGGACGTCGTTTCACCGTCGTCTGGTCCCGTTAGCGGAGGTACGTCGGTGACGATCAACGGAACCGGGTTTGGAACAGGCGCAACGGTGAGCTTCGGTGGTACGAACGCATCGGCCACGGTTGTCGGAAGCACGACGATTAACGCCATCGCTCCCGCACACTCCGCTGGCTCGGTGAATGTCGTCGTCACGAATCCTGGCGGAGAAACAGGAACACTGAACGGCGGCTTTGTCTACGCGGCCGGAGCGCCGCCCAGTATTTCGGGAATAACACCGAACTCCGGACCGACGGCTGGTGGAACTTCAGTAACGATCAATGGAAGTGCGTTTGTTTCGGGAGCAACGGTGACTATCGGTGGGGCCTCCGCCACAAATGTGAACTTCGTCAATAGCGGCACGATTACGGCGAACACGCCGGCTCACGCGGCTGGAACCGTTAACGTCGTAGTTACAAATCCTGATGCACAGAGCGGAACGCTCACGAATGGATTTACCTTCAATGCGCCGCCTGGCGGTGAGACGGTGCTGCTTGCGGACGACTTCAACAACGCATCACTCGATACGAGCAAATGGAGCGCGAACAATCTATTCAGCGGCTTCACGGATGCGACGGTCGCGGTCCAGGAGACGACTGCGCTCAATATTGGACCACTGAAGCAGAATACTGGCGGCTCGCACTACAACGGCATCAAGTCAAGCGTCGGGTACGATTTTGTTAACGCGTATGCATACGTGCAACTCGTGCAGGCGCCGAACGCGACCACCGCGGCTGACGCCTTCTTCACCATCGGTCTCAACGTTGATAACTGTTACCGAATGTATGTCGAATCAGGAAGTCTCATCGTGCAGACCAGGATTGGCGGAGCAAAGCAGACTCTGATGACGCTGGCTTACCACCCTGCGAACCATGCGTTCTGGCGTATTCGTCACGACGCCGCTACGGGACTCGTCGTTTTCGAAGTAGCTCCCAACACTGGGGGCGCGCCTGGGACGTGGGTGCAGTTGTTCTCTCAGGCCTGGAACACTGCGGCGGTTCCACTGAGTTCGGTGCAGTTTGAAGTGAAGGGCGGGACGTGGAAGGCGGAGTCAAACAATCCCGGCACGGTAGTGTTTGATAACTTCAAAGCCGCGAAACCGTAAAAGAGAACAAAAGAAATTAGCCGCAGATGAACGCGGATGACGCAGATTAAGATCTGCGTCATCCGCGTTCATCTGCGGCTAATTTCTTTACCGGATGTCGAAATTTGCAATCATCGGATTGTGATCGGATGGCCTCACAGCGCTATCATCCGCCGTTCCGAGAAAAACCACTACGTTTCTATTGTTCCAGTCGCGGGTATCCGGAATCTGCGTTCCCGTCAAGAACAAATTCGGCGAGCCGTACGAGTAGTAAACGTAATCGATCCTGCCCCTGCGTGTTCGCGTCTGCATCCATACTGCATTATCAGGATATGCAACCGCAGTTCCGGCATTCATCGCCAGCGGCCAACTGTCGTAAAAGGAACCAGTCATACGAACTGTCTCTGACAAGTCAGGACCGGCGTTGAAGTCGCCGACGACGATACGTGATTCAGAGAAGTTTGAAGCATAACTCATCAACTCCCCAACCTCCGTATAGCGCGTTCCGGATGAATCCGCATCCAAGTGCGTCGCAAAGAAGTTAATCGTCTTCCCCGAGGCGCTTACGGTCACCTGCGCTACTGAGCGTTGCCCGCTTAAGAAGCGTCCTCCGGTGCTTATTAGACTATATTTCGACAGGATCAGATTTCCCTCACTGGTGCCGGTGTACTTCGGAAGGAAATGCCAGTACCAGGTTCGTCCCGTTCTCTGAGTCACTAGATTTACAAGAGTAGAGATCCATTCAGACGGCATCTCGCACAGGCCCACCAGATCAGGATTGAATTGAGCAATCCAGGCGGCCTGTCGATCCCAATTCTGAACGTTATCTGTTCCCTTGCCGAAAGCGACATTCCAACTCAATACCCGCAGCGTTCCTGTTGTTGGTGCAGGGGTAGGCGCCGGCGTTGGTGTGGGTGTTGGTGTTGGTGTTGGCGACGAGCCGGAACAAGGATCAACTGTTCCTATGGCTACCCAGCCACTGCCGGTCCAACGGTACCATTGTGAGTCGGTGCCAAACGCATACACGATGCGATTGCAGTAAAGAATTTGAGAACCGGCGCCGGCTGTGCTTGCACCGTTGCGCAGGATTGCTCCGTTAACGAGAGTCCAGATAGCACCATTGCTATCGACGATCTGAGTGCCTGGTGGAACGCGGGTGTTACTCGGAGATTCAGCGTTCGACGTCGTGCCGGAACAAGGATCAATTGTTCCTATGGCTACCCACCCACTTCCGGTCCAACGGTACCATTGTGAATCGGTGCCAAACACATACACGATGCGATTGCAGTAAAGAATTTGAGAACCGGCGCCGGCTGTGCTTGCACCGTTGCGCAAGATTGCTCCGTTAACGAGAGTCCAGACGGCACCGTTGCTATCGACAATCTGAGTGCCTGGTGGAACGCGAGTGTTATTCGGAGACTCCGCGCTCGGCGTCGATGTTGCGCCGCCACAAGGATCAATTGTTCCTATGGCTACCCAGCCACTTCCGGTCCACCGGTACCATTGTGAATCGGTGCCAAACACATACACGATGCGGTTGCAGTAAAGAACTTGAGAACCGGTGCCGCCTGTGCCTAAACCGTTGCTCAAGATTGCGCCGCTGGACGCACGAGTCCAGACAGCGCCCGTGCTATCGACAATCTGAGTACCTGGTGGAATCCGCGTGTTATTCGGAGACTCCCCGCTCGGCGCCGGTGCGGGAACGCTCGATGGCGGCAAGATCAGACCATCGTTCTTCAAAGCACCCGGCGAATTGTAAAGGTAAGTTGACGGCGACAAGACGATCTGATCGATCGAGAAGCCATCTTCGCGCGTTTGAATGCGGAGGGTCTGGTTCCCCGTGGACTGAAAGAATATCGTGGGGCCAAGGATACCAATGCCCCAGCCGTTATCCTGCCAACCCCAACCTTGAATTCCGCAGCCCTTGCAGTCCTCAAGATTAATCTCCGCAGCCGCGGTAGTGCCAATTCGGTAGTCAGCGCTGCCTGCAATGTTCAGGCTTCCAGAGAATTGCACAAAGATCGAATCGTTGTACGCCGAATCGTTTTCCGCCTTCCCGCGAACCCAAATGCGGTAGGGTATGCCGGCCACTGCGGAAAACGTAAGTTCCGCGTAGCTCGACGGATTCGCTACCGCGCTGACTACTTTGCCTGCTCCTGCATCGGGATTGGCTAACCGTGCACCGCCTGCGGCTGTCGGGTCTGCGACGGCGGACCAGCTTCCTGCCTTTACAGGCGCTTGCGAAGCGTAAAGAACGATTTCCTGAGCTGATGAATTTCGTACGGAAAGAATTAATATGAGTGCCGGGAAGAGCAAGCCAAATAGGGTAAACCGTCTAGCAATCACTTGTTATTCTCCTTTGGAACATGCTAAGGCCGTCGCGAATCGCTTCCCGGCGTTCCGACTGACCAGTAAACACAGGGATACAACCCAAAATGAGTCAACACACAACGCTGCAGGGTGCTGCGTGTGCAGTGAAAAATGCTTAAGTTTTAATGTTGTCGATCTCTCTGCCCGAGATCTGGAAATTAGAACGGATGGAACTTTGTTCTAACCGGGGCTGCCGTCGAGTGTAGGTCGTTAGGTCCGGCATTACTCCCTCTTTCCGGTCCTGGCCCACACGTTTCAGACTGTCGCAAGATAGCACGCGCACAAAATGCTGTCAAAAATTCAGAAAGTTCGTAACCAGTCCGCAACATAAATGAAATATTAGGCGCGTGCTTGGCTCAAAATCATTCACGCTTAATCGACACGCGAGCCGAATTGCTCATTGCGCCGCGAAACGTAATCGTGATCGACAGATCACCGGAGATTGTTTGGTCGTCCGGCAAACGCACCACCATTTCCGATATCCAACTCAGGCCTCCAACTCCGTTCAATTCCTCTACGGGCAGTCGATAAGTAAAGCCGCGTGAGTCGGTCGCTTGAATGGTGATCGACGACAGCGTCTCACCTGCCTGAAGCTGGAGGTTCAACGCAAAAAGCAAGATCCTCGTGCGTTGGTCGGAGCCCAGATTAATTGGCGACCTCAGCGCAAAAGGCTCGGGAAGAAAGAGCGTCGAATGCAACGCGATCGCTCGATCTGAATTGAGTTGCCTCAGAAGTAGCGGCGGAATACCTGGTGCCGGTGTTGGCGTTGCCGTCGGGGTTGGCGTCGGAGTTGGCGTCGGAGTGGGTGTTGGAGTTGGTGTCGGGGTTGGTATCGGCGTTGGTGTGGGCGTGGGCGAACTGGACGTCGCAACGTCAAAATCTGTGATCACTAGATTGTGATCCGATGGACGGACGCCCTTGTCGTCGCTAGTGCCGAGGGCGATCGAAACATTTGTATTGCTGAGATCTCGAATATCCGGGATCTCGCCTCTCACCGCCGCAAAATTAGACGTATCCGCCGAATAGAAAATGTAATCAATACGCCAACGTCGCGTTCGCGTATTGGCCCAGACCGGGTTGTCTGGATACGCGAAAGCTGATCCGGCGCCTACGACGTCGATCCAACTGTCACGAAACACACTCAACAGCTTAAGAATCTCCAGCGTATCGTTTCCGGCGTTCATATCACCGGCGACGATGCGTGGAGCACCAAAGCCAGACACCCACCCGATGAGCTCATCTGCCTCGATCGACCGAAACGTCGATGATTGGTGATCGAGATGCGTCGCAAAGAAATTTATGTCTCTGCCGCCGACATTAATCGTGGCTTGCGCGATGGACCGTTCATAGCTCAGGTAGCGCGATTGGACCGAACTGAAGCTATAAGTCGACAGAATCAGGTTACCTTCCTGGATACCGGGAGCCTTCGGAACGAAGTGTGAATACCAGGTACGGCCTGTCTTCTGACTCAACGAACTTATCAGCGTCGGAATTTGATCGGGTGGTACTTCGCAAAGCGCAATGAGATCGGGATTCATTCCTGCGAGGTATGTCGCTGTCCGATCGTAATTCTTAACTCCATCAGTCCCTTGCCCGAATGCTGTGTTCCAACTAAGAACTCTGAGCCTGATGTTTGCTGAAGCGGAACCTGTGAAAAGAAAAATTACACAAATGATCCACAGGGGAACTAGTCTTACTCTCATAAGCACACTTTTGCCGTCACATCACCAGGGGTAGCGAGGTGAAGCAATAATTCAGTTTTTTGTTTCGTTGAGTACAACCCCGACGGGATCTGCGTGCCTTGGGGTTGTAAGTATTGTCAGTGCTTCGATCGAAACTACCGAGCGAAAGCGCCTTTCGTTATGTTCGAAGATTTGGCGTGGTCCACGCCGCACGAACAGACGAGAATCAAGCTACCACGTAGAAACACGTATGTAAATAATCTTTCACGATGTGAAATAAATTACAATGTAACTGCAAGATTAGGCTGGGTTTGTAGATGATGAAGAATGTAGTCTTCGCTGGCGAAAAAAACCGGAAAAGAACCTCAAGCGACATTCATTTACAAACGCCGCGTCCGTGTTTCCCGCTAGCATTTTCGACAACCACATGAGGGCGTTTGTTGCAGTTTCTTTGAGAAGATGTGCGGGCACGCCCGCGAGGCGGAACTTTGATCGTTCCCAGTCCGGGTCGGCAAGAACAGCATAAAAATGGCCGTGTCCGGTGTGCCAGCGTCGATGATAGGCCTTTGTTAGTCGCTCTGTGTCGATGTGAGTGATTGCAATCATGTTGGGCGTGTAGATCCCCTGCTTGCCACTGCGACACACACGCAAAAGGAACTCGTGGTCCTCCATCGACCCGATCATGTTCTTCACTCGTTGCAGGTCCGGCAGAAACATGCCGATCTCTTTGAAGACGCTCCGTCGAAAAGCGATGTTGGCTGTTAGTAAACCTCGCGGACTCTTGCCACTGATCGGTAATTCATTAGCGCCGTAATCAAGTAAAGCCAGTGGTGCCCAATGGTCCGGAGTCAGCCATGTAGGCGGTGGTCCATTCCACTGCGGTAAAACTTTCCCGCCAACGAATGACAGATCGTTGCGCGAGTCGAGGATTGTTTTGAGCGACGTCAACCAGTTCTTGTCGACAGTTACATCATCATCGACAAAGGCGATGATGGCCGCTGTCGCTTCTTCGATCCCTCTGTTCCGTGCGTGCGCGTTTCCTTGTTTGCGTTCGACGACATAGCGCATCTTTCCGGGATACTTCTCCATCAGCGAATCAACTACGTCCTTCGTGTCGTCACCCGAGTTGTTGTCGATCACGATGACTTCGAATGTAGTGTGCGTATTCTGATCGAGCACACTCTCCACGGTGCTGCGCAAAAGCGCCGACCGGTTGTAGGTCGGAATCACGACGGAGACTTCGGGTGCTGTAGACATCAAAGTTGCAACAGGTTCAGATGTTTCTCTGCGGCCCTCTGCGTATCTCTGCGGTCTCTGCGATTAAGAGCTGCTTCACCGCAGAGCACGCAGAGATACGCAGAGGGCCGCAGAGATCATTTTCCAGTGGCGAGCTCGTTTGCTTTACGAAAATGGCGCCCGTATACGAGTCCCAACCAATCCCACATACCGAGCTCAGCCGCGAACGCGCTAGCGGGGTTCTGCGGCTTGACCACGAGATATCTTGCCGTCGACAGCAGACCTCGCAAGCCCTTGCGGTAATGCCACCTCGGAATTCCGAAAAGATAAGGGACCGGCAATCTCCTCGTGCGGTCCAACAATCCCAGAGACACGCCGCGCCAGAAACACCAGCGACGAAAGTAACTCTTCGTCATTCTTTCAGGAGGTATGTGATGGTAGATCATCATTTGCGGCAGATACATGCCTTTCGCGCCGCTCGCGAGAAGACGTCCGTAGAGTTCTTCGTCCTCGCCGGTCAACAATCCTTTATCCGTACGACCGAGCCACGTCGTGTACAGTCCGACCTTCTCCAGTATCGATCTTTTTAGAACTACGTTGCCGCCCATCAGGATCCCCGGATAGTTACGATCGAAAGGAACTTCTTTGTCGCCACCGTCGACCCAACCGACGACGCCGCCGTACTCACGCGGAAGCCAGTCTGGCGGTGTGACGCTCCAGTGTGGGATGTATGGACCACCGATGAAGTCCAGATCTTTCGTGCTGAACGCTTCGAACGCAGCGTTGATCCAGTTTCGATCGACCTCCTCGTCGTCGTCGATGATTCCGACGAGATCGCCACTCGTTGCGTTTATGCCCGCGTTCAGCGCGTGGGATCTACCTTGTTGCCGTTCAAAGCAATACTGAATTCTGTCGCCGAATTTTTCTTTGAAAGACTCGACCACCTGTCGCGTGCCATCGGTTGAATTGTTGTCGACCACGGTGACCGACATTTCGAGTCCCGCCGGGATCTCAGCGGCAAACAAACTGTTCAAGCTTAATGGAAGAAGATCCTGGCGGTTGTAAGTAGGAAGAATTACATCGAGTCGCATGATGTTTCTCGAGGCTGATCGATCCCGGCTAGTTGGTGGCTGGGGTGTCTTGCCAGGAAACGCTCACGCCCCGTGAAGACCCAGATTACCAAACGAGGCACATGTCGCAGCAGAACGATAACCAGAGAGAGCTTGGGGCTGCGCAGGTGTTCATTCGCTTCTTGAAAATGAACGAGCGCGGTGCTTGCGCCGCCTGTAGTTAGAGCGCGCTTACCCTCGAAGAGGCGGAGCATCGCGCGGGTCGAGGTTAATTGTTTGTTGAGTGTTTCAGTTTCCGCCGGTGTCAGATTGAAAGTGTTGGCGCTCTTTTCAAACACCGCGAGCAGATGCCGTGTCATCCAAACGCGATCCGACGAAAGGCTTCCTTCGTGTCGACGGTAGAGCACCAACCGGCGCCGGTGGTACACGATGCGGCCGCCGTTTTTTACGATTCGTAACCAGAGATCGAAGTCCTCGCAACTGCGAAGGTTCTCGTCAAACGCGCCTGCATCTTTGATAGCTTTCATTCGCGCGGTCACGGAAGTCATGACAATACACTTCTGTGCTACGAGCGCCTCGAAAGTCACCTCGCCTTCCGATGGAGACTTTTGCATAAACTCCATTTCATCGGTTAACGCATCTGCGATGATCGTTGCGTTTGGATAAACGAGAGCGACGTCGGGATTGTCTTTTAGAATTCCGATTTGGACCTCGAGATATTCAGGGGTCCATTGATCGTCGGAGTCGAGCTGCGCGTAGAACTCTCCGCGTCCGATTTTGATCGCGGCGTTTCTGGCGGCGCTGACACCTGCATTTTCCTGAGATAGATAAATGAGCGGGAGCGGATGAGCATCGAGTATGCGTTCCAGCTCCTCGCGATCGTCAGAGCCGTCATTTACGACGATCACCTCGTAGTCGGTGAAGGTCTGTGCTTTCACAGAGTCCAACGCCTGCGCGATGTAGCGCGAGGCATTGTACGCGGGTATCACGACCGTGACCGCCGGCGTCTTTTCTGTGTTCGGTGAAACAATCATCGTCGCTAATTTCGCCGAAGGCGTTCGCCAAGGCCGAAAGCGTTTGGCTATAACGCCGAAGGCGTTGGCTAATTTCAGCCCAGGGTTGGAGCGAAGCGACAACCCTGGG
>Ga0075428_100010244_pt1 | contig 10408 bp, 10 predicted proteins | sample RhiMetdeltSRZDD2_FD_75291 | JGI IMG/M metagenome (GOLD analysis project Ga0075428, IMG submission 75291) | Populus rhizosphere microbial communities from Tennessee, USA - Rhizosphere MetaG P. deltoides SRZDD2 | ecosystem: Host-associated > Plants > Roots > Rhizosphere > Soil | place: USA... | reverse complement strand
CGAGCGAACCCTGACGGCGCCCGCGCGCGAGCAGGCGCACGACGCACGCCTCGACGCTGCGGCTCGTCATCGCCTCCGCGAGGGTGCCGTCGACGTACGCATCGATCACCGCAGGGTGGATGTAGCACTTGCGGCACACCGCCTTGGTGTTGCCGAGTTGGCGCGCTACGCGCTCGATGGCGTGCGACAGGCCATTCTTCGGTCCGCACTCACTCAACGCTTCGGCGGCTAGCACGGTGCCCGCCCAGGTGCGGAAGTCCTTGCTCGTGAACTCTTCGCCGGCGATGCTTTTCAGGTAGGCATTGACGTCGGCCGAATCGACCGCGCGAGTCTCGCCGTCCTCGTCGACGTACTGGAAAAGCTCGTAACCGGGGAGGTCGCGCATGCGGCGCACGATCGCCGCGAGGCTGCGATCGTGCAGCGCGAACTGGTGCCACACGCCGCTCTTGCCGCGGAAGCGGAACTCCAGCCTCGTGCCGTTCACGCGCACCTGGCGCGTGCGCAGCGTAGTGAGCCCGTAGGAATCATTCTCGCGCGCGTACTCGTCGTTACCCACGCGCATGCGCGTGGTCTCCAGCAAGCGCACCACGGTGGCGAGTACCTTGTCGCGCGGCAGACCGGGCAGCGCCAGGTCCTGGCCTACGCGACGACGGATGCGCGGCAGCGCCTTTGCAAACGCAAGCATGCGGCCGTACTTCGTCTCGTCGCGCACCTCGCGCCAGCGGCGGTGATATCGATATTGCTTGCGGCCGCGCGCGTCGCGCCCAGTCGCCTGCAGATGGCCGTCCCCGCGCGGGTTAATCCAGACCTGCTCCCAAGCCGGCGGGATAGCGAGTGACTTGATACGCGCCAACGTTTCGCGCTCGCGTACGGCCCTGCCGTTCAGCTGATAACTAAAGCCGTTGCCGGCACGGCGGCGCACGATGCCCGCGGCTGCGTCGCTCCCGTACCGCAGCCCCGCGGCCCGGGCCGAGCCGACCGGGTCCATGTAAGAAATTCTCAGGGGAACGCTACCGTTCCTGCGTCCGCGGGCCGCGGCATCGGCGAGCCGGTCCCCGGCTGGAGGCGGCGCGCTTGCGCGGCGGCTGCCTGCTCCGGGTCTGTATCCGGGTGCTTGCGTTTTTGCGTCATGCGGGCGCTAGCCGCAAACTACATGCCAGCGATTACCATTCGCGCTCGATGATGCCGCTTCGCCCGATGGCCGCGCTCCTGCAACGGCTGGTCGACAAGATCGACCCGCACGAGGGGCGTTATCGCATGCTCTTCGAGCGCAGCCCGCTGCCGATGTGGGTGGTCGATACACAGACACTGCGTTTCCTTGCCGTGAACGACGCTGGCTTGCGCCTCTACGAATATTCCCGCAGTGAATTTCTCGCCATGACGGCTTCCGAGATCAGCCGTGGCGAGGAGATTCCGTTTCGCGATTTCCTGCGCCGCGAAGGCGGTGAAGTGCTGCATGGCGTGTTCCGGCACGCAAAGAAGACCGGCGAGATGATCGACATCGAGGGCGTGGGACACCTGGTCGCGTGGCGCGGCCGTCCGGCGCGCCTGGTGCAGATCAACGACATCACCGAGCGCCTGCGCACGCAGCAGACGCTCGAGCGCCTGAATCGCGAGCTCGAGCTCTCGCACGAGCGCCTGCGCGCGCTGTCGCGGCGCCTGTTCGAGGTGCAGGAAGAGGAGCGCCGCCGCCTCGCGCGCGACCTGCACGACGACGTGGGGCAGGCGCTCACGGCGCTCAAAATCCAACTCGAGTCGCTGGCGCGCGGCGGTGCGGGCGAGCTTGCGGCGCGCTCGCGTGTCGAGGAATGCGTCGATACCGTGCAGCACATGCTCGAGCGTGTGCGTCAGCTCTCGCTCAGCCTGCGCCCGCCGCAGCTCGACGACCTCGGCCTCGCCGCGGCGCTGCGCTCGCACATCGACCGCCAGGCGCGCGTCGCCGGGTTGCAGGCGCATTTCGAAACCGAGGAGGCGCCGCGCGAGCTCCCGCCCGATACCGAGACCGCTTGTTTTCGCGTCGCCCAGGAGGCCATCACGAACGTGCTGCGCCATGCGCGCGCGCGCAACGTCTGGGTGCGGCTCTTCACCGCGAATGGGCGGCTCGCAATCTCCGTGCGAGACGACGGCCGCGGCTTCGATCTCGATTCTGTGCGCGAGCGGGCGGCGAACGGCTCGAGTCTCGGCCTCGTCGGCATGGAGGAGCGCATGGCGCTTGCCGGCGGCTCGTTCGAACTGCGCTCTGCGCCCGGCCAGGGCACGGTGCTCCTCGCCACCTTCCCGCTGCCCGCCACGGCGAAGGAGCGCGCGCTCGGATGATTCGCGTGCTGCTCGCAGACGATCACGCGCTGGTTCGCGCCGGCATCCATTCGCTGCTGCAGGGCATGCGCGAGGTGCAGGTCGTGGGCGAGGCCTCGAGCGGCGAGGAGGCGATCGACCTCGCCGACCGGCAGCGGCCCGACGTCGTGCTGATGGACATCGCCATGAAGGGCATTACCGGGCTGGAAGCCGCGGCGCGGATGCGCGAGCGCTATCCGGAGGTGCGCGTGGTCATCCTTTCGATGCACTCCGGCGAGGAGTACGTGCTCCAGGCGCTGCGCGCCGGCGCCGTCGGTTACCTCCTCAAGGACGCCGCAACGGGCGAGCTCGAGCTCGCCTTGCGTAGCGTGATGCGCGGCGAGAGCTGGCTCAGCCCTTCGGTCTCGCGCCAGGTGGTCGAAGGCTACATGCATCGCACCGGCGGCGAAACCGCGCCCGAGGTGCTGACCGCGCGCCAGCGCGAAGTGCTGAAGCTCGTCGCCGGCGGAAAAAGCACCAAGGAGATCGCTTTCCTTCTCAACCTCTCGGTGAAGACCGTGGAGACGCATCGCGCGCAGATCATGGAGCGCCTGGGCATTCGCGATGTCGCGGGACTCGTGCGCTATGCCCTGCGCACCGGGCTTGTGCCTCCCGAAGGCTGACAAGGTTTTGCGCGGCCGCCCGGCCGCTGGCTTAGGCTTTGTCTCATGCGCCGCATCGTAATCGCCGACGCAAGCCCGATGTTTCGTGATGCGGCCGCGCACCTCATTTCCAGCCTGCCCGGCTACACGCTGGCGGGCACTTCCACCACGTCGCAGCAGACGCTGAGCCTCGTTGAGAGCGCCGGGCCGGACATCTTGCTCGTCGATCTGGGCACGGTGTGCGGGCTCGAGACGGTGCGCCGCGTGAAGGCGGCTGCGCGGCCACCGCGAGTCGTCGCGATGACGCTTTTCCATACGCCGCAAGCGGCCGCCGCCGCTGCGCGCGCGGGCGCGGACGCTCTCATCGGCAAGGAACGCTTCGTCGTCGGCCTGCGGGACGCGCTAGCGCGCCTCTTTCCGTAGCCGCTTGGCAAACACGGTCATTTCCTTCTCGGCCTGCCGGTCGCCCTTCTGCTTCGCTGCGCTGATTCCCTGCTCGTAAGCGGCGAGCGCTTCCTGCGCATTGACCTCGGTCAGCGCTTTGCCGAGCGCCTTCCAGGCTGCGGAATAGAGCGGATCGCGTGCTACCGCGTCCCGCAGATACTCGATCGCGCGCGCGTTGTTGCCGGCTTTTGCGTGCTCGAGTCCGAGCGAATAGCGCAGCAGCGCGCCGTCGCGCGGGGTGCCGAGCAGCTTCTCGAGCTGCGAAATCATTAGGCTAAGATACCCCCAATGAAAACCTCCATCCAGACGCGCGAGGCGCCCGAGGCCATCGGTACGTATTCGCAGGCGGTACGCGCCGGTGGAACGGTATATGTGTCGGGTCAGATCGGCCTTGATCCGGCCACGATGCAGATGGCCGACGGCATCGACGGCCAGACGCATCGCGTGTTTCGCAATCTCGCCGCGGTCGCGGCCGCATCAGGGCTCAGCCTCGACTACGCGGTGCGCATGACGGTGTATCTCACCGACCTCGCGCACTTTGCGCGCGTGAACGAGATCATGGCGCAATACGTGCGCGAACCGTATCCCGCGCGCGCCGCGGTCGGCGTGTCGGGCCTGCCGCGCGGCGCGCTCGTGGAGATCGACGCGATCCTGCACGCCGATTAAGGCGTCGGTCGAAAAAGGCCTCCGCAAGCTCGGGCTGCGCTCGCGCTTCGACCTTGTGCTGCATCTGCCATTGCGCTACGAGGACGAGACCGTGCTCACGCCGCTCGAGGCGGCGCCACCTGGAACGCCCGTGCTGGTTGAAGCGCGCGTGAAGCGCGCCGAGGTCGCGTTCCGTCCGCGCCGGCAATTGGTGGTGCACGCCGAGCGACTCGTGCTGCGCTTCTTCAACTTCTACGGCAGCCAGCTCAAGCAGTTCGAGCGGGCCGCTGAAACCGGTCGCCTTGTGCGTGCGTTCGGCGAAGTGCGCAGCGGCTTCCTTGGCGCCGAGGTGGCGCATCCGCGCTACCGGATCGTGGACCCCGGCGAGCCGCTGGCGCAGTCCTTGACGCCGATCTATCCGACAACCGCCGGCCTTAGCCAGGCGGAGCTACGCGCGCGCATTGCCCAGGCGCTCGAGACCGAGAGCCTGGACGACACGCTTCCGTCCGAATTGCGCGAACGGCTGCAGCTCGCCGGCTTTCGCGAAAGCGTGACGCTCCTGCATCGCCCGCAGCCCGGCGACGATCTGGAGCCGGCGTGGCGCCGAGTGAGGTTCGACGAGCTTCTCGCGCAGCAGCTTTCGATGCGCTTCGCGTACCGCCGGCGGCGGGCGCGCGCCGCGCCCGTGCTCGAGGTGAACGGGCCGCTACTCAAGGCATTCCTGGAACGGCTGCCTTTTCGGCTCACGCGTGCGCAGACGCGCGTGATGAACGAAGTGCTGAAGGACCTGCGCGAGGCGCATCCCATGCAGCGGCTCTTGCAGGGCGACGTCGGCAGCGGCAAGACCATCGTCGCCGCCATCGCATGCCTGGCGGCCGTGGATTCCGGCGCTCAGGCGGCAGTCATGGCGCCCACAGAGATCCTCGCGGAGCAGCATTGGCGCAAATTCGGCGAATGGCTGGCGCCGCTCGGCGTGCGTCTGGGGTACCTGCGCGGCGGCCTGCGCGCGAAGGACAAGAAAGCGATGCTCGCCGGCCGGGTGCTCGTCGGCACCCACGCGCTCATCCAGGGGGACGTCGAGTTTGCGCGCCTGGGGCTCGCGGTGGTGGATGAGCAGCATCGCTTCGGTGTCGAGCAGCGTCTCGCGCTCCGCAAGAAGGGAGACGCCACAGCCAGCGGCACCGTGCCGCACCAGCTCATGATGAGCGCGACGCCGATTCCGCGCACTCTGGCGATGACGTATTACGCGGACCTGGACGTCTCCACCATCGACGAGTTGCCGCCCGGGCGCCGACCGGTGACGACCAAGCTCCTTTCCGACAAGCGGCGGCCCGAGGTGCTCGCGCGCATCCGCGAGGCCTGCGCCGAAGGACAGCAGGCCTATTGGGTCTGCCCGGTGATCGAGGAATCGAAGGCCGGGTTGCGCACGGCGCTGGAGACCTACGAGAAGGTCAGCGCCGAGCTAAAGCGGCTTTCCGTCGGCTTGCTGCACGGTCGGCTGCCCGCCGCAGAGAAAGCCGCCATCATGCAGGCCTTCCAGGAGAACCGGATCAAGGTGCTCGTGGCCACGACGGTGGTTGAAGTGGGCGTCGATGTCCCGAACGCGTCGCTCATGGTTATCGAAAGCGCCGAGCGCTTCGGGCTTTCCCAGCTGCACCAACTGCGCGGGCGCGTGGGCCGGGGCGCGCGCGAAAGCGCCTGCATCCTGCTCTACGGCGAGCTGGCTGGCCTTGCCCGCGAGCGGCTGAAAACCATCTATGAATGCGCGGACGGCTTCGAGATCGCGCGCCAGGACCTCCAACTTCGCGGGCCAGGGGAGTTCCTCGGCGAGCGGCAGAGCGGAGCGCCGCTGCTGCGCTTCGCGGATCTCGAGCGCGACCGGGACCTCGTCGAGGCGGCCGTGGCGGCCGCTGCCCGCCTCATCGACGAGGATGCCGCGGCGGCGCGCGCGCACGTCGCGCGCTGGCTCGGCTCACGACAGGAGCTCACGCACGCGTGAGTTATCCTTCGCCCGTGAATCTCGCACAGCGCCTCGACGCGTACGAGCGGCTCATAAGGCTCGACAAGCCGATCGGCGCGCTGCTGCTCCTTTGGCCCACGCTCTGGGCGGTGTGGCTCGCCTCCGAGGGGCGCGTGCGCGCCGACATCTTGCTCATCTTCGTGGCTGGCACGTTCTTGATGCGCTCTGCCGGATGCGCGCTCAACGACTATGCCGACCGCGAGTACGATCCGCATGTCGAGCGCACGCGCGCGCGCCCGCTCGCCGCGCGCGAGATAGCGCCGCGCGAGGCGCTTATCGTGGCGGCCGTGCTGGCCGCGGCGGCGTTCGGCCTCGTGCTTTTTCTGAACGGCTTGGCGATCGCGCTTTCCTTCGTCGCGCTCGCCATCGCGGCGCTCTACCCCTTCACCAAGCGCTTCTTTGCGTTGCCGCAGGCATTCCTCGGCGTAGCCTTCGGCTTCGGCATCCCCATGGCGTATGCCGCCATCCAGGAGCGCCTGCCGCTCGAGTGCTGGCTTCTCTTCGCGGCGAACATCTTCTATTCCTTCGCTTACGACACCGAGTACGCGATGGTCGACCGTGACGACGACGCCCGTCTCGGTATCCATACCTCCGCCCTGACCCTCGGACGCTTCGACGTGGCCGCGGTGATGGCAAGCTACGGCTTCATGCTCCTGCTGCTCGCGTCGGTCGGCGTGGTACTCGCCCTGAGCTGGCCCTACTACGCGGGCCTTGGTATGGCGGCGGCCCTGATGGTTTACCACTGGCAACTGATCCGCGATCGCAGCCGCGACGGCGCTTTCAAGGCCTTCATGCATAACAACTGGGTCGGTGCCGCCGTCTTCGCCGGCATCGTCTTCGCCACGCGATGAACGAAGCCGGGCCCGCGCTCACGCGCTTTGCTTTTGCGAACGGCATCCTGCGCGGTACGCACCTGACTCTCTTCCCGACCTGCCTCGTGCATCGGGGCGACAACCACCTGGAGACCTTGCCGTTCGCCGGCATGAGTGCGGTGCGCGTCACGTTCGAACGCGACACACGCAAGATCGGCTGGGGAATCGCGCTCGTCGTGGTTGCCCTTCTGCTCCTGGCGGTCGCTGGGCCGCTCGAGCGCTTTGCGACCGATGCGGCCAGCGAAATGGCCAAGTCGGACCAAGGCGTGGGAAAAGCGCTCCATGGCCTTTTCCGATTGACGGTGGCGCTCGCAAGCCTGCTGCCCGTTGTGGCCCTGGCTTGCGTGATCGGCGCCGCAGCGCTCGCCGCGCTCGGCTGGATGGGACGCACTACCCTCGTCGTCAGCCTTTCCGGCGCCGAGCGCGTCTATCCGGCGCGCGGCCGCGACACCATGCTGCTCGATTTCGCCGAGGCGCTGAGCGAGCGGCTGACCCTCGCGCGTAAATGAAGTATTCGGACCTGCGCGAATTCGTCGCGCAGCTCGAGAAGACCGGCGATCTCAAGCGCATCGGCGTGGAAGTGTCTCCGCGCCTGGAGATGACCGAGATCTGCGACCGCGTGCTGCGCGCGGACGGTCCGGCGCTCCTCTTCGAGCGCCCCGCCGGGTACGACCTGCCGGTGCTCGCCAATCTTTTTGGCGCTGTTCGGCGCATTGCCGCTGCCATGGGCGTGGGTGACGCCGCGGCGCTGCGCGAGGTCGGCCGCATGCTCGCATTCCTGCGCGAACCGGAGCCGCCGAAAGGATTGCGCGACCTCTGGGACAAGTTCCCGCTGTGGAAGCAGCTCCTCAACCTCCCGCCCAAGACCGTGGCGCGTGCGCCGTGCCAGGAAGTGGTGCTGGAGGGAAAAGACGTGGACCTGACGCGCCTGCCGGTGCAGACCTGCTGGCCCGAGGACGCCGGCCCGCTGATCACTTGGGGACTGACCGTCACGCGTGGCCCAGCAAAGCCGCGCCAGAATCTCGGCATCTACCGCCAGCAGGTCGTCGGCCAGAACCAGCTCATCATGCGTTGGCTTGCGCACCGCGGCGGCGCGCTCGATTTCCGGGATCATGCAGCCGCATCCAAAGAGCGATTTCCGGTGGCCGTTGCGCTCGGCGCCGACCCGGCGACGATGCTCGCGGCCGTGACGCCCATCCCTGACACGCTGTCGGAATACCAGTTCGCCGGGTTATTGCGCGGTGCGCGCACCGAGCTCGTGAAGTGCCTCGGCAACGCGCTCGAAGTGCCGGCGAGCGCCGAAATCGTGCTCGAAGGTTCGATCGGCGAGGAGACGGCGGACGAAGGCCCGCACGGCGACCATACCGGCTACTACAACGAAGTCGAGCGCTTTCCGGTGCTCACGGTCGATCGCATCACGATGCGGCGCTCGCCCATCTACCACTCCACCTATACCGGGAAGCCGCCCGACGAGCCGGCGATGCTCGGGGTCGCGCTCAATGAAGTATTCGTGCCGCTCCTGCAGAAGCAGTTTCCCGAGATCGTCGACTTCTATCTGCCGCCGGAGGGATGCTCGTACCGTCTGGCCGCGGTGAGCATGAAGAAGCAGTACCCGGGCCACGCGAAGCGCGTGATGTTCGGCATCTGGAGCTATCTGCGCCAGTTCATGTACACGAAATTCATCATCGTGTGCGACGACGACGTTAATGTGCGCGACTGGAAGGAGGTCGTCTGGGCGCTCACCACGCGCGTGGACCCGGCGCGCGACATCACGCTGGTGGAGGGCACGCCCATCGACTATCTCGACTTTGCGAGTCCGGTGTCGGGCCTGGGTTCCAAAGCCGGCATCGATGCGACCCATAAGTGGCCGGCGGAAACCGCGCGGCGCTGGGGGCGGCCGATCGTCATGGACGAGGCGGTCAAGCGCCGCGTCGACGAGCTTTGGCGGGATCTCGCGCTGTAACTCTTGAAATAGGCGCGCCTGCGCCCTATTATTAGCACTCGCTAGGACTGAGTGCTAAAGTCCACCGGGGTTCGGCTTGGACGCGTCCAAGCCATTGTTACGTATCGCTAAATCAATTAACGGGAGCTACGCATGAAGATTCGTCCGCTGCACGACCGCGTCATCGTCAAGCGCATCGAAGAGGAGCGCAAGTCCGCCGGGGGCATCGTGATCCCCGACACGGCCGCGGAAAAGCCGGACCAGGGTGAGATCGTTGCCGTCGGCAAGGGCAAGAAGGATGAGAGCGGCAAGCTGATCGCGCTCGACGTCAAGCCGGGCGACAAGGTGCTGTTCGGCAAGTATTCGGGCCAGACCGTCAAGGTGAAGGGCGAAGAACTCCTCGTCATGCGCGAGGAAGACATCATGGGCGTAATAGAGGGTAGCTAAGCGAAGGCGCCTGATTCACTACATCAAGACCTAGGAGAACGTACCAATGCCAGCAAAAGAAGTCAGATTCCACGAAGGCGCCCGCGCCAAGATGGTCCACGGCCTGAACATCCTGGCCGACGCCGTCAAGGTGACGCTGGGCCCGAAGGGCCGCAACGTCGTCCTGGAGCGCTCGTTCGGCGCACCGACCGTCACGAAGGACGGGGTCTCGGTCGCCAAGGAGATCGAACTCAAGGACAAGTTTGAGAACATGGGCGCGCAGATGGTGAAGGAAGTCGCCTCCAAGACATCGGATGTCGCCGGCGACGGCACCACCACCGCGACCGTGCTTGCCCAGGCGATCGTGCGCGAGGGCATGAAGTTCGTGGCCTCGGGCATGAACCCGATGGACCTGAAGCGCGGCATCGACAAGGCGGTGATCGCCGTCGTCGAGGAGCTGAAGAAGATATCCAAGCCCTGCACCACGTCGAAGGAGATCGCCCAGGTCGGCGCCATCTCCGCGAACGCCGACAGCGACATCGGCAAGATCATCGCCGACGCGATGGACAAGGTCGGCAAGGAAGGCGTGATCACGGTCGAGGACGGCAAGTCGCTGCAGAACGAGCTCGACCTCGTCGAGGGCATGCAATTCGACCGCGGCTACCTCTCGCCGTACTTCATCAACAACCCCGAGAAGCAGATCGCAGTGCTCGAGGACCCCTACGTCCTTCTGCATGACAAGAAGATCTCGTCGATCCGCGAGCTGCTGCCGATCCTCGAGCAGGTTGCGAAGGCCGGCAAGCCGCTCCTCATCATCGCCGAGGAAGTCGAAGGCGAGGCACTCGCCACGCTCGTGGTGAACAACATTCGCGGCATTCTTAAGACCGTCGCGGTAAAGGCACCCGGCTTTGGCGACCGCCGCAAGGCGATGCTCGAAGACATGGCGATCCTCACCGGCGGCACGGTCATCTCCGAAGAGCTGGGCCTCAAGCTCGAGAACGCCGGCCTGAAGGATCTCGGGCGCGCGAAGAAAGTCGAGTCGGCGAAGGAGAACACCACCATCATCGACGGCGCCGGCGACAAGAAGCAGATCGAAGCGCGCGTGAAGCAGATCCGCGTGCAG
>Ga0075428_100010240_pt1 | contig 10409 bp, 7 predicted proteins | sample RhiMetdeltSRZDD2_FD_75291 | JGI IMG/M metagenome (GOLD analysis project Ga0075428, IMG submission 75291) | Populus rhizosphere microbial communities from Tennessee, USA - Rhizosphere MetaG P. deltoides SRZDD2 | ecosystem: Host-associated > Plants > Roots > Rhizosphere > Soil | place: USA... | reverse complement strand
GCGCGTGCCGAAGTAGACGCGCCCGTCCGCGATGGCCGGCGTGCTGTTCACCTCGACTTGACCCTCGCCTTCCGGCGGCGGCGGGGCCTTGAACTGTACAACGTGCGACTTCGTCGGGACGTTGTTCCCGTTGAGCGGAATGATCACGAAGCGGGCGTTGACCTCGCTGATGAAGATCTTGTTGTCGGCAACCACGGGCGACCCGCGGGCCGTGGTGCCGTAACTGAACCGCCATTTGAAGCGGTTCGTTTTGTCGCCACCGGTCGGCTTGTTGAAGATGTCGAAGCAATAAAGCCGGGCCCCGTCGGCCGGGACATAGACGTACTTCCCGTCGGTCGCCGGGCTGGCCAGCCCGAAACGCGTGCCGTCGCGGAATTGCCACACCAGTTCCGGCTTGCCGTTGTTCACTTTGGAGCCATCCACGCAAATCACGCGGCCGATCTGCCCGCCTTCCGGGTTCTCCTCGCCGTGAGCGCACAGGACGAAGTCGCCGACGACGACCGGGGACGGGTTGATGACCCCGGAACTGAACTTGTAACTCCAAACCCGTTTGCCGGTTCGCACCTGGAACGCGTGCAGGCCGCCGTCGGCGCTTCCGGAAATGATCAGCCGCTGCCCGCCGATATTGGCGACGACCGGGTTGCTGTAGTAGGTGCCGATCAGGTCGAAGGGTGTCTCGCCCCACCAAACTACCTTGCCGGTGTCCTTGTCAAAGGCCACGAACCGCCCTGCCCCACGCGCGAAGCTGCCCCACGACCCCTGGGCCATGCTGACAATGACCAGTCCGGAGTCGCAGATCGGCCCGGCCACGCGCCCGCCGTAGCCGGTCACGCGGCCGAACTCCTCGGTAAACTGGTGTTCCCACACAGTCTTCCCGGTCGCGCCGTCCAGGCAGACAAAGAACCCCCCGGACGTGTGGGCATAGATCCGCTTGGTCTCCGGGTCGGCGGTGAGCGGGGCCCAGCCGAGCCGCGAGGTGACGATGTCCGACAGGAAGACGTTGAACCGGCGCTCCCACACCTTCGAGCCATCCTTGGTGTTCAGGCAAACGATCCGCTCGCCCGTGACCAGCTTCTCTGCGTCGGTTTGCGGCCGGGGGACGTCGCCGATCGCGGCGATGACGTACATCTTGTCGCCCATGACAACCGGGGTGGACCGGTAGCCGACCGGGACCTTCCAGATCAGGTTGTCGCGACCGGCCTGGAACGGCTCCCACTCCGCGGGTAAGCCGGTGTCGCGGGAGAACCCGGTCTGCTCCGGCCCGCGCCAGTGAATCCAGTCGCCCGCCAGGGTTTCGCCACAAAGGCAGAGGGCGAACAGGGAAGACAGGAAGAGCGATCCAAAGCACCTTGTCATGGAGAGAACTCCAGGTAGAGCCCGATCATTGTTTGACGACAACGCGTCGGGCTTTCATTTCATATCGCGGCAGGGTACCACACGAGACCGCGGTCACGGGCACGCGAAACAACAAAGCATCGCGGATCGACCGGGCCACGGCTTCGGCGAGGCCGGTCGTTTTCGCCATCGCGGATGGCTCGATCTCCACGCTCAGGTCGGCCAGCGGGCCGGACCGATCCACGATGATGCGAAACTCGGCGACCTCCGGGAACCGGCGAACGACCGCCTCGATGGCGGCGGGGTACAGGTTGTTTCCGCGGACGTGGATCATGTCATCGGTTCGACCAAGAATGCCGCCTTCGAGAAGGAGGATACCGTCCGCGTCGCGCCGGGCTTTCACCACGTCCCCGGTCCGATAGCGGATGAGCGGCGAGCCATCGCGAAGCAGAGTGGTCAGCACCAGCTCCCCGATCTCACCATGAGTCGCCGGGCGCGTCCCATCCAGTTCCATTACCTCGGCCACATAGAAGTCTTCGAGCACAACCTGGGTGCCCGGCCGGTCGATCGGTTCGAACGCCACCGGACCGCATTCGGTCATGCCGTAATGGTCGATGACCCGTGCACCCCAGACCGATTCGATCCGCTGTCGGGTCGCCGGGATGCTCCCACCGGGCTCACCGGCGACGATCAACAAGCGGACCGGTGAGTTGGCGAGGTTCATGCCCTCGCCCGCGGCCAGTTCGGCCAAGTGCAGGGCGTAGGTCGGTGTGCAACAGACGATGGTCGCCTTGTGCTCCAGCAGGAACCGGAGTCGTGCCGTGCTTGTGAGCCCGCCGCCCGGCAGGACCAGGTAGCCGGCCGCGGCCGCGGCCTCGAATGCCGTCCAGAACCCGAGGAACGGACCGAACGAGAACGGGAAAAAGAACACGTCCTCCGGCTTCAGGTCTAATTGATCGAAGATGGCTCGCCAACATACAAGCAGACCCTGCCACGACTTCGCGGTGTCGAGCCACCGCAATGGCAGTCCGGAGGAGGTTCCCGACGTTTGGTGTAACCGGCAGTATCGGTCGAACGAATAGGTGAGATTGCTACCGTACGGCGGGTGTTCGAACTGGTCGGCCACTAACTCGGCCTTAGTCGTGAACGGGAGCCGGTCGAACGCGGACAAGTCGCACCCGGCGAACTTGCGGGCGTAGAAGCGGTTGGCGGGTACCACCTCGGCGAGGAGGTCCCGCAAGCGACGGGCGCGGGAATCGCCGGGGGACAGCATCGAGACGATTTTCTTGTAGGTGGGTGAAGGCTTTGCGCAACCCACCGTCGCCGAACCGGTGGGTTGCGCAAAGCCTCCACCCACCCTACAAGAACCGCTACTCCTTCGCCCTTACGTCGTAACAGAAGATGTAGTTCTGGTCGCGGAGGAACAGCTTGCCTTGAGCAATCACCGGGTGCGGCCAGATTCCGCCGGAGGCCGACCGCCGGGTGTCTTGTTTCGGGATGACCAGCCGGCCTTCCTCTTTCCGCCCCTCCGGGGACGCGGCGATCTTCACGCACGTCCCGGTTCGCTCGCCGAGGCAATAGAACGAGCCGTCCGCGAAGCTGATTGACCCCTTGTCCACGCTCTCCTTCGCATTTGATTCCTTGCGCCATTTCTCTTTGCCGGTCTGGAGGTCCAAGCACACCCAGAAGCCGCGTTCCAGCGCGCTGTGCCCGTACAGGTGTGCGTCCACTTTCACGACACCGCCGTGGTGATTCTTGAGTAGCCGGCTGCTGTCGTAGACCTTTTCGACTTTGAACTCGTCCGGTCCGCCTGTGATCTTGAGCAACCCGCTGGTGCCGTTGTAGGAAGAGGTGACGTACACCTGGTTCCCTTCCACGATCGGGGTCGGGATGACGGCGACGCCGTTGCCGCCGAGCGGATCCGACCAGAGTCTCTTTCCGTCCTTGGCCCGCACCGCGACGGTCCCGGTTTTGAACATGGTGACATACTGCCGGACGCCGCCGACCTCGAGGATGACCAGGGAGACGTACTCGGCCGCGTCCTTCACGTCGGTCGCGCGCCAGACGACTTCGCCCGTCTTCTTGTTCAGGGCCACGATTGCCCCGTCCGTGCCGCCGGGCGTGGCGATCAGGTTGTCGCCGTCAATCAACACCGACTCGCAATAACCCCAGCCACCGACCGCGCCGTTGAAATCCGTCTTGAAGTTCTTTTGCCAGACAGTCTTGCCGGTCGCACGCTCGAGGCAGACGAGGTCGCCGTTGGCTCCGAGGGCGTACAAACGATCGCCGTCCACGGTCGGGGTACTTCGCGGTCCGCCGCCCCAGTTGTTTCGGTAGTAAACCCCGATCGGCCTCCGCCAGATCTCTTTGCCAGTGGTCGTGTCGATCGCCAGGACAAACTCCTTGTCGCCATTGTCGGAGTCCTGGGCACCCATGGTGTAGAGGTGGTTTCCGACCACGGAGAAGTTCGAATAACCGAGTCCGGCCTCCTCGAATGTCCACACAAGCTTGGGGCCGTCCGTCGGCCACGTCTTGAGGAGGCCGGTCTCTTTCGAGATGCCGTCGCGGTTCAGGCCGCGCCACTGCGGCCAGTCGGCGCTCGAAAGCACATCGCCGCCTTTTGGACCCGGGGCGGTCAACGACAGGACCAGGGTGACCAGCTGGATCGACGACATGGGACCTCGGCGAATGGGGCGGACGTCGGGGCCGTCGGGGGCGGGGTGGCGGGCAGCGTCGGCGCTGAGGGAATGGCCTTTCTATTGGACGGCTTAATCGCCCGAGTTATTCGGTCAAACAATCAATATAGATGGGGTGCACCGGCGGACAAGCAACCGTCGCGTCGGGCCGATGCAATCCCGGAAAGGTGGACTGGACGAATGCAGTCCGCCTCTTTACCCTTGGTCCTGGTATGCGGCGTGCTTTGTGTGGGTCGGATGAAGATTTCGGCCCGGGTTTTGGTCCGATCACCTTTTGCCGAGACGAGCCATGACGGTGACTCTCACCGTGGAACAAAGCCGGCTGCTTTCGCAAGCGGCCAATCCGTTGACTTTTGCCGTGGATCCATCGTCGCGCCGGCGCTACGTGGTGCTCGGCTCCGATGTGTTCGAGCGGATGCGCGCCTTGATCGGCGAGGCGAGCTTGCAGGACGTATTCACCCACGCCTGGATGGCCGACGCCCGCGACCAGGACTAGAGGCGGTCGCCCTCGGCTGAGCGCAGGTGACGCACTTCTTCCGGCGAAAATCGCCGGCTGGTGCCGTCCGCTTGCGCTACGCTCACTCCGCGGAAGGCCAGTTCTGTCAGCCGCCCGCGGACGTCGTTGGCCTCCGCGAGTTCTGCCACCACCGGCTTGCCCAACAAGCCGACGCACTCCTGCCACCGCGATTCGAGACCCTCCAACTCCCCACCCAAGAGATGTCCGTATTCGGCGTCCAGTATCTCTATCAGCAGCCGGGTTACGTCCGGGACGCTGAGGGGCCGGCCCTCGGCGACCGAAAGGGACGTCGCGTCCGGCAGGCCGAGGCGGACAAAGTCCTCGGGCGTCTGGTTCACGTTGAGCCCAATACCGATGACCGCGTGCGGCGTCGCGGGCACCCGCTCGCCGTCGGTCGTCCGCGGGGCCACTCCGTATTCGATGAGGATCCCCGCCACCTTCTTGCGGGCGATCAGCACATCATTCGGCCATTTGATCGTGGACCGCTGGGCAGTAACCTGACGGACCGTTTCGGACACGGCGACCGCGGCGAAAGCGGTCAGGATCGCGGGCCGGCGGAGGGCCGGTGGCGGGAACACGAGCGCCGACATTAGGACGCTCACGCTCGGCGGGCTCTCCCACACGCGCCCGTGTTGGCCGCGCCCGATGGTTTGCCGCTCGGCGGTGACCACGGTACCGGCATGGCCGGGGTCAATTGCGAATGCGGCTGCGCGGTCGTTGGTACTGTCGGTCGCATCCAGGTGCACGTGCCGGCAGCCGATGTGGCGGAATTGGATCATCCGGAATCAGTCTAGCGGCGAGCGAGGGTGCCGTGGGTCGTATGGTCCCAGCGGTCGCACAAATTGCCCAGGTTTCCCCCGGCCGAAAATTCGTTCATGAAAATATCCGCGTCCGGCGTGAATTGCCGGGCGAAAACCCGCCAAAAGTGGCGGCTCACCGTCCGGTAATTCGATTATCATTCACATGGCTCAGCGACGCTGTGTGGTTCGCCCGGACTGATCCGGACACCTCCCGGTCGCCTTCCCCTCAACATTCCCGTCCATATCGCCCCCCACTTGTTTGGCGCCTCGACGGCGGACGCCCGCACGGCCACACTGCCGGCTGCCCGATCCGCCCGCGAGACCCGAGGAGGTCTCCATCATGGCCCGCAGCAACTGTCGTTTCATTCCCCGTCTCGAATCGTTCGATGAACGCTCCCTGCCGAGCGTGACGATCACGGAGTCCCCGGGCGGTCTCCTCCAGATCATTGGCGATCGACAGGAGAACTCGATCGCCATCGTGGACGACGGCACCTCGAACCCGGGCAACGTGACGGTGTTCGTTGACGGCCAGCCGTTCCCTTCCACCGGGGTGATCACGGACATCGTGGTCCAGACGCTCGGTGGAAAGGACTCGGTGGACTACACGCTCGCGCCGGGGGTCATGTCGGAGAGCCGGACCGTGGTCGTGGACCTCGGCCGGCGACCCGACACGTTTGCCGCCCACATCGACGGCGTCTCCGTGCAAGCCGATCAGTTCCTGTTGGTTCAGGCGTTCGGGGGGACCGGCGACGACACATTCACTGTGGACGCGAACGCCGTCAACGTCGGGCTGAACGGCCGCCTGCAAGTGGACCTGGTTGGCGGCAGAGGCACCGACGTGTTCAACGTCAACAACTCCATCCCCGGCGTCGTCGATGGCACCTTCCTGATCAACCAACAGCAGGATTGAGCCATCCTCGGCAATCGGTCAGTCACCCCGAGAGCCGACGGCTGAATGGCCGTCGGCTCGCGTGTTTTCCGGAGCGTCGCGACGCGGTCCCCTTTGCTGCCCTCGCCTCTCCCCCCGACCGGCCCGTATCCTCAGCAACAATTCGTCGCCCGGAGACGCCGGCCATGACCCGTGCCGCCACCCTCGTCCTCTTGCTGCTCACCCCGCGGGCCTTCGCGGCCAATTACGACGTTTGTGTCTACGGTGGCACGGCCGGGGGGGTCGCGGCGGCCATTCAGGCCGCGCGCATGGGCAAGTCGGTCGTCCTCATCGAGCCGTCAAAGTACATCGGCGGGATGACGTCCGGCGGCCTGGGCTGGACGGACTCCGGTGACAAGGCAGCCGTCGGCGGCATCGCCCGCGAGTTCTATCAGCGGGTCAAGAAGCACTACGACAAGCCCGAGTCGTGGAAATTCGGCAAGCGGGAGGATTACAGGAATTACCGGCCGGGCGACGACGCGATGTGGACGTTCGAGCCACACGTCGCGGAGCGGACCCTGCGGGGAATGCTGGCGGAACACAAGGTTGAGGTCATCACCGGCGAGCGGCTCAAAGAACTCAACTTTTACCTGTCTGGCTTTCGGATCGGCGCGATATTGACAGATTCGGGCAAGCAATACTCCGCAAAGGTTTTCGTCGACGCCACGTATGATGGCGACTTGATGGCAAAGGCCAACGTGACGTACGCCGTCGGCCGTGAGCCCAACTCCAAGTACGACGAGACGCTGAACGGCGTCCAGAAGGCCAAGAACGTCCATAACCATCGGTTCGTCGTAAAGGTCGATCCGTTCCTGAAGCCGGGCGACCCGAAAGGCGGGCTGCTGTTCGGCATCGAGAAGGACCCGCTCCCGGCCGACGGCGAAGGTGACCACCGCCTCCAGGCCTTCTGCTTCCGCATGTGCATGAGCAATGTCAAGGAGAACTCCGTCCCGTTCCCCAAACCGGCCGACTACGACGAGGCCAAGTACGAACTTCTCTTCCGCAACTTTGAGGCGGGCGACTTGCGCTTTCCCATGAAGCCCGACATGATGCCGAACGGCAAAACCGACACCAATAACAACTGCGCGGTCAGCACGGACTTCATCGGCCAAAACTACAAGTACGCGGACGCGAGCTACGAGGAACGCGAGAAAATCGTTAAGGAGCACGAGTCGTATCAAAAGGGCCTCATGTGGTCCCTGGCCAACCACAAGCGAGTGCCGCAGAAGATCCGCGACGAGATGGCGAAGTGGGGCCTCGCGAAGGACGAGTTCACCGACAATGGCAACTGGCCGCACCAGATCTACGTCCGCGAGGCCCGGCGGCTGGTCAGCGACTACGTCATGACCGAGCACGACTGCCGGCGGACGCGAGTCACCCAGGAGCCGATCGGCATGGGCTCCTACAACATGGACTCGCACAACTGCGCACGGTACGTGACCCCTGAGGGCTTCGTCCAGAACGAAGGGGACATCCAGGTCAGCCCCGGCGGGCCGTACCAGATCAGCTACAAGTCGATCGTCCCCAAGGCCGGTGAGTGCCCGAACCTGCTCGTCCCCGTATGCATTTCGAGTTCCCACATCGCCTACGGCTCGATCCGCATGGAGCCGGTATTCATGGTTCTCGGCCAGAGCGCCGCGACCGCGGCCTGCCTGGCAATCGATGACAAGGTGGATGTCCAGAAGGTCGAGTATGCGAAGCTCAAGGAACGGCTGCTCAAGGACAAGCAGGTGCTCGATCTGCCGCGGGGGAAGCGGGCCGCCGGGATTGATCCGAAGACGCTTCGCGGCATCGTGGTCGATGACGAGCAGGCCGAGCGAAAGGGATTCGACGCGAAGAGCAGCGCCGTCGGCCCGTTCGTCGGCGAGGGCTACCGGCACGACGGCGGGACCAAGGACGGCAAGCAGTCGGCGACCTACACGCCCGATCTGCCGAAGGCCCTGAAGTACGAGGTACGGGTGTCGTACTCTCCGAATGCGAACCGGGCGACTAACGTGCCAGTCACCGTTACCCATTCCGGCGGAACGGCGACGGTCAAAATCAACCAGCGAAAGGCCCCGCCGGTTTCCGAGACTTTCGTGTCATTGGGCACATTCTCCTTTGATCAGGGGAAATCGGGCCGGGTCGTGATTACCAATGAAGGCGTTGACGGGTACGTGGCCATCGACGCGGTCGTGTTTCTCCCGAAGGAATGATCGCGGTCTCGTTGCGTGGACAATTGCCCGTCCTTGTCGCCCGTGATATCGTCAACGGTCTCCATCTCTTCCTCTGCCCGCGGAGTCGGACATGAGCACCACCGACAACTCCCGACGCGATTTCCTCCAGGCCAGCATCGCCGGCACCGCCGCGTTGGCTCTGTCTTCCAATGACGCGACGGCCGACGATACAACAACTGGCCTCCCTCAGCGACCACTCGGCAAGACCGGAGCCAAGGTGTCAATCATCTGCCTGGGCGGCTGGCACATCGGGTCGGTCAAGGACAAGGACGAGGCGGTGAAGATCATGCACACCGCCATCGACGAGGGGATCAACTTCTTCGACAACTGCTGGGACTATCACGACGGCGGGTCTGAGGAGATCATGGGCAAGGCCCTCGCGGCCGACGGCGGCAAGTGGCGCAAAAAGGTCTTTCTGATGACCAAAGTCTGTTCGCGGGAGGCCAAGGAAGTGCGGCAACAGATCGACGATAGCCTCCGCCGACTGCAAACCGAAGTGATCGACCTGGTGCAGATGCACGAGATCAACTGGGACAACGATCCCGAATGGGTCATCGAGAAAGGCGGGCTCGCCGAACTCTTGAAGATCCAGAAGGAGGGAAAGGTCCGGTTCGTTGGCTTCACCGGTCACAAGTCGCCGCTCATCCACTCGAAGATGATGCAGGTTCACAAGTGGGACACGGTCCAGATGCCGGTCAACGTGTGCGACCATTTCTACCGTAGCTTCGTGCAGACGATTTGCCCCATGGCCGAGAAACAGGGGACCGGCGTGATCGGGATGAAGGGCCTCGGCGGCGGGACCAAGGAGAGCGGCGGGAAAATTGTGGTCAGTAAGGTCTGCACGGTCGATGAGGCCCGCCGATTCTCGCTCAGCCAGCCGATCGCGTCCTTAGTGGTCGGAATCGACTCGATGGAGATCCTGAAGCAAGACATCCAGATTGCCCGGAACTTCAAGCCGATGCAAGGACCCGAACTCGAGTCATTGCTGGCAAAGGTCAAGCCACACGCGGGCGACGGCCGACACGAGCGGTTCAAGTCCACGATCGACTACGACGGGCCCTACCATCGAAAGCAGCACGGGTTTGAATGAGGGTGAGTGGTGAGTGGTGAGTGGTGAGTGGTGAGCGGGCCCACTCACCACTCACTCCTCACCGCGAGAGACGCCCGTGGGAATCGAACCCACTTCTGCCGGGTTGCAACCGGCTGCCTCGCCGTCTGGCTCGAGCGTCAGTGTCCCCGCCAGGAGTCGAACCTGGTCCGCGACCTTCGCAGAGTCGCGTGCTTCCGGCACACCCCGAGGACAAGCTGCAGAGGTCAGAAGTCAGAAGTCAGAGGTCAGAGGTCAGAGGTCAGTTCGGACTACTGACTTCTGACCTCTGACTTCTGACCTCTCATCTAAGGGCCGGTGGTGGGAATCGCACCCACATCAAACCGCATTACGGGTGCGGCGCCTTTCTGTGTCGAGCCACACCGGCATGAGCAGGAGCGCAAGGATTCGAACCCTGTGCGGCTGTTTTGGAGGCAGCTTGCTCTCCCAGGAGCACACTCCTGAAACCCAATGTGTCTGGCGGGAATCGAACCCGCACCCCGAGGGTCACAATCTCGTATGCAAGCCTCTACACCACAGACACCGTCAACCAGTAGTCCCGGGTGGAATCGAACCACCGATCTCCTCCGTGTCGGGGAGGCGCCTTGGCCACTCGACCACGGGACTCTCTTTAGGGATGAGGGATGAGGGATGAAAAAAAGACAACCGCCCTGTCTTCCCTTCATCCCTCATCCCTCATCCCTCATCCCTTCCCAATACCCCGGCCAGGAGTCGAACCCGGACTTCCTCGTTCGAAGCGAGGCGTGATGTCCGTTTCACCACCAGGGCATCCAGCGGAAGGTGAGGGAGTCGAACCCGCATTCCCCGGA
>Ga0075428_100010238_pt1 | contig 10411 bp, 8 predicted proteins | sample RhiMetdeltSRZDD2_FD_75291 | JGI IMG/M metagenome (GOLD analysis project Ga0075428, IMG submission 75291) | Populus rhizosphere microbial communities from Tennessee, USA - Rhizosphere MetaG P. deltoides SRZDD2 | ecosystem: Host-associated > Plants > Roots > Rhizosphere > Soil | place: USA... | reverse complement strand
TATGCAAAAAAAAATAGGTACAAACTACAAACTAAAAGAAAAAGACTCAGATCCGAGGAGATTGGACAGCTATTTGAGTGCAGATATAGAATATGGATGGGGAAAATTAATGAGTGAAATCCAGCTAAATGCCTTTATCCATCAATATGGAATTAAGGGATGTCCGGTAAGATTTGTAACTGCTTATGGCCCCCGAGAAAACGAGTCACACGCAATTATTGCTTTAATATACAAAGCAATACGAATGATGGATCCTTATACAATTTGGGGAAATGGCAGGCAGGAACGTGATTTCACATATGTAGCGGATATAGTGGATGGAACAATCCTTGCATCAGAACGAGTGTTTGATGGAGATCCGATAAATCTAGGTACGGGTCAAAAACATAAGTTGATTGATGTTGCACAAACGATTTTCAAGTTAGTTGATTGGAAACCAACCAAAATAAATTTTGAATTGTCAATGCCTGTAGGACCTTTTAGCAGGGCCCTCGACAATACAAAAGCTAGAGATCGTTTAGGTTGGGAACCACGATTCTCACTAGAGGAAGGCCTCAGAAAGACAATAGAATGGTATAAGCATACTCGCAAGAATATCAGTAAGACAACAAAAGACTTGTTACTTGACCGAGTTTTGAGATAGCTACTTTAGAAAAACTAGTGTTAGATTTGAATTGGTAACACTCATGTTTGGCTAGGTGTATATGAGTGTCCGGTCTCTCATCTCGGAATATATCTAAAATTACTTTTCCATCTCTTATGTAGGCCATGTAAAAAGCTAGCGGTGCATGCGGTTGAAGTTTTTTACCTTCAAAGTGATTATCATCAAATTTGGAGTACTCGCAATAAGCACTGTGGAAGAAAGTTTACAAGTTAATATTTTTTTAATGAGGTGCCTTCCTATAAAGCCATTGCCACCGGTTATCATAATACGATCCGAGAACTGAAAGATGGAATCAATGTTCTCTGCTTATAAGGCGTTCTCTGTTTATAAGACTAGAGATTCTTGATAATAGTAATGGTAGTATGATCTTCTGTTGCTGGTACGGTTGTGATAGCATATGAAAAGATTACCTCCATTGTTCCACGTAAATAAAATGTTGATGGTTAATATTATTGGAGCTCTTTTATAGAATCAAATGAAACCAATATTCAGTTTTATTTCCGCTCAGAAATAATCTTCGATCTTAAAGTTACGCCATAATTTGACTATTTTTGTTCTTTAAGAGCATATTCACTGACACCTGCTATTTTTTATATGAGTAGCTGTATGAAAAATAAGACTTCGGAATGGTAGGCGGCAACTATTGTAATGTATCGAGATATCATTGGATTTGCCAATAATTTTTTAGATTATGTCCATATTTAAGAACACGGATTAGCATTGATTTATGAAACTAAATTTGGTTAAAATTTAAATAAGTAAACCGAACAAAACAACACCATGATCAGTGTTGTATTATAATATGAGCGAAAATGTTTCAATGTCTGATCGATTTTTATCCAATATACTTAACAGGTATGGATATGTGTGTAGACTTTTCACGGCTCATATTTGTGATGTTCTAGCGTATCGGAGGATATACAAAAACTACTTAAGCGTCCTACTGCACATCTTGAAAGCTGAGTATCCGATTGAAGCAATCTCAAGAACAGGTAATCGTATACGTGTCCAAAACAATCATGAACTTTTCTTTGTCACACAGCTGGAACGTATAGGCTGTAAGGATTATGAAATTTTTGACAATAAAGTTAGTATCTCTTTTTTGGTATCAGAAACAAATAACAAAAAGAAAGTGCAATTTTATGATGGCGTATCCAATGGTAACCTAATTGGGATATTTTTAAATAAAGAATACGACTTCCTTCCAGTTGATGGTAAAACTGTGTTAGACATTGGTGCCAATATAGGCGATTCATGCGTCTATTTTGCGTTACGTGGATCTTCTAGGATAATTGCCATTGAACCATTTCCCAGGAACTATGAGTTGGCAAAAAAAAACATTGATATAAATGGTTTCACCGAAAGGACCACCTTACAATTAGCAGGTTGTGCCGCTGAAAGTGGAAATATCATCGTTGATCCTCTCTACAAAAGCACTGGCCGCAGCCGTCTTGTAGGATTTAAACAAGGTGTTAAGATACCACTGCTCACCTTACATGATATTTTAATTGAAAACGATGTGTCTACAGGAGAAGCTGTTTTAAAAATGGATTGTGAAGGATGTGAATATGAAACCATTCTATCTTCCACGGCTGACACATTAACATATTTTAGCCACATCGAACTCGAATATCACCGAGGATATAAGAACCTCAAAGAAAAACTCGAAAATTGTGGCTTTCAAGTGTCGGTTACGAGACCTGTAATGCAGCATTCGAGCTCAATTCAAGGAAAATCAACGACTTATACAGGATATCTCTACGCTACTAAAAAGACAACAATTTGACATATCTAAATACCAAAAAGCACCATCTAGCACCTTGTCAAGTAAATTAATTGATAGCTATTCGCTCAGGACTCACTATAGCAGGTGCTGCTCCTGCGGATAGTAATAAACAACTGACTTAATTTTCACATCAAAAAGATTCTTTATTTTATAAACATTTATAGAGTGTGGATTGTCTGTCCGTTCATATCACTTCTCTGAACTGGATACGATCATTCTTCCACTGTTACTAAAAGTAAGAATGGAGGCCAGATCTTCTATCATAACACTTAAAATTCTGAAAATATCATGCCAGATCTTTACAAAGGTCTTGTACCTGATGTTTCTTTGCACCAATGTATACCTGCGAATATTTATCAGTCCTATATTTTGATATCGAAAACCCATAATTAGATTCTTTACCTAGTTTGAGAAGTAGCCATTTAATTATTGTTGATACATTTGAAGGAACCTAGGTATTACCTGAAAAACTTGATCCCGACCCCTAGATCACTAGTCATATCCAAATGTTTTTATGGTTAGTTACGATTATCTTGTTGTTAGCATCATGAACACTGTTTGTTCGATGTCCACAAAATGCCTTATCTTGTATACTAAATTTTCATTCTATTGTTATCTCCTCATACACAAATATAAGATACTTAAAAGGGAAAGATCCATATTTGATTTTGTGCCCGAGAGATTCACTTCGGAAAAAGTTTGTACTTTGGATGGTATGAGTGCAGTACCAAGAAGAAACAGTGATGATTTTTATGTGCTGTTTATTGCGCCAACAACTGTCGAAAGGGAAGTAAGGTCTCACATCGATCTTCGGGATAATGAGACATTTTTGGACGTAGGAGCAAATGTGGGAAACTACACGTTGAGTGTAGCTAACGGTTACAAGGACAAAAAAGTGAATGTAATCGCAATAGAGGCACATCCAGAGACATTTAACGCTTTATGCACAAACATAAGATGTAACAATTTCAAAAATGTTTTAACAATCAATAAAGCAGTGTCGGATCACAAAGGCGTCGTTACTATGTATGATCAAATTGATTTGGATAACAGAAATCTTCGTCATTTCAGACTTTCTTCTATCTTCAAAAGAGTTATTCCGAATAACGCAAATTTACAGGGGATGAGCTCATCAGAAATAGAATGTGATACTTTAGATAATATCATAGCTGGGCACAAAGCTGATGTAATGAAAATGGATATTGAAGGTTCAGAAGTACTAGCATTAGCAGGAGCAAATAATACGTTAAAACGGCTGCGTAAAGTCATTATAGAAGTTCATGGAGAGAGTAATTTGCAGCAAGTAAAAAACTTACTTAATGACTATGATTTCAAGTTGGAGATTATAGAAGAGTATCCCAAACATATTATTGGCTCAAAATAACTCACTGAATGGCCGCAGTCGTCTTGTAGGATTTAAACAAGGTATTAAGAGACCACTGCTCACATTACGGGATATTTTAATTGAAAATGATGGGCCTACGTCCGCGATTGTGTTTTTGCGAACGAGTCGATAAGCAACATCGAAAGATAACGTATGGTAATATTCTTAAATTTTTTTGCGTAAATTGAAAAATAAGCTAGATCAAATTTCATAAAGACTTTTTCTGGTCCTTTTGAAGTTGAATTGAATTGATTGGTAATGATAATAATATAATCGAAAGAAATGCATTAATTCGCCAAGCATATCTATACTCAAATAACCCATGAGAATCTTACACCTATCACACGACGGTTTACCTGATTGGAGGGTTGAAAAATCAGCAATAAGTGCCTCAATTCGTGGTCATGAGGTAGCGTTTGCAGGAACAAGACCAATCAATCCTATTACAAATACTTTTTCCAAAGTGCATGAAATTGATTGGGCTGAGGGTGCTAAGTTTGGGATACCGTTTTACTTACATTATGTCAAAAAACAAATTGAAAAAGTAATAAGGGATGTAAGGCCGGATATAATACATGGGCATAATATTTTTGCAGCAAAGATAATTTCTGAATTTGGAATACCTTTTGTATATGACGATCATGAATATACAAGTATTTTTGCAAAAGCATTAGCAGAACCAGTAAAGTTAAATGACATTAATTACAAGAATACTTTAAAATTTACCTCACCTACACTTATTGGTAAAACAAAGAAACTTATTAGAAAATTCGCTTGGAATCATCTTATTAAATACCGGGCAGTAAACTTATGGAGTAAGTGGGAAAAAGAAATTCTTTCATCCACCTGTCCTGTAATTGTTACTACTGATAATGTCGCCCGCGAATTAAGAAATAGAAGACATAGTATAGACAGATTATTTGTTGTTCCTAATTTTCCTATGAAGACCGAATGTAGTGAGCTTGAAAAGCCACGTTTTCATAGTGGTTTGTCATCTGTATATTCTGGAATAGATTCCAGTGCTGTTTATGCCCATAGAAATTTAGATGGTCTACTAGATATTTTCACGAATCACGAAATAGGACATCTTATCATGATCGGCATGAACGGTCAGTCATCCGAGAAGATAAAGTGTCTGGGGGTGCTTCCTAGGCGGACTATGTATAGCGAGATGATGAAGCATTCAATTGGTCTGATGGCATTTAGAAAACACTGGTATCATCAATATAATAGCACCAATAAAGCGTATGAATATGCACATGCAGGCCTTTATGTGATGTGTACTTCATCATTTGGTCCTATAATAGAATCATTTAACGGAAATTGTGCTGTATTTGATGATTATAATGATTTGGTATTACAACTAAAATATTATAGAGATAACCTAGAAGAGTTATACCAGAAAAGATTAAAATCATTCGAATTTGCTCGAAATAACTTGATTTGGGAAAGATACGAGGATAATATTTTCAGAGCTTATCAATTATGCTAAGTAAAAACTATTGTGTGATAAACTTCATTTTATCTATCTTATACAAATCCCTCAATAACTTAGAATGAAGGAAAAATAACTATATATTAACTTCATACTAGCGACACAACAAGTCTTCATAGATTTTATACAATTTTTTCTCCATAATTGTCCAATTATATTTTTCCAGAAATGCCTTACGGCCATTATCTCCCAATTTTTTGCGTAGTTCACGATTATCTCGTAAGCTAATTATTGCTTTTCTAATTTGTTCCACATTATCATATTCTACTATTATCCCACATCCTGTATCTTTCACAATTTCATGTGCAATATTCGTAATTATTGGAAGCCCGCACATCATTGCCTCTAAAATTTTGTTGGCCATTCCATACTTGTGTTGGGTTTGAAGATTCGAATCATATAAGGCTATCATGACATCAGAACTAGCTTCTAAATCTATTACCTTATTGTGATCTAAATAGCCAAGATACTTAATATTTGGTATTCCAGTTATATCATTCAGTAATTTCTTATTTTCAACTCTTCCAATAATTATAAGCTCTGTATCTTTCAAATCCATTACTATATTGGGTAATATTTCTAGTCCTCTTTTGGGTCTGATATTTCCTGAAAAAAGAAGTTTAAAACCATTCGTTTCTACTCTTGATCTATTAATCATACGATCTTTAGAGCAGTTCATTATTGTAACGCAATTTCTTGGTTTTTTTCTAAATGTCAGGAACATCTTGTCTGAGACGGCCAGCAAAACATCTGAATTTTCTGCAAAAATTTCTTCAAGTGAATTAATAAACGAGGATAACTTTTTTTTAAAAGAGCTCGCATTCGTAGGTATATATGCCAAAGCGTACCTGTTAAGCACATCAAAGACTAGCTTTCTTCTAAATAATATCTTATAAAGATAACAAGGTAAAAAAGTATCCGACTCACATGCATGTACACTTTTGGGTCTATGAAGACACAGCTTGATGAAAACCCATGCCCAAAAGATTGGATAGTATGCAAGTAAACGTAGGGTACCATATGGTTCATAACCATTTGGAGCACGGACATTGAAGAGCTGTAAATTACCATCTTCATTATCTAACTCGTTTCGTGCGCCCTCGTTATTCCATCTATTCCATCCAAGTGCGAGTATAGAATATTTTTTGCTTAATGAGCTGATAATCTGCTCAGCCCTTATAGAAGTCTGATTCGTTATTGGATCAGCCTTTACCAGAATTATATCAACCAAATGTACCACACAAATATGTCTTTAATAAAGCAAATATGTCAGTAATAAAATTTAAGGTCAGCCGATGCAAAACTCAGATTTTTTGAGAATAAGATTTTGGTAAATCTATATCCTAATTTATTTGACAAACCATTTACCAAATAGACAATCTGCAAGTGGATATCTTCATTATCAATATCATTTTTTAATCCCCTAATTTACGTTGTTAACGGTGATTAAAATTCATGCTATAACTTATTTAAGATGTTAATTAATGGTTTTCCAATACTATCTGGCAATATTCCTAACGATTCTCGTACATCAGATTTCGATAAAACGCCTGACATCCGCAAGAATATTAACGAAAGAACAAGTATGACAGGAATTCCTATTATGTATATTACATGGAAATAGTCCAAAGTGAACGCAAGTCCTGCTGGAATAATAAATATTAAAACAAGGTCCTTCCAAAGTATCAGCATTCCAATCCTTTTAGCTATGATAATGGATACAATAAATCCAATTGCAGATCCTAAAGTAAATGCTACGGCAGCACCCTCACTTCCATATAATGGTACGAGTATAAAATATAATAAAACACGTGACATGTTAGAACCAAGACTGATGGAAAAAACTTGCCAATAGCTACCGTATGAGTAAACCAATGTGCTAATTCCAACGAAGAATGTAAGTGGAAGCATCGATAGTAATATAATTTTCAATGGTAATGATCCCTGCATATAATCGGGGCCAATTAGTCCCAGAACCTCATTTGAGTATAACATAACTGAAAAAGATATTGGTAAAGATACAATCAAGCTCATTTTTATCAGTCGCCATACGAACCTTTTCCGTTGATCATCCATAGCACTTAGTATTGGAAATGCAATAGAAAATAAGGAGGTCTTTATTCCGTCAATTGCGTAGAATATGGCGAAAGCTATGAAATAGGATCCGGCCTCGCTTGCTCCGGATGTTCCAAACACTAATACCGTTCCCAGATGTGCGCCTACTACACCCATTACTTTTGGTATCCAGCTTGGGACACTAGCGACCAAAATACTTTTGCAAGCATGATATAAATGAATCGTGGATTCTTTTTTAACTGGAATTAGGTTTGTTACTAAAATGAAGGAGAGAAGAGCAACTGCTGAAGCATAACCTGACAAATAACCTAGAGTGATGCCTACTACACCATTTCCTAACAATACCAAGATAATTGCGAGGATAATCCTGAATATAGAGCTAATGATCATTATAATAGGCAATGATTTCGTCTCAAGAGAGGCAATGCGTACTGAACGCAATAAACTGGCAATAGCTGATATTCCTATCAGAAGAATCAATATAACAATTAGATCAAATCCAATAGCAGGAGATATCCATTGTTTGAAAACTAGTATCGCTGCACTACAGACTAATATGCTTGAGCAAATAATAAGTAAAGAAGCCTTTACAAGTACTTTCGCATCTTCGGTTCGCCTTTCCGAAAAGCTTTTTCCTAAAAAACGGGTACTACCAGTAGGAACTGACAAATCTACCACAGCTGAAAAAATAGTATTGAGAGAAATTATCGTTGAAGCTACACCTATTACATCAGGAGTAGTTAATTTAGATAGAAAAAGCCATAAGACGTACCCGGCAACGACTGCAATAATACTTTCAATATAAAGATATGTCGCTTTCCTCCCAACTAGCTCCCTACCTAACTCTTGTCGCCATCCTTTACGGGTATGCCTGCCAATTGATATCTATCCATCGAAAAATGTGTGATATTAGTCTTAAATTTTTCGCCTAAATTGAGTGACGCGTTCAGGTATTTCTGACGTTTGTAACTAAGGATATAGGATCCATTACCTACGATATACAAAAGTGCTTTATCGATTAGATATCGTTTACTTTATCTTGCTGGAACTATTCTAAATATAGTCCCTGTAATTGTAGAATTATATTGAATACAGTTTGGCTTATGCACTTTTTGGCAATCACCTCCGCCTTGATTTATTGAAAGAACATAAAGATAACCATCAGTAGGACCTACTTCTATATCAGTAATTCCACCAAAGCCCTCGCCAAAAATTATGTCTGCTTTTTGAAGTTCTTTTGGATTATTTGCTATCTTGTCTTGAAGCGAATCATGCAACAACAGTTTTGTTCTCTTCATGTTTAAATCAAAATGGTAAAGGTTCCCCTTATGGAAATCACCCGCAAATAAATCATTCTGATATTTTTTTCCTAGTTTGTCTGAATCAAGGAATTTCAATGCAGTAACACCCACAGAGCGATTCCAGATAAATTCTGGAGTACTGTATTTACCCTTGCCATCGAAGTCAATTAAATTGTTCGGTTTTTTTGACGCTAAGACTCCTCTCAATTCATCTTCATTTACAGTCCATATTCCTTGTACTTTTTTCCATCCACTGTTAAACCCTGGTTCTACTAAGTTAATCTCATCACCGAAGCCAGGACCGTTTTCTGTATCCCAGAGTTTCCCTGTTATAGGATCAAAATCCATTCCAAAACTATTTCGTATACCATATGCATAGTACCTACTCAATGATTGATTATTTCCTAGTATACCTTTACCCCCTACAACTTCTCCATCAAATGTAACTCTCAAAATTCCACCTCTTCCGTCTATTACCTGCCCACCTATTACATTTTGAGTCAGAGAATGCCTGGTATTCACGTCACCAATGGCAAGATATAAACTCTTTTTGTCTGGTCCAATCTTTAATGCACCACCATTATGCGAATGGCCTGGTAAGTAAGGAAGGGAGAGAATTAATTTGGGATTAACCATTTTACTATTATTATCAATTAGTTCATATCTGTATAGACGGTTACCTAGCACTTCGCTTGCGTTTTTGACATCAGTCTCTGTAAAGTATAAAAAGACATACCTGGGCTCCGATGCATTAATTTGTTGTTTCTCTGTCACTGCAATTCCAAGCAATCCTCTTTCGCTTTGATTGGCCACATTCAAGCTAAGTAAGGGACTATTGAATTCTGATCCATTTTGGATTCTAATCACGTTACCAGTATTTTTCTCCAAAACCAGAGCATCATCCGTACCATAAAATGCCATAGTTGTTGGAAAGTCAAGCCCTGTCGCGACTATTTCTGCCTTTAAGTTTGGATCGTTGATTATAGGTTCTCCATTAGCGGCATTAAAGGATGTAGATGATATGATATTTGTTATAAGTAACGCCACGGGAATTAGTTTAAAAAATAATAGTAGTTTTGAGCAAGGAACCATGAAGTAGGTGATTATCAATGATAGCCTGTATTTATTTATTTCAATGATATAGAGACGTAATAGTTTTTGTTATGACATTTTGTTAGTCAAAGTTATGATTAACGGTAAAAAACTAATTTGATAAATCGGTTTAAAGTAAACTCAATTTTCTATTTCATGTACGAGAAAATAGTTGATTTTCATACTACACACTTTTCATAGCGCTCGAATTATTGAAATTAAGTTAGGATCTCTTGGATGAGAAACTGTTGATTATTCAAAGTCAATCACCATATAGGATGTCGTCCTTGAACATATTACCATGAATCTTGTTCTTCAACTTAATCTTGTTGATAGTGTATCTCTCGAGCATAGTTCCCAGGGCTCAATTATTTGTGATCCGGGACTTGATACCTTCAAGACAAACTGTAGAAGCTTTCTAATCTAAGTTGATGAGATACACGGTTGGTGTCGGATCTTTTCAAAATAGGATGGCAGAGAACATGTAGATAAACAGCACATCCAAAAAGAAGATAAATATTTAAGCGCGTCACTAAGGACTTCCTCTAGACTTGCACCCATATCCTACCTTTTTTCGCAAGATTATTTCACATAAACTCTTCTTTCTGGCTAT
>Ga0075428_100010237_pt1 | contig 10411 bp, 5 predicted proteins | sample RhiMetdeltSRZDD2_FD_75291 | JGI IMG/M metagenome (GOLD analysis project Ga0075428, IMG submission 75291) | Populus rhizosphere microbial communities from Tennessee, USA - Rhizosphere MetaG P. deltoides SRZDD2 | ecosystem: Host-associated > Plants > Roots > Rhizosphere > Soil | place: USA... | reverse complement strand
CGAGCGCAGTTGCAAGAGGCTCTCGAGAGGGTCGGGGCGCGACCGAGGCCCTGACCATTGGTGCCGGTCGGCACCAGATCAGTCCGGGGGCAGGCGAGGGCCCAGGCGCGCGGCCGCACGCTCCAGCCCAGGCTCGATGCGCCCCGGACTCTTCAGCACCGTCATCGTGCCCCCCGCATACTCCAACACGTAGCGATAGCGAGAAAGCGGCTCCAGGGTGCGGGAGGGATCCGTCGCACGGTGGAGCTCGAGCGCGGGGTCGTGCTGGGCGAGGGCCAGCAGGAATAGCGGATCGTAGACGTCGTCGTCGTAGGGGTCGTTCAGCAGCAGCACGAGGTCGCCCGGAAGCGGCCGTAATCCGGTGCGCAGGAAGCTCTCGTAGAAGTCCTGGTTGCGCCCGATGAAACTCTTCACGTGGCCGTCGAAGACCTGCTTGAAGTGGTAGTGGATGGGCCAGAGGAGAGCGAGCGCGATCAGGAATGCGGGCCAACCCTCGCTGGCGGCGGTGGCGGATCGCCGCCACCCGCGCGCGACCGCCCAGTCCAGGAGGGCTACGGCCCAGGTCCCCAGACCGAGGGTTCCCAGATACAGGACGAAGCCCGACCGGGGGACGATGAACGACACCGGAAGGAGGGACACGAGGAACAGCACCAGGCCAAACAGGACCTGCGGCGACCCCGTGGCCACGGACAGGGCGAGCGCACCCAGGATCGCCGCGGCCGCGCGCCCCGGGCTGCACCAGTCGACGAGGAAGACGTTGTTGAGGTAGTGCGAAGAAGCATGCAGGTAGCTGCCCAGGCCCATCGACGGCCGGTACGCATCGAGTCGAGCCAGCGACTCCGGGCCCTGGAGCTTGCCGACCAGGAAGACGACGGTCAGCAGCACGTAGGGCGCCACGCGGCGGGCCGCCGCCAGGGTGTGCTCGCGCCGCGGGGCGTCGCGCGGAGCCAGCAGCAGCTCGTAAGCCAGGAGCACGACCGGAAAGGAGACGGCCATCTCCTTGGCGCACAGGGCAAGCAGGTAGAGGGAGACGATGCCCGCGTGCTCGACGGGCCGCGGTGAGCGGCCGCCGTCGCGGATCCGCATCCACCACAGGAAGGCGCCGTAGTAGAAGGCAAAACACAGTGTCTCGTACACGGTGCCGAAGTTGAGGTACAGATCGTTCATGCGCGCGTTGTAGGCCATGAGCAGAAGGGCCAGCGCCGCGCGCCGCGGCGAGCCGAGCAGGCGCCACAGGACGTGAAGGCCCAGCCACAGGTTGCCGAGGAGGATCGCGAACCCGGCGATCCGGAACGGCCGAGGGTCGAACCCGAAGCCTTCGTACAGCCCGAGGTACACGAGTCCTCCGAGCGGCCGGTAGTAGTCGCTCGACCAGAAGTGGAGAATTCCCTTCAGCGGAGGATGAGAGGGCTCCGTGAACACCTTGTAGAGGTTCATCAGGTCGTCGCCGCTGAAGAAGGTGAACAGGCCGTCGAGGGTGAGCGAGGCCCACATCGCCACCACTAGGAGGAAGGGGACGAGGTCCCGGACTGGAGACTGCTCCCGAGCGCCCGCGACCACCATCAGCGGGGCTCGTGCACGTGGAGTTCGACGACGGGCGGGCCGCCATCGCCGAAGCTCACCGTCGAGAACGAGGTCGGATCGAGCGCCTCCAGCGCGTCGAAGGATTGGCGGCTGCCCGCGAACACCTCCCGGCCGCGCGCGAACGTCACGAAGGCGATGCGCTTGCCGCGGACGCGCTCGTCGAAGAAGGGCTTCACTCGCGCGGGCGTCATGTCCGCATAGGCCGGCCAGTCGTCCGACAGCCGCGAGGCGAGGTCCGCCGGTCCCAGGCCCAGGATCTGCGTGCAGAGACCCCAGTCCATGCAGTGGATCTCGGTGTCCGGGGCAAGACGGGGGACGGCCCGAGCCAGGGCGTCGATGGAGGGCGACCACGCGGCCTTGCCGCGGTACGGCTGTTCGAGAGCGACGGCGTAACCGTGATGGACGCGGAGCTGAACGAGCACGAGTGCGCCGACCAGCGTGGCCCCCACCGCCCGCGCCACCTGCCGGCCCCGCGGCCGGCGCGGCCAACGCGTCAGCAGGGCGAGGGCGGAGGCCAGACCCAGCCAGGGGAAGGCCCAAAGGGTCATGAAGTGGTGAGAGCCTCCCGCGGCCGGGGTCAAGACCAGCTGCACGAACACGAGCATCCACATCGCGGCGCACAGCGCCGCGAAGCGGGCGAGCGGCGCGAGATGGTCCGGCCAACGCGGCCAGAGGAGCAGGACGAGAGCCAGGGCGGCCGCCGCGACCGCTTCGATCGGGACTCGGGGCTCCATCGGGACTTCGAAGATGAACTCGAACACGGCGATGCCGCCGAGAGCGGTGTCCATGACCCCGGCCAGGCGTGCGATCCGCTCGCCCAGCGCGGTCAGGGTCGCCGGAAACGGCAAATCGCCCATACCGAAGGGCATCACGCGGAACGCGACCACGCCGACCGAGAACACGGCCAGGGCGGCACTCCACGCGACCACGGCGCGGCGGTCCGCTCGCCATCTCTCGCGCAGCTGCGCGCGATAGACCACAGCCACGGCTACGGCCAGCGCGTTCGAGATCCAGAGGAAGTTCAGCTTGTCGTAGGTGCCGAGCACGATGGCCACCAGGGCCACCGCCGCGAAGCGTCGTCGCCCCGTCCGGAGCCATTGCAACGTGCTCCACAGCAGCACGGCTTCGAGCAGCAGCATCAGGCACACCGGACCCCAGTCGTAGCGCACGTGGTACACGAGCGCGGGGTCCAGGCCCATCAGCAGCAAGCCGACGAGTCCCCAGGCCGGGCCGGTGAAGCGGCGCAGCGTGAGCCAGAAGAGCAGCAACGTGAGCACGGTCAAGGCCACCGTCGGGAATCGGACGCTCACCTCCGTGACGCCGAACAGCTTGAAGATCGGAAAGTAGATCAAGCTCTTGAGCGCGCCCAGGTAGGGCATGAGGAGCACGGGCACCCCGAGCAGCCGGGACTCGATGAAGATGTCCGATGGACCACCCCGGGCGGCATTGACGAAGGCGAGCTCGTCGTAATAGAGGCCGGGCTGCCACGCACGGAAGACGGCCACGCCCACGAAGGCACCAAGCACGGCCAGAACGCCCGCCGCCTGCCACGACTTCAAGGGCCGAAGCCAGCGTTCCCGAGCCGCCGCCGCGGCCGCGGACGGGGGGGTGGGGGGTACGGGTGAGACCGGCAGGGGCGGATCCTTGGGCACGCGGGCGAGGGCGGCGGGCTCGGGCGTGTCGCCAAAGCGGCGGTGGACCCACGGCCATAGACCGAGGGCGAGGCCCATCGCGAGAAGGCCCAGAACGACCGAGGCCGGTCGATAGGCAAAGCGCACGATCCGTTCATGGCCGGCCAGCGCGATACCGGAGAACGGACCCACCGCGGAGAGACGGTAGGACACGCCGTCGGCCGTCGCGTGCCAGCCGGGGTAGCTGGGCTGGGCGAACACGAGCAGTCCGTGCACCGGCTCTGGGAGCTCCACCTCGACGGAGTTCGTGCTCCAGCGAATGTTCCTCGGTACGACACCGCGGCGGGATCCGTCGCTCGCCACGACCTGGAAGACGGGCAGGGCCGAGGAGCGCACGTAGATGAAAGGCTCCCGGGCCACGGGCTCGCCCAGCTCGGCCAGGGGCGCCGCGCTCACCACGTAGCGAGCGGCCAGGAGGTCCCAATGTGGTGCGGCGAGGCTCCAATCCGTTTCCAGGAGATCGAAGTATGCGCGCGGCATCGTCGCGCGGTGCCCGCTGGTGCTCCGGAGCCCGGGCAGCACGTCGCCGAAGTTCTCGGGCAGAGCATCCGCGTGGTTGATGAAGCGGTACCCGCGGCCCTCCGCCTCGAGCCGCGCGCGCAGCCAGGTGACGGCCGGACGCTCCCGATAGAAGACCGACGGCCGCTCCGGCGACGTCGCATCATGGTAGAGGTGTTCGATGTGGATGCGCTCTTCCGCCGCGACCGCGGCCAACGCCAGCGGACCGGCCAGGCGCCACAGCCCGCGGGGGTGGGGCAGCGCGGCCAGCCGGTCGACCCCCAGGGCGGCCAGGATCGCCATCGCGAACTGATAGAGGAACAGCATCCGGATGGGCTCGCGGATGCTGCCGATCAGGGGAACGGAATAGAAGAGGCGGGCCAGATGAGCCTCTTCGCCGAGGGCCACCACGATCGACAACGCCGCCAGCACGAGGGCGAACCGCGCCAGGCGGTCGCGGCGCGTGGCGCCGATCACGGCCAGGGCCAGCCCGGTGAGAGTCACGAACAGGGTGGCCCCGTCTGCGGTGCCCCAGCTCGGTTGCAGCGCGCTCGTCAGCTCGCCCAGGTGCAGGATCTCCCCGCGGGCGAAGACCTCGTAGGGGACGCGCGCCAGGGCGAGAATCGGATGGTCGATCCCGACCCAGCGATAGGCGCGCCTCATGTATTCGATGGTGGGCAGGAGCTGCGGCGCGGCCAGGAGAAGGGCGATCGCGACGATGGCCGCCGCCCGAACGGAGGCCGTCCCCACCGGTACGTCCACCACCCGGAACACCACGGCCAGAGCGAGCGCGATGACCGCGTAGGAGAACGGCGCGGGGTGGCCGGCGAGCACCGAGAGGGCCAGGAACCCGGCCGAGGCCATCGACCACGGTCCGGCCAATCCGTGCGACAGGCCGCGCATCGCGCAGCCGAAAGCGCCGGGGAGCCACACCATCGCGCAGAAGATGTTCATCTGGCCGCCCGCCTTCTGCCCGACCGTGCCCACGAACACGAAGAGCATCGCGCCGACCGCCGCGGCGCTCCTCGCCATCCCCTGGCCCCTCAGCATCCAGTACATGAGGAAGGCTCCGATGGCGAAGTGGAGCACCAGGTACCGGTCCAGCCAGACCTCGTCGAGGGGCAGGCCGGAGAGCGCGAACGCGATGTGGGGCGGGTAGAGAGGCGCGGTCTGCAGCTCGCCGATGAAGGACTGGCCACTCGCCGTCTCGAAGTCCCACAGGGGTACCTCGCCGGCCCGCCAGGCGCGGCTCAGCTTGGACATCCACGCGAACGACTGTACGGAGTTGTCGTAGTCCGCCAGGAACGTCGCGGTGTGGCGTACGGCGAGCTCCGGCAGCATGGCAACGGCGACGGCGCACCACAGCGCGAAACACGCGACGTGCGTCCCCACGCGGCGCCCGGATGGCGTCCACACGCGCGCATTATCCAGGACTTGCCGTCCCGGCCGGCGCCGCCCATCATGGCGCGCGGTTGTGCCGGCCCCGCCGCCGGCGTCCGTCTCGCGGAGCGCCATGGATCAGGATCGACGACCGGTGGGCGAGCCCTCTAGCTCGAGATCCTGGGCTCCGACGCTGCTGGTCTTCGTCCTCCTCTCGATCTCGATCCTCGTCTTCCGTGCGCTTCATCAGAACCTGACCGGAGACGAAGCCTCGACCTACACGAGGTGGGTCGAGCCGGCCGTCCCCGCGTTCTGGGCCGCGGACACCAACAACCACGTCCTGAACTCGATCCTGATGAGGATCAGCACCGGCCTTCTGGGCGGCAGCCCGGTCGCGATCCGTCTTCCCGCGCTGACGGGGGGCATCGTCTTCTGTCTCCTGGCGGGGGCGCTGGCCCACGAGCTCCACGGGCGTTCGCTGCGCAGTCCCCTGGTCTACGTCCTGCTCGTCTTCGACCCTTTCGTCGTCGATTACCTCTTCGCGGCGCGCGGGTATTCCATGGCCATGGCCGGCCAGATGCTCGTCCTGCTCTGTGCCCGGCGCCAGCTGGGGGAGCCGTGGGCTTTCGGCTCCGCCGACGCCCGCCGCCGGCTCATGGTCGTGAGCACGGCCGCCGGCGTCACCAGCATCTCCAGCTACGCCTTTCTCCCCGGGGCCGTCGCCTCCCTCGCCGTGTACGGCCTTTGCGCGGTTGCGCGCCCCGCGCGCGCGGCGGGAGGGCTGGCGTGGTCCGGCCTGGCTCGCTCGACCCTCTTCCTCGTCTTGCCCTTCGTGGCGATCGTCGGACTCGTGTGCGGCCACAACCTCTGGACCTTCGACATGGACTCGTTGACCTGGGGCACCTATTCGCTCGCCGAGATGTTCCATTCCATCGGGGAGAGGGTCTTCGTGCCACCGAGCCCGTTCGTGACGCCGCCGGCCCTCCTTCCCGCCCTCGAGCTCGTGGCCGCTCACGGCCCGGTGGCGATCCTGGTCCTCGCCGCCGTCTGCGTGTCGTTGCTGGCGGTGGAGCGCCGCCGGACGGCAAGGGTCGCGACCGTCTCCGCGGATCCGGACCGCGCGCCGGCCAACACGCGGTTCACGGCCTTCTGCGCGCTCGTCGTGGTGGTGACGATCACCGGCTTCCTCGGGATGTTGATCCTCCTGAAAGTCCGCTTCCCGTTCGGCCGCACCGCCCTCGTGCTGGTGGCGCCTCTCACCCTCGTGGCCTCGGGGGCGTGCCTCACGGAAGGGCGGGGCGCCTGGGCCCGGGTGCGGCTGGCGATGGGGAGCGCCGCCCTCACGGTCGCCGCCCTCGGCTTCTTCGCCGCCCTCCGCTTCGAGAGCTTCACCGAGTGGAACTACGACGCCGACGTGCGGGAAGCCGTCGACGTCGCCGGACGTTACATGAGGGCCCGCGGCCTCCGGCGCATCGGCATCTCGTGGCACTACAAGTCGACGGGGAACTACTACCGCACCTACCTCGGCTTCGATTTCGAGCCGCTGGAGAACGACCTTCTCGAGGATCTCACGGACGGCTACGACGTCTACTTCATCGAGCCCGCGCACATGGCCTTCATCGACAGCCGGAAGCTCTCCGTCCTCTTCGAGGGGCCGATCAGCGGGATGCTCGTGGCGGTGCGCAACCCGGACAGCCTGCCTCCCGCGTCCACGAGCCCTTCCTATCCGGTGCCCCCGCACCGACCGTCGGGCACGCCCTGAGGCTGGCCTGGAGCGGCCTCATCCTCGAAGGAGCCCACCTGCTCCAGCCGTCCGTGCGCGCTAGACTGTCCGGCCCGTGCACCTCCTCTTCGTGACCAACCTCTACCCGCCCTACGTCGTGGGCGGGAACGAGATGCTCTGCGACGACGTCGTGCGAGGCCTGCGCCGGCGCGGGCACCAGGTGTCGGTCCTGTGCGGGCGCGGCCGCGACCTGCCCACCGATCCCGACGTCGTGGGCGCGCTCGACCTCGACCTCGATCGCAAGGAGGAGACTCTCCTCGGCGGGCGCGTGCCGTCGGCGGCGGAGGCGATACGCCTGCACTTCTTGAGCACCGCTTCGTATGCGGCGACCCGCCGGATGATCGCGGAGCGCCGTCCCGACCTCGTGGTGGTCTGGAACCTCTACATGGCGTCGATGGCTCCTCTCGTGGCCGCCGTCCGCAGCGGCACGCCCGTCGTCGTGCACGTGTGCGACAAGTGGCTGTACTTCGGCCTCTACGACATCGAGGCGCTCCTGGTTGCGACCGTGTGGTGGAAACGAGCGGCCCTCGCGCTGGCGCGCCGGACCGCGCAGCCCTTGTTGCGTGCCCTGGCACGGCCCCGCCGCCTGGTGGCCATCAGCGATTTCCTGAAGGCCTTCTACGTGGCGGCCGGCATCACTCCCGAGGCGATCGACGTCGAGCACCTCGGCATCCCGACGGACATGTTCACGTTCGCGCCGCGCGCGCCCAGACCGGGAGACGCGCCCCTGAAGCTCCTCTTCGTCGGATCCCTCTGGGAAGGCAAGGGGCCGCACACGGCGGTGCGGGCCCTGGCGCGCTTGATCCACGGCGGGATCCGGGCACACCTCGACATCTGCGGATCGGGTCCGGAATCGTTCGCGAAGGTCCTTCGGAGCGTCATCGCGGAAGAAGGCGTGGCCGACTCCGTCACGCTGCACGGCCGTGTCGAGCGTGACGTGGTGCGCCGCCTCTGCCAGGAAGACGACGTGCTCGTCTTCCCGAGTGAGTGGGACGAGCCGTTCGCGGCCGTGCCCATCGAGGCCATGAGCTGCGGGATGGCGGTGGTGGCCACCACGGCGGGAGGGACGCCGGAAGCGATCGTGGACGGCGAGACGGGGCTGCTCGTTCCTCCCGCGGATCCGGAAGGGATGGCGCGTGCGCTGGCGCGGCTCGCCGCCGACGACGGGCTCCGCATCCGTCTCGGCGCGAACGCCGCCCGCGCGGCGCGCGCGCGCTTCGACCTCGACGGCTACGTCGATCGCCTGGAGGCCCGCTACCGGTCCCTGGCCGCAAGCTGACGGGCCAGCCGGCGTAGCAGACCGGCGAGACGGAGGCGCATGCGCCCACCGCGGCCCGCCGGCTCGGGCGCTTCCTCGATCCAGCGCGCGGCCGCCGCTTCCGCGCCGAGGACGGGCGCGGATCGCCGCAGCCGTCGCAGCCCGCGGGCGGCGAGGCGGACGGCGGGGGAGCGGCGTCGACGCGAGAGAAGCTCGGACTGGAGCTGGACGATCTCCGCCGGAGGCGTCCAGCCCGATCCGGCGGCATGAGCGGCGCTCGCTTCTCGCGCGGCCGTCCCGCTCCCGGCGGCGGCTTGCCGATAGAGCGGCTCGAGCGACGTTTCGATCCGGCTCCAGCGGAACGCTTCCGCCCGCGCCGCTCCGGCGTGCCCCAGCGACGCGGCGAGGCCCGGGTCACGGGCCAGCCGCGACACCGCCGTCACGAACTCGGTCGCGGTCTCCGCGAGCAGGTAATCGCGCCCCGGGACGAGCCCGAGGTTCTCGACGCCGACGGCCGTCGACACGACGGGCATGCCGCAGGCGAGCGCCTCCAGGACCTTCGTCCGCCCTCCGCCTCCGACACGGAGCGGAACGACCAGGACGCCCGGTCCCCGCAGCAGCCCGGCGATTTCAGGAACGAAGCCGAGGAGGCGCACCGTTCCGTGCGCCGGCGGTGGATCGGCGCGAAGGGGAGGCCGTCCGGACCCGGCCACGATCACTTCGAGTGAAGGAATGGCGGCGTGCAACGCCGGCCAGGCTTCGCGAAAGAACCACTGCTCCGCCTCCACGTTCGGCCCGTAGTCACGCGCGCCGTAGAGCAGGACGTGGCCGACGTGACGTGCGGTCCCGGCCGGCGGCGTGAGGTCGTCCCCGATCCCGATGGGCACGACGCTCACCAGCCCGAGACCATGCAACGGCTCCAGCAGCCGTCGGTCGCCCTCGCCGGGCACGAGCATCCGGTCGAACGCCCCCACGAGGCGCCGCTCCCACCCGCGGAACCGGGCCGCTTCCCGCAGGTGCGCGAGCGCTTCCGCGCTCGAGGCCACGACCCGCGCCATCCCTTCGTGGTACGCCCAGTCCACCTTCTGCCGGTCGATGACGCGCGGACAGGGGAGGAGCTCCGCGTATTGCGCCATGACCACTTCCTCGACATGAGCGAGGTCGACCCGGCCTTGCCCGACGTGCTGGGCGAGGCGGTCGGCGAGCTCCGGGCTCCGGAAGTGCGCGGCGGCGTCGGGCACGCGCTCGGTGTCCTCCTCGTCGTCTTCCGACCGGCCGGGACCCGTGGGAGCGTGGACGCTGAAGGTGATGCCCTCGGCGGAAAGCTCCGCGCCGGCGCGGAGGGCGCGCTCCCCGCTCGGATCGCCGATGGCGAAGACGCGCACGGACGCGAAGCGAGCGAGCGACCGGATCAGCCGGAGGTTGCGGTGATGGCCCCCGTTGAGGGGCGGATGGGGCACGTTCGGGCAGAGGAAGACGACATTCACCGGCCGCCTGCCCGGGCGAGGATCTCCGCGTCGGAGAGGCCCTCCTCGCGCCGCGGTCCCGCGGCCGCGAAACGGCTCAGGGCCTGGGCGAGGCCTTCCGTCACCGCGGACCGCCCGTCGAAGAGGGCGTAGGCGGCCCAGGCCCCGTAGTTCGCCGCGCGCAGGCGACGATCCTGGACGTTGCGGAGATGGAAGAGGGCGCCGCTGCGGTGCCAGGCGGCCAGCCGCTCCGCCATCGGGCGCCGGCCGATGGTCGCCGATCCTTCGTGGTGGCAGACGGCCGTGGGCACGTGCCAGGAGGCCAGCCCGCGCCGCCAGGCCCGGTAGCCGAGGTCCACGTCCTCGAAGAAGAACGGCGCGTAGACGTCGTCGTAACCGCCGAGGTCGCGGAAGATCTGGCGCGGACAGAGGTAACAGCAGCCCACCGGATACAACGTGGGCTGCGCCGCCGCCGACGGCGCCTCGTCGATCTCGATGAGACCTGCCCTCACGCGGCCCGCCTTGCCGCCTTCGTCACCGCAACGCGCGAGCCGCGAGAGGATGGCGGGCGTCACCGCGAAGACGTTCGCGCGCGCGACGAGCGCCTCGCGCAGGAGGCGGACGGTCGGCTCTTCCAGGCGCACGTCGTCGTTGAGGACGAGAAGGAGGTCTCCCGCGGCGGCGGCGGCGCCGGTGTTGACGGCGGGGCCGTATCCACGCCCTTCCGGCACGGATACGAGCCGCACGCCCT
>Ga0075428_100010236_pt1 | contig 10413 bp, 8 predicted proteins | sample RhiMetdeltSRZDD2_FD_75291 | JGI IMG/M metagenome (GOLD analysis project Ga0075428, IMG submission 75291) | Populus rhizosphere microbial communities from Tennessee, USA - Rhizosphere MetaG P. deltoides SRZDD2 | ecosystem: Host-associated > Plants > Roots > Rhizosphere > Soil | place: USA... | reverse complement strand
CGTCCGCGGCGCGAAGGTCAAGACAGCCCACTGACCCGTTGGACAATCTGGTCCTCACGCGCCTCGCCTTCGATCTGTCGGGGGAGCTGCCCGGGACGATCCTCGAGGAATGCCGGCAGGAAAGCGGCGATCGCTTCCGGCTGATTTTCGCCTCCGCCGGCACGCGAGTCCCCCTCGTCGTCTCGCTCCGTCCCGACCGGCCCTGGATCGGCCGGCCGGCCCTGGGCTGGAGCGGTCCCCGGTGGTCGCCCGATCCGATCGCGGTCACGATCGCGAGGCGCCTCACCGGGGTGCGGGTCGAAAGCGTCTCGAAGCCTCCGGCCGACCGGGTCCTGCGGATCGATTGTGGCGACGGGCGGGGCTTGGTCGTCGAGCTCGCGGATCGTGCGGGCAACTTGGTGCTTCTCGGCCCCGGTGGCACGGTCGAGGCGAGCGCCCGTGCGTTCAAGCGCTCGGTCGACCGGCTGGCGGAGGGTGCCGTCTGGTCCCTCCCTCCCGCTCCCTCCGGCCGGATCGACCCTTTCGCAGCCGACGTCGGGGAGATCGATGCGGCGCTCGCCGATGAGGCGGGGGGATTGGCCGGCGTCGCGCGGGACGCGATCGCCGCGGTGAGGCGCGAGGCGGACGCGCTCGGGCTGACTCCCGGCGCCGCGTTGCGACGGCGTCTCGATGCGGTCCTCCAGGGGGAGAGTGAAGTCGCGATCGAGGGGCCGGGTGACCCGCGCCTTGCCATTCGGGAAGGACGCTTCGCAGCGCCCACCTACCGGATCGTCGCGTGGCGCTGGCCTGACGACGGCGTCGCCTTCGTCGAGGCTTCGACCGTGGCCACGGTCGGTCTTTACTACGAGGGTGCGGAGTCGGTCGCGCGCCTCCACGAGCGGCTCCTCGCGCTGGCGGGGATCGTCCGCAACGAGATTCGCCGCACGCACGACGCGTCCCGACGGGTCGAGGAGGAGCGGCTGCGATTCCAAGACCCCCTGCAGTTCCAGCGTTGGGGGGAGGCGCTGCTGGCAGGACTCCGAGCCGCGCGACGCGAGGGGGACACGGCGTGGGTCCCGGACCCCTACGACCCGGACGGAGCAACCATCGCGATTCCCGCACCGGCGGCTCGCTCCCTCGCCGGGGTCGCCGACGATCTGTTCAAGAAGAGTCGGCGTGCCCGCCGCGGTCAGGAAGCCGCGGCGCTGCGCGCTCGCTCGCTTTCGGATCGCGCTCGGCGCCTGGAGTCGATCCTGCCCTCGGACACCCCGGCCCCGACCGAAGACAATGCGGAGGCACTCGAATCCGCGATGCGCGCGGCCGGGCTGGCGGTCGGCCTGAAGCGCGCGACGCGTGCCGGGCGGGCGGCCGAGCGCATCGCGGCTCCCCGCCTGGCCGGTGTCCGCACGCTGCGAAGCGCCGACGGGTGGACGATTCTGATCGGACGGACGGGCAAGGACAACGACCGGCTGACGTTCAAGGTCGCCGCGGCCGAGGACATCTGGCTGCACGCCGCGGACGTCTCCGGCGCGCACGTCGTGATCCGGAATCCGGAGGGCGCATCGCGGATACCCGAAGCCACCCTCCGCGAGGCGGCCTCTGCCGCTGCGTGGTTCAGCGACGCTCGGAGCGCCGGAGTCGTCGACGTCCACTGGACCCGGCGCAAATACGTGCGGCGCGCCGCCGGGTCGTCCTCGGGCCGCGTGCTCCTGAAGCGATTCGAGACGATGCGCGTGCGCGCCGCGGCGCCGACGCTGACGGACTGAGCGGCACAGGCCGAAGATCCGTCGTTCGTACCCGAAGATGGAGCGTTTCCACCCAAACATGCCCCGATGTTCGGTTGATTCTCGCCATGCCGTGCCCTAGATTGGCGCCGCCATGAAGACCATGCTCCAGGGGGCGTTCGGACTCGCGCTCGCAGCCATCCTGCTCTATTGGGTCTTTCATTCGATGGACCCCAAGGCCTTGCGGGACGATCTCGCGCGCGCGTCCTGGACGATGCTCGCGGCGGGAGCCGCGGTCAACCTATCTCACAACGTGTTCCGCGTGTGGCGTTGGCGCTGGCTGCTGGACCCGGTCCGCCCGCGCGTGCCGTTCCGGCCGATGTTCACCGCCGTCATTCTGGGTTACTTCACGACGTGGCTCATCCCAGGCCGCGTCGGAGAGCTCGTCCGGCCGGCGCTGCTCTCGGCGAGGGAAGATCTCCCGCTCGGGCCGTGCCTCGGCACGGTCGTGGCGGACCGCCTCCTCGACGGCACGACCCTCGTGGTTCTTCTCGCCCTCGGCTCGCTCGGCGCGTCCTTCGCTCCCTCCGCACTGGGAGTCGCCGACGGCATTCGCGCCACCGCCTGGGTGTTCCTCGGCGTGACGGTGGCCGGACTCGTCGGACTCGTCGCGCTGTCCGGGGCCGGTCCACGCGCCGAGCGCTGGCTCGCCGGCCGGCCGGCCGTCGTCAAGTGGCTCGGCCACGCGCTCCTCGGGCTATCGCGGGGCGCTTCGGCGTTGCGCTCGCCTCGACGGCTCCTGCTCATCGTCCTCTACAGCGCCCTCGCCTGGCTGACGATCGGCCTGGGCACGTGGATCGGCGTGCGCGCGTCCGGGGTCGCCGTCGGTTTCTCGGACATCCTCGTGATGCTCCTCCCGCTGGCCTTCGGCGTCGCGATTCCGACGCCCGGCGGCGTCGGCGGCTATCACGCCGCCATGCAGTTCGGACTGACGAGGCTGTTCGGTGTGGACCCGACGCTGGCCGCGGGGGCAGGGATCCTGATGCACCTCGCCATCCTGGTTCCGATCCTCGCGCTCGGGCCGGTCCTGCTCGCGACGGAGAAGATCTCCTGGCGCGACATGGTGGCCGCCGCCCGGCAGGTGAAGGCGATGGGACACGCAGGCCCTGCGATCGAGGCGGCGCGATGAAGTGCCCGTTCTGCGGACACGTCAAGGACAAGGTCGTCGACTCGCGCGAGTCGGGCTCGGGGGATGCGATCCGGCGCCGCCGTGAATGCCTCTCGTGCTCCCGGCGCTTCACCTCCTACGAGCGCGTCGAAGAGATCCCGTACTTCGTCGTGAAGAAGGACGGCCGCCGCGAGCCGTTCGACCGGCAGAAGCTGATCGTCGGCCTCCACCGGGCCTGCGAGAAGCGGCCGGTCCCCGCGCGGGCGCTCACGGCGATCGTCGACGAGATCGAGCAGATGGTCCAGGACAACCCCGAGCGCGAGATCCCGGCGCGCGCGATCGGGGAGCGCGTGATGGACCGGCTGAAGGACCTCGACAAGGTGGCCTACGTGAGGTTCGCGTCGGTGTACCGGCAGTTCGAGGACGTCGAGGAGTTCATGTCCGAGCTCAGGAACCTGGTCGACACGAGGAAGTGAGGGCAAGCGCATGACGAAGGGGCTGGGTTCGATGCTCGAAGCCGCTCGCATCCAGAGCGAGATCAACCGGCTGTTCGACAACCTGCTCACGCTGGACGCCGAGGGCGGCGAGAGCGGCATGTGGATGCCGATGGCGGACATCGTGGAGACGGAAGACGCGCTCCTGGTGACGGTCGAGCTGCCCGGCGTGCCGCCCGACAAGTTGGCCGTCACGACCAACGGCGGCGACCTCATCCTGAAGGGGGAGAAGGGACGCCCGGCGTCGAGCGGTCCGGCGCGGTTCCACGTCGCGGAGCGGGCGTACGGCACGTTTCGTCGGGTGATCCACCTCGGCGTCCCGGTCAACACGCACAAGGCCGAGGCGCAACTCGCCGACGGCAACCTGCGGATTCGTTTTCCGAAGGTCGCGAATCGCCGGGGCGAAGAGGTCGCGATCGAATTGAGCGCGTCATGAGCGCCCCGACCCCCCCAGGCGCCGACGAACAGCCGCGCATCCCCGCCGAGCTTCCCGTGCTCCCGCTTCGGGACATGGTCGTCTTCCCGTTCATCATCGCGCCGCTGTCGGTCGCGCGCGATCTGTCCATCCAGGCGGTCGACCACGCGCTCTCGGAGAATCGGATGATCCTGCTGGTCGCCCAGCGGGACAAGGATGAGGAAGATCCCGGCCGCGAGGACCTCTACGACGTCGGCACCGTCGCCGTGATCATGCGGATGCTGAAGCTTCCCGACGAGCGGATCCGCGTGCTGGTGCAGGGGGTGTGTCGCGCGCGCGTCGCCGAGTTCACCGGCACCCGGCCGCATCTCGCGGCGCGCATCGAGCGCCTTCCCGATCCCCCCTACGACGGGACGTCGATCGAGAAGGAAGCGCTGGTGCGCTCGGTGAAGCGCTCGCTCGAGCGCGCGGCCGGCCTCGGCAAGAGCATTCCGTCGGAGGTCATGGTCATCGCGGGAAACCTCGAGGATCCGGGTCGTTTGGCCGATCTCGTCGCGTCGAACCTCGAGCTGAAGGTCCAAGAAGCGCAGGACGTGCTCGAGATCGCGGATCCGATCGACCGGTTGAAGCGGGTCAGCGATCTCGTGCAGCGGGAGATGTCGCTCCTGTCGATGCAGCGCGAGATCGACTCGATGGCCAAGGACGAGATGGACCGGAGCCAGCGCGAGTCGTACCTGCGGCACCAGATGAAGGCGATCATGTCCGAGCTCGGAGAGGGCAACGAGCTCGGCGAGGAGATCGAGCGCTACCGCGAGAAGGCACGGGAGCTTTCGCTGTCGCCCCAGGCGTCCGAGGAGGTCGAGCGCCAGCTCAAGAAGCTGGAGCGGATGCATCCCGACGCCGCCGAGGCGTCGACCGTCCGCAATTACCTCGATTGGATTCTCGGCATGCCGTGGGGCAAGACCACGAAGGACAACCTCGACCTCGAGAAGGCGCGGGCGATCCTCGACGAGGATCACTATGGTCTCGAGCCGGTCAAGGATCGCATCCTCGAGTATCTGGCCGTCCGGAAGCTGAAGAAGAAGAGCAAGGGCCCGATCCTGTGTTTCGTCGGCCCGCCGGGCGTCGGAAAGACCTCGCTCGGCCGTTCGATCGCCCGAGCGCTCGGCCGCCAATTCGTGCGGCTGTCCCTGGGTGGCGTCAAGGACGAAGCCGAGGTGCGCGGGCACCGGCGGACCTACGTGGGAGCCATGCCGGGCCGGATCATCCAAGGGATCCACCAGGCCGCCTCGTCGAATCCGGTCTACATGCTCGACGAGGTCGACAAGATCGGGCAGGACTTCCGGGGCGACCCGTCGGCGGCTCTACTCGAGGTGCTCGACCCCGAGCAGAACGGGACCTTTCGCGACCACTACCTGGGCGTGCCCTGGGACCTGTCCGACGTGATGTTCATCGCCAACGCCAACCTGCTCGATCCGATCCATCCGGCGTTCCGCGACCGGATGGAGGTCATCCGACTCTCGGGCTATACCGAAGAGGAGAAGCTCGTGATCGCCGAGCGGCACATCGTGCCCAAGCAGGTCGACGAGAACGGACTCAAGGCGAGCCGGATCGAGTTCTCCGACAACGCGCTGAAGGCGTTGATCTCCGGGTACACCCGTGAGGCGGGGCTGCGGAACCTCGAGCGCCACGTCGCGGCGGTCTGCAGGAAGGTCGCACGCCAGGTCGCCGAGGGGCGGAAGGGCAAGGTGCGTGTGATCGCTTCGAGCCTCGAGGCGTTCCTGGGACCTGCGCCCACGACGCGCGAAGACGCGCTGAGCACCGATCAGATCGGGGTCGCCACGGGCCTCGCGTGGACCGAGGCCGGCGGCGACGTGCTCTTCGTCGAGGCGACCACGATGCGCGGGCGGGGAAGCCTCATTCTCACGGGGCAGCTCGGGGACGTCATGAAGGAGTCCGCCCAGGCGGCCCTCTCGTTCGCGCGCACCCACGCGCCGGAGCTCGGTCTCGATCCGGAGTACTTCGAGGGGCGCGATATCCACATCCATGTTCCGGAGGGGGCGATTCCGAAGGACGGCCCTTCAGCCGGGATCACGATCGCGACCGCGATGGTCTCGGCGTTCGTGGACCGGCCCGTCCGCCGAGACCTCGCGATGACCGGCGAGATCACGCTGCGCGGCAACGTGCTCCCCGTGGGTGGCGTCAAGGAAAAGGTGCTGGCCGCGCGCCGGTCCGGGATCCGGACGATCCTCCTTCCCGAGGCCAACCGGAAGAACCTGGAGGAGATCCCCAAGGCCCTCCGCAAGGATCTGACGCTGGAATTCGTCGAGGACGTCCGCGACGTGTTCCGGTTGGCGTTCCGGCAGCCCCTGGAGCTCGCCGGGGGGGCCCCGTCCCGTGAGTCTCGCGCCAAACGGATCCCCCTCCAGCCCGCCCACTGACCCCCCGGCTGATAAACTCCGGCGGTTACATCGGGTTTTAGACGCTGGAGCGAGTCCGGCTAGACGTATTCGGACCACCCCCCGTACCAGAGTCGGGTCCGAAACGTCCTGGCGGGGTTTACCTGATGCGGGACGACGAGGACCTGACCGATCTGATCCGCGCCGCCGCGGGCGGCGACCGTCGGGCTTTCGAGGACCTCGTCCTCCGCAAGCGCGAACGCGTCGTCCGGACGGCCTATCAGATCACCGGGGATCTGGAGGACGCCCGGGATGTTGCTCAAAGCGTTTTCCTCCGATTGTGGAGAGTGCTGCAGCGGTTCGACCTTCAACGGAAGTTCGACACTTGGCTGTACCGGATCACCGTGAACGCCGCCATCGACTTCATTCGCCAGCGGGGACCCCGGGGTTTCCTGCAGCCCCTCCCTGACGACGCCGGGGACCGGCTGCTCGATCCCTCGCAGGGACCCGCCGAGGAGCTGGACACCGCGGAGCTCCAGCGGGCGTTCATCCGGCTCGCGGCGCGCTTGGCCCCCAAGCAGCGCGCCACGTTCGTCCTCAAGGAGATCGACGGGCTGGAGACCGCCGAGGTCGCACGGATCCTCGGCGTGACGGAATCGACCGTGCGCAACCACCTGCTTCAGGCTCGGCGTGTGCTGCGCGACGGGCTGCGGTCGAGCTACCCCGGTCTCGGCGGCCGTCGCAGCGAAGGAGAGCGCGAATGAGCGCCCACGTCGATCCGGTCCGCTTCGACGAGGCGGAGGGCTCCGATCGCCGCCTGCTGGTGGATCACCTCCGCGCGTGCGCGGCATGCCGGGTTGCCGCCGCGGAGCACGACCCTACGATCCTCTTCTCGCTCCTCGATCGCGCGCCGGTGCCGGCCGCGCTCCTCGATCGCGTCTCGGCCGGCGTGGCGGAGCGCGTCGCCGCCGCGCGGCCGGGGTCCGGCATGCGGAGAGCAGCGGCTGCCGCGATGGTGGCGATGGCTCTGATCTGCGGCTACGCGACCTTCCGTCACGAGGCGCCCGCCCCTCGGCCGACCCTCGACCGGCCTCGCGCAGCGGTCGACGTTCGCCCCGCCGATGCGGTCTCCGGGGTCGTCGACTTCACGGTCGGCGATACGCAGGTGGTGATGGTCTACAACGGAGATCTTCGGCTATGACGCGCGTGCTCGCCGTCCTCCTCCTCCTCGGCGCGACGGTCCTCCCCGCGATCGCCGTCGAGCCGGCGCCGGCGGATCCGGTGTCCGCGCGGGCGTTTCCGGTCCGATTCAAGTCGGTCGCGGACGCGGCCGAGCTCGTCACCCCGCTTCTGTCGCCGCAGGGCAGCCTGACGCTGCAGCCGCGTCTGAAGATGCTGACCGTGCAGGACCTCCCCGACGTGCTCGATCGCATCGCGGCGCTCTTGAAGAGCTTCGACATCGCGCCGCGCGACGTCGAGGTCGCGATGAGCCTCTTCCTGGGAACCGATCGCCGCGAGCAGGAGGCCGGACGCGCGATCCCGCCGCAGACGATGACCCGGGACGTCCGCGGGATCGCCGAGACGCTGGGCGACTTCACCAAGTGGAACTCCTACGAGCCGCTGGGCGGCCGCGCGGTCACCGGCGCGGAAGGAGGCCGGGTCACGGCGAACCTCTCCGACGAGTACCGGGTGAGCTACGAGATCGAGACGGTCCGCGACGACACCGTGCGCCTGACCCACTTCGTCCTCCAGCGCATCCTGCACGGCAAGGACGGCAAGGAAACGATCCAGGACGTCTACTCCGCCTCGGTCGTCCTTCCGGTCGGCCGGATGCTGATGCTGGGCGCCGCGCAGAACCCGGAATCGAAGCGGGCTCTCTTCCTGACCCTCCGCGCGAGGCCGAGGTAGGGAATGGCGCAATTCGTCTGCCGGATGGCGCTTCCCACCGGGGAAATCGTCGAGCGCACGATCGTCGCGGACAGCGAGGCGTCGCTGCGGCGCGAGCTCGAGGAAAAGGACATGCTCCTCCTCGAGTCCAAGCGCGCCAACCCGCTGGCCTCCGCGCTCTCCGACGCTCTCTCCGTCCGGCCGGGGATCAACGCCCGAGAGTTCCTCTTCTTCAACCAAGAGTTTTCCGCCCTCCTGCGCGCGGGACTTCCCATCCTCGCGAGCCTCGACATCCTGATCGACCGCCGCAAGAACCAGGTGTTCAAGAAGGCCCTGGTCGACGTCCGTGAGCGCGTGCGCTCGGGCGAAGCGCTGTCCGAGGCGTTCGCCGCCCAGGGAGACATGTTCCCGAAGCTCTACGCAGCCTCCCTCGCCTCGGGGGAACGATCGGGAGAGCTACCGAGCGTTCTCAAGCGCTACATCCAGTACACGCGCAACATCATGGCGATCCGCAAGAAGATCGTGGGTGCGCTGATCTACCCGGCGATCCTCGTCACCGCGTCGATCATCATCGTCGTGATCATGCTCTTCTACGTCATCCCGACGTTCGCCTCTCTGTTCAAGGACCTCGGAACCGACCTGCCCTGGACCACGCAGCTCCTCGTCGACACGGCCGTGTTCCTCCGCTCGTGGTGGCAGCTGATCACCGTGGCGGTCGTCGGAGGCGTCGTCGGTTTCGTGGTCTGGAAGCGCAGCCCGCAGGGAGAGATCGGATTCGACCGCTTGAAGATGCGGATCCCGCTCGTGGGGCCGGCGATCAAGGACTATGCGCAGAACCGGTTCACGAGGACCCTCTCGACGCTTCTCGCCGGCGGCATCCCGCTCGTGACCGCCCTCGAGCTGGCCGCACGCGCGGTCGGCAACCGCGTCCTCGAGCACGAGCTGATGGCGGCGACCGCACGCGTCCGCGAGGGGCAGGCCCTGTGGGAGTCCCTCGAGCGCACCGGTTACATCGGCGACATGGCGATCGAGATGACGAAGGTCGGCGAGTCCACGGGCTCCCTCGTCGAGATGCTCGACAACGCCTCGGAGTTCTCGGAGGAGGAGATCGACTTCCGCTTGTCCAAGATGGTGACGCTGATCGAGCCCCTGATGCTGGTCTTCATGGCGCTCATCGTCACCGGAATGATCCTGGCGATCTACATGCCGCTGTTCCAGGCGGTCGGCGCCTCGAAGTACTAGGCGCGGGAAAGACGATGGCGGACGAAGCTGACGTGCGCGAGACCAAGGTCCCCCCGGCCCCGGCCGAGGTCGCCGGCGACGTCGTCTCGGAGGTCGTCTCGGAGGAGGTCGCCGCGCGGAAGACCGCGGAGCGCATCGGCGTCGAGTACGTCGATCTCGATGCGTTCGAGTTCGACCCGGATCTCTTCCGCTCGATCCCCGTCGACCTGATGTTCCGCTACAACTTCGTCCCGCGCTGCCGCACGGCGACCGGCTTGCAGATCGTGGTCGCGGACCCGACGGACGTGCTGATGGTCGACGAGCTGGAGCTGCTCCTCGGCAGCCCCGTCGAGGTCGTGGTCGGCACCCCGACCGCGATCCAGGAGATCCTCAAGAAATCCGAGTCGAGCCAGCGGGTCCTCGAGGAGGCGACGGAGGAGTTCCGCATCCAGATCGTGACCGAGGACGACGAGACGGGGGAAGAGACCCTCTCGATCAACAAGCTGACCTCCGACCAGTCCCCGATCATCAAGCTGGTCGACTCGACGCTCTTCAACGCCCTCCAGCGCCGCGCCTCGGACATCCACGTCGAGACCCGTGACAAGGAGGTCGTGATCAAGTACCGGATCGACGGCGTCCTCTACCAGGCGATGGAGCCGATCGACAAGAAGTTCCACCAGACGATCATCTCGCGCATCAAGGTCATGTCGGAGCTCGACATCTCCGAAAAGCGCGTCCCGCAGGACGGCCGCTTCAAGCTTCGGATGAAGGGCCGCACGGTCGATTTCCGCGTGTCGATCATGCCGTCCGTCCACGGTGAGGACTGCGTGATCCGTATCCTCGACAAGGAGTCGACCAACCGCGAGTTCGCATCGCTGTCCTTGGACGTCTGCGGCTTCGAGGATCGCGACATGGCGCGGATGCGGCGGTTCATCAAGGAGCCGTACGGGATGGTGCTCGTCACCGGCCCCACCGGATCGGGGAAGACGACGACGCTGTACGCGGCGATCTCCGAGATCAAGAACGACGAGGACAAGATCATCACGATCGAAGATCCGGTCGAGTACCAGCTCCCCGGCATCACGCAGATCCCGGTCAACGAGAAGAAGGGGCTGACGTTCGCGCG
>Ga0075428_100010234_pt1 | contig 10416 bp, 9 predicted proteins | sample RhiMetdeltSRZDD2_FD_75291 | JGI IMG/M metagenome (GOLD analysis project Ga0075428, IMG submission 75291) | Populus rhizosphere microbial communities from Tennessee, USA - Rhizosphere MetaG P. deltoides SRZDD2 | ecosystem: Host-associated > Plants > Roots > Rhizosphere > Soil | place: USA... | reverse complement strand
TCACCATCGCGCGAAACCTGGCGGCTGGAAGCGGCTCGACCTTCGACGGGCTGCACCCGACGAGTGGCTATCACCCGCTGTGGATGCTGGTGCTAGCGGGGGTCCACCGTGTCGCTCCGGCGGGCCAAGCGCTGCTCTACGGTACCGTGGTGCAGGGCGCGCTCATGGCCATTGGCTCGGTCATGCTGTTCCTGGCCGCGCGCAGGAATGTGCGCACCGGCCCGGCCTTTCTTGCCGCATTGGTCTTCGTCGGCCTGACTGAGCGATTCGCGCTAGCCGGCCTCGAGTTCGAGCTGCATGCCGTCCTCGTGATCGCAGGCGCGTGGGCATGGCTTGCGCTTCGCGCGGACGCGACCGCTGGTGCGTTCGCGCTGGGCGGGCTGGGCGGGCTGTTGACGCTAGGTGTTCTGGCCCGATTGGACGTCGTGCTGCTGGTGATCGCGCTGTCTGTCGCCGTTTCCCTTCGCCCAGGCGCGCCGAAGGCCGTCCGTGTGCTCGCCTTGGCCGGGCCGCCTCTCCTTGCCCTCGCCGCTTACGTTGCAGTGAACCAGACCTGGCTCGGTCACCCCCTGCCAGTCAGCGCTGCCGCCAAGCGCTTGTGGTCTGAAGCATTGTTGCAGCGCGATCCGCACTATCGAACCGGCGGTTGGCTGTGGGCCAAGCTCCACAATGCACTCTGGATCGCGCGTCACCTGGACAGCACCTGGGTGCTCGGCCTGGCCGTGGGCACCATCGGCGCGGCTGCGCTCTCCGTCACGCGGCTCTGCCGATGCACGCGCGCTCTGCGTCCGTTCGTAACAGCGGGGATCGCCCAGCTGACCGCATACGTCCTGATCCACCATGGCGAGCTGACCTACGCGCGCTGGTACTATGTCATCCCGCCCTTGATGGCGGCTTTCGTCGCGGCGGACCTGCTCGAATGGTTCGGCGAACGGCTGCGCGACGGTCGGGCGCGCGTCGCGCTTGAGGCCGGCGTCTGCACCCTGATCTTGCTGGGTACTGGGATCGGGCTCGCGCGCTGGCGGTCCGCGGCGAGCCCGCGCGTCCCCTTGCTGGAGGCCGCTCGCTGGGCGCGCGCGAGCCTGCCTCCCGACGCGCGCATCGCCGCGTGGAACTCGGGCACGCTCGGCTACCTGTCGGGGCGCACGGTGGTGAATCTGGATGGCCTCGTGAACTCCTGGCCGTTCCTGGAGTCCGAACAGTACGACCTGTGCACTTACTGGGAGCGCAACGGGATCACGCACTTGATCGATGCCTTCTCGGAGGACGGGCCGGGCGGCACGCCCGTGGTGGTGCCGGTGGTGCTGCCGGCGTCGCTCGCCTACGCGCGTTGCGCGAACCGGCTGGAGCGCGTCTGGCAGGATGGTCCAGAGGGCCGATCCTGGCGCCTGCGCGCGTATCGTGTCGGGGGCGCGCCTTGAGCGCCGTGCCCGAAACGCCTCTCCGCCTTCCGAAAGCCATAAGGGCCCGGCGGTCGCTGCGATGCAGCGCGCTCCTGGCGGTTGCCATCACGCTGGCGGGTCCCGCCCTCTGGCACGACACGACGGGCCTGGTGGCGGGTCTGTACGCCCACGACGACTGCTTCTACTACTTTCAGATCGCGCGGAACGTCGTGGAGGGCCATGGCTTCACGTTCGACGGGCGCCACCCCACCAATGGCTTCCATCCCCTCTGGCTTTTCGCTCTCACCCCCCTGTTTGCCCTCGTCCCCGGAGACCTTGCCCCCTTGCGCGCGGTGGCCCTGCTGGAGACGGGCTTGGTCCTCGGCGCCGGCGTACTGATCTTTCGCGTCCTTCGGCGGCGCGTCGGCGAGCAGTCCGCCCTATTGGCGGCGCTCCTGCTGGTCGCCCCGCCCGGCTCTCTGCGAGTGGTCCGCAGCGGGATGGAGAGCAGCCTGCTGTTGCTGCTGCTCGTTCTCACTTGGGGCGCGTACTTGACGTGGCGGGAGTCCGCCGGTCCGGCTACCGGGCGCGCGCTCGTCATGGGCATTCTCGCCGCCTTCTGCTTCGCGTGCCGGTTGGAGGCGGGCCTGGCGCTCGTGGCGATATGCCTGCTCGACCGCCGGCGCCTGTGGCGGTTCCCGCGAGAGGCTTTCGCCGCGATCGCGCCGATGCTCGCGGGGGGAGCGGTTCTGGCCGCCTGGTACGGAATCGCGTTCGGCATCCTGGTCCCAGTGAGCGGGCTGGTGAAGGCCCACTGGGCCGCTCAAGGGGACGCCCTGCAGCAGTGGACCGATTGGCTGCGCGTGCCCTGGTTCGGCGAGCTCATTTTCCAGCGCCTGTTCGGGACCTTCTTCCTGCGTGAGTCGCCCGCCGCGGCTCTCATCTATGGCGCGCTGATGGCCGGGTTGGCGGCTCTCGCTCTGAAGGAGCGCGCTCAGCTGGCGGGCGCGATACGGCGAGGAGGACTCGGCTTCCCATTGCTGGCCGCCGCGCTGATGCTCCTGACGGACAAGCTGGTGCTACGGCATATGGAGGTCTGGCATCAGGTTCCGCTCCTGCTCGCCACGGCCCTGCTGGCGGGGACCCTGCTCGCCGACTTCCCGCGAATGACTCGCCTGGCGACGCTGCTCGCGTTGGCGGCGGTGGTAGGCCGCCTGCCACCGGCGCTCCAGGCCGACGGCTCAGCCACCAGCGTCCGGTACGTCCTCGACGCGGCCCACTGGCTTCGCACGAACACGCCGGAGGACGTGCGCGCGGCGAGCTGGAACGGCGGCGGGATGCTGGGCTACTTTTCTCACCGAAGCGTGGTGGTGCTCGACGGCTTCGCCAATGACGCCGCCTACCTGCGCGACGTGATCCGCGGCGGGCGGCTGGAGGAGTACCTGCTCCGCGAGCGCATCGCCTGGATCGGCGAGCCTGCCTGCGGCGCACGTCCCGATCTGGCACCCATCGTGGCTCGCAACGCGCGCGAGCGGCCGGGCATGCCTGTGCCCGCGGACGCCCAGGCCCGAGTGGCCTCCGCGCGGCTGACGGTTGCGTTCTATCGCGAGGAGTCGCCGGACGGCTGTCCCGGCTTCGCGCTTTGGAGGACGGCCAGCCGTTAGAGCAGCGCTTCGCTGCCGGCCCGAGCCGACCGCACGGAGCGCCGGCCTGTCGTGCCCCCGACGCACCCTCAAGATCCAGCCCTGCTGGCGCTTCCACGGAAGGGAAACTCGAGGGGCAGCCGCGTCAAGTCGAAGAGTGTCGCGACGAGTTCGCGGCTCTCACCGGCGCGGAACGGGTTCAGGAACTCCCATACGATCTCTTTACCAGCGTCCACTTCGAACGCTCGTCCCTGAGTTGACTCGACGATGAGCGTGTTGCCGTTCGGCAGCCGTTGGAGCATCCCGCAGCACTCCGTGTAAAAAGGCGCTTGCGCGTCTCCGTGGTACTCCCAGGCGATACCCTGCGTGAGCGGGTCGACCTCGAGGATCCTCGAGCGCCGACCGGCGACGTCCCACCAGTCGTCGAAGACGAGAATCCGCCCCGTCTCGAGCGGCGTGGGATGGTGCTGCGCCCTCCAAAGGTCCGAGAGCGCCCAGACCACGCGCTCTCGCTCGAGATCCACCATCGCGATCATGTTCAGGAGCGGCGCCGAGACGAGTGCGCGGTTCCTCTTGAAGATCGGCGAGCGCCCCGCAAGACTCTCACCAATGACGACGAGACGGTTCGTGTGGAAAGGGTCGCCTCGGGGCACCATGCGGTCGAGGGAGGCGGCATAGTCCGAAGACTGGAAGCTGCGAAGGAGCGACGTTCTTCTCACGACGCGCCCCTCGCTGTCGAGAACGGTGATCAGGTCGTCGATGCGTCTGCTCGCGGCTGCGTAAGCCGGCGTTTCCCAGGTCAGGACGTAGATCAGGTCGTTTTCCACGAACAGGTCATGGTGGCAGGGTCCGTCGTACGCCCAGATCAGCTTCGAATCCTTGTTGATCCGGATCAGACCGAAGCCCTCGAAAATCGCGAGCAGGTCGCCGTTTGCGAGCAAATGTACCCTGCGCCAGAAGTTCGTGAGCGGCCTCATCTGGGGCTCCACCCGACGGTCGGGCCAGACACGGGAGAAATCGTGGCGCCACCGGTGCAACACCCTCCCCTGCATGTCGACCAGACGCGCTTCGGGAGCGTGACCTGAGACGTAGAGGTTCAGTCCGTCCCAGGCTCGCCCCTTGCGATAGACGGTCACGCCCTCGCGATCACTCGCGGGTTCGTATCCTTGGAGGTATGGAAGCGCGGTCAGCGACCTCGGGGATCCAGCGCCACCGCTCGAGCGGCCCGGTGGAACGCGTGCCAGGTTCCACATGGGCGGCTGCAGTTGCGACGAAACGCCTACGGCTGCGCGTCGGATGGCTTGATAAGCCCGCTGGAGCAGGGCGTAGGGGAAGACCTCGTACCGCGCACAGATCAACCCGTAGCTGAACGCGGCAGCGAGGGCGAGGAGTGTTCCGCAGCGAATACGCGTTTTCAACTCCGCCCTGCGCGCATCTCCGCACCGAAGTCTATCCGGTTCAGGTCCGAGAGCGGCACCGGCTGCAGAGCATTAACGCCGCTGCGGCGTGATCGTCGTGGACAAATGTTTCAGTTCGGGGACGACGCATTTACACGTCACCGCATCCCTACGCTGGCCGCGGACGCTCCAGTCCGCGAACACCAACAACAGCGGCACATACGGGAACGCAATGTTCATGGCAAATAGGATCCCGGCGTGCCAAGTGGCGGCCACCACGGGCAGCACACGCCGGGCCGGACCCCAGAACAACGTCAACGCGAACGAGAGCTCAAGCACGAGCGTGAACACACCGACAAGCAGACATAAAGTCGGTCTCTCGGCCAGCCAAGGGCCCACCGTGTTGTAGACCACGATCTGGTCGCGCTGGTTGAGGAGGTAGAGCCAGGCGCGCACGTTGTCTGCGGCAACCCAGTTCAATCCGACCTGCACCAGCTTGGCCCACCCGGAAAAGATGTAGATCTGAGCGACGAACAGCCGCACCAGCTGCACGGGCCACCGGTATTCCCAGGCGTCCGCTAAGGCGGCGCCGGCACGGCGGACGCTCCACGCGTCCGCACAAGGCACGAAGGAGAGGACGACGAGCGCAGGCACTGCTACTGTGAAGCCCTTCACGTAAGGGCTGGGCGTCAAGATGATCGTCTCGAGCGGCGCCAAGTGGTAGAGCAGGAGACCGGCCACGAGACAACTCACACGGGGCCATAGACCGAGCACGGCCGCCACCAGCGCAACTACCGTCGTCCCGCCGAGCAGACCCTCCAGCGCGGGATGGCCGGGGGCGATCATAAAGCGAGCGCGCGCCGCCGCGGTGACGCCGTTCCAGAAAGGCGCCGGCAAGCTCGCTAGCGCGGACAGGTCGCGCGACAGCAGGATCCACAGGGCGTGGCCTGCCACCACGATGCGCACCGCCGCAAGCGTGCGAGCATCGCCCGGGCTGAACCAGATGCGGCTCCACGCCGCGTATGCGCGCTCGTGCATCGTCACCGGTATTCGTAGTCGAGCCTGCGCCTCACCACCCCGCCGCCACGCGCCGGATTGTCGAGTACCAGCGTCTCGCTGTAGACGCGCAGTCCGACGAAGCGGGAGGAAGGCACCGCGCCGGCGATCCACAGGCGTGGGTGGAGCAGGAAATTCGGCGCGGTCAGCGGGCCCAGGAATCGATCGAAGTAGCCCACCCGCCGCTCCGAGGCGGCTCGAGCGCGTGCTGCTTCGACCAGCCCAAGGAGGTAACGCGCGGCGTGGTCCTGTTCCGCGCGCGAGAGTTTCGGGAACTGCAGCTGGATCCATGACAGCAACTCGTCGAAGCCGAGTGGCTGCCACGCCCGGTAGTCCACGGCGTGCTCGGCACCGGTGGCATCGAGCGCGACGAGTGTCGAGTAGGTGACACTGCGGCCGGCCTCGTTCGCCGCAAGCGGCCAACTCGAGAAGGGCCAGGCGTCCCGCTGGAGCAGGCCCGGGCCCAGGCTGACCGCGAGCGCGAATACGAGGAACTGGCTCACCCGGCCGCACCGTCCGTGTCCCCCACGTCGGCCCACCAGGATCAGCCCGATCGCGACGAAGGAAGCGAAGGCGAGGCCGGCGAGGGCGTTCAGCAAGTCAGGCTGCGAGCAGTGCGGGCTTGCGTGCCGCCAGACGTTCCCGCAGCGACTGCCAGTCGACGAAGAGTAGCAGGAGCGGTGCCTCCAGGAACGCGAAATTCATGGTGAACAGGACGGCGATGTGCCATGCGATCGCGAACGGCACGAGGACGCGCCGTGCGCGGCGCGAGAAGAGGACGGTCCAGAAGCTCAGATTCAATGCGAGCGCAACGCAGCCCGCCGCCACGCACAGTGCTGGGTGCGCAATCAACCAGCCGCCGAGCGCATGGAACACTGCGACCTCTTCGTTCTGGATGTAGTGCTGCGTGTAGCCGCGCACACCCTCAAGGAGCCACGTCGGCCCGGTGCGCAACATCTTCGCGTAGCCTGCAAAGAGGTAAACTTGGCACAGCGCGACCTGAATGAGCGTGAGTGGCCAGCGGTATTCCCAGGCGGGCGGACGCTCGCTGCCGCCACCCAGCGCGAGTGCGTCGCCGCAGCGGCTGCTGCCGAGAATGATCAACGCGAGCGTCGTGACAGTGTAGCCCTTGATCCATGGGCTGGGCGTGTACATGATCGTCTCGAAAGGCGCCAAGTGGTATAGCAGCACGCCTCCCACCAGGCAGCACAGCCGCGGCCAGAGCCCCACAAGTGCGGCCCCCAGCGCAACGAGGGCGGTGGTCTGCAGGACATGCTCCCACAATGGGTGCCCCTCGAAGATGAGAAAGCGCCAGCGCGCGGTATCCTGGACGAAGTCCCAGAACTCAGCAGGCAGGCCCGAGAGCGCTGCGGGGTCGCGCGACAGCAGGATCCATAGAGCGTGCCCCGTCACCAGGATGCGCGCGGCGGCCAGGTTTATAGCGGACCCGTCGCTAAACCAGAAGCGACCCCAGCCGCGAGTCACGTTGACGGCGAGGTTCCTCACCGCGACTCGAACTCGAGGTCGCGGGCGATGATTCCTGTCCCGCGCTCCCAGGTGAGGTGATAGAGACGCAGCTGGACGAAGGGCCGCGGCGGCGTCTCCTCCCGCGTCTTCCAACGATGGGGATGGAGCAGGAAGTAAGGCGCAGTGAAGGGACCCAGGTAACGCTCGAAATCGCCGACGCGGCCGCCCACCGCAGCGCGCTGGCGCGAGCGCTCGGCGCGCTCCAGGATGTAGGCCGCCGCGCGCTGCTGCCCGGCCTCGGAGAGGCGCGTGAAGTTGTAGAGCAACCAGGGCGCCAGCTCGTCGAGCCCCACCGGTTGCAGCGCGCGGAAGTCGAGGTCGTACTCTTTGCCCTCCGAGTCGACGCCCATCAGCTTGGGAATCACGATGTACGGCCGCGCGACCCGCTCGACGATCGGCCAATGCGCGAACGGCCAGAGGTCGCGCTGCGACAGTCCGGATGCGAAGCTAAAGGCCAGAAACAGCAGAACGAAGACGCTCACGAGCCGCCGACGCGTGTTGGGCGCGGAGCCTCGCTCGTTGGCGCACAGCACGAGTGCTGCCAGCAGGAACGCGGCGAAGCACAGGCCTGCGCAAACATTTAGCATCGACAGGGATGTGGAAGAGTGTCACCTCTAGTCCGCCGCCGTCAACCGCGACTTGCCAACTCGAATGCGCGGCGCCCGACCGCGCGACGGTCGCCGCGAGTTCGCCGGCTGATCGTGGCCGCGGCGCTCCTCGTCTGCGCTGGCGCGGCTTTCGCATTCCGCGGCGATCTGCGGCGTCGTCTCCTGGGTTCGCCACCTGCGCCGCAGACGCTCATCGGCCGGCCGGCGCCCGAGCTTCCCTCGCTGCCGACGCTCGACGGCCAACCGCTGCGGCTCGTGGATCGGCGCGGTCAGGTGGTGCTGCTGCACTTCTGGTCGTACGGCTGCTCGCTCGTGGACGTGTTGCTCCCGCGCTACGACGAGTGGCAGCGGCGCTTCGGACCTCGTGGCCTGACGGTGGCCGGCGTCTACACACCGCAGCACGCCGGCGAGACGCGCGTGGTTCAATTCGAGCGCGCGAGGATCGGGCGCCCCTCCTGGCCGATGGCGTTCGACGCCGGCCTCGCGTCCTGGCCGGCGTTTCGCGTCCGCGACTCGCCGACTGTGTTCGTTATTGACCGGCAGGGTCACGTTCGCGCCGTCCGCTCCGGCGCCGGCATCGCCGATGCAGTTGAGCAGGACATCCGCAGCCTGCTGGAACCTTAGACCGCCAGACCTCCGACACCGCGCCCACAGGGCGTAGCCGTCGCGCGTTTCAGCGTGCGACCGGTCGGCGCAGCTCGGGGCGGGCGCGGACCTCGTCCTTGGGGCGGAGCTTCAGCTCGAACCGCAAGGGGAGCTGGCCCGGCGGGTAGCAGATCGTGTCGCTGCAAAGCTGATACTCGAGGGTGCCAGTGAGTACGACGGGTTCGTAGCGGTCGGGCGCGTCGAGGAACTCCTGGGCCCAACCGACGGCCACGTCTTTCATGACCACGTCCTGGAGAACGCGAAAGCGTCCCTGGTACGTAGGCACGGTCTCCTTCAGGGGCTTGAAGACGTACGATTTGGGTTCCGGGAATACGGCCGCCGGGACGCTCGCAACGCGCTGATGCGCGTCGAGCCGAACCGTCAGGGGGCGATACGCATGCGCGCCGGGCGCATACGCGTGCAATCCGTCTCTCAGATCGAAGTCGAGTGCCAGCGTGAAGCGCTGTCCGGGGCCGACGATCCGGTTGCTGGGAGCGCTGCGCAATGTGAAGTACGGCGTTTCCTGCACGACCGCGCCGGACACGGGCGCGCCTGCCGACAACAGCATGCTAGCGCCCGTGCGGCGAAAGACGATGCTCTTCTCCTGGTGCTTCGCCCGGATGACGCCTGCGGTGTCCGCGACGAACGTGGTCGCCCAAGCCTGGCCCTCCGGCTGGCGCAGGCCGAAGCGCTCGATGATCGTCGACGAAGGGTCGGCAAGGAGGGGAAAGGTGATGCCGCGCCGGGCCGCGAACTCCTTCAGGACTGCGGGCGAGTCGTAACTGATCGCAGCCAGCCCCAGGCCGGCTCGACGGAACGCCTCGAGTTGCGTTTCCAGCTCGCCGAGCTGGGTCTTGCAGTAGGGTCACCAGTCCGCGGACTGGAAGAACACGAGCACCAGTCCCTGGCTTCCGCGCAGCGACGCGAAGGTTTGCGTGCGGCCGTTCTGGTCGGTCGCCTCGAAGGGCGGCAGGGCCTCGCCCACCGCCGGATCGCGCGGGACGAACGCGTGCGGCGCCTCCGGGCTCTTCTGTGCGAGCGCGAATGCGATCGCGGCCGCGGCGAGGCCGGCCGTGCCGGCCCCCACGGCGCGGAGTTTCACGCGGAGCGCCTCAGGGCGGCGCACGAGACCAGCGTCCGGGCGCGCAGCGCCTGGACGCCCCGATACAGTCGCGCCTCAAGCGGGAAGGCGAACGCCTGCCGGTCCACGCGCCAGAGCGCCGCCCTGCGCAGCGGTTCGTAGAGGAGCCGGCCCAGCGGGCGCTGGAGCAGCCGGCCGATCAGCGAGTCGCGGTGGTAGCGGTTCGGGTACGCGAGCAGCAGGTACTGCCAGAACGAGCGCACGGTGCTCTCGTAGGACGGCTGGATGTGGGGCAGGTTGGCGTGGCCGACGTCGAGCTCGCCCCAGTCGCCGAAGGTGCGCGGCTCGGGGAACAGGCCCTTCTCGACGGCGATCCGGAACATCTGCGAGCCCGGCAACGGCACGCAGAAGTTCATCTGCAGCTCCAGGGCCGGATTGATGGCCTTGAGCCGCGCGATGAGCGAGAGCGTCTGCTCGAGAGTGCCCTCCGGCTCGTCGGGGTAGCCGACCATGAAGAACAAGTACTGGTTGATGCCATGGTGAGTGAGAACGCGCACCGCCTCGGTCGTCTGCTCGACCGTGGTCTTGTTCGTGATCTGTCGCAGCAGCTCGTCGGAGCCGGTCTCGGCGCCGATGGCGATCTGATGGCAGCCCGCGCGCCGCAGCCGGTCCAGCACTTCGCCGTCGAGCTGTACCAGGCGGCTGGCGACGCCCGTAGCTGTCCACGAGAACCGGCCGGCGAGGTCGCCTTCGAGGATCATGTCCGCGATGGCTTGGAGCCGCGGGCGACCCAGGAAGAAGTTGCCGTCGTAGAAGCGGAGGCTGTTCACGCGGTGGTCGATCACCCAGAAACGCAGCTCCGCCTCCATCCGCTCGAGCGCGAGTCCGAACCACTTCTGCCGAGAATCCAGGCAGAAGTCGCACTGGTACGGGCAGCCGCGGCTGAAGATGGTGTTGGCGTGGCGCACCCCGTCAGGCCCGGTGCGGATGTAGCGGCTCACGTCCACAAGGTCGTAAGCAAAGGGCGGCAGCCGGTTCACGTCCTCGGGGAGCCGGTCGGGCGTCTCGGCGACGACC
>Ga0075428_100010233_pt1 | contig 10417 bp, 10 predicted proteins | sample RhiMetdeltSRZDD2_FD_75291 | JGI IMG/M metagenome (GOLD analysis project Ga0075428, IMG submission 75291) | Populus rhizosphere microbial communities from Tennessee, USA - Rhizosphere MetaG P. deltoides SRZDD2 | ecosystem: Host-associated > Plants > Roots > Rhizosphere > Soil | place: USA... | reverse complement strand
ACTCGCGCTGCCCCAGGGCGCGCGCGGCTGCCACGAACTCGCGCTGGCGCACCGCCAGGACCTGGCCGCGCATCAGCCGCGCGTACTGCGCCCACCAGGTCAGCGCGAGCGCCAGGACGCAATTGACCAGCCCCCGCCCCATCGCCGACGTGATCGCGAGGGCCCAGATGATCTGGGGAAAGGCCAGGAAGAACTCGGTCACGCGCATCAGGATCTCGTCGGACCGGCGTCCGGAGGCGCCGATCACCAGCCCGGCCAGCGAGCCGGCCACGAGCGACAGGCCGATCAGCGACAGCGCGGCCGTCAGAGTGGGACGGGCCCCGTGCACCACCCGGGCCCAGATGTCGCGCCCGTTCTCGTCCGTGCCGAGCGGATGGCTCAGGCTCGGGGCCTGGAGGCGCTCGAGGAAGGCGATCGCGTTCGGGTCACGCTGCGTGAAGAGCTGGGGGGCCAGGGTCATGGCCGCGGCGACCAGCACGACGGCGCCGGCGGTCAGGACCCATGGTCCCCCCTGGAGGAATCGCGGCACGCCCGGCGTCAGCGCTCGCGGTACATGTCGTAGTAGCGGAACGAGATCCGGTCGCCCAGGTAGACGAAGCCCTTCACGTCCTTCCGGGCGACGAACTTGTCCGCGATCCGCCCGTTCACCACCACGGCCGGGTCTTTCCACACCATCTCGGCGGCCTGGCGGTCCAGCGCCGTCTCGCGCTCGCGATCCGGGGTGGCCATCGCCTCGTTGACGATGCGGTCATAGTCCGCGCTCGCGTAGTAGGTGAAGTTCCGGCCGCCCTTCTGGGGCGTCGCCTCGGAGTGGAACATGTTGAAGAGGAAATCGAGCGCGGTGGGAATGAACATCGGTCGGAAGTAGCTGAACAGGTGGATGGCAGTGTCGGGGTTCCGGTCGCGTCCCCAGTCGGTGGCCTTTTGCACAAGCGCCGGCCACGTGTCCTCGAAGAACTCGACCTTGATGTTGAGCTTGTTCAGCTCGGCCTGCATCAGCTCGAAGATGGCGCGCTTGTCCACGTCGCCCTTCTGCGACTGGAAGCGCAGGGTGAAGCCCCCGCTCGCGTACCCGGCGTCGGCCAGGAGCTTCTTCGCGCGGGCCGCGTCGTACGGATAGGGGGTGTCCATCTTCCAGTCCTTGCCGAGGAGCGGCGTGAAGAGAGGGCCGGGACTGGCCGAGTGGCCGGTGATGGCGTTGAAGGCCTCCTGGTTCCACAGGTGATGGACGGCCTGCCGCACCCGCCGGTCCTTGGTCGGTCCCCCCTGCGTGTTGAGGTAGGTCACCATGATGCTGGTGCCCAGCCTCTCGTAGACCGTGAGGTTGGGGTTGCGCTTGAGGGCCGGCAGGGAGTCCTTCGTGACGTTCTCCGCCCAGTCGAGCTCCCCCTTCTCGATCATGAGGCGCTGGGTTTCCGGCTCGTACACGTGGCGCAGGTTCACCGTCGTGAACTTGTTGGCCGGCCACCCACGCCAGTAGACGGGGTTCTTCTTCGCGACCGAGATGATGTTGGGCTGCCACTGCTCCAGCACGTAGGCGCCCGTGCCCGCGGTGTGCTCGCGGAGCCACCCCTGGGCCTGGTCGCCCTTGTCCTGCTCCTTGAGGGCCTTGGGGCTGACGATCAGCAGGAAGCGCAGGCCGGGCAGGAACATGCTGTTCGGCTGCTCCAGGTGGAAGACGACCGTGCTGGGCGAGGGCGTCTCGACCCGACTCAGCGCTCGGATCCAGAGGTAGGCCGCCTTCTTCAGGCTCTGCGCCCGCTCGACCGACAGCTTCACCGCGGCCGAGTCGAACGCCGTGCCGTCACTGAACTTCACGCCCTCGCGCAGCTTGAAGATATAGGTCTTGCCGTCCTTCGAGACCGTCCACGAGGTCGCCAGCACCGGGCGCAAAGACGCGATGTCGTCGCCGAGGTCCAGGAGCGACTCGTAGAAATTGTTGCCGGTCCACCACAGCGTGTCGAGGGGGCCGGCGTGCGGGTCGTACGTGCTGAGCTGCGCGTACTTGCCGACGTTGAGGACGTTCTCCGGCTGCTGCGCCGTCGCCGGGCCGGCGAGGCCCAGCCCCAGGCCCGCCAGCGCGAGCGCGACGATCGTGCGGGCGCGGTATCGGACAATCGTGGTTCGTGTCATGGCTCGTGTCCTTCCTCTCACACGCGCCCGACGGCCGGCGTGACTGGGCTCGAGGTCTCCGTCAGCGGGCCGTACAGGTCGGGCCGACGATCGCGGTAGTAGCCCCACAGCGCGCGCAGCTCGGGAATGACGGACAGGTCCACCTCGGCCGTCACGATGCCCTCCTCGGTCGGGCTGGCCTGGGCCAGGATCTCACCGCGGGGGTTGCAGATCAGGCTGTCCCCGTGGTGGTCACGCGTGGAGCCGCCGACGTCCACCCCCACCTTGTTCACCCCGCACACGTAGTAGACGTTCGCGATCGCGTGGGCCCGCAGCTCCAGGTCCCACAGGTAGCGCGTCATCCGAGTGGTGTTCGTCGGCACGAACACGATCTCGGCGCCACCCAGCCCCAGGACGCGCGCGGCCTCCGGAAAGTGGCGATCGTAGCAGATCAGGATCCCGATGCGCCCGAACGGCGTGTCGAAGGTCGGAAAGCCCAGGTCGCCCGGCGTGAAGAAGAACTTCTCGTCACCCCGCGGCTCCGAGCTGCGGGCCCGGTCCATGAACGGGATGCTGGACTTGCGGTACTGCCCGAGCAGACGGCCGTCGGGCCCGAGCACCGCGGCGGCGTTGTAGAAGGTCCCCCCCGCGGTGCGCTCGAAGATGGGGCAGATCAGGACGATCCCCAGCTCGTGCGCGACGGCCGCCATGCGCTCGGTGGTCGGGCCCGGAATCGGCTCCGCCCAGTCGAAGTACTCGCGTCGTCGCTCCACGCAGAAGTACATGGTGTTGAACAGCTCGGGCAGGCAGACGATCTTCGCGCCCTGCCCCGCCGCCTGTCGCACCAGGCGGATGGCCGTCCGGACGTTGACGTCCTTGTCGACGTGCCCGGAAAACTGAACGCCCGCGATCTTGACCATGGTCCCGTCCTCCGATGATCAGCGGAACGCGGGGGCCACCTTGGCCGCCCAGTCCCGGAGAAACCGCTCCTTGTCGTCGAAGTGCACGCTCATCCAGAACTGCCGGGCCCCCGCGTCCGCCGCCGCCTCCAGCTTCTTGATGCACTCGGCCGGCGTGCCGACGGCCGCGAACCGATCGGCCAGGTAGTCGACCAGGCCCAGCTCCTCGATCAGGCGGTTGTTGGGGCTGGTGGGCAGCGTGTGGGTGCTGAAGGCGTAGCGCCGGCCGAGGATCTTCACCTTCTCGAGCAGATCGGGCGGGATGTGCTTGCCCTCGGTCGTGAAACGGCTCAGGTGGTTGCCGGCCGCGGCCAGCGACATCTTGATCTCCTCGACCCCCTCGCGGTAGCTCGCGGCCACGTTGACGTCGGGCCACCACCACATGTCGACGGCCGCGGGGTCGCGGCCCGCCTCCTGCGCTCCAGCCCGCACCTGGGCGATCGAGTCGTGCACGATCTCGGGCGTGATCCCCGTTCGGATCACGACCCCGTCGGCGATCTGGCCAGCCAGGCGCAGCGTCTTGGGGCCGGACGCCGCCAAATAGAGCGGGACCGTCGCGCGCTTCCACGTGAGCGTCGCGCGGTTGCCGTGGTACGTCGCGCTCCCCGTCGTGAGGAGGCCCCGGATCGTCTCCGCGTATTCACGCAGCTCGGCCAGCGACGCCGGGCGCAGTCCGATGTTGAAGGCGGCGCTGTCGCCGCTGCCGACCGCGACCAGCGTCCGGCCGGGTGCCAGGTCCTCCAGCGTGGCCGCGGCACAGGCCGCGACGGCCGGGTGCCGAGTGACGGGCGTGATGACGCGCGGGCCGAACCGGATGCGCTCGGTGTTCACGGCGCACAGCGCGAGCGTCATGTAGACGTCGCGACAGATCGACTGCGAGTCCGAGATGCCGAGGATCTCGTAGCCGAGGTCCTCGACCAGCCGGGCCCAGCGAATCACCTCGAGCGGCGATCCCGTGGGCATGTAGTTGATGCCGAACCGAACGTGCATGGCTCCTCCCTCAGACGATGCCGCGCGGCAGGTGGCGGCCCCAGCCGGCCGCGCCTACCGTCTGGCGGTCTTCCATCATCACCCGTCCCCGGACGATCGTGGTCCGGGCCAGCCCCCGGAACCGCCGACCCCGGTAGATGCTCACCTCGCACAGGCAGTGGTAGAAGGCGTCGTCCACCGTCGCCTCCAGATCGGGATCGACGACGACGATGTCCGCGTCGGACCCGGGCGCCAGCACGCCCTTGCGCGGGTAGAGCCCGAAGACGCGGGCCGTGTTCTCCGCACCCACCCGCACCAGGTCCTCCATCGACAGACGCCCGGTCGCGACCCCCGACGTCATCAGGACGGGCAGGAAGTGCTCGAGTCCCCCCCGGTTGCCGGAGCGGGCGGCCCAGATGTTCTGGTGCTGGCCGCCGTGCTTCTCCTTCGTCGCCCGGGTGCGGCCCCCGGTGCCGTGGTCGGAGCCCAGGCACGTGATCCCGCCGTCGTGGAACGCGCGCCACAGCCGCTCGGTGTCGTGGGCCGCGCGCAACGGCGGGTTGACCTTGCCCCAGCAGCCGATCTCCGCCTCCATGTCGCCGGTGTGGGTCAGGTGGTGCGGGGTGACCTCGGCCCACACCGACTCTCCGCGGGCGCGCCCGGCCGCCACGAGGTCCGCGGCCTCGGCGCTGGACAGGTGCGCGACGTAGAGCGGCGCGCCCGCCCGTTTCGCCAGCTCCATGGCCATGGCTACCCGCGAGGATTCGGCTACGCTCGGCCGCGCGTCGCTCCAGGCCCCGAGGTCCCGCCGGCCCGTGGCCTTCACCTGCGCCTCCAGGTAAACGATGAGGTCGATGTCCTCGCAATGGACGACGACGACACCCGGGTGCCCGCGCTCGGCACAGAAACGGAGCGAGCGGTAGAGCATTCCGGCGTCGGAGGGCCCACCCAGCCAGGACAGCTCCTCGCCGGGGCGAGCCCGGTAGGCGTTGAAGAAGTGCTTGAACGAGGTGACGCCCTCCGCCCACACGGCGGGCAGCTCCGAGAAGTGCTTCTCGTCGCCGACGATGGCGTGCAGGAAGTAATCGACGTGTGACCACCGGTTGCCGTGCTCGATGGTGGCGCGGACGTTCGGCAGCAACGGCTCGTCGCGCATGCCCACGAAGTGGCCGAAGGTCGTCACTCCGCCGTAGAGCGCCCCCTCCGTCTCGCGCGGCATGTTCGCGCGCAGCCCCTCGGCGATCGAGGGATCCTCCTCGCTGGCCATGTGGACGTGGGCGTCGATGAGCCCCGGCAGCACGTAGTGGCCCCGGGCATCGATCACGCAACGGGCCGGTGGCAGGCTGGAATCCGGGCCGAGCGCGACGATCCGCTCGGCCTCGACCGCCACGCCGCCGTGGAATCGTCCGCCGGACGTGACCACGGTGCCGTTGCGCACGACGAGGTCAACCATGGTCATTCCTGGGTGAAGTCTGGGTGATCGCTCGGCCGCCTCGATCCTCGGTCGTATCGCCGTTCTTGGTCCATCACCCCAACTCAGCCATGTTCGTCTCCGCCTGCTCCAGCCAGTACGTCATGCCCATCTCGCGGTACATCGTCGTCGCGGTGGTGAGGTGCTCGTGGGCCAGTGCGCGCTTGTCCGTACGGCGGTAGAGCTTGCCGAGGCCGAGGTGGCGGCTGGTGGCGTATTCTGGGAGCTTCGCCAACCCACGTCGTCCCTGCGGTCAGCCAAGAACTCGCCGAGCTCGATCAACAGGCCGGTCTCTTCGAAAACTTCCCTCACCGCCGTCCTCGCCAAGACCAGCAGGCCGGCACATGATCCCGCGGCGGGCCGGCTCCTAAGTGCCCGCGGGCGAGAGTCATCCGGCGGTGCGGCGTGTCGCTTCGGGCGATCGATTCCCTAGCTCGGGGTGGCCGGGATCGAGACGATGCTCCCGGCGCGCCCGCCGGGTCCACCAGCGCCGCGAACACCGTGACCACCGGAGCGGCGAAGGACAACCCATGGTACGTGCCCGCCGCCGCCTTCGGCGCCACCATTCAACTCAAGACGGCCATCACCACCGCGGGACACATCACCCCGAAGTCCCCGCTGGCGAAGCGGGCCTGAATCGTGCCGCCGCCGGTATTGTCGTAGAAGAACTCCAGCGCGACCTCGAATACCACCACTCCCCTAGGGGGAAGCGAGACCAAGGTGCGCCGGACATCAAAGAGTCCATTGGCGCTTGCCGATTCAACAGTGCCGCCCCCCAGATTGCTCAGGAACCCTCCGCCATGAGTCACCACCGACAGCACCTTCTGAGTTTGCGTCGCCTGCGGCGGCAGCAGGGTCGGGGGGTGGTGCCACCACTCCCAGACGTTCAGCGTGGCTTGAACCCACACGGTATTTATGGTGCCCGACAGCAATCCGCCCTCCGCGAACGCGTCACAGGCGCCATTGGCGGCCAGATAGGACTCGACGTTCACGATGACCCACGTGTCGTTGGGGTTCGCCCACACGAAGACGAATCGAAGGTTTTCGTTCCCCGTGCCCGGCCACAGACCGCGCACCTTCGCCCTGTTGTTCCACGGCTGGATGTGCGAGTCCACGAGGTCCAGGCGGCTGGTCTTCCAGATCAAGAAGGGAGTCTCTACGACCTCGAAGACAGGGACAAATGGGGACACGCGGGTGGCGCCGCGAAAGCGCTCGACCTCCTCGCGCCAGTTCTGAACGCCGCGCGCGAGGTCCTTCCGTCGTGACGAAGACCGCTTGATCGTGGCGGCCTCGGCTTGCTTCAAGAGCCGCTGCATCTCCGCCCGCTGCTGTGCACGGATCCTGTCGTAGGTCCCGAAATCGAACCCGGTCTTCCTGAGATGCGCAGCGAGCACCTTCTCCCCCCGGCGCCGGACCGCCTGCATCCGAGCCAGCATGGCCGTGCGGAGCTTCGAATCTGCCCGCGCCTCTCTCTCGCGTGCAGAGATCACCGCCTTGATTTGCGATTGCGTGAGCTTCGCCATGGTGTCCCCCGATTCAGCGCGGACATGAGCCTCTCAAGAGCGCGGTTCACGACACTTCCATCGTCGCCCTTCTTCTCGGACGCGGCCTCGAGGCCAGGGCCCATGGCGCGAGCGAGCCCGGAGCCGGTTTTTGGCGAAGCGTCGCACGACGTTTTAGCGGAGGACACCGTCCGGCCAGGCCAGGAAGGGACGCTGCCAGCACCGCGGGGCCCTGCGGCCCGCGCCGCGGTCAGGATCTGGCCCCGCCTTCCCCTTCGGGGGCGGCGGACTGCCCTGACCACTCGACGACCGTCTCGGCCGCGCGGAAGCCATCGGTCGCCTGCACGCGGAACAGGAGCCGGCGACCGCGGGGGACGTTGTCGGGGTGGATGGCCAGCTCCGGGCTCCGAAGGCCGACGGCCAGCGTCTGCCAGGACCGCCCGTTGTCCTCACTCATCTGCACGGTGTAGGCGAGACGCTGTTCGGCGCGCGCCTGGCCCTGCCCCCAGCGGAGCATCAGCGCGTCGCCCGCGCGGCTGAACCGGGCATCCTGCATGATGGGCGGCGTCGCGGCCGGACGGAGCGTATCCACCACACTACCGCTTACCTCGAGCTCGATCGCGGCCGCGGCCGGGTGGACGGCGATGATGGGATCGCACAGCGCGTGCCCGGCGTCCTCCGGCCCTTCCTCGGCGAACGGCTTGACCGGCACGCGTACATCGTCGAGCGTGCCCCCGTCGGCCCCCCGCGTCCGGATGGTGACCGGGCTGCCCGGGTCCGGGACCGTGACGGTCCCGCGAGCCACCGGCAGCGCGTACGCGATCCGTCCAGTACCGCGCCCGACGTTCACCTCCGCAACGATCGTGACGAGCATGCGCCGCTCGGAAACGCCACCCCGCTTGAAGCCGGGCGGGAACCGCTCGTCGGGGCGCCCCGCGCCCCCGCCGCCTCCGAGCGCGTCCTCGGCCACCAGCCGGGTGCGGATGCCCGTGTACGTGTAGGAGCTGAGCCACTGGGTCGAGCAGTAGGTCATGACGTCGTGCCAGTCGGTGCCGGGCAGCGCGGTCATAGGCAGGCCGAAGGCGGGGTCGCCGACATCGAAGCCAACGTAGGCGTTGTCGGCGTTGGTGAGCTGCCCGCCGGTGAACGGGTAGGCGGGGTCGTCGGCGCTCTCCCCGCAGAAGCCCGGATGGCGGCGGCCGAAGGTGTGGCCGATCTCGTGGCCCGCGTACCAGTCGCCGTAGCTGCCGTCGAAGTCCCAGCCCCACGACGCCGGCCCCGTGGGGCCGCTGCCGACGGCGGAGGGGTCGGGCGACGACGGCACCCCCGCGCACCCGCGCATGAAAAACCCGCTGTCGCTCACGATCCCGTAGTAGTGCGTCCGGGCGTCGGCGCCCGCGCTGACGTCCAGCGCGCGCAGCGCCGCCAGCTGCGCGTTGATGGCGCCGCAGCCGAACGGCGCCGCCGCGTTGGCCGGCACGATCGCCTGCGAGGCGAGCACCTGGGCCACCGGATAGGCGCGCTGCAGCCAGGAGATCGTCAGCCCGAGGTCGAGCGAACTCGGCACGCGCGTCTGCGGCGGGGTGCCGAACGGGTAGGAGAAGCCGATCAGGCGCAGCCGCAGGGGCGGGCTGTTGACGAAGCTCACCGTCGCCAGGTCCCCCGGGGGCCCAAATACCAGCGGCTGCCCGGTGGCGTCGTCCGTCAGCGCCGTCAGCGCGAGGACCAGCTGGCCGGCCGCGATCATGTCGGTCGGGAGCGCGAAGTTCAGGCTGAGCGCGACAGTCCGCCGCAGGGGATCGACCTGGCCGAACCGCGCCGGGTCGAGGGTGACGCTGTTCAGCGAGAGCAGGGTCCGGCTCGCGCCGCCGTCGGCGCGCCGCACCCACAGCGCGCCGCGGACCGCGACGGGCGCGGGCAGCCGCGAGCTGAGGTACACCCGGGCCACCGTGGCCTTGAGGGCGATCAGCGGCACCGAGTGGTTGAGGTTCTGGATCGCCTGCGTCACCTCGAGACCGTCGACGCGGACGTCGGCGAACCGGACGTCGACGCCGGTGACCACCGCGTCGCCGGCCTCGTGGAAGATCGTCACCGGAAGCCTGGCGCTGAAGGCCCGCCCAAGCAGGTGAGCGACGGCCCTCTTGTGGGCGAGGTGCCCGGCGTCGCTGGTGTCGAACGTGACCAGGAACAGCTCCACGGCCGTGGGCGTCGGCCCCACCTGCACCAACACGGCGCGAGCGGAGTCCACCCACTTCAGGCGCTGGACGATCCCGCTGGTGGCGGCCATGGTGGTTCGGAAACCGCCGCTACGGCGCCAGCACTTGCAGGAGCGTGATCTCGATGTTGTTGTTGTCGTGCGTGGCGATCACCTGCTGCCGGCTGGCCAGCGCCGAGCTCAGCGCCTCCGCCAGGGCGCCCCGGAAGGCGGCCGTGTCCGGCGGCTGCCCCGTGGCCGAGCGCACGATGAGCAGCTCCGTGTCGGTGGGCGTGGGCCCGATGTACGCCCACGCCAGAATAAGCGTGTCCGTCAGCTTCAGTCGCTGGACGAGGCCCTGAGTCTGCGCCACGACGGCCCTCCCTCTACGGACACTCGAGCAGGCCCACGTCCTTGAGCATGGTCTCCAGGTACTGCAGGTCGCCGCGCACCCGGATACCCCCGCCTATCAGCGCCCGGACCGGCTCCTGGCGCCCCTCCGCGATGGCCTTCAGGACGGCCGCCGGCCCCCGCACCTCGACCTGGTGGGGCCCGGCACCACGGCCACGGTTGACGCGCGGCGTCCCCCCCACGCCCTCGAGCGCGTACTCCTCACCCGTGTCGGTGCAGTGCACTACGATGCTGCCGTGCGCGCGCGGGACCGCGTTGCTGACCCTACCGCCCAGGGCCACGAGCACGGCCTCCATGGTATGGGTCCCGCGCCCCTTGTTCTCCTGCGCCGCGATGGTGCGGGTCGCACGCCCCTTGCCCGCCTGCGCTGCCTTTGGTCTGCCCCTCGAAGCCATCGGTCTGTCCCTCCCGCTCGGCCAGCATGACGGTGAGGTTCGCGGCGCCGCGACACCTGACGGACCACAAGCCGCTCCCGCGCACGGACGGGCATCGCCAGGGCCCAGCCCTTGATACGTCCGCATCGGGACGGTGTCAATCGTCCCCCGATACCGTCCTGCGCCGGAGCGCCGCCGCTTCCGCGAGTACTGGACCCAGCTCGCGCGTCGGCGTACTGGAGGTCGTCCTCGCATCGATACCGAGATCGCGGCCCTGATCAGGAAGATGGCCGCCCTGGCGCAGGACTCGCGTGGAGGCGAGGGCCAGCCCGGTGCTAGACTCGGCGCGGATCGGGACCCTCGGCTTCCCCGACAAAGGAGACTCGTCATGGCCCGCATTCCGATCGCTCCGCCCGGCATGAAGG
>Ga0075428_100010231_pt1 | contig 10418 bp, 8 predicted proteins | sample RhiMetdeltSRZDD2_FD_75291 | JGI IMG/M metagenome (GOLD analysis project Ga0075428, IMG submission 75291) | Populus rhizosphere microbial communities from Tennessee, USA - Rhizosphere MetaG P. deltoides SRZDD2 | ecosystem: Host-associated > Plants > Roots > Rhizosphere > Soil | place: USA... | reverse complement strand
GCCACGATCGATTCTCGCTCGCAACATGGGCACCGAGCAGGATCAGACGACACAGTTTCCTCCGCACAAGATCGTCGGCAACGTCTACTACGTGGGCACGCGAACGCTGAGCGCGTTTCTCATCACCACGCCGCAAGGACACGTGCTGATCAACACGACGTACGAACGAAATGTGCCGGTGATCGAGAAGTCGGTGGCGGATCTGGGATTCCGGTTCTCGGACATCAAGATCGTGCTCGGCACGCATGCGCACGGCGACCATCAGGAGGGTGATGCGCTGGTCAAACAGAAGACCGGTGCGCAGGTGATGGCGATGGCAGAGGACGTGCCGGCGCTTCAGGCGATGCGGCCCGGTGGCAAGGAGCATCCCATCGACAAGATCTTGAAGGACGGCGAGTCGGTGGCACTTGGCGGCGTGACGCTCGTCGCGCATCTGACCGCGGGTCATACTCGTGGGTGCACCACCTGGACGACGCGGGTGCAGGACGGTGGAAGGAACTACGACGTGGTGATCCACTGCAGCCTGCGCGCACCAGGGACGCTGACGCCACCTGTGGTGGCTGAGTTCAATCGGTCGTTCAAGGTGGTGCGCGCCTTGCCGTGCGACGTCCCGCTCGGCGACCATCCGGCGCAGTACAACATGCAAGCGAAACACGCGCGGCTTCGGAGCGGAGGCGCCAACCCCTTCGTTGACGCGGAGAATTGCGACCTCGAAACCGACATCCAGGAGGCGATGTTCCGCGCGTCGCTCGACGAATCACCGAAATGAGTTCGACGAATCACCCAAATGACGCGCAGGCTGAAGCCTGCGCTCTACGTTAGGACACGAACGGCGCGCAGGTTTCGGTACTCGTGACGGATGTCGCGCGCAGGCTTCGGCACCAATGACGGATGTAGCGCGCAGGCTTGAGCCTGCGCGATCAGGAGGAGAAATCGATGACCCGCATAGCAATGACGTCTCTGGCTTGCGCCCTGCTGACGGCGCAGCTCCTGTCGCAGGGTCAGCCTGCGGCGCCGGCGGCCCAGGCCCCGCAGATCGAGACGAAAAAGGTGGAAGGAACGGACAACGTCTATACCTTCCGGAACCAGAACAGTCAGGCGATGTTCATCGTCACGAGCGAAGGTGTCATTGCCACGGATCCTGTCGGGTACGGGCGGCCGCAGGGCGGCGCCCAGTACCTCGCGGAGATCAGGAAGGTCACGAACCAGCCGGTCCGGTATGTCGTCTACAGCCACCACCACTTCGACCACATCGCTGGCGGCCGCGCGTTCAAGGAAACGGGCGCACGGTTCGTAGCGCTTCGACGGGCCAAGGAGCGGCTCGAGGTCCTGAAAGACCCGAATACCGTGCTTCCCGACGAGATATTCGATAAGCAGCGCACGATCACGTTAGGAGGCACCGCGCTCGAGCTCACGCATGTCGGATTGAACCATTCCGACAGCACCATCGTGATGCGACTGCCGAAAGAACGGATCGTCTTTGTCGTAGACCTTCTTCCAGTGGGTCAGCTGCCGGGTCGCGGCATGATCGATTTCTACCCGATGGAAGCCGAGGAGTCGATCAAGCGGATCATCGCGATGGACTGGGAGCGGTTGATTCCCGGACACCCCGGCGAAGGCGGCCGGCTCGGGACGAAGAAGGACGCGCAGGATCAGTTGACCTTCCTGCAGGATGCGTCGGCCGCGGTGAAGGCCGAGGCGCAGCAGGGCAGGTGCTGGGAGCCGGTCGAGAGTCAGCTGAAGCTGCCGAAATATGCCAGCTGGCCGGGCTATGAGGCGAACCTGCAGTTCACGTTGCGCCGCTATTGCGCGCTCTGGGGACGCGGAACATAGCGAACGACGGCAACCACGAAGTTCACGAAGATCGCGAAGGTCACAAATTAGCTGGAGTACTCGTTATTCGTGGTCTTCGTGAGCTTCGTGGTTTGTCGTTTTTTACTGTCCCGGAAATCCCTGCCGGACTGCCTCCGGTCCGCCCTGGATGAACAGCGGCGTGTCGGGCTTGTCGCTTTTCGAGATCCTCGCCAGCGCGCCATGTGATTCGACGACCTTGCCGCCGTAGCCCTCGAAGACAACCTTGTCGCCAGGGAGCAGCGTGTTTCGTCCCCACCCCTGTCGCTGCACCGTGTTCGGGCTCGCCATCTCCATGTTCCAGTTGGTCACCTTGCCGCTCGCATCGGTCACGTCGATGTAGACGTGCATGTGCGGATTGGTCCATTCGACTTTTGTGATGACGCCTGTCAGCGACACCTTTTTCTTTGCGTCGTACTCCGTGTCGAACCCGTGGTGAGCGACGACCGGTGCGGCGCAAATCAGAAGAGCGAAACCGGCAGCTGTCGTTCGTAACTTCGTGCGCATTGCTGCTCCTCCTGCAGATTTCACGACCTTACTTCGATTGCTCGAGCTTGCCCTCGCTGTTCAGTCGATAGCCACCCGCGATGCCCAGCTGATTGTTCTCCGTGCAGATGTACTCCATCAGTTCGATGCCAGGCGCGGCCAGATTGGCGGTGAACTTCAACTGGACCGGCCTGGAGAACGCGCCTGGATCGTCGAGCGTGAACTCGTTGACGAGCGTTCCGTTATTGACGCGCGTCCATCGCTCGATCGTGTGCAGCTGCTCGGTGTGCGGTGTGCCTCGCGCGTCGAACCAGAACTTGTCGTTGTAGCCGACCGTATCGATCACGAGCGTGTCGCCGCTCCACGACCCGATTGAGTGACCCCACCACGTCGGGAACGGATCGGCAGGATGCTTCCGGCCATCCATGTACACGACGCGGTGTGCGCCGGCATCGCCGGTCTCGTGCAGCACGTAGATCTGCGTCAACCCCTTCGACGTGTACGACATCGAAAACTTCCACGGATACGGATTGACCCGCGGCACGCTCATGGGCAGACAGTAGATGTACGGCTCCTCGTACGTGGCCTTCTCGCGCTTCGCTCTGAGCTCGCGCGCCCAGGGGAGCAGTGGCAGCTCGCCAGGTTTCAAGCCGCCTTCCCGCTCGATGTCGGCGTCCGACCCGCCCCCCACCCAGGGACCGGTCAGATCGGGCTTGCCGTCGTGCATCCTCGGTACGGGGAGATTGATCACTGCAGGGTCGGTAGTAATGGGTCCGGGTCGTCCCGACTGGATCTGACGAACCCGTTCCTCCTGGGGCGCCGGGGCCTGTGCGTGCAGCGTCGCGAGCACGGCTGCGGTCAGGACTCCGATGGTGGCTGCAACAACTGGAGTTCGTCTCACGTCATGCCTCCTTGGAGCCTCGCTCTTGATGTCAGAGGACGTCCGGAGTTACTGTGCCGCACAAAATACATCAAGTGAGGGGAAACAGCACGCAGTCTCGAACGAGGTGAGCCATGAGATTCGGATATGCGCTTGGGGTGGTGCTCGGGCTGGTCGTCGCGCTTGCGAGCGGCGCGTCTTCTGCCATCGATACAGCCGTGTCGGCTCAATCCCTCCCGAACCCATATCGCATGGTGGACGGGTGGGCGCAGTTGCCGAACGGTCGCCAGATGGGCGCCGTGGGAAAGGTGGCAATCGACCCCGACGGCCGTCACATCTGGGCCATCGTCCGATGCGACCCGCTCGCTGATCCCGCCCGGTTCGGCGACGAATGCCGCGACTCGAAAACTGACGCGGTCTACAAATTCAGCCCGGACGGCAAAGTGCTCACGAGCTTCGCGGGCGGCATGTTCATCTGGCCCCACGGCATCGAGGTCGATCGCGAAGGCAATATCTGGGTGACCGATGCGGTCGCTGCCAACAGAACGCCGCGGGGCGACAAGCGCGGGCAACAGGTCGTCAAGTTCAGCCCCAGCGGCAAAGTGTTGATGACGCTCGGGACGCCCGGTGTCCCGGGAGGTGGTCCGGACCATTTCACCTCTCCGAGTGACATCGTCGTTGCGCCGAGCGGAGACGTGTTCATCGCGGATGGACACAATGAGGACGGAAACAACCGCGTGGTGAAGTTCTCCAAGGACGGCAAGTACATCAAGGAGTGGGGCAAGACGGGATACGCGCCCGGCGAATTCCGGACGCTGCATGCGATTGCGATGGATTCTCGCGGGCGCATCTTCGTTGCGGATCGGGCCAACAACCGGATTCAAATCTTCGATCAGGAGGGGAAGTTCCTGACGCAATGGACCCAGTTCGGTCGGCCGAGCGGCATCTTCTTCGACAGCAGCGATCAGATTTACGTCGCCGATTCCGAGTCTGACGACGTGCAGAATCCAGGCTGGGAGATGGGGATCCGGATCGGTGACGCGAAGAGCGGATGGATCTCGTTCTTCATCCAGTATCCGTGGGGCGACCCGCGCGAGACACCGGGTACCGGCGCCGAATTCGTCGCCGTGGATCGCGATGGCAACCTGTACGGCGGCGAGCCCCGGCCAAAGAAGCTCCAGAAGTACGTCAGGGTTAGATGAATTGATCCGTCTCTCTAGGGTGCCTAAAGTGCCGCAGGCACCCCCAGGCACCCTAGGAACCTTAGGCACCACTGGCACCTGAGCAAACGACAAACCGCTCAGATGTACACTTTTGCACTTCTGCTGCGGGGGCCGGCCAATTGTCGGTAAAGGCCTGGTTGAACCGCTGGTTTGGCACAGATCTCGATCTACACTCGAATTAATGGACATTCCTGGGCTCAGGCGGCGGCGAAGCGATGCCCCGGACTTCGTTCGGACCGACCTGGATATCGATGTGCTCGCCGAGGAAATCTTTGCAAGGTACGCGGGTGAGCAACGCATCGTGATCGACGGGACACCGTCGACAGCAGTCTTCTTTCGCCACGAATACTGCCCGGAATTCCGCGTGATGAAGCTCGCGGGATCGCTGGCGCTGGCGCTGAATCAGCGCGCCGGCAACGGCGGCGCGGCCGTAGATGCGGTGCCGCCGATGCGCGTGACCATTCCCGAGATCATGCTCGCGGCGCTTATGCACGACCTCGGCAAGCAGCATGAGGACTGCGCGCCGTTTATCGAGCTGTTGAGGCAAACCGATCTGCGTGGCACGTCAGGTCCGGACGCCGCCAGACGCAAGCATTACCTGCTGAGTATCATCCGCGACGTGCATTGCCGAAAGGGGCCCTGCATGATCGATCGGCTCGCGGATGCCGGGCGGCCCGAGCTCAGCAATCCGTTCATCGGCACCGTGGCGCGCCGCCACGGTGACGACTATGAGATCAATCGAGGAACGAAGCAGGGTTGCTGGTGGGCCGGCGAAATCAATGTGGTCACCATCGCCGACGACTTCGATGCGATGACATCGCAAGGTCCGGAACGCGCGTACAAGATCGAGAAGTTTTCATTCGACGATGCCGTCGCCCACTTGTGGAAGGGCGTTGACCGCGGGAGGTACGAGCGCCAAATCGCGCGTATCTTCGTCGACCACGTTCTGACGTTCGACCTCTCCCGGACCGAGGCTTCTCACCAGCCGACAGCCTGACCGTCTTTTCGATGATCCGAGCCGGCGCGGTACACACCGTTGACCGGCAGGTCCTCGGCAGTGCTGCGTGCGTCGAATGTTGGCTCAGGCAGGTTCGGATCGCGGCGGAACAGAATTCCCTGGTAGCCGCCCACTGCGCCGCCATCCACGGCTTGCACCGCATGTCCCTTCATGCGCAGGGCAGAGCCAACGAGGCTGAAGAGAGGTCCCTCCAATGACAGCATGTTGGTCGTCTGATTGTGCGTGAACCTGGCGGCGTCCGTCGTCATTTGCACGTTCATGCCGAGGTCGATCATGTTGACCATGTGCTGGGCATGCGTCTCCGGCTGCACGCTGCCACCCATGTTGCCGAACGTCATCAGCGGCTGACCGTCCTTCATCATGAACCCGGCGATGATCGTGTGGAAGGGACGCTTCCGCGGTGCGACGACGTTGGGGCTGCGCGGGTCGAGGGAGAAGCCGGCGCCTCGATTGTGAAGCACGAAGCCGTACTTGCCAACCGTCGCGCGGCTGCCGTACACGCTGTACACGCTGTGAATGAGCGACACCATGTTGCCCCAGCGATCGGCGGTGGTCAGATAAATCGTGCCCCCTCCAGCCTCGCCGAGAACCCCTGGGATTGACGCCGTGTCTGGATTGATTCGACTGCAGAGGCTTGCCGCATGCGTTTTGGAGAGCAGCGTGGTAACCGGAACCGGCGCGAATCGCGGATCCGCGTTGTGCGCGAAAAGATCCGCATATGCGAGCTTCTTGGCCTCGACCAGCAGGTGCCAATACGTGGGGTTCGAAGGACCGAGCTCCGCAAGATTCAATCCGAGCTTGGGAACGCACACCTCGAGAATGTTGAGCATCTCGAGCGCGGCGAAGCCTTGTCCCGGCGGCGGGAGCTGGAAGACGTCATACCCGTGGTAGTTGGTCGAGATTGGCTCGACCCATTCCGACTGGAACTCTGCGAGGTCCGCGCTACTCATCACGCCCCCGCCAGCACGCACCTTCTCGACGATGGCTGCCGCGATATCGCCGCGATAGAACGCATCGCGGCCCTGCTGCTGAATCAGTCGTAGCGCCGCAGCCAGGCGCGGATTGCGAATGATGCTGTAAAGGGGCGGCGCTTCGCCGTTGACGAGGAACGTGGTGTTGGAATCCGCATCGTTTCGCAACGCTGCCACCACGTTGGGCGAGAGGTCCGAATGTCGCCGCTCAGCAAAGGGCCATCCTTCTTCCGCCGTGCGCGCCGCGCGCTCGAACGTCTCTTTGAACGTCAGCGTGCCGAATCGTTTCAGCATCGCGTCGTACCCCGAGATCGCTCCGGGGACTGTGGACGCATTGACGCCGCTGCCGGGCACGCTGTTCCGGCGAAGCTGCCCGATGAAGAACTCGGGCGTCCATCCTGCCGGCGCCCAGCCGGCTGACGCCAGGCCGTACAGCTTTTTGTCTCGAGCCGACCAGATGAGCGCGAAGAGATCGCCTCCGATGCCGGTATCGTTCTGCGACGTCACGTCGAGCATCGCTCCCGCGGCCACCGCAGCATCGATTGCATTGCCGCCGCGCCGCAGGATCTCGAGACCCGCCTGCGCTGCCAGCGGATCGCTCGTCGCCACCATCCCGTGACGTGCGAGCACCTCGGAGCGGCCCTGCATCAGCCATCCCTGCGCGCGCATTCCAGGGACCGCGGTGATCGTCTCGGCCGGGTTGGGGAGGTCGGGAGTGGGCGTGCCGAACGGGTGGGGCGACTGCGCGACCGCTGTAATCACCCAGCACCCTGCGATCGCCATCACGAGAGCAAGGAGTCGTGTGCGCATGGAAGAGATCTTCCTTTCGGTTCCGCACATCCTCTCATATGTGCCTTCGTCTTCCCCTGAAAACTCGCAGTCTGGGGGTTATAGCCGGTTCGGGCGGAGGGCGCGGGAATTGCACACCTTCGGCCCGTGCATTTGGTCCGACTCGGCATAACGGCTGTGCTCCTCGTATTCGCGGTGTCGTGCGGCGGGATGACAGCGTTGCAGCCGACCGCGCCGTCGGTTGTGCCGGCTGGGCCGACCGCTGTAGCAGCGCCGGTCGTGTCGCGGCCGGGTCGCGAGATGCAAGGCGTTCTCGGTCCGTTCGGCGCCGGTGCTCAAACGTGCTTTGCCGACCTGTTCCCGTGTCAGACCTTCGATTTCTCGCTATCCCAGGAAGGTCCGATTGAAGTGACGCTTACGTGGCAAGGAAACGCTCGGGCGTTGTTCGTCCAGTTGTACTGGCAGGGCCGCTGGCTGGCTCATGAGGATGTCGCGCCGCGCGAGGGCCCGTCAGAGATCTCCTTCATTCGTCCACGGATGGAAGCGACGGATTATCAGATCCGCATCGTCACTCGCGAACCTGGTCAGGCCATTCCTTTCCGATTGCTCGTTCGTTATTGAACAAGCCGAGCCACGAAGTCTTCATACGCGTAGGGCGGGCCTTTACGGCCCGCCATGGCGCGGCGTAAAGCCGCGCCCTACGTGAGTTATCAGCGCCTCCGTGTCAGAATCGCACAGAGGGAGGCAGCGTGATTCCCTATCACGACGAAAATCAGACGCAACGAACGCCCATAGTCACGATCGCGCTCATCGTCATCACCACGCTGACGTGGATCGTGGTGCAGGGGGCGGGTTCAGCGTTGGCCGTCGCGCGATCGGTGTGCGACCTTGGTCTGATCCCCGGCGAGCTCACGGAGAGGGTTCCTCCAGGGACATCGTTTCCGATCGCAGAGGGTCTCGTGTGCCTCACGGATCCGGGGCCTCAGATATCGCATCTCTTTACTTCGATGTTCCTGCACGGTTCCTGGATGCACCTGATAGGGAACATGTGGTTCCTGTGGCTCTTCGGCAACAACATCGAGGATGCGATGACGCGGTCGCGCTTCGTCGCCTTCTATCTGTTGTGCGGCCTGGCCGCTGCCATTACGCAGGTTGCGGCCGATCCCACGTCGGCGGTGCCGATGGTCGGCGCCTCGGGCGCGATCAGTGGCGTGATGGGCGCTTACCTCGTGCTGTTCCCACGGGTGCGCGTGTGGACGATCATCCCCCTCGGCTTCTACCCGTACCAGACTGCGGTGCCGGCGTGGGTGATGCTGATCTACTGGGCATTCCTTCAGTTCGCCGGCGGCATCACGAGCGTCGTTGCCGAGGAATCGGGCGGTGTCGCGTTCTGGGCCCACCTGGGCGGGTTTGTCGCCGGCGTCGTCCTGATCAAGGTCTTCGTTCGGCGCGACCTCGTGGCGGCCCACGTTTCGGGACGATGGTCGCCGCGTGAGGCGGGCTGGCGCTGATCTCCGTTCTTCTCTACGCGCTGCTTTGTTTGGTGTGGGGTTCCACCTGGCTGGTCATCAAGATCGGCTATGGCGGACTCGGGCCTTTCAACGTCGCAGCCCTCCGGTTCTTTGTGGCCGGCGCGCTCTTCGCGCCGCTGATATGGCTGTTCCGCGCACGATGGCCGCGTGGACGCGAAGAATGGCTGCTCGTCTCGTGGGTCGGCCTGATGATGTTCGCCGGCGACTACGGATTGATCTACTGGGGAGAACAGTTCCTCGACAGCGGTCTGACCGCGATTCTGTTTGCGACGCTGCCGCTCATCACAATTGTGTTCGCTCACGCGTACTTGCCGGGTGAGCGAATCACGCTGCGCAAGCTGACGGGGACGCTCGTCGCGTTTTTCGGCGTTGCCGCCCTGTTCGGCGATCGCGTGCGGCTCGATGCCGCTGAGGCCGGCCCGATGCTCGCAATCGTGGCAAGCGCGCTGTGTGCTGCAACCGTTGGCGTGGCAAGCAAGCGACACGGCTCGGCGCTCCATCCGGCGGCGCTCAATGCGCCGGCGATGATCGGGGGAGCGTTCGTCCTGATGGCGGTCTCACTGGCCGCGGGCGATGGATTCATGATGCCGCGCGACGCTGCTACATGGGGGGCGATCGCCTACCTCGCGATTGCGGGCAGCGTCCTGACGTTCTTGATCTACTTCACGCTGCTCAAGACATGGAGCGTGACGAGCCTGAGCTTTATCAGTGTCTTCACGCCCGCCATCGCGTTGCTGCTCGGGTTCGTGTTTCTCGATGAGCGGCCCACACTGTTGACCGGCGTCGGCGCCGCACTGGTCCTCATTGGCGTGATGCTGGCCGTAACAGAGAAACGAAGAGGGAAGGGGATAGGGGAAAGGGCGAAGGGGGAAGCGGTAGGAGTAGGGGTTAGGCGGCCGGAGGCCTAAAGGCCTCCGGCTACCAACTAAGCGCGGTAGTCGGAGGCCTTCAGGCCTCCGTCCACCGACGAGCGATCAATGCGCGAGCGGATTCGGCCGAATCTGCCAGTGCGCAGCCAGCGGCTTCGAGCCCTTGCCGCCTTCGATGAGCCACGGGGTCCGATCGCCGTTGGCGGCCCAGAGGCCGCGTCCCTTCCAGCCTGCGCGCGGATCGTCGATACGCCCGTCGAGCCCCTTCGCATAGAAGCCCATCGGATAGGGCACGCGCAGCACGATCATCTGGCCGTCCTTGAACGCGATCATGCCGTCGTTGAGGTTCCCGGTCGCGATCGGCACGTTCTCGCCAAGTCCCAGCGTGTTGTGCTGATCGACCCAGGAGTAGTAGCTCGCCTCGGCACTGTTGTCGCCGATGCCCCTGAAGCCGGGTCCCGGGAACTTGTGGAAGCTCCAGCCTTCCGGGCAATGGTCGCCGGTGGCCTTCGGGCCGCTGAGCGGTCCCTTGCACTTGCGGCGATCGAAGCTTCCAAACTGTCCACTCGCCAGCGAGACCCACAGGACGCCGTTGCGATCGATGTCGCCGCCGCGAGGACCGAACCCTGGCTTCGGCACGTTGTAGACCTCGGTGATGGTGGTTTCAGGTGGGTTTGGTCCCGGAACCACACGAACCACCGCACCCGGGTTCGACCAGTACGTCCCCCAGATTGAGCCATCCGTCGGGTTGGGCATCACTGCGTAGAAGCCGGTGGCCACGCGCTTGTCCTTGGTGGGA
>Ga0075428_100010230_pt1 | contig 10418 bp, 11 predicted proteins | sample RhiMetdeltSRZDD2_FD_75291 | JGI IMG/M metagenome (GOLD analysis project Ga0075428, IMG submission 75291) | Populus rhizosphere microbial communities from Tennessee, USA - Rhizosphere MetaG P. deltoides SRZDD2 | ecosystem: Host-associated > Plants > Roots > Rhizosphere > Soil | place: USA... | reverse complement strand
GAGCGAGAGCCCGATCACTGCGATGGCGATGTACGGGACGAAGGGCGACAGCCGCGACTTCGGCAGGGTGTAGCCCTCGCGGACCGCCGCGATCGGCGGCACGCGCGTCGCGCGGATGGCTGGAAAGAGCCCCGCGACGAGCGTGATGATCGTCCCGACGAGCAGCGAAACGACGATCGTGCGCGTGGCGTAGACCATGTTCGCGGTCGGGAGCTCGAGATCCAGAGCCTTGAAAAGCTCGTTCAGTCCCAGGGCCAGACCGAATCCGACGAACAGGCCGATCACCGAGGCGATGATCCCGATGGTCAGCGCCTCGACGATCACCGACCAGAGGATCTGTCGACGGCTGGCGCCCACGGTTCGCATCGTCGCGAACTCCCGGGTGCGCTGCGCGACCGTGATCGAGAGCGTGTTGAAGATCACGAAGGCGCCGACGAACAGAGCGATACCGGCGAACGCGAGCAGGAAGTACTCGATGAAGCTCGTGAACTCGCTGATCTCGTCCTTGTCCTCCTGCGCCTCGACCGCACCGGAGCGGACCTGCGCGTCCGCGGGGAGGATCGGCTGAATCTCGTTGATCAGCTGCTCGGGCGTCGTGCCGTCGACGCCGGCCACGGAGATGGAGTCGACTTGGCCTTCGCGGTCGAGGAGCGTCTGCGCCGTCGGGAGGTCGAAGATGGCGAAGGTCGCCGTTCCGAGCGAGTCGACGTCGCCGAACCTCGCGATGCCGGTGATCTCGAAGTCCTGCTTGGGCTGGATCGTTGCGATTTCGATCGTGTCGCCGACCTGGTAGCCCTCGCGGTCGGCGGTGCCGGCATCGATGACGACTTCGCCGTCGGCGTCGGCCCACGTTCCCTCGACGAGGTTCAGCGGGTTGAAGCGCTGCGCCTCGGGGCTCGGGTCGATCCCGAAGCCCAGGCTGGGCGCGCCCTGCGTGTTGATGGCCTTGCCGTCCGAGCCGATGATCTTCGTGTTCGTCTCGTCAGCGACGCTGCCGCTCGCGGCCTCGACGTCCGGCAGTGCGCGGACCTCGTCCACGAGCGCCTCGTCGACCGGCGGCGCTGTGGCGGAGGTTCCCTGGAAGTCGATGTCGGCCCCCTTGCCGGAGACGACGACGTCGGTGCCGGCGTAGGACTCGTCGAAGATCGTGGAGAACGCCTTGTCGATCGTGTCCGTGAGGACGTAGGTGCCGCTCATCATCGCGACACCGAGGATGATTGCGAGCGCCGTCAGGATCGCCCGCAGCTTGCGGCCGAGTAGGCCTCTGAGGGCGACACGTATCACAGGCGGCTCACTTCCTCCATCGCTTCGAGGACGTCGTGGGCGCTCGCCTTGCCGAGCTCCTTGACGATGAGCCCGTCCGCGAGGAAGAGCGTCCTGTCGGAGATCGCTGTCGCGTTCGGGTCGTGCGAGACCATGACGAAGGTCTGGCCGAGGGTTTCCACAGACTCGCGGAGGAGCTCGAGGATCTCCTGGCTCGTGGTCGAGTCCAGGTTGCCGGTGGGCTCGTCCGCGAAGACGACGGTGGGCTTGGACACGAGAGCGCGTGCGATGGCGACGCGCTGCTGCTGGCCGCCCGAAAGCTCCGACGGGCGGTGCGTCTTGCGGTCGGTCAGGCCGACGCGCTCGATGACCGAGTTCGTCCAGTCCTTGTCGATCTTGCCGCCGGCGAGTTCGAGCGGAAGGAGGATGTTCTCCTCGGCCGTGAGCATTGGGAGGAGGTTGAAGAACTGGAAGACGAAGCCGATGTGCTCGCGCCGGAGCTTCGTCAGCTCGGTGTCGCCGAGCTTCGCGATGGGGGTCCCGTCGATCTCGACGTCGCCCTCGGTCGGGCGGTCGAGGCCGGCGAGGATGTGCATGAGCGTCGACTTGCCCGAGCCCGACGGGCCCATGACGGCGGTGAGCTTGGCGCGCTCGACGTCCAGGGAGACGCCGCACAACGCTCTCACCGCGGTGTCGCCCTCGCCGTAGACGCGGACGACATCGTGCGCCGTGACCACGGCGCCGTTCGTGCTCTGTTCTGAGTGCTGGGTTTCAGTTTCCATGGTCGTCAACTCTACGGACCTCCTGGGAGTTGGGCGTCCGCCCATCGTCCCAGCGCCCGTCGTCGCGACGCAATGAGGCGAGCGCGAGCCCTGGAGTGGGGTTAACCGAACCCCGGAGTGCGCTACTCGACGCCCGCCCGGTCGCCGACGGCGAAGAACGCGATCGCGACGGCGACGTACGCCCCGACGAGCGCGTAGCCGCGCCAGCGGGTCGACTGCCCGCCCCAGAGCAGGGCGGCGGTAAAGGCGACCGCGCCGCCTACCGCGATGAGCTCGATTGGGCGGAAGGCGAGCGAGAGCGGCTCGATCAGCCAGGACAGGAGCGCGACCGCGGGGATGAGGAAGACGGCCACCTGCGCACTCGAGGCGAGCGCGATCTCGGCCGCCAGCTTGATGTTCCCACGATGGGCGACGACGACCGCGCCGCCATGCTCGGCCGCGTTCCCGACGATGGCGACGATCACCGCGGCCACGAAGAACTCGGTCAGACCGAGCTCATCCGCAAAGACCTCGAGCGTGTGGACGAGCGTCTCGGCGACGAACGCGGTCACGACCGTGGCGGCGGCCAGCACCAGGAGGGACAGTCGGAGCGACCAGGCCGCCATGGTGGCCGCCTCGTCGGAGACATGGAGGCTCCTGTGCCGGCGCAGCGACAGCCACGTGACCGCCACGTAGATGACCAGGAGCGCGATCGACACGGGGACGGAGAGCACCGCGAGCGAGCGCCGGTCCGGATTGCCCTCCCAGCCCGGGATCGACGGGATGAGGAAGAGCAGGACCGCGACCGCGACCATGGCGAACGCGGTCAGGCTCGACTCGCGGTCGAGGCGGCCGGAGCCGCCGAAGATGAGCGAGAACCCGAGCACGAGCAGGAGGTTTCCGATCACCGAGCCCGTCAGCGAGCCGCGGACGACCTCCGTGAGGCCCTCGTTGACGGCGATCAGCGCGATGATCAGCTCGGGCGCGTTCCCGAACGTGGCGTTGAGGAACCCGCCGATGCCCGGCCCGGTGTGGTGCGCCGCGTGCTCGGTCGCCTCGCCGATCAGCCACGCGAGGGGAATGAGCGCGGCCGCCGCGAGCACGAAGAGCTCGATGTCGCCCAGCTCGGTGGCCTTGTCGAGGAGCACGACGAGGGGCCCGAGGGCGAGCAGCGCAAAGAGAACCTTCCGGGTCACGGCCGGGCGCACCCTAACTAACCTCTGACGCGTGCTGCGTGCAGTGCTCTTCGACTGGGGGGACACCCTCTTCCACTTTGCGTATGACGAGACGCTGCTCGAAGCGGGCTGGGAGGCCGGGCTCGCCACGCTCGAGCGCGACGGGCTTCCGGGCCCGGACGAGACGGCCGCCCGCTTCCGCGAGCAGTACCTGCCGCTCCTCTTCGTGCCCGGCTCCGTGGACGAGGTGGAGTACCCGGGGATGATCCGCGAGCTGCTGGAGGGCTTCGGCGTGGAGCTGGACGACGGCGCGCTCGACCGGTTCCTCGCGGCCGAGCACGCCGCCTGGGAGCCCGCCCGCCAGATGGGTGCGCAGACGCACGCGCTCCTCGATTCGCTTCGCGACCGCGGCCTCGCCACCGGGCTCGTCTCGAACGCGTTCGACCCGGGCTGGCTTCTGCACGGCGACCTGGCGCGCATGGGCCTCGCCGAGCGTCTCGACGCCGCCGTCTTCTCGTCGGAGATCGGCAAGCGCAAGCCGCACCCGGCCATCTTCGAGCACGTCCTCGAGCGGCTCGACGTCGCGCCCGAGGACGCGCTCTTCGTCGGCGACCGCCGTTACGAGGACGTCCGCGGCGCCAAGGAGCTGGGGATGACGACGGTGCTCGCCCTCTGGTTCCGGGCGGACGACGACGAGCGCGGCCTCGAGCCCGACTACGAGGCGTTCACGCCGATGGACGTGCTCAATGTCGTCCGACGCCTCACCAACGAAATCTGAGGCCCGGCGCAGCCCGGCCTACACCCGGAAGCCGGGCATGTCAAGACTTGCGGGGGCGCCGAACCCTGTCGACAATCCAGGGACAAAGACTGTGCGGCGACCACTGTTCACCGGAACCGAGCTCCCGCTCCGTCCTCAGGACGAGACCGAGTGTCGACGCTGCCGGGTGCACTGCGACAAGGTGGTCTACCCGTCCGCATGTGTCGAGCGCGCGTGCCCGTTCCTCTACGCCTACGAGGAGTGGGGGCGCACGTACGTCGGCTGCATGCAGAAGGTCTACGCCGTCGAAATCGACCTCGACCTCCTCGACGAGGCGCGCGGCCGTAAGGGCGGGTTCGGCGCCGTGCGGGCCGTCCGCCAGCCGCTACCGATGTGCCGGGCCGAGGTGTCGAGCTGCTACGAGCACCGCGCGGACGAGCTCGGGTGCGTCAATCCCGAGTTTTTCGAGCTCCCCCGCGGGAAGCCGTCCTTCCGGGTCGTCGAGCAGAGCGACCAGGCCGCGTAGAGCCCGCCCAGCGGGCGTGGAGGTCCTTCAGCCGCTGCACCTCCTCGGCGGTCGGGCCGCCGTGACCGCCCGGCCCGGGCGTCTCGAGGATCGCCGGTAGCCCCTGGACGCGCGGGTGGGCGAGGAAGGCGCCGAGGCCTTCGCCCATCTCGCCGTGGCAGATGTTCGCGTGCCGGTCGCGGTTCGAGCCGAGGGGCGAGTCCGCGTCGTTCACGTGCAGGCACCGGAGCCGGTCGAGGCCGATGCGCCGGTCGACCTCACCGAGCGTCTCGTCGACGACCTCGAGGTCGGTCACGTCGGTGCCCGAGACCCAGAGATGGCACGAATCGAGGCAGAGGCCGAGCTTCGGGTGCCCGTCCAGCCGGTCGTAGAGGACTGCGAGCTCGTCGATGGAGCGCCCCATCGTGTTCCCGGTGCCTGCCGAGTTCTCCAGCAGGAGCCAGGTCGGCCCGTTGCACTCGGCGAGGGCGGCCTCGAGTGCCGGCGCGGCTCGCTCGACTCCGGCCTCGAAGCCCTTGCCGAGGTGGGAGCCCACGTGGAAAACGACGCCGTCGGCCTCGATCGCGCACGCGACCGCGACGGTGTAGAGCAGCGTGTCGCGCGACTTCTTCCACAGCGCCTTGTCCGGCGTCGCGAGGTTGATGAGGTAGAGCGCGTGGCAGACGACCGGCCCGATCTGCTCCTCTTCGCGCCGCTCGCGGAAGCGCATGATGTTCTCCACGGGATGGTTCGTCGGGCGCCAGGCACGCGGGCTCTGCGTGAAGATCTGGATGGACTCGCACCCGCGCTCGACCGCCCGGTCGATCGCCGTGTGGATCCCCCCGCTCGTGGAGACGTGGGCGCCGGCCAGCACCGGGCCATCGTAACGAGCTACCCCTGCCCGGTCCTTCCGCAGACCTCGAACCCGATCTCCTCCGCGATGCTATCGGCCTCGGCGAGCTTGCCCACGTACGCGTCCACGGAGTCGGAGGACGTCTCTCCGCGCTCCAGGGCCGCGATGACGCCGTCCAGCTCGTCGATCGCCTCGTCGTTGACACCGAGGAAGTCCTCGACACGAGGACGGAGGGCGTCCGGCGGCTCCATCGTTCCGAGCTCCTCTCGCGCGTCGAGCGCGACATCGCGCACGAGGCGGAAATGAGCCGCCGCGCGCTCCGCGAACTCCGGGCTCGTCTCCGGGATCTTCCGCAGCGCCGCCAGGCTCTCGGTCAGCTCGGTATTGGCTGCGATGCGGGTGCAGTACGCATCGGCCTCGGCCACGTACTCGGCGCGACCGGACGCCGGGCCCTCGGCCGTGGCCGCGGTCGTGGTCGTTGCCGCCCCTTGGTCGGAGCCGCCGCAGGCGCTCAGAACGACCGCGAGCGCCGCGATCAGGGCCGCGCCCCGACCTCCGGACGTGTTCCACAGCTTCCTCATCTATCGTGGAACGGATGAGCGTCCGCGTTCGTTTCGCGCCGAGCCCCACGGGCTTCCTCCACATCGGAGGCGTCCGCACCGCGCTCTTCAACTGGCTCTTCGCCCGCCACGAGGACGGCGAGCTCCTGCTGCGGATCGAGAATACCGACACGAGCCGCGAGGTCGAGGAGTCGGTCGAGCAGATCCAGCGCTCGCTCCGGTGGCTCGGCCTGGACTGGGACGGGGAGGTTGCCTTCCAGCTCGACGGGCTGGAGCGGCACCAGTCGGCTGCGCGGCTCCTCGTCGAGTCGGGCCACGCCTACGAGGACGACGGGGCGATCCGCTTCCGCATGCCCGACGAGGGCACGACGACCTGGGACGATGCGATCAAGGGGCGGATCGAGTACCCGAACGAGAAGCTCGAGGATCTTGTCCTCCTGCGCTCGGACGGTCGCCCGACCTACAACCTGGCCGCCGCCGTCGACGACGCCGACTCGGCGGTCACGCACGTGATCCGCGGCGAGGACCACGTCCCCAACACGCCCAAGCAGATCCGCATCCTCGAGGCGCTCGGCCGGCTGCTACCCGTCTACGCGCACGTCCCGAACGTCATGGGGACGGACGGCAAGAAGCTCTCCAAGCGACACGGCGCTGTCTCGGTCGAGGAGTTCCGCGAGCGGGGCTATGTCGCCCCGGCGCTCATGAACTACCTCGCGCTCCTCGGCTGGAGCTACGACGACAAGACGACGATCATGTCGAGCGACGAGCTCGTCGCGCGCTTCGGCCTCGAGCGCGTGGGCTCGAGCCCGGCGACCTTCGACTACGACAAGCTCGACTGGATGAACGGCGTCTACCTGCGCGAGCTGCCGCCCGAGGAGTACGCCTCCGAGCTCGTCGAGTACCTGCGGGAGACCGGCTTCGAGGGCGACGAGGAGACGATCCGGGCTTCGGCGCCGCTCGTGCAGGGCAAGATCGCCCGGCTCGAGGAGTATCCGGGCTTCGCCGGCTTCCTCTTCGAGCGCCGCGAGGCCCCATCCGAGCTCCTCGACGGCTCGGGGACCGTGCTCACGGAGGCCCGCGAGACCCTCGCGGCCGTCGAGCCGTTCGCCGCCGCGGAGATCGAGACCGCGCTGCGAGGCCTCGCCGAGCGGCTGGGCACGAAGCCGCGCGAGGCGTTCGGGCCGATCCGGGCGGCCGTCACGGGCTCACGGATCTCGCCCGGGCTCTTCGAGAGCCTCGAGCTGCTCGGCCGGGACGAGTCGCTGGCGCGGCTCGACGCCGCGCTCGCGGTCGCGGCCTAGGGCCGGTAGAGGACGAAGCCGCCGGCGAAGAGCGCCAGGCCGGCAGCCCACACGGGCCAGGCGGCGAGCACCGCGCCCGCAGTGAAGAGGAAGGCGCCGCCGATCACGAGCCCGGTGGCGATGATCGCCGAGAGCGAGGGAAGCTCACGCGGGCGGCGCGCGGGCGTGGGCTCGGCGTCGCCGTCCGAACGGATCGGCACCGCCGTGCGCTCCAGCGCGCGCAGCCGGGCGAGGCGCACGCGGAAGAGCGCGCCGCGCCATTCGGGGAGCAGCGGGTCGACGAAGTCGACGTCTCCCATCTCCAGCGCCTGGGCGACCTCCGCGGTTACGTCGCGCGCCTCGGCCAGCGCCGCGACGAGCTCGGCGTGCAGCGCCTCGGCACCGCGCGGCGGGTCGATCCCGACCGCGAGCTCGGCTGCGGCGTGAAGGCTGTACTGGAGCTGTGGGAGCTCCTCGATGAAGTCGTCGGTGACAGCATCGGCCGGCGACTCTGCGACGCGCTCCAGCCGGACGAGGGCGACGCCGACATGCTCCCAGAGGTGAGAGACGGCTGTTGCATAGCCCCTCGGCTCACCCCTTCGAACCGTCCGCTCCATCCGGGCCCCATCATACGCGGATAGACTCGTGGCCGATGGACGGCCGGGCCCAGCGGCTGGTCATCGTCGCAGACGACGACGGGTCGATACGGCTGCTCTGCCGGGTGAATCTCGAGCTGGAGGGCTACCGCGTGCTCGAGGCCACGGGCCTCGAGGAGATCTCGCGCATCGCGGCGGAGGACGAGGTGTCGCTCGTCCTGCTTGACATCCACCTCGGCCGCGAGGACGGGATCGAAGTCGCGCGTGCCCTGCGCCGGGACCATCCAGGGATGCCGATCGCCTTCCTCTCGGGCAGCGTCGACTTCGGCGAGCGGTCGGCGGCCGTCTCGGACGCGGCCATCCGCAAGCCCTTCACGCTGGAGGAGCTGATCGGGACCGTGCACCGGCTTGCGGGCGGGTCGCATCGTCCTCCGGAGGCGGAACCGCCGAGCCCCTGACCTCGGCCTCGACGCCGCGCACCTGTCCGCGCCAGCGGAGCGTCCCCATCATCAGGAGGATCGAGCCGAAGCCCAGCGCGACGGCCACGATCGTGGTCACCAGCTGCTGGCCGAAGCTGAAGGCGAGGATCGTCGACGACGAGGCCGCGCCCGAGAGCGCGAACACGAGGATCGCCTGTTGCGTGCCCGCGCCGCCCGGCGTGAACGGAAGCATCGTCGACATGCCCTGGACGACCAGCACAGCCAGCGTCGTCTTGGCGGTCGCGTCGACGTGGAACGCCCGGAGGAAGAAGAACGTCGACGCGATGCGCGCGACCCAGCTTCCCGCCTGCCAGGAGACGACCTCCCGGAAGTACATCCGCCGGTCGCGGAGGATCGCGAAGCCGAGCGCGACCTTCTCCTTGAAGTTCCTCACGTGCCGGGCTGCCCAGGCGAGGAGGATGATCAGCCCGCCGAGCATGATGCTGCCGAAGAAGAACGCGAGCCGCGGGTGCTCGACGACGAAGCTCCAGTCGAACGCGCCAAGGTTGGGGAGGTCCGGGACCCCGGGGAGGATTCCCATCTGGATCGCGATCAGGAAGAGCAGGGAGGCGACGGCGAAGTCGAAGAGCGTCTCGACGACGAGGCTCGACGCCAGCGTCGGGTACGTGGAGCCCTCGACGCGGTGCTTGACGAGGTACAGCTTGACGACGTCGCCGCCGCGGGCCGGAACGACGGCGTTGACGCCCACACCGGCCAGGTAGGCGCCGAAGACGGTGCGGAAGGGGATCTTCGTCCCGGGATAGGCCGCGTGCAGGATGTTCTGCCACGCTCGGACGCGCAGCGTGAGCCGGATCACCTGGAAGACGACGGCCAGCAGAAGCGCGCCCCAGGCCACCGCCGCGAAGGCCTTGAAGAACGCCTCGGAAGCGTCGAGAAAGGAGCGAACGTCGTCCACGAGTTGACGATAGCGGCGGCCCTGGTCGGGCGAGCAGCCGGGGGGCTAGGCGGGGCGCGTGCCGGGCGGGCTGGACGAGGCCAGCTGGTCGCTCAGCCGCTGGTAGAAGAAGCCGCCGAGGAGGAGCAGCGCGCCCACCGCGAGTACCGAGCGACCGCGCGAGCGAGCTCAGGTACGCGTGCCGCTCATTCCGACGATTCCGCCGGCCGCAGCTCGATATGGAGCTCGCAGTCGAGCGCGTGCGCGAGCTTCAGGAGCGTGTCGATGCGAGGCGGCCGGCCGCCGGACTCGAGCCGCGCGATCGCGGACTGCGTCGTCCCGCACACGCGGGCGAGCTCGGCCTGGGAGAGCCCGAGCTCACGGCGCCGCTGGACGACCTGCTCCGCGATCTGCGCGAAGAGCCAGCCGTCCTGTGCGCCCGCGAGCCGCTCGCGAAGCCGCTCGATCGCCCGCTCGGTCGTCCTCTGCCGTTCTTCCTTGGAAGGTGGGTTCATCGCAGTTCTGCTATTGCATATAGCACCTCTGCGATGAAAGTCAAGGCCCCGGGGCGAGCTCCTCCAGGTGAGCGTCGTCGGCGGGCCCGTCCACGATGTAGACGCGAACGCTGTTCTCGCCCTGGCGATAGGCGTCCTCGGGCGTCACCGCCGACACGAGGGTCTCGCCCGAGTAGTCGAACGAGCGCGTCACGGCGACGATCGTCCCGTTGACCGCGATGGCGACGTCGTGGGCACCCGACTCGCCGTGGATCCGCCCGTACACCCGGACGGGCGCGAGGAGCGAGTCGGGATCGTAGGCGCTCGACCCGTAGCTCTCGAAGGTCGGCCCGCCTCCGGACGCGACCGTGAGCGCGTCGACCCGCCGGCCGAGGAGCTCCGGCCTCGGGCCGACGGCGTACAGGCCGGGAGGCTCGTTCCCCTCGCCGAAGAGGGCGATCTGGTGCGCGAGCAGACGGTCGCGCTTCTCGACGAGCTCGTCCGCGTCGCCGCCGACGACCTCGCCGGATGAGGTGTGCACGACCACGTCGGTCTCGTCGGCAGGGGGGCCGAGAGCCGACCGGCCGTCCGTCTGCCAGGGGACCTCGACGCCGAGGATGTCGGCGATCGTGGGCAGCAGGTCGATCGTGCGGACGTGGTCGTCGACGACCTCGCCGCTCGCCTGGCCGGGCGCCTTGACGAAGAGCGGCACGAACGCGAGCTCCTCCAGGTTCCCCGTCTGCACGCGCCTGCGCTCGCCGTGCGGGCGGAAGCTGACGCCGTGGTCGGCCACCACCACG
>Ga0075428_100010229_pt1 | contig 10418 bp, 7 predicted proteins | sample RhiMetdeltSRZDD2_FD_75291 | JGI IMG/M metagenome (GOLD analysis project Ga0075428, IMG submission 75291) | Populus rhizosphere microbial communities from Tennessee, USA - Rhizosphere MetaG P. deltoides SRZDD2 | ecosystem: Host-associated > Plants > Roots > Rhizosphere > Soil | place: USA... | reverse complement strand
GAACGGGCCGACCAGGTCATGGCAGCGGTCCAGCACCCAGGACACGATCTCGTTGCTCTCGTTGGCCTGGTCGAGTGCGGTGAACAGGGCGCCGAGCGCGAGCACGCCGGCGCAGACCACCGCGAGCAGCCAGACCAGCGAGGCGGCCACGTTGCGAACCTTGGAGACACCGGAACCGACCGCCGACAGTGCGGCCTTGCCCTTGTTGTCCGGCGTCCCGACCGGCTTGCCGGACGGTTTGGCCGGCTGTTTCGCGGGCGGCTTGACCGTCTGCTGAGCGGTCGCCGGCGCGGGCTCGGCTTTCGCCGCCTCCTCCTCGGCACGCTTCCTCGCGGTGGTCTCCGCGACGATGTCGGCTGCGGTCTTCACCTCTGGCTTCGCCTTCGGTGCAACCCCCTCCGGCTTGGTGTCAGCGCCCGCGTCCGCGGCGGACCTGTTGAGGCGGGCGGCGGAGATCGGAGTCGCCTCGGACGCCGACTCCTGCTCGGCGTTCGTGCCTTCGGATGTGGTCCGCTCAGCCATGCCGAGTCTCCTCTCCGATCACATTCGGGACATAGTGCCTGGCCGCCGAGTAACTTGGCGGCCCCTCATCGGCTTGAACGACGGTGGCGGGCAGATCGTCACGGGTCAGCCGCAGATTCAGCAGCGCGTCCGCCTCCGCGCCGGTCTCGTCGAGGTACGCGCGACGTGCCGCCCCCGCGACGTACGCGGCGGTCCGGTCCTTCACCACCACGGCCGGAGCGCCGGCGGCGATGCTGTACGACGGAATGGTGCCTCGGGCAACACTGTTCGCGCCGAGCACCGAACCGCGGCCGATGTCGGTGCCGCGCAACACCGTGACCTTGGTGGCCAGCCAGCAGTCCGGGCCGATGCGGACCGGTGACTTCACCAGTCCCTGGTCCTTGATCGGCAGCGTGATGTCGTCGGTGCGGTGGTCGAAGTCGCAGATGTAGACCCGGTCGGCCACCAGTGTCGACGCGCCGATCTCGACGTCCAGGTAACAGTTCACGGTGACGCCGCTGGCGAAGACCACCTTGTCGCCGATCCGCAGCGTCCCCTCGTGCGCCCGCAACCGGGTCTGGTCGCCGAGATGCACCCAGCTGCCGAGCACCAGCCGGCCGTGCCCGCGTCGTACGACGATCTCCACATCCTTGCCCAGGAACACGAAACCCTCGGTGACCACCTCGGGGTGCCGGACCTTGAAGATCGCGAATCGCCAGTACCGCCTGAGGTGGTACCGCGTCCACGCTCGGTGCCGCAGCACCCAGCGCAGGTTCGCCACACTCAGCAAGCGCATCGACCTATTGTCCCTCCGCAACCAGGTCAGGGACGGACGCCGGTGATCGAGACGTTGTAGTACAGCTCGTCGGGTACGACGCGGGTCAGCAGCCTGTCCACCGTGGACAGCCGCTGCCAGGTGCGGAACGCGAACATCCGCCAGCCGAACCCGAGCCTGTCCGCCGGTACCGCGTGCTCGAAGGTGCGGATCGGCCAGCCGGCCCACGCGGCCAGCAGCTCCTCGGTCACGGTGTGCACGTCCACCGCACCGGCGCGCAGCGCCATCCGGGCCAGCGTGTCCGGGTCGAACGTGTGCAGGTCGACGACCGCCTCCAGTGCGGCCGCCCTGGACGACTCGTCGAGCTCCTGCTGCGGCCGCCGCCATGCCTCGAGACCGGGCAGCCTCGTCACGCGCGTCGCGGCCCACCAGGTGGCCCGGGACAGCCGCCGCGCGACGTAGTCGCCGTACCGGGTCGGTTCGCCGCAGATCACGAACCGGCCGCCGGGCTTGAGCACCCGCAGCATCTCGCGGAAGGCCAGCTCGACGTCGGGGATGTGGTGGATCACCGCGTGCCCGATCACCAGGTCGAACTCGGCGTCGCCGTACGGCAGCTCCTCCGCGTCCGCGATCTTGCCGTGCACCTCGAAGCCGAGGTTGGCGGCGTTCTTCTCGGCCGCCTCGACCATGCCGGGCGACAGGTCGGTGACGTGTGCCTCGTCGAGCACGCCGGCCAGCTTCAGGTTCAGCGTGAAGAAGCCGGTGCCGGCGCCGATCTCGAGCGACTTCCCGTACGGCCAGCCGTCAGCGCCTGCGACCGCGACGAACCGGTCCCGGGCGTAGTCGATGCAGCGCTCGTCGTACGAGATCGACCACTTGTCGTCGTACGTCGAGGCCTCCCAGTCGTGGTACAGCACCTGGGCGAGCTTGTTGTCGTTCCAGGCCGCCTCGACCTGCTCCTCGGTCGCCCCCGGCTTGTCGTCCATGACCTCAGGCTCCCTTGAACTCGGCCTTACCGGGGCCGTTCTCGATGAAAGAACGCATCCCGATCGTCCGGTCCGCGGTGGCGAACAGTGCCGCGAACTGCTGCCGCTCGATCTCCAGCCCGGTGGTCAGGTCCACCCCGAGGCCGGTGTCGATCGCCTCCTTCGCGGCCCGCAGCGCCAGCGCCGCGCCGCGGCTGAACTGCGACGCCCAGGCGACCGCGGCGTCGTACACCTCCGACGCCGGCACGACGCGGTCGACCAGGCCGATCCGCTCCGCCTCGGCGGCGTCGACGAACCGCCCGGTGAAGATGATGTCCTTCGCCTTTGACGAGCCGACCAGCCGGGACAGCCGCTGGGTGCCACCGGCGCCGGGGATGACGCCGAGCAGGATCTCCGGCTGCCCGAGCTTCGCGTCCTCGGCGGCGATCCGGTAGTCGGCGCACAGTGCGAGCTCGCAGCCGCCCCCGAGCGCATACCCGTTGACCGCGGCGACGACCGGCTTCGGGATCCGCGCGACCGCCGTCAGCGCGGCCTGCAGCGGGCCGGATCGGCGCACCATGTCGGCGTACGACATGTCCGCCATCTCCTTGATGTCGGCACCGGCGGCGAACACCCTCTCGCCGCCCCAGACCACCACCGCACGCACGTCGTCGTTGTCCGCGGCCTCGACCGCTGTGGCCCGGATCTCCTCCTGGACCTGGACGTTGAGCGCGTTCATCTTCGGCCGGTCCAGCCGGATCGTGCCCACCCCGTCGGCCACCGTGAGGCTCACGAACTCGCCCATGCCTGTCCCTTCACTGGTCTACAGGTACGGGCGAGAGCCTACGACTTACCGGGGAGTCACAAGTCCACGGGCTGCCCGCTGGCGGCGGACCGGCGGGCGGCGTCGACGATCCGCAGCGTGCGGATGCCGACCTGGCCGTCCGGCTGCGGCCGGACCGTCGGCGCCGTACCGGGAACCGGCCTGCCGCTGACCCGGACCGCGTCCAGGAACGTCGCCACCATCAGCTCGTCGAGGTCCGCGCCGACCGGTAGGAACACCTCGCCACCGGCGTCGGTGCCGCCGACGTGCGGTGCGAACGGGGCGATCTCCACCGAGCCCTGGGTGCCGGTCACCTCCAAGGTCAGCCCGCCCCAGGTCGGGGCGTTGTCCGGCTGGCTCCAGGAGCAGTCGATGGTGGCGAGCAGGCCGTTGTCGTAGGTGACCGTGACCATGCCGCCGGTCTCCACCTCGACATCCTTGTCGGCGTGCAGGATCCGGTTCGCCGCGGCGTACACGCGGGTGGCCCCGGCGCCGCCGGTGAGACCGTCGATCAGGTCCGCGCAGTGCACGGTGTGGTCCACCAGCGCGCCACCGCCGGCCAGCTCCGGGTCGGTGAACCACTGCCGCTGGGCGTACGGGATCTGCCCGTTGTTCGTGCCGAGCACCGCGAACACCTCGCCGACCCGGCCGCTCTCGACCGCCGCTCTGAGCTGCGCGTACGACGGCGCGAAGCGCACCGGGTACGCGGTCATCAGGATCACACCGGCCGCCTCGCACGCGGCGACCATGGCCTCGGCGTCGGTCACCCGGGTCGCCAGCGGCTTCTCGCACAGCACATGCGCACCTGCCGTCGCCGCCCGCTCGACCAGCACCCGGTGGTTCGCGTTCTCGCTGGTCACCACGACGGCGTCGGGCTGCCAGCCGAACAGCTCGTCGTAGGAGTCCACGTAGTCCATACCGAGCTGGGCGGCGAGCTCGGCGCCGCGCAGCGCGGGGTCCGGTGCGGTTCGGCCATCGGGGTCGGCGGACAGCAGCTCGACGTCCGGTGTCGCCGAGAGCGCCCGCGCGTACGACGTGGCGTGCGGGTGCGCGAAGGAGGCCAGCGCGACCTTCATGAGCGTGCTCCCAACTCGGCCATCTCGACCATCTCGACCATCTCGACCATCTCAACCGGCCGGCCGGTCTCCATCGACTCCCGGGCGGCCTCGGCGAGCAGTACCGCGGCGACCCCGTCGGCGGCCGTGACCCGTGGCTCCGGACCACCGTCCAGGGCCAGGGTGAACTCGCGCAGCTGGGTGAGGTACGGGCTCTCGTACAGCGTCGTGGCCGGCACCAGCAGGTCGCCGGCGGACTCGGACTGGAGCTCCTCCTCGATCCCGGTCCGGGTGCCGGAGGAGAACTCCAGCACGCCCCGCTCGCCCGCGACAGAGAAGCCGGACCGGAACCGGGTCCCGGTCGCGCCCCAGGTCGCCCGCAGGTGGCTGATCGCGCCACCGGTATGGGTGAGGGTGACGTGCGCGGCCACATTGACCGGGCTGACGCCGTCCACGGTCGGCGGGTTCTGCACCGCATACACGGTGCGGACGTCGCCGCAGAACCAGCGGGCCTGGTCCAGGTCGTGCACCATCAGGTCCATGATCACGCCGCCGGACCGGGCCACGTCCCGGTACCAGTCGGCCACCGCCGGGGTGCTCGCCACCCGGAAGAACCGCGCCACCGCGACCCGGCCGATCCGGCCGGCCAGCACCGCGTCGTGGGCGGCGACGTACGCCGGGAAGAACCGCACCACGTGCGCCGGGTAGATCCGCACCCCGGCGGCGGACGCGGTCTCGCTGAGCTCCACCGAGTCCGCCGCGGTGAGCGTGAGCGGCTTCTCGCAGATCACGTCCCGGCCGGCCTTGATCGCCTGCAGCGCCACCTCCTTGTGCGTCGGCGACGGCGTCACGATGTCGACGAGCGACGCCCCGGCGAGCACGTCGTCCAGCGATGCCGCGACCTCGAATCCGTACTCCCGCGCCAGTTCGGGCGCGCCGTGCAGCGAGTGCACCAGCACCCGGGCGCCGAGCGCCTTCCAGGCCGCGGCGTGGACGCCGGCAATGTTTCCGGCACCGACCAGCCCGACCGTGAGTGGTTCCGCCATGTGTCCCTCTCTACCGCAGACCTGAATGGACGATGCCCTCGACCACCCTGCGCTGCAGGACAACGGACAGGATCAGGATCGGCTCCATCGCCATCATCACACCCGGTGAGATGAGGCCCTGGTGCCCGCTGAGACACGGACCGTGTGGGCCGTAGGTCTTTGCTCCCGGACGGTGATCGCGGAAGAACCTAGTAATCAGTGTCCGCCGCTGTCTGCAACTGGTGATAACCGGGCAATAATGCTCACATGTGGCCTGTACGACATGCCGCACGTCCCCAGCATCCCGGCCGGGGCCCGAGGTTGGGCAGAATGACCCGGTGACCGACGCGACAGCCGCCCCGCCCCAGTCCGACGCCGCCGCTCCACCGGCGCCGGAAGGGCAGACCTCCTATGAGCTCGGAGCTGTCGTCCGCGCGGACGGGACCCGGTTCGCGCTCTGGGCGCCGGGCGCCGAACGCGTCGAGCTCACGCTGCTCGCCGACGACGGCAGCCAGCGCAACGCCGACCTGACCCGCGACGGCGAGGTGTGGACCGGTTTCGTGCCGGGCGTCGGCACCGGACAGCGGTACGGGTACCGGGTGCACGGGCCGTTCGACCCCGGCAAGGGGCTGCGGTACAACCCGTCCAAGCTGCTGGTCGACCCGTATGCGCGGGCGATCGACGGCTCGCTCGACTTCGCCAGCCGGGTGATCTTCGACTCCACCGACGACGACTCGGCCGGACATGTCCCGGTCGGCGTGGTGGTCGCCGCGACCGACGCACCGCCACCGATCAGCCGCCCGGTGCCGTGGGGCGAGACCGTGTTCTACGAGCTGCACACCAAGGGCTTCACCTTCCGGCATCCCGACGTACCGGAGCAGCAGCGCGGCACGTACGCCGGGCTCGCGCACCCTTCCGTCGTTCAGTATCTGGTGGACCTGGGCGTTACCTCCGTCGAGCTGCTGCCGATCCACCACTTCCTCACCGAGCCGTCGATCTCGGACCGCGGACTGGTCAACTACTGGGGCTACAACTCGCTCGGGTTCTTCGCACCGCACGCGCCGTACTCGTCGTCGGGAACGCGCGGCGAGCAGGTCGCGGAGTTCAAGGCGATGGTCGCGGCGTACCATGCGGCCGGGCTCGAGGTGATCCTCGACGTGGTCTACAACCACACCGCCGAGGGCGGCTTCGAGGGCCCGGCGCTGTCGTTCCGCGGCATCGACAACCAGGCGTACTACCGGCTCACCGAGCACGGCACGATGTACGACGTCACCGGAACTGGCAACTCGGTCGACACCTCGCACCCCGCCGTACGCCGGCTGGTGCTGGACTCCCTGCGGTACTGGGTCACCGAGATGGGCGTCGACGGGTTCCGGTTCGACCTGGCCGCCACCTTGATCCGCAACGAGCGGCACGAAGTAGATCACCAGCACCCGTTCCTGCACGAGATCGCCGAGGACCCGGTGCTGAGCAAGGTCAAGCTGATCGCCGAGCCCTGGGACATCGGCAACTACGGTTATCAGGTCGGCAACTTCGGGCCGCCCTGGTCGGAGTGGAACGGTAAGTTCCGCGACAGCATCCGGGACGTCTGGCGCGGTGCCGCGCACGGTGTCCAGGACCTGGCCTACCGGCTGTCCGGGTCCAGCGACCTGTACGGCGACGACGGCCGGCAGCCGTACGCCTCGATCAACTTCGTCACCGCGCACGACGGCTTCACGTTGCGCGACCTGGTCTCGTACAACGGCAAGCACAACGAGGCGAACCACGAGGACAACCGCGACGGCACCGACGACAACCGGTCCTGGAACTGCGGCGCCGAGGGCGAGACCGACGACCCGGCGGTCCAGGCGCTGCGCAAGCAGCAGATGGCCAACCTCATGTCGACCCTGGTGCTGTCCACCGGCATCCCGATGATCACCGCCGGGGACGAGTGCGGCCGGACCCAGCAGGGCAACAACAACGCGTACTGCCAGGACAGCGAGATCTCTTGGTTCGACTGGTCGCTGCCGCACACGTGGGCCGGCCACCTGGCGCTCACCAAGGAGCTGCTGGCCTTGCGCAAGCAGCACCCGGCGCTGCGCCAGTGGCACTACTTCGAGGGCCGGCCGGTGGTGGAGGGCGGCCGCAAGGACGTCATCTGGGTGGCACCGCACGGCGGCGAGATGTCCGAGGCCGACTGGCACAACGGCGAGCTGCGTACCCTCGGCATGTTCCTGGCCGGCGACGCACTCCGCGAGACCGATGCCGAGGGCAACCGGTTGACCGACAACTCGTTCCTGCTGGTGATCAACGCCGCCGCCGAGCGGCTCTCGGTCCGGGTGCCGGAGGTGTCCTGGGCCCCGTCGTACGAGGTGGTCCTGGACACCTCCCACTCCGGCTGGACCCAGATCGACGCCGGCGCCGACCTAATCCTCCCACCCCGCTGCGTAGGTCTGTTGCGCGCTCTGTGAACTCCGTTCATCGGGCCCTTGTGACCCGGCGTGTCGTCGATCGTCGGGCCCTTGTGACCACAGCCTGCCTGGCCGTCGGGACTGGATCTGGACCGTTGGGGAAACTCCTCGTCACCTGGTGGCGAAGAGTCTCCCCATCACTCTCGCCATCCGACCGCAGGCAGGCACGCGCTGCGGTGGTCACAAGAGCCCGATGAATGACGACACGCCGGGTCACAAGGGCCCGATGAACGGGGTTCAGGAGGCTGGGCCGGCGGCGAGGGTGACGGTTGCGGTGTGGGTGGAGCCGTCGGGCGAGGTCCAGGTGATGGTTACCCGGTCGCCGGGGTCGTGGGCGGCGAGGGCCTGGGTGAGGTCGTCGGTGGAGGCGATCTCGGTGTCATCGACGGCGGTGATCGTGTCGCCGGCGGCGATGCCGGCCTCGGCGGCGGGGCTGCCGTCGACCGCGCCCGAGATGGTGCCGTCCTGGCCGATCATCACGCCGAGGAACGCGCTCGAGCCGACCGTGACCGAGCCCGACTCGTCACCGGACTCGATCTGCTGGGCGATCGACAGGGCGGTGTCGATGGGGACCGCGTAGCCGGTGATGTCCGGTGTGCCGCTCGACGCCGCCGTGGTCATCCCGACCACCTCGCCCTCGGCGTCCAGCATCGCGCCGCCGGAGTCACCCGAGACCACGTCGACGTTCGCCTCGATCAGGTTCGACAGCGTCTCGCCCTCGCCGGTCGCCTCGCTGCCGGCGGTGATGGTCTCGCCCAGGCCGGTCACGGTGCCGCTGGCCGCGAGCAGCTCGCCGCCCCCGTTCGCGTTCCCGACCGCCGTCACCTGGTCGCCGACCGCGAGGTCGTGATCGTCGTCGATCGGCGCCGGGGTCAGCCCCGACGCGTCCTCGAGCTTGAGCACCGCGACGTCGTGCGACGCGTCGCTGCCGACCACCTCGGCTTGGTACGACTGCCCAGTCGACTCCACCGTCACGGTGACCGTGGTGGCGCCCTCGATCACGTGGTGGTTGGTCAGCACCAGCCCGTCGCTGCTGAGCACGATGCCGCTGCCGGCCGCCCGGGCCTGGCCGTAGTCGACGACCGTGTCGATCGTCACGATCCCGGTCTGCTGAGCCGAGCTCGCCTCGGCCTTGTCGGTCGCGTTGCCCTGGCTGGTGCCGCCGCCGAGACCGCCCGGGCCGTAGTCCGGGCCGTAGTCCGGGCCGTAGTCCGGGCCGTAGTCCGAGCCGTAGCCCTGGCTGTACCCGGGCGGAACGAGCCCGCCGAACCCGTCACCGGACGACGGGCCGGACCAGTCGGTCGAGGCGGCCGCGGAGCTCGACGTACCGTCATCGACGTAGCGGTCGGCGGCGATACCGCCGAGCGACGCCGCTCCGGCTATCGCGAGCGCGGCGAGCCCGGCGACCATCCGCCGCCGGCCCTTGCGCTGAGGGGTCCGCTGTTCCTGCTGGTTGTGCTCGTCCATGGGTGGTTCTCCCGGCCTGGCGGCACTCTCCCGTGGTGCCGGCTGGTGCCATCAGACCGGATGAACCTATGAAGAACCTGGACGCTTCCTGTGATGCGGCAACGAATTCCGCCCGGCCTGTGCAGTCACCGCCGCGTGACCGCACAGGCCGGACGACCGTTACGGGAGCTCGGTGCCGGGCGGGACGTCGGGCGCGACCGGCGCGGCCGCGAGACCCATCTCGGCGGACGAGGCGAGCATGTCGTGCTGGGGCAGTACCCGGACGGTGTAGCCGAACGGGCCGGTGCGGTCCAGCTTGATGTCGCCCGCGAACCGGTGCCGGTTGCCGTCGTACGTCTCCGCGAGCGCCAGCGACACCACGGCCGCGTCGGCGATCTCGTCGGACTCGTTCACCCGGCCGTGCACGACCTGCACGTCCACGTCGGACGGCTCCAGCTCACCCAGCGACACGAACGCGCGGACGTCCACCGTGGTGCCGAGCTGCGGCACGTCGCCGAGTCCGTGCACCTCGACGTGGTCCACCCGCACCGCGTCCCACGCGGCCCTGATCTTGCGCTTCCACTCGGCCAGCTCGCGCGCACCGTCGTACGTCGAGTTCAGCCGGCCCGACGACTCCGCGGCCGGCACGTACAGCGCGGTGACGTAGTCACGCACCATCCGGGTGGCCAGCACCTTCGGGCCGAGCTGCTTGATCGTGTTGCGCAGCATCTCGATCCAGCGGCCCGGCAGCTCACCGGCCGTGTTGCTGTAGAACCGGGGCGCGACCTCGTTCTCGATCAGGTCGTACAGCGCGTGCGCCTCCAGGTCGTCGCGCCGGTCGGTGTCGTCAACGCCCTCCGCGGACGGGATCGCCCAGCCGAACTCGTCGTCGTACCACTCGTCCCACCAGCCGTCCCGGATGGACAGGTTGAGCGCGCCGTTCAGCGCCGCCTTCATGCCGGACGTGCCGCACGCCTCGTACGGGCGCAGCGGGTTGTTCAGCCAGACGTCGCAGCCCGGGTACATCGGCGCGGCCAGTGCCATGTCGTAGTCGGGCACGAACACGATCCGGTGCCGGATCGCCGGGTCGTCGGCGAACCGGACCATCTCCTGGATGAGCTTCTTGCCGCCCTCGTCGGCGGGATGCGCCTTACCGGCGATCACGATCTGGATCGGCCGCTCCGGGTGCAGCAGCAGCGTCTTCAGCCGGTCGGGTTCACGCAGCATCAGGGTCAGCCGCTTGTACGACGGGACGCGCCGGGCGAATCCGACCGTGAGCACGTCCGGGTCCAGCACCGCGTCGATCCAGCCGAGCTCGGCGTCGCTCGCACCGCGGCGTTCCCAGGAGGCCCGCAGACGGGCCCGGGTGTCGTCCACG
>Ga0075428_100010223_pt1 | contig 10421 bp, 5 predicted proteins | sample RhiMetdeltSRZDD2_FD_75291 | JGI IMG/M metagenome (GOLD analysis project Ga0075428, IMG submission 75291) | Populus rhizosphere microbial communities from Tennessee, USA - Rhizosphere MetaG P. deltoides SRZDD2 | ecosystem: Host-associated > Plants > Roots > Rhizosphere > Soil | place: USA... | reverse complement strand
CCAGCGAGCCGTACACGTCCACGCGCGGGTACTGCGGATCGTCGGAGACCCACACCGGAATCGGCGAGCCCCAGTACCTGTTGCGAGAGATCGACCAGTCGCGCGCGTTCTCGAGCCACTTGCCGAACTGGCCGTCTCGGATGTGCTCGGGCACCCAGCGGATCTGCTGGTTGAGCTGCACCATGCGGTCGCGGAACTTCGTGACCGCCACGAACCACGAGCTCACCGCGCGCTGGATGAGTGGGTTGTCGCAGCGCCAGCAGTGCGGGTACGAGTGCTGATACGTGTCGTGGCGCACCAGCGCGCCCGAGGCCTTGAGGTCACGGATGATGTTCTTGTTCGCCTCGAACACGTGCTGCCCCTGGTAGGGCGGCACCTGCGAGTCGAACTCGCCGCGCGAGTTCACGGGCGTCGCCGGTTCGATGCCGGCGGCGTCCGTAATGACCTTGTCCTCCTCGCCGTACGCCGGCGCGATGTGCACCATCCCCGTGCCATCGTCCGTCGTCACGTACTCGGCCAGCAATACCTGGTGGGCGTTAGGCTGCTTCCCGTAGAAAAAGTCGAACGGCGGCTTGTACCGTGTGCCGACCAGCTGCCTGCCCCTGAACCGCGCGAGGACCGTCGGGTCTTCACCCAGCTCCCGGGCATACGCCGCCAGGCGTGCCTGCGCGAGCAGATAGCGCTTCCCGTTAGGCGCCTGAACCACGACGTACTCGACGTCCGGGTGGACGGCCGCCGCGAGGTTCGACGGCAGCGTCCACGGCGTCGTCGTCCACACGAGCGCCTCGACGCCCTGCAGATCGGGATTGGGCGACGTCAACGGAAGCCCGACCGTCACCGCGGGATCCTGCCGGTCGCGGTAGACGTCGTCCATCTTCGTCTCCGTGTTGCTGAGCGGCGTCTCGCATCGCCAGCAATACCAGAGCACACGGAACCCCTCGTAGATGAGGCCCTTGTCCCAGAGCGTCCTGAACGCCCACATGACGCTCTCCATGTACGTGAGGTCGAGCGTCTTGTAGTCGTGGTCGAAGTCCACCCACCGCGCCTGACGAGTGACGTAGTTCCGCCACTCCTCGGTGTAGCGCAGGACCGACGCGCGGCAGGCGTCGTTGAACTTCGCGACGCCCATCGCCTCGATCTCGTTCTTGTGCGAGATGCCGAGCTGCTTTTCCGCCTCGAACTCGGCGGGGAGACCGTGGCAGTCCCACCCGAACCGCCGCTCGACGCGCCGCCCCTTCATCGTCTGGTAGCGCGGGACGACGTCCTTGGCGTAGCCCGTCAGCAGGTGGCCGTAGTGGGGCAGGCCGTTGGCGAACGGCGGGCCATCGTAGAAGACGAACTCGTTCGCACCGTGCGCGCCGGCGTCGCGCGCCTCGACGCTCGCCTCGAACGTCCGATCGCGTTGCCAGTAGGCGAGGACGTCTCCCTCGAGGGCGGGGAAGTTGGGGCGAGATGGGACGCTCTCGGCGTCGCTGCGCTCGGCGAAGCGAGCTTTGGGGTAAGGCACGGTCGGTTCCTCGTTATGCGCTTCAGTCTCCGGACAATTTGTCCGGTTCGCATACGGGGACGACGCGGGTCTTTCGACTCGCACCGCGGTACCACCCCGCTTGTCCGCTTCCTTATTAGTGCGGACCTCTCGCGTGCGGCTGTAGCGGGCCGCTCCCGGCCGGTTCTACTGAGGCGTGGACTTCAGCGCCCGTTCCTCCGGCGGGCTCCCCGGTGATGACCGGCTCGTTGCCCTGCCGGGCAAAGATATGTCGTATGGGAACGGGGGCCAACGGCACCTGTGGCACCCTTACGTACCGTTTCGTATAATGTCGCCCCCGGCCAGGTGTCTTGCCGGCCAAGTCCCAGAGAGACTTCAACCCCGTCCGGAGGTCGCTGTAATGCTCCGTGCCCCTCTCGTGCGCCTGGCCCTGGCTGCCGGCGTCGCCCTCGCCATCTCGGCCTGTCAGGACCAGCCGAACCCGACATCCCCTGATCCGCGCACTGTTGCGGCGAGCCCGCAGCGGTCTTCACAGGGTGGCGATCTGCCGTCGACGGAGGAGCTCGATCGTCAGGTTCCTGGATTCGGCGGATTCTTTCTCGATGCGGACGGCGAGCCCACCATCTACGTTGCCCGGGGCGCTGGCCGCGCACCGGCGGAGCGCGCGTTAGGCGCGTACCTCGCGGCGCGTGGCCTGTCGACGGCCGCACTCCACGTTCGCGAGGCCCGGTATCGGTGGCAGCAGCTCCAGCGCTGGCAGGACGCGGCGACCGATGGTGCCTTCTCGGTGAACGGCACCGTGTACGTCGACAACGATGAGACGACGAACCGCGTGCGTGTCGGGGTCGAGAATATCGGCGTGTCGGGTCAGGTGCGCGCGGCCATCGCGCGCCTCGGGGTGCCTGACGACGCGGTGATCGTCGACCAGGTCGAGCCGATCGTGCAGGTGGCATCGCTGCAGAGCTTCGTCTCGCGTCCCGTCCAGGCCGGCGTGCAGATCAACTTCCCCGGCTACCTCTGCTCCGTTGGGTTCAACGCCACGTCCGACGGTCAGAAGTCCTTCATCACCGCATCGCACTGTACCAGCAAGCAGGGTGGCGTGGAGAACACGCCGTACTATCAGCCGCTGCAGTCGATCGACCGGACCGTCATCGCCACGGAAGTGGCGGACCCGGTGTACACGAAGGGTTCGGGCTGTCCTGGCGGTAGGGTGTGTCGCTACAGCGACGCGGCGCGTGCGCTGTACACGGATGGTGGGTACCAGGGCCTTGGCCTCATCGCGCGGACGAGCGGTGCGAACAATACGAGCCTCGAGATTGTCGGCTCGTTCACGATCACCGACGATGACTGCACCGACGAGCTGGGCGGGTGTCTGGCCGTGGGCGCGACCGTCGACAAGGTTGGCCGCACCACCGGTTGGACATCGGGCAGGATCACGAACACGTGCATCAACACGGGCGTCCAGGGAAGCCGAATCGTGCAGCGGTGTCAAACGTTCGTGTCGGCAGGCGTGGGCAGCGGCGACAGCGGTTCCGACGTGTTCCAGGTCTCGGGCGGTACGAACGTGAAGCTCGCTGGCATCCTGTGGGGCGGCAGCTCGTCCGGCACACAGTTCGTCTTCAGTCCCCTGGCGAACGTCGTGGCGGAGCTCGGCCCGCTCACTACGCATTAGCCCACGATGACAACAGAGGACCGATGACCGCGAACTGCAGACGGGAGACGACAGCTGCCTTCTTCAGTCGTCTACCGTCTGCCGTCCAGGCTGTCCGTCATCAGCGCGCCAGCGGCAACGCCTAACGTCATTCCGGCGGTCATTGGTTCTTGGTCATCGGTTTGAAGGGCGCGTGGTGCGGAACGGAACCGTGGATCGGTCCAGGACAACCGGTGCGTCGCCCTGTACGATCCGGTACACGTGGTCGAGCGCCAGATTGCGGTAAGTCGTCTTCGTGCGCGCCGAGTCGGGCCACTGGATGCGCAGCTCGTGGACTCCAGCTGCGGGCCCCAGTCCCAGGTGAAGCTGGAGACTTCCGGCGCCGAATGAGCCCCCTGTTCGCACGGTGCGCCTGACGGTTCGTGCCGCGCCGCTCGCATCGAGGGCCACGACGTCCACTCGTGCGCCGATCGCGGAGCGGTTGGCCGACCGACCCTCGAGCTCGAGCGTGATCCACCGGTTCTTCACCCACCCTGGATTTTCGAACAGCACGCTGGCGAACCGGTCGCCCTCGTACGCGCCTCCGAGCACCATGTACACATCTTCATCGCCGTCGCGATCGAGATCGGCAAACGCGGTCGCGTGGCCCTTCTGGATGTGGCCGAATCCGCCCGGGAGCGTCACCTCCTCGAAGCGCCGGCCGTTCACATTGCGGAACATCCGGTTCGGTACGACCGACCGCAGGTCGGGGTTCCCGGTTCCGACGTAGAAGTCGAGCCACCCGTCGTTGTCGAGGTCACCGAAGTTGCTCCCCATCGCGTAGATCACCTTGTCGGCGAGTCCAACGCGTCGCGTCACGTCCTCGAAAGTGCCGTCGCCGCTGTTTCGATAGAGCCGCGAGGGCTGAAACTCCACGAGCTGCCCTTTCCTGACGCTCCTGAGCGGGAGACCGAGATACTCCAGAGCGACGGTCTCGTGCAGCGGCGCGCTGAGATCGTAGCTCAGCACGAGCAGGTCCTCGAAGCCGTCGTTGTCGAAGTCCCAGAACCCCGTGGGGAACGATGGGGTCTTCAAGTCCACGCTGGCGGCGGCCCCACGCTCCTCGAAGCGCCAGCTCTCGATCGATGTCCCGCCGCGGTTGACGTAGAGACGATTCGCGCCGGTGAACACCGACACGTAAAGGTCGGGAAGCCCGTCGTTGTTCACGTCGCCCCACACCACGCCTTTCACGAAATCATCGACGTCGATTCCTACCTGACGCGAGACCTCGCTGAAGGTGCCGTTCCTGTTGTTGAGGAACAGCTCGGACCGATGCGATGGCCCTCCTGACGGTGCGCTCGACTCGTTGCCGACGAATAGATCGAGGTAGCCGTCGAGGTTGAAGTCGGCCCAGGCGGCGGAATGCGTGGGGTTGAACGACAGAATGCCGAAGAGAAGGTGACGTCCTCGAACGTTGCATCCCCACGATTGCGTAGCAGGGAATTCGGATACTTGCCTGCCTCGCCGAGCCAGCCGCCACGCAGCACGAGAATGTCGATATCGCCGTCGTTGTCGTAGTCGGCGTGAACGGTGTTCACTCCGCCAACGATTCCCTTGAGCCCGGACGCCGCAGTCCGGTCGACGTATCCACCCCTGCCGTCGGCGAGGAACAGGTGCACGGGGTCGTTAGGCCCCCACGACGTCGTGAACACATCGAGCAGACCGTCGCCGTTCAGGTCGTCGACGGTCAGGCCTCCGGCGAGGCCCGTGACGGCGAGGCCGACGTCAGCGGCGATGTTGTCGAACCCGAGGAAAGGGATCGTTCGCGCGTGGAGCCAGGTTCGGGATGAGGTAGCGACGAGGTACGCTGTCCGGATATCCGCCGACGGCCATCCAGGCGATGTTCAGGAGATACTGCGACCCGTGGTCCTGCGGGAAGAACTGCAACAGCTGCGTATACCGCGCGATGGCATCGCGCGCACCTTCCTGGTGCGTGTGTCGCGCGGCTCCCTCGAGCGGGAGGATGCACACGTTCGCCGAGGGCCCGCCGAGACAATTTTCTTGTTCCCCGAGTCGAAGCGATGCGATGGCGAGGAGGTCGAAGAGCGACTTCTTCTGTTCGGTGATCGTGTCAGGCGACACGCGCGCATCGCGCATCAGCGACTCGAGCTCGCCAATCGCCTCGCGGGTCTCGCCGGCCTTGAGCAGCTCGTCGGCGACCCAGTGCCGCGTGTTGAAGGTTCGCGGTCCGCCTCCCGCCGCCGCGATCGACACCCTGAGCGATTGAGCGCGAGCGTGATTGAGAAACGGGTTCGACATGGGCTCTGCCAGCGCTCTCGCGCTGAGCACGGCCAGCGTGTCCGCCATCCGGACCGTGTCGTTGCGCCGAGCGACGGCGCGCGCCTGCGCGGGTTTCTGGGTATCGCACGCGAGCGATACGCCCAAACTCATCGCCGCAACGACGACTGACACCACGGTTCGCCGGACTGCAACCATCTGCCCTGCTCGCAACTCGACGCCGGAAATCTACCAGCGAAGCGCCGTCGCGGCTCTAGCGACCCAGCAGAGCAGATAGCTTCGCACGATCGTACAGCTCGCCTCGCACCATGACGGCGTCGATCCGCCCGACGTTTTTAATGTTAGCCAGAGGGTCAGCGTCGAGCAGCACGAGATCGGCGAGCTTGCCTCGCTCGATCGTACCGAGAGAATCCAGCATTCCCGAGAACTCCGCCGCATTGTGCGTCGCGCTCACCAGCGCCTCGAGCGGCGTCATTCCAAGCTTCTCGACGAAGTAGCCTAGCTCATCTCGCAGGCTGAATCCCGGGTATATGAGCGCGACCGCGACGTCGGTGCCCGGCAGGATGCGGACACCGGCGCTTCGCATCTCCCGTACGTCGCGAAGCACCGCGTCGTACGCGCGCCTGAGGAAGAAGCGCCTGATCAATGCGTCCTTCACGACACCGCGTTCGTCGACTTGCTCCTTCCAGTCAGCAAGCAGGTAGCCCGTCACATAACGCCGACGCGGATCGATGCGGCCGAGGGAGTCGTCGATGATGCGCCGCGCGTCGGATGGCGGAACGTTGAGCCATTGATAGTAGTTCACCATCGTCGGCACGACGGCCACGCGGGCGGCGGCGAGCTCGCGAATGAGCTGTGCGCGCACGGCGGCGTCCTGCTTCTGCAGCGGCGGGTATATCGCGTGTTCGATGCTGCGCTGCCCGGAGCGCAGCATCTCGTCGGCCGCGACAATATCGCCGTGCGCTGCCAACGTCAGGCCAGCTCGACGTGTGGCAGCTGCGATCGCCCGGTAGGTCTCGGGCGACGTCGCCGTGCGCACCTTGATGAAGTCCACTCCGAGCCGGGCTACCGAGTCGACGACGCGTCGAGCGTCGATCGTATCCCCAACCGGGGCGCGAAATCGATCCACCGGCTCGACGGTCTTCCTCTCCTTCATTCGTCGCACGCGCGCGGCGCTCTCGAGAATCGGGCCGGCAGATCGGATGCGTGGGCCGACCCGTTGACCGCTCGCGATATCGGACCGCCACTGCGCGATGACCGCGAAGTCCCCACCCATGTCTCGCACGCTCGTCACGCCGTTGGCGATGAAGAGCTGCAAGGACGACGCGCCCGCCTTCGCGAGGTGGACGTGCATGTCCCACAGTCCCGGGATGAGGAACTTGCCGCGACCGTCGATGATGGTTGCATCGCGGGGCAGCGTTAGGCGCGCCGCGGAGTCGATGGCGATGAGCCTTCCGCCATCCACAACGACGGTCATATGCGGCCGGGCGGCTGCGCCGGTCCCATCGATCACCGTTACGTCGCTGACCACGAACGTTGGGTTTTGAGCCGCAGCTCTTACGCCACAGGCAACGATCCCTGTCGCAATCAAGACCAAAGGGGTCACAGTCGTTTGACGCCCGCCGGCTCGAAGAACCACGAACGCTGAAAACGCTGGCGGTGCGTCGCGCCGTCGGCGCCTCAGCGTTCGTAGTGCGTCCCGCACTCGACTCACTGCCAGCGGAAGGTGACTACGGCGCCCGGCGGCAACGTGAAGCGAAACGATCGATTGCCGCACCGCACCGCGAACGTGCGCTCGGCCTTCGCAGCGTTTACCGCGATGAGCACCTTCGACCCATCGGTGTTGCGGAACGCCACCGTCTCGACGCTGTCCGCTGCCGCCGTCGACGCGATGCGCCTCGCGCCCGTGCGAACGAACCGACTCGCGTGGGCGAGCGCGTAATACTCCTCGTTCCGCGTCACGGCCCCCGTCTTCGAGTTGATCGTCACCACGCCTCGGCAATCGCCACAGCCACCGAGGTGCGGCCCATGCGACTCATCGAGGGCGAGGTTCCAGAGGAGCACGCCCTTCGCCCACCCGCGCGTCGAGCCGATGATCAGCGTGCGCGTGTACCAGACGAGGTTGTCCGCCCAGTTAGGCGCCCACTGACCGCCCGAACACTCCGTGAAGTACACGTCCTTCTCGGGATACGCGTCGTGCACGGGTGTCTGCGCGGCGACGTCGCCCGCGTAGCAGTGCCACGCCACGCCGTTGACGTACCGTCGCGCGCTCGAGTCCTCGAGCACGGCGAGCGGTGAGGCTTGTTCGTCCCAGTTGTGGTCCCAGTCCAGGATGCGTGTCGTCACGCCGGAGCGCTCGAACAGCGGACCGACGTGATTCCCGATGACGTCGGCCCGCTGCGCTGGCGTCAGGCGCATGCCCGGGTAGTTCTCAGGCTCGAAATGCGGCTCGTTCTGCAGCGTGATGGCGAAGATCGGCACGCCTTCCGCCTCATACGACTGCACGTACCGGCGCAGGTAGTTGGCGAACGCCGGATACGCGTCCGTGCGCAGCGTCCCCTTGATCAGGCTTCCGGTAGTCTTCATCCACGCCGGCGCGCTCCAGGGCGACGCCATGACTTCGAGCGCGCGGTTGATTGCAAGCGCGCGCTTCACGACCGGCAGCACATCCGATCGGTTCGCGTCGATCGAAAAACGCGAGAGGCTCGGGTCGGACTGGCCTGCCGGCACGTCGTCGAGACTGTAATGCGTGCGCGAGAAATCCGACGCGCCGATCGTGAGGCGCGTGAAGCTGAGCCCTATGCCGGTCGGGCGCCCGAACAGGTCCTGGAGCAGTGCCTCGCGCTGGGCCGGGGAGAGCCTCGTCTGAATCAGCCACGCCGATGCGTCCGTGATCGCCGCGCCGAAACCGACCATCTCCTGGTACGCGATCGCGGTGTCGACGTCGATCCGGGTCGGCACGCCGTTCTGCTCGCCGTCGGTGAATCGCACGTTAGGCGCCCTGGCCAGCAGCTTTGTCTTGTCGCCCGTCGTAACCCATGCTTCCACCGCACGGCTCGCTGGCGATTGGCCCGGGATTACGGCTGGCGTCGCGACGAGGCTAGCGAGTGAAAACAGCGAGGGCATCGCGCGGCGCACGGTGTTGCCGCCTAGCGAACGGTGAACTTTGCTGCCTGGCCGCCGACCATCACCTCGAACTCACCCGGTTCCACCACGGGCCGATTGTCCAGCCCGATGAACGCCAGCTCCTGCACCGGCACCCGGAGCGTGAGAGACCTCGATTCGCCGGGCCCGAGCGAGACCTTCTGGAACGCGCGCAGGCGCTGCATCGGCGGCGCGATCGACGCTACCATGTCACGAACGTACAGTTGCACGACCTCCTTCCCGGCTCGACTGCCGCTGTTCGCCAACCGCACCGTCACCACGAGCGTGTCGTTCGTGCCTAACGTTTGCGAGGCGACGCGCAGGTCGCCGTACGTGAACGTCGTATAGGAGAGCCCGTGGCCAAACGGCCACTCGGGGTTGTAGCCACCGGTCGGGCCCGATGCGGTCATGTTGCCGCTCGCCGTCCGGTCGTACGGCACGATCGCGCCCGTGAACCTCGGATAGCTGAACGGCAGCTTGCCGCTGGGATTCACAGCGCCGAACAGGACGCCCGCCATCGCCTCGCCGCCGAACGGTCCCGTCTCGTACGCCGTGACGACTGCCCGTGCGCTGTCCACGACCTCGCGAATGATGCGAGGCCGGTTCTCGAACAGCGTGATGACCACCGGTGTCCCCGTCGACTCGATTGCCCGGGCGAGCTTGAGTTGCGCCGCCGGCATCACCAGGTCGTCGATGTTCCCCGGCGTCTCGGTGCTCGGGAACTCCGCCAGCGCGACGACCGCGACGTCCGCGCTGCGCGCGGCGGTCGCCGCCGCGGCGATGTCCACTTCGCGATCGAACGTCGCGCCAGGCACGTACGTCACTCTCGCCGCGCCCACCTGGCCGCGAATCGCGTCGAGGAAGGTCTTCGCATCCTTCGGGTACATCAGCGTGTCGGTGCCCTGCCATGTGTACGACCACGATCCGTACATCGCCGGCAACGACATCGCGCCGGGCCCCGTCACGAGCACGCGCGATGTCTTCGCAAGCGGCAGCAGCCCGCGCTCGTTCCTGAGCAGCGTCACCGCCTCCTCGGCCGCCGCCTTGCTCACTGCCTTGAACCCTTGCGCGCCGACGTTCGCGAGCATGCCCTCATCCGCGAGCGCATTCTCGAACAGCCCGAGCTCGAGCTTCAACCTGAGGATGCGACGCACGGCCTCATCGATCCGCGACTCCGGCACCGCCCCCTCGCGCACGAGCTCCACGAGGAAGCGCGCGAAGTCGACGTTGTAGGGCACCATGCTCATGTCGATGCCGGCCATCACTGCCATCCGCACCGCGTCCTTGGGCGTCGCCGCCACGCGGTGCATGTAGACCAGCTTGTTGATGTCCTCCCAGTCGCTGACCGCGATGCCCGTGAACCCGAGCTCCTTGCGAAGCAGGTCGGTGAGAATCTCCTTGCTCGCGTGCACCGGGACGCCGTTGATGTCTCCGGAGTTGACCATCACCGTCCGCAGCCCGGCGCGGATCGCGGCTCTGAACTGCGGAAGGACGTATTCGCGGAGCTGACGCTCGGGGATCCATGCGGTCGTGCGGTCGTGACCACTGAGCGGCAGGCTGTAGCCGAGGTAGTGCTTGCCCGTAGCGGCAACGAAGATGTCGCCGCCGACGCGCGGCGCGCCCGGGACGTTAGGCCTTCTGGCCACTACTCCGGCGGGTCCGGTGCCCAACACCGCGGCCAGCGCCGACCGCGGGTCTCGCTGCTGCGCTTCCACGGTGGCCACGCCAAGGACGCTGATGAGATACGGATCCTCACCGAACGTCTCGAAGAACCGCGACCATAGTGGCTGGCGGCCGAGGTCGAGCACGGGCGCGAAGTTCCACGGAATGCCGCTTGCCCTGGTCTCGTATGCCGTGATCTCC
>Ga0075428_100010221_pt1 | contig 10421 bp, 8 predicted proteins | sample RhiMetdeltSRZDD2_FD_75291 | JGI IMG/M metagenome (GOLD analysis project Ga0075428, IMG submission 75291) | Populus rhizosphere microbial communities from Tennessee, USA - Rhizosphere MetaG P. deltoides SRZDD2 | ecosystem: Host-associated > Plants > Roots > Rhizosphere > Soil | place: USA... | reverse complement strand
CTTTGAGAGGAAGCGGCCGATGCCGAACGCCACCAGGGCTTCGATCAGGGTCCCCACCATCCACAGGCTGAGGGTCACCGCCGCCAGCAGCTCGGTGCGCGCGGGGACCGCGGCCAGCGTGGGCATGGGGTCCGCCGGCACGCGCAGCATCACCACCACGACGATCAGCCACAGCGCGCCCGAGGTCAGGCTCCCCGCGGCACTGGCCAGCGCCAATGACCAGGCGGCCGACCATCGCGGCGCCAGCAGGCCATAGGTGCCGCGCGCCGCCACCGCGACCGCGAACAGCAGCAGGGTGTTGATGCCGATCACGGTGAAGCCACCGTGACCGACCAAAGCCAATATGGCTCCGACCACGAAGAACACGGGCAGCGCACCGGCCACGCCCAGAAGCACGGCGATCGGCCCGGCCAGGGTGAGGTGATACTCGAGCGGCCCGAGCGGGATGGCCATCGCCGCCAGCATCAGGCCCCCCAGGGCCCCCTGGTAGGCGATCCGCTGCGGCGAGCGGACCTTGCCCACGGTGGCGAGCAGCCCCAGCACGATGGCGAGGGCCGGGACCCAGAGCCACCAGGGAGCCACACCGTCTGGTAAATGGAGATGCGACATGTCTAAAGGCCACGCCTGCTCATGCCGCAGAATCTACTCGGCCTGTCAACGACGTCGCCGCGCGGTGCTCAGCCGCGCCGTCGCCCTGCCCTCATGACGCCCACGCCACCACCGCCGCGACCGCCTCAGCTCCGCAGGCGCGCAGCGCGTCCAGGCACGCCTCGAGCGTGCTCCCGGTCGTGATCACGTCGTCCACCAGCAGCACCTTCCTTCCGCGCAGTGCGCCACCTTCGCGGACCTGGAACGCGCCGGTCAGATTGCGTCGCCGCTCCCGTGCGCTCAACCCGGTCTGGGGCCGGGTCGCGCGGACCCGCAGGAGGGCGCCTGGCAATCGCGGCGCCTGCAGCTGGGCGGCACACGCGGCCGCCAGTCGCGCCGCCTGGTTGAAGCCCCGTTCGCGCAGCCGGGCGGCGTGCATGGGAACCTCGATGACCAGATCCGGGCGGTAGTCGACCGGCAGCGCCTGCGCCAGGCGACGGCCCAGGCGCGCGGCCAGCGCGGCGCGGCCTTCGTACTTGAGGGCGTGGATCAGTTGCGCCGCGCGCTCTTCATAGATCCAGGCGCACCAGCACGCGAACCCTCGATGGGTGAGGCAGGCGTCGGGGTCACGCTCGAGGGCCAGACAGCGGGCGCACAGACGGCCGTCGAAGCGCGGGATGTCCAGCTCGCAGGCGTCACACAGCACGCGCGCCGCGTCGGCGGGGGCGCCACAGGCGGGACACCGTGCCGGAAACACGAACGACTCCAACGCGGCCGCAGCGCCGGCCGCCACCCGGGTCGTGGAGACGGCGACGGCGCCGAGCCGGCTCCACCAGCGACTTGCGCGATCTGCCGCTAGCGCGGCCATCCCACCGTCCTCGCCAGCGGATCGACGGGGACGGGGCGTGAGAACCACAGGCTGAGCGAGATGCGGGCCTGGAATACCAGCAGACCGAGACCATCATAGGCTTCGAACCCGCGCGCGCGGGCCGCGCGGGTCCACGGAGTGGGCTCGGCGCCATAGCTCAGGTCCATGCACAGTGCGCCGGCGCTGCGCGGCCAGTCGTTTCCCACCTCAACCTCCCCGGGCACGGCGCGGATCAGCAGGTCGGCCAAGGTGCGGACGCTGCGGACCTCCTCGCCCTCCCAGGCCAGGACACGGTTGCCGGGAATCCCGCGCCACGCCTCCGTCGCGGCCGTGACATCCCGGGCTGCCGCGACGACATCGGAGGCACCCGCCTCGACGAGCGCCAGGGCGAGACTGCGCGCCGCCCCACCGGCGCCCAGGAACAGCACGCGGGCGCGGGCCGGATCGCGTCGCAGGGTCGCCAGCAGGTCCAGGAACCCCTGGCCATCGGTGGTGTCTCCCCACCAGCCGTCCGGCGCGAATCCCACGGTGTTGACCGAGCGCGCCCGCTGCGCGGCCGGCGACACCCGCGCCAGCAGCGGGATCACCGCCTGCTTGAGCGGGGAGGTGAGGTTGACGCCGCGATAGCCACGCGCCGCCAGGTCGTGCAGCCGGCCGGCTAGATCGCCGGGCGGGGTGCGCAGCGCTTCGGAGGACCCGGTCAGACCCAGATGGGCGAGCCCGGCGCGGTGCAGCTCGGGCGAGCGCGTGTACGCGAGCGGGTCACCGAGGACCGCGAGGGCTGCGCCCGCGCTCATGCGCGCGCGCGCCGCATGCGCCGCAGCCTCACGATCATGAGGAGGGCGAACAGCACCAGGGTGAGACTGGTGACCTGGCTCTCGACCACGGGGATCGCCCCCCAGCTCATCACCACCGCCTCGGGCTCGTAGGCGCGCGAGAAGTCGAGAGGAATCCGGATCAGCGCGAACATCGCCATGAAGGTCCAGAACAGCGTGCCCGGCGTCTTGAGACGGGTGCGCAGCAGCCACGCGATCAGAAACAGAGCGAACCCCGAGGCGGCGAGGTAGAGCTGCGAAGGATGGACCGCGGAGCTGCCGAACTCGAGGCCGGCGAACGAATCGGCCGGGAACCTCACGCCCCAGGGTTGGGTGGTCGGAATGCCGTAGCAGCAGCCGTTGAGGAAGCAGCCGATGCGTCCGAACACCGTGCCGAGGGCGAACGACGGGGTCAGCGTGTCGGCGACCGACCACATGGGCATGCCGATCTGCCGCGCCGTGACCAGGCCGGCCAAGGTGCCGGCCACCACGCCACCGTAGAGCGTGAGCCCGCCCTGCCAGATCGCCAAAACGCTCCCCCACTCGCGCCGAAACTCCTGCACGTGCTCGAGCACGTACAGGGCGCGCGCGCCGATCACCGAACTCACCAGCACCACCAGGATCACGGTCACCAGCTTGTCCTCGTCGAGGCCGCGGCGGCGCGCCTCGCGCAGGGCCAGCCAAGTGCCGCTCAGGAAGGCGACGGCCAGCATCAGGCCGTACGAGCGAATGTGGAGCACCCCCCAGTGCAGGATGTCGGGGTGCACTCAGTATTCCCCGCGCCTGAGGGCCACGTTCTGGAGCAGACCAACCTGGATGCAGTTCACGATCAAGGCTGTCCCTCCGTAGGAGAGCAACGGAAGCGGCAGGCCGGTTACCGGAGCCCAGCCGATGGTCATGAGGATGTTGACCATGATGTGGAAGAAGAGCCCCGAGGCGATCCCCACCACCATCAGGCTGGCGAAGCCATTGCGCGCCAGAAACGCCAGGCGGTAGCCACGCACGACGACGATCGCGTACAGGACGACCACGGTGAACGCTCCGAGGAACCCCCATTCCTCCCCGACCACCGAGTAGATGAAGTCCGTGTGCCGCATCGGTAGGAAGGCGAGTCCCTTCTGGGTGCCGCGCAGGAAGCCCTTCCCGGTCATGCCCCCTGAACCGATGGCGATCTTCGACTGGATGATCTGGTAGCCCGCCCCCTGCGGATCGTGGCCCGGGTCGAGGAACACCTGGATGCGGCGCTTCTGATAGTCGTGCAGGTGCTCCCAGATCGACGGCACCGCGTACGACACCGCCCCATTGAGGGCCAGAAAGACCAGCAGCGTCGACCAGCGCGGCCGCACCGCCACCAGCATCACCGCGAAGATGCCCGCGAACCAGGCCAGCGATCCGGTGAGGAAGAACAGTGCCAGGTTGAGCACCGGGGAAAGGCCGAGGAGCAGGTGCCCGATCGGCATGCCCGCCCAGAAGTACATGGCCACCAGAATCACCGGGAACGACAACGACGTTCCCAGGTCGGGCTCTTTGGCGACCAGGGCGAAGGGGACCAGAGTGATGAGCAGGGACGGAAACCAGTGCTTGAAGCGCCGCAGGTCGAGGTTGCGGTCGTCGAAGCGGCGGCTGAGCACGAACACCGTGGCGATCTTGGCGATCTCCGAGGGCTGGAACTTGAGCGGCCCGATCTCCAGCCAGCGCTTGGCACCCATGGCGCTGGTGCCCACCAGCAGCACCGCGATCAGCAGCAAGATGGAAATCGCGTAGAACGGATAGGCCAGCGAGTCGTAGGCGCGATAGTGAATGGAGGCCGCGAACCACGCCGCCCCGAGCGCCAGGCCGAACCACATCGTCTGCTTGATCCACAGGCCCTCGTGCGCGCCGGGCACGGTGGTGGCGCTGTAGACGGTCGACAGCCCGATCAAGACCAGACCCAGGGCGGCGACCGCCATCGGCATGTCCAGCGGCGGGAGCTTCAGGCCCTTAATCGCCACGCACCACCGCCGTGGAATCCACCGCCAGCCGGACCGGCTTCACGTCGCGCTGAAGCGAGTCGGGAAGGAACAGCCGCCGCAGCACGTGACCGGCCATCGGGGCGGCGACGCTGCCGCCGTGGCCGCTGTTCTCGATCACGAAAGCCAGACCGATCACCGGGTCCTCGGCCGGGGCATAACACACGAACAGGGCATGGTCTTTGCCGTGCGGATTCTGCGCCGTGCCGGTCTTGCCTCCGACGCGCAGGTTGGGCACCCGCGCCAGCGTGGCGGTGCCGGCCTCCACTACCTCCTCCAGGCCCTGATGGACCGCGGCCCACACGGCGGGCTCGGCGCTGGGACCGGGCTGCACCGGGCTCCCGACGCCGAACTGGGGCGAGCCGGCCACCGACTGGACCACGTGAGGATGAATCGCGTGGCCACCGGTGCCGGCCTGAGCCGCGAGCAGCGCCAGCTGCAGCGGCGTGACCAGCAATTCGCCCTGCCCGATTGCCAGGTTGAGCAGCAGGCCCTTGCGCCACTTCCCAACGCCCCAGCGCTTGTCGTACCAGGCCGGACTCGGAATCAGGCCCTGACGCTCCTGCGGCAGGTCGATGCCGGTGCGGCCGCCGAGGCCAAAGCTGCGCGCCGTCGCTTCGAGGGGAGGCAGTCCGAGCTTGAGGCCGACCTGGTAGAAATAGACGTCGCACGAGTGCTGGATCGCCTCGGGGAAATCCAGCGATCCGTGCCCTTCGTGCTTCCAGCAGCCGAAGGAGCGCCCACCAAAGAAGTAGGCGCCGCTGCATGGGGCGTAGCGCGAGCCGGGCTGCGAGACCCCGGACCTGAGCGCCGCCAGCATGGTCACGATCTTGAACGTGGAGCCCGGCGGATAGGTGCCCTGGATGGCCCGATTGAACAACGGGTTGGCCCCACCACCCTCCGACAGCTCACGCCAGCGCGCGAACGAGAGCCCCTGCGAGAACTCGTTGGGATCGAAAACGGGGCGACTCACCATGCCGAGGATCCCGCCATCGCGCGGATCGATCGCCACCGCGGCGCCGCGCCCCACCTCGGCCATCGCTTCTTCCAGCGCCTGCTGCACCCGCAGGTCGAGCGTCAGGTTGACGTCACTGCCGGCCTCCGGCACCAGCGGCGGCCCTTCGGTAAGGGTCGAGACCCGTTTGCCCATGGCGTTGACCACCACGTACTCGGCGCCATCGCGGCCGCGCAGGAAGTGCTCGTAGCTGCGCTCCACTCCCGAGCGTCCGATCAGATCTCCGGGCCGGTAGTCCTGGGTGGCGCGCTCAGCCAGCTCGCGATCGTTGATCTCGCCGGCGTATCCGAGGAGATGGGCGGCGAGGATGCCGAACGGATAGCGCCGCATCGGCTCGACGACCACATCCAGCCCGGGCAGCTCGGCCCGCGATTCCTCCACTGCCGCAAGCACCTCGAAGGGAGCGTTACGGCGCAGCATCGCGGACTGCCCGGTGCGATTGGCGGAACGAACCAGTTCCGAGACGGTGGCCGAGTCCACGCCGGTCAGCCATCCGACGCGCGCCACCCAGCCCGGATGCACCACCTGGCGCGCGCGCTCGAGGCTCTCGGCGGGCAGCGGACGGAACACGATGTTGAAGCTGGGGTGATTGTCGGCGAGCAGCACGCCGTGACGATCGAAGATCGCCCCGCGCGGGGCGCGGAGCACTTCGAGGCGAATCCGGTTCTCCTGGGCCAGCCGTCGGTAATGGTCGTACTGCTGCACCTGCAGCCGCAACAGGCCGACGCCGATGAGCCCGAACCCCGCCACCGCGATGCCGGCGAAGACCCAGAAGCGTTGCTCCTTGGAGCGCTTATCCGGACTGGATGCCAACATGAGTCGCCCAGCTGCGGCCCTGGATGCGGCGCAATACCCACAATATCGCGACCCCGACGATCGCGGTCGCCGTCCCCCCCACCACCACGCGCATCAGCCATTCCGGCCATGCGGCCAGCCCGCCCAGATCGAAGGCCGCCAGCCATGCTTGATGCGCCGCGGCCGCGACCAGGACCAGCACGAATTGGGCCCGCGCGCTGTCACGCACCAGTGTGCCCGACAGGCGCCCGACGATGTACCCCTCGAGCGACAGGGCCAGTGCGTGGCGTCCAAGCCAGTGAGCCGAGTCGAGATCGGCGCACAGCCCGATGGCGAACCCGAAACTGGTCCCCCACGCCGCTCCACGCTGCAGGCCCCAGATGACGGTGGCGAACGCGAGCACGTCGATCACCATGCCGCGAACCGCCAGGGCCGCGAGCAGGGTCGAACGCAGCATCAGCACCACCGCGATCCCGGTCGCCAGCGCCCCGAACGCCCTCATGGCCGGACCTCGCGAGGGCCGGGGATCACGAAAACGTGCCTGAGACGGGTGAAGCGCGCGGCGGGCTCGACCCTGACCGCCTGGGTGAGCCCGTTGGGATCCTTACCGACCGCGGCGATGGTGCCGACCGGGATCCCGCGCGGATAGCGCGTGGAGAGCCCGGAGGTCAGGATGCGCTGGCCGACCTGAACTGTATCCGCGAACGGCACCGCGGTCAGGGTGAGAGCGGGTCGCGGAGTGGTGCTGAATCTCAGCACACCCAGCACCCCGGTGCTCTCGACTTCGCAGGCTACCGCCGCGCCCGGATCGGTGAGCAGCATGATCCGGCTGTCGAAGGGATACGTTTCCGAGATCCGCCCGACCAGACCCTCGCTGGTCACGACGATGTCGCCAACGGCGACGCCCGACCCCCTCCCGGCACCCAGGGTGGCGGAGATCGGCCATGGGTCGCCCGACATCGCCACGATCTCCATCGGGCGCAGAGCCGGGTTGATGAAGCCCGGAAGCCCCAGCGCCTGTCGCAAGCGCCGGTTCTCGTCGCCCTGGAGACGCAGCCGGGTGTTCTCGACCTCGAGCGCAGCCAGCCGGGTGTGCAGGGCTTTGTTCTCGGACCAGGCGGTGGCCACGCGATCGGCCACCAGGACGACGCGATCCAGGGGAGCGAACAGGGTGGCGCCGGTGCCGCGCAGGAACGCCTGGGGAATGCGGTCCCCGACCAGCAGCAGGACCAGGGAGAGCAACACGTACAGCGCCACCAGCATGCTAGCGCTGCGTTCGGCCGGGGGGAGAACCCCGCCCATGTCCTAGTCCTTGTGGCTGCTGAGGATGACTTTTTCGTAATCCTCGAGATGTTCGAGAATCTTCCCCGCCCCCAGCACCACGCAGGTCAGAGGATCCTGGGCCACGCGGATGTTGAGATTGGTCACCTCGCGCAGCAGCAGGTCCAGGCCGCGTAGCAGCGCGCCGCCCCCGGTCATGAAGATCCCGCGGTCGACGATGTCGGCCGCCAGTTCGGGCGGCGTGCGCTCCAGCGATTCGCGCACCGCGTTGACGATGTTGCCGATCGGCTCCTGAAGGGCCTCGCGAATCTCGACGCTCGACACCCGCAGCGTGCGCGGAATCCCGCGCACCAGATCGCGCCCCTTGATCTCCATGTCCATCTCTTCGGGAAGCGGGAACGCCGAGCCGATTTCGATCTTGATGCGTTCGGCGGTCTGCTCGCCGATCAGCATGTTGTAGGCCTTCTTGGCGTAGTTCGCGATGGCCTCGTCCATCTCGTCGCCGCCGACGCGGATCGAGGTCTTGGTGACGATCCCGTTGAGCGCAATGACGGCGATCTCGGTGGTCCCGCCACCGATGTCGACCACCATGTTCCCGGTCGGCGTATCCACCGGCAGACCCACGCCGATGGCGGCCGCGATCGGCTCGGGCACGAGCAGAACCGGCTCGCGACAGCCGGCGCGCACCGCCGAGTCGATGACCGCCCGCTTCTCGACCTCGGTGATGCCGGAGGGAACGCAGATGATGATGCGAGGCCGAACCAGAAACTTGTGCTTCTGAACCTTGTGCACGAACTCGCGCAGCAGGTCTTCCGTGACCTCGAAGTCGGCGATCACGCCGTCCTTGAGCGGGCGGATGGCCTGGATTTCGTCGGGCGTGCGGCCGAGCATCAGCTTGGCCTCGCTGCCCACCGCCCTCACTTTACCCGTCGGCCTGTCGACTGCGACCACCGAAGGCTCATTGAGGACGATGCCGCGCCCGCGCACGTAAACCAGGGTGTTGGCGGTGCCAAGATCCATGGCGACGTCGGTGGAGAAAAACCCCATCAGGCTATCGAGAAACATCCATGCCTCTCCGTGGTGACGCTCTGGGTGGAATGACAGGGCTGCCGAGGAAAAAAGCGCCCGAGCCGGCTGAAGGGTTTCCATACCAACCGAAGCTTCGGCACGCTAGCACCATGAACTTGAGCGCCACAAGCGGTTTGTACCCAAGAGATTGTGGTCGCGACCCCGGGGCCGGCCAGCCCGTCGACCCAAGCGACGGTTTCCCGGAGGTCTTTTCCGCCCGGGGCCAGGCTGCGCCCTCGGCCCTGATGCGTATGTCGTTGTCATATTGTGCGTTGAAAAAGTTGGCCTGGCTTCTGAGCGGGTCTGGTCTGGTCCTTGCGACAGTCCGGCCCGTGCGGAAACCGCACATCCGAACGAGTGTTCGCGACGGCTCTCCGAGCACTCAAGGGACGCCGGCGCTGTAATGGCGCCGGCGGTCTTTTTTTCGGCGGCTGAGAAGTGGGCCGGTTTTCCGGCACGCCGGCCCGGGCCGCGGTGTATGAGCGAGGCGGAATCCGTTGACCCGGTTCGTTCCCGCGACGGAAGATGGTCCGTCCCCTGGACCCTTATGCGCCTGTTCCGACTCGCAATCCCCTCCCTCGCCCTTCTCCTGGCCCTGTCCCAAGCCTTTCCGGGGCGGGCCCAGGAAGCGCTGCCGGATCGGTTCGCGTTTGCCGACACCACCTTGTTGCGCGACACGCTGGATTTGCGCTTCGACCATCTATTCCAGCTCGCCGACAGCCTGCGCATGACCCCCGACAGCCTGCGCGCGATCTCGATCCGATATCGGTTCTCACCCCTGCGCATGGTCGGGCTGGCCGATAGCCTGCGAATGCCGGTGGACAGCGTGGGTCCGTACCTGGCCCGAGAACGCGTCTCGCCGCTGGCGGCCGCCGACGCCGGATGGAGCAACCGCTTCTCGTACGGCTCCGCCTACACCTTTCAGGAGACACGTACCGGCTGGACCAACACCGGCGACTACAACCTCACCTGGTCGCAACTGTTTCTCAACAATCTCACCACCATCCAGCAGGAACGCTTCCTGTCCGGCGGCAAGACCACCCTGCGGGAGAGCCGGATCGCCAATACCGAGGTGGGCTGGCGGATCAACCGCGAATACTCCGTCGGGGGTCGGGCGGTCCTCGGTCGCTTCGACTCCGACGATCCGAGCTCGATCAACCGCGTCGGGGACAGCCGCAACGAGTACCAGCTCTCGCTGCGTACCCGGCAGCGCCCGCTGAATGGCGTGACCTCGGAGTTCAACGCGTTTTCGGGATTGTTGGACTTTACAAGCGCGCGCCAGGCCAAGCACGGCGTCACCAGCGACTTCAACGGCCGGTTTCGGCACACCTCCGGGGAGTGGTGGCTGCACGAGGTCACCGGCCAAATCAGCAGCAGTCTCGCCCGCACGCGCGCGTTGTTGACCGGCTCGGTCGAGAACACTCGCGACGTGATCGGCAGTCTGAGCGGAACCGTGTCGCTGTTCGAGGCGGCCACCTACAGCCTCGGCTCGACCTATGGCTATCAAAACAGTCGGGTGGGTCAGCCCGACGAGGTCGGCGTGATTCAGGACGTGAGCTCGACCACCGCCAGCGCCGACGTGACCCTGCGCGGCCAGTTCACCCCAAATCGGATGCTCAGCGTCTCCGGCAACTTTTCGAATTCGGACCAGGTCACGGCACTGAGCGGACCCACCAGTCGCAAAGTGCGCGGGGTGCTGACCGAGGGCCGAGATGTTCTGCTCGGGTGGTCGGTGGAGGGCCGGTTCAAATCCACCTTCTCGGACGGGGCGATTCCCCAGGCCTCCGAGACCGGCGGCTACAGCGAGGACTTCACCACTCACACGCTCGACGGCACGCTCATCCGGCGCCTTCTGCCCCGTCTGAATGCCCGCCTCAACGCCTTCATCGGCATCCAGCGTTATCGATACCAGGTCATCGGCGACTACGGGACTCCTCCGGTTTCGCGCGACAATGTTCAGCAGGGCTACCGGGTCGACGGCT
>Ga0075428_100010218_pt1 | contig 10421 bp, 14 predicted proteins | sample RhiMetdeltSRZDD2_FD_75291 | JGI IMG/M metagenome (GOLD analysis project Ga0075428, IMG submission 75291) | Populus rhizosphere microbial communities from Tennessee, USA - Rhizosphere MetaG P. deltoides SRZDD2 | ecosystem: Host-associated > Plants > Roots > Rhizosphere > Soil | place: USA... | reverse complement strand
GATCCGCAGCGTGTTCGTCGACTTGTTCAGCAACGAAGGCGATGACGAAGTGCATCCGCTGATGGCCTGACAACGAGCGGCACGCAGGCCGCCCGCGAGCTGCTTCAGTCCGCGACCGTGACCTTCACCATCGTGTCGCCCTGACGAATGGCGTCGACGACGTCGAGGCCTTTCGTGACCTTACCGAACACGGTGTGCTTGCCGTTCAAGTGCGGCGTCGGCACGTGCGTGATGAAGAACTGGCTGCCGTTCGTGCTCGGGCCCGCGTTCGCCATCGAGATGACGCCGCGCTCGTGCTTCAGCGGATTGTTCTTGACCTCATCGCCGAACGTGTAGCCGGGGCCGCCGCGGCCCGTGGCCGTCGGGTCGCCCGTCTGGATCATGAAGTCCGCGATGACGCGATGGAACTTGACCCCGTCGTAGTACCCCTTCTTCGCCAGGAACACGAAGTTGTTGACGGTCTGCGGGGCGTGCTTCGGATAGAGCGCGAGCTCGATCGTGCCGCGATTCGTCTCGATCGACACCGCGTAGTCCTTCTTGACGTCGATCTCCATCGCCGGCGGTGCCGGCCACTTAAGCTGCGCCATCTCACTCTCCTTCCTGATCGGGCGGCCACGATACCGGAGTTCGACCGCCGCGGGCTACTCGCGCTACGAAGTCACTTGCGCGCCACCGCGGCGCGAATGGCGGCGAGCTCCGGCTCGTCGAGCTGGCGCATCAGCTTGCCGATGAACAGGGCTTGACGCCGCTTCGCGCCGAAGCTCGTGAGCCGGCGCGCTTCGGCGATGGCGTCCTCGAGCCGCTCGGGCAAGGCGAGCGCCGCGACTTGCTCCGGACGCAGCGCGACCAGCTCCTCGCCGAGCTGGGTGATCTCGTGGCTCGCGCGCTTGCGAGCGCTGCGGCCGCGGCCCTCCTGCACCTCGAGCTCGTCGGTCTCCTCGACCTCAGTCGGTTCCTCGTAACGGGGTTTGCGTGCCATGGAGCGACCAGTTATCACGCAAGCGGCGCGGGCGCAACCAAGGCGCTGCAGGCTTCGGCTCGCGCCTGCATCAAGCGGCGCTCGCGTTCATTACGCGTCAGCGACGCTGCGCGCTCGAACTCACCCCGCGCCTCGCCGACGCGGCCGAGCTTCACGAGCAAGTCGCCGCGAACCGCGCAGAGCAAGTGATACGACTCGAGCTTGCCGCCTGCGACGAGGGAATCGACGATGGCGAGCGCCTCGGCGGGCCCGAACGCCATCGAGACCGCCACCGCGCGATTCAAATGCACGACCGGCGACGGCACGAGCGACGCGAGCGCGTCGTAGAGCGCGACGATGCGCGGCCAGTCCGTCGCAGCGGCGGTGGCGGCGCGCGCGTGGCACGCGGCGATTGCGGCTTGCAGCGCGTAGGGCCCGAGGGCGCCGCCCAACCGTTCGGCACGCTCGAGCGCTTGCAAGCCGCGCCGAATCAGCAAGCGGTCCCAGCGGCCGCGATCCTGCTCGAGCAGCAACACCGGCTCGCCGTTCGCGCCGCTGCGCGCGGCGCTGCGCGACGCCTGGATCTCGAGCAGCGCGACGAGGCCGTGCACCTCGGGCTCGGCGGGCGCGAGCTCGGCGAGCATGCGCGCGAGCCGCAGCGCGTCGTCGCACAGAGCAGGCCGCAGCCAGTCGTCGCCGGCCGTCGCGGAATAGCCTTCGTTGAAAATCAGGTAGACGACCTCGAGCACCGACGCGAGGCGCTCGCCGAGCGCTTCGCCGCGCGGCACTTCGAACGGCACGCGCGCCTCGGAAAGCGTGCGCTTGGCGCGCACGATGCGCTGCGCGATCGTCGGCTCCGGCACGAGGAACGCGCGCGCGATCTCGCCCGTCGTGAGCCCGCCCACCATGCGCAGCGTCAGCGCCACGCGGGCTTCCGTGGCGAGCACGGGGTGACACGAGACGAACATCAGGCTCAGCATGTCGTCCCCGATTTGGTCGTCGAGCGCTTCATCGATGGCTTCGCGCTCGTCGCTGACCTCTCCCCCGAGCGCCTCGAGCTCACCGCCGAGCTCCTCGTGTTTACGTCGCAGCAGCTTTGCGCGGCGGACCGCGTCGATCGCGCGATGCTTCGCCGTCGCCATGAGCCACGCGCCGGGCTTGTCGGGAATGCCTTCATCCGGCCATTGCTCGAGCGCGGCGACGAGCGCGTCGTGCGCGAGCTCTTCGGCGACGCCGACGTCACGTACGACACGTGTGAGGCCGGCGATGAGCTTCGGCCATTCGATGCGAAAGACCGCCTCGATCGCGGCATGCGTCGCCGACCGCGCCATGCGCTAGGCGGTCAAACCCGCGACGGGCAGGATGTCGAGCTCGACCTCGCCGAGCACCTTCGTGTAGCGCCGCGCCCATTCGATGGCCTCCGCGCGCGACTCGAGCTCCAAGATGACGAAGCCGCCGACGAGCTCTTTCGATTCCGCGAACGGCCCGTCGACGAGCGTCTGCTTGCCGCCGAAGTTGCGGAGCCGCGCCGCGCGCGAGCTCGGCTCGAGCCCACCCGTCGACAACAAGACCCCGGCGCTCTTCATTTCGCTGATCAGAGCGCCCATGCGCTCCATCTCGAGCGGCGTCGGCGGCGTTCCGGCTTCGGAGCGCGCGTTGGCCTTTTGCATCGCGATGTAGCGTCGCGTCGTGAGACCTTCCGGCTTCTTGCCGAGGCCGATGTCCCACGGCTCGGTTGCTGGACGAATATCGAGCACCACGTCGCCGACGACGCCGGCAAACCGAGATGCCCATTCGACGGCTTCGTCGAGCGAGTGCACGCGCATGACGGCAAACCCCGCGATGAGCTCGTTCTCGCCGACGAGCGGGCCTTTGGTCACCGTCCGCTTGCCGCGCGAAAACTCAAGCCGCACGCCTTGCGAGCTGGAGCGTAATCCGTCGGCCGCGAGCAGCTTGCCGCTCTTGACCATGTCGCCCACCATCGCGCCGACGCCGGCGATGAGCTCCTTACTCGGCAGGCCGCCGTTCTCGTAATACGCGTCGGTCTTGTGAAGCATCATGAATTTCATCGGCCGTTACTCCTTCAAGAACTGCACGAGCGCCGGCACGATCACGGCGGCACTGACGTTGTGCGTTTGCCCCGGCAGGATTCGCTGGCGAACATTCGGCAACACGGTTACCAGCTGCTCGACGGCATTCTTCAGGCGCGCGTCTGTCTTGCCGCCGTACATCGCGAGCGTCGGCGTCCGAACTCCGGCGAGCCGCGCAACGGGCACCTGCCAGTTCCCCATGATCGCGGCGTCGTACGGCAACGTGTGCGCGACGGCTTTGAGCTTGTTCCACGCGCCGCGCATGAGCTGCATCAGCAAGACGAACGGCGCCGGCACGCTGACCATGTCGCGCATGAAGTATTTGACGGCCGCGGCGCGCTCGCCGGCGGCGACGAGCTCCTTCAGCTTGCCCAGGTGGTCGGGCGGTTGTTGCGCCCCGTCGGTGCTGATGAACGGCGGCTCGTAGACCGCGAGCTTGCGCAACGACAGCCCGCTCGCGGCGGCCTCGAGCGCGAGCGCCGCGCCGGAGGAGAGCCCGACCGCGAACGCTGAACCGCCGGCCTCCCGAACGAGCGCGTCGATGTCCTCGACCTCGCGCGCTTTGGAGTACGGCTGCGTGTCGCCGCTCTCGCCGCGGCCTCGCCGGTCGTAGAGATACACCGTGAAGTGCTCCTTCAACAGCGCGGCGATCTTCGGCATCGGGCCGAGCGCGCGGCTGCACATCGCGCCGTCGATCAGCACGACGGCCGGGCCGCTGCCCAAACGCTCATACGCGATGCGCGTGCCGTCCTTCGAGATGACGTGTGTCATGACTCCGCTCCTATGCCCAGCGCGTCGCCGGAATCAATTCGCGCAGGCGCTCGCTCCGCAGATAGAGGCCGCCCCATACGAAGAGCCCGAGATAGACGCCGAACAAGACATGAGTGAAGAGCGGCGAGCCGACGCGGATGTGCGTCGCGATGCCGCCGCCGAAGAGCGCGGTGAGCAAGATCGCACCGAGCACGGCCGTGCGCGGCACCGCGTACAGCACGAGACACACGAGCTCGACGATGCCGATCGTGAGACCGAGATCCGTGGGATAGCCGAGCGAGCCCAGCGTCTCCGCGACGACGGGCGCCTCCACGAGCTTGATCGCCGTATCGAACGCCAGGAACAAAATTGCGAGCGCGCTCAAGGCGCGACCGACGATGACGGTGTTCATCGGAGCTCCTTGATCGCTTCGAACCGCTGCAACTGCGGATTCGGCTCGAAGTCCTCGAGCTCGAGCAGCTGGCGTACCTCGATCTCGGCCTCGCCATGATCGATCGAGGGGTTCGGGAACCGCCGCGCCCACTCGAGCGCTTCTTCGCGCGTCTTCGTCTGGATCAACGTGTAGCCCGCGATGAGCTCCTTGGCTTCCGCGAACGGGCCGTCGACGATCGTGCGCTTTTCGCCCGAGTAGCGAATGCGCCAGCCCTTCGCGCTCGGGTGGAGTCCCGAGCCGTCGAGTAGAACGCCGGCTTTGACGAGCGCCTCGTGGTAGGAAGCCATCTCAGCGAACAGGCTCACGGGCGGTTGCTTGCCGGCCTCGGAGTCGCGCGTCGCCTTGACGATGATCATGAACCGCATTGTGTATCTCCTTGATTTCTCATGGAGCCGGTTGGCCAACCTGGCCGTATCTCGTTCGGCTCGTATAGACGTCGAACGAGCAAGCCCGAAATCGACAAGCGGCGTCAGAGGCGAGTCGGAGGCAGCGGTTTTAAGCGTCGTCGACCCAGGAAAGCGCCGCCGCGACGGCCGGGAAGCCGATCGTGCTGGTCAGCAGCAAGATGGCGTGATTGATCTCATCGGCCGTCGCGCCGGCCTTGCGAGCGCGGCGAGCGTGGCTGTGCACGGCGCCTTCAGAGTGGACCGCCGCGGCCGCGGCGAGCTGGATCAGCTCGGCGACCTTCGGCTCGAGCGGCCCCACGTGCTTGACGCTCTCGCCGAGTTGCTCGACCGCGGCCAAGTACTCGGGATAACGCTTCGCAAGCTTGTTGAAGTGTTTCGGTTTCGCCATGGCAGGTCCTCCTCGTCGGCTCATGCGTAGAGGCCGCGCATCTCCGACGCTTCGCTCACGCGGCGAATCGCGACCATGAAGGCCGCAATCCGCATGGTGACGCGGCGGTGCCGCGCCGTCGTGTACACCTCGTCGAACGCGGCCTCCATGATGCGCTGCAAGTCGTCGTTGACGCGCTTCTCGGGCCAGTAGTAGCCCATGCGGTTCTGAACCCACTCGAGATACGACACCGTGACACCGCCGGCGTTGCACAGGATGTCTGGGATGACGAACGTGCCCTTGCGAGCGAGTATCGCGTCGGCGCCCGGCGTCGTCGGGCCGTTCGCGCCCTCGGCAATGATGCGCGCGCGGATGCGCGCCGCATTCTGCGTCGTGATCTGATTCTCGAGCGCGGCAGGCACGAGGATGTCGACGGGAAGCTCGAGGAGCTGCGACGCCCGGCGCATCGGGGTCGCGCCTTTGAATCCCGCCAACGTGCCGCGCCGCACGACGTGCCCGATTGCTTCGCCGACGTCGATGCCGCTCGCTTTGCGAAAGGCGCCTTCGGCGTCGCCGATCGCAACGACCTTGACGCCGCTCTGTGCGAGGAACATCGCCGCGTGCGTGCCGACGTTGCCGAACCCCTGGATCGCGGCCGTCGCTCCTGTCAGCTGCAGGCCCAAGCGCGCCGCGGCTTTGCGCACGCAGACGATCAACCCCCGCGAGGTCGCGCTCTGACGCCCCGCCGAGCCGCCGAGCTCCATCGGCTTGCCCGTGATGACGCCCGGCAGATAGTCGCGTTTGTGCATGACATAGGTATCGAGCATCCACGCCATGACCTGCGGCCCGGTGTTGACGTCGGGGCCGGGCACGTCACTGTCGGGCCCGAACAGATCGATCATCTCCGCCATGTAGCGGCGCGACAGCCGCTCGCGCTCGCCTTGCGACAGCGTGCGCGGATCGACGATGACCCCGCCTTTCGCGCCGCCCATCGGAATGCCGACGACGGCGCACTTGTAGGTCATCCAGAACGCGAGCGCCTTGACCTCGTCGACCGTGACGTCCTGATGGAAGCGGATGCCGCCCTTCGCCGGACCGCGCGCCATATTGTGCTGCACGCGGAACGCGCGGAAGTTGCGGATCGTGCCGTCGTCCATGCGCACCGGCAGAAGCACCTCGGTCACGCGCCGCGGCAGCTTCGTCATCGCGATCTGATTGTCGGTGAGCTTCAGTCGGCGGGCGGCCGCATCGAATTGGTCGAGCGCGTGCTCGAATGCGGAGGAGCGCCACTCCTCGAGCGAGCCGGCGATCTGGCGCCGGCGCACCGCCGCCTTGCGCTCGATCTGCTTGCGCTTCGCCTTGGCTAATTTCTCGGGCGGCATTCGCGTCGACTTTTGTTATTTTTGTGCGTCATCTTGAGCTATGTCCCGTGTTCTTAGCCACGCGCTTCAGCGCGGTTGCGGCACGATACGCAGATACGGCTTCGGCGCCTTCCAACCATTCGGATAGATCTTCTTCGCCTCGTCGTCAGTGACGGAGCCCGCGATGATGACGTCGTCGCCCTGCTTCCAGTTGGCCGGCGTCGCGACGCGGTGCTTCGCCGTCAGCTGCAGCGAGTCGATGACTCGCAGCACCTCGTCGAAGTTGCGCCCCGTCGTCATCGGGTACACGAGAACGAGCTTCACTTTCTTGTCGGCGCCGATGACGATGACGTTACGGACGGTCTGGTTGTCCGCGGCCGTGCGCCCTTGCGAGCTGCTGCCCGCCTCGGCCGGTAACATTTCGTACAGCTTCGCGACCTTGAGCTCCGGATCGCCGATCAGCGGATAGTTCGGCGCGGTGCCCTGCGTCTCCTTGATGTCGTTGGCCCACTTCGAGTGACTGTCGACAGGGTCGACGCTTAAACCGAGGATCTTCACGTTGCGCTTGTCGAACTCCGGCTTGAGCTTCGCCATCGTGCCGAGCTCCGTCGTGCAGACGGGAGTGAAATCCTTCGGGTGCGAGAACAAGACCGCCCACGAGCTGCCGATCCACTCGTGAAAGCGAATGCGGCCTTCCGTCGTGTCCGCCTCGAAATCAGGAGCAATGTCGCCGATGCGCAGTGTCATGGTTGTTCTCCACTTTCGCTTAGGTATAAGGGCCATGATTCTAGCCCTTCGCACGGTATAGTGAGCACCCCATGCTCGAGCTGCACCGCCACTTAGACGCGCGCGCGTTCCTGAATCGCGCCGAGCCCTGGCTCCTGACGCGGGAAATCGAGCACGCCGGAGTGCTGCAGAGCGCGCGCCAGGCGCGCGCCAACGACACGCTCTACCAGCGCCCGATCTACTGGGCGACGTTCGAGGACTTAGGCCAGCTCATCGGCTGCGCTTACCGCACCCCGCCCTACAAGGTCGGCGTGACGGTCTTGCCCGATACCGCGATCGCGCCTCTCGTTGCCGACCTCGCCGCGACCTATTCCGGGCCGATCGGCGGGTTCAGCGGCCCCGACCCCACGGTGACCCTACTCGCGAATGCCTGGGTCGAGCGGCGCGGCGGCTCGTGGTCGTTGAACACGCGCGGCCGCCTGCTGTCGTTCTCGGGCAGTGCCGGCACGGATGCGGAGACCAAGAAAGGCGTGTTGCGGCTCGCCGGCGCGAACGATACGGCGCTCGCGCAGAGCTGGGGCGCCGCGGCGTCGCTCGACAGCGGTATCGCGGCGCTCGACGGTGATCTCTGCGTCCACCTCCTGCGCGCGAAGCTGCTCTACTTCTGGGGCGACGATCAGCCGCGCTGCATGATCGGCCTCATGCGCGAGACACGCGACTCCATTGCAATCGGCATCGTCTATACGCCCGCGGCGTTCCGCGGCTTGGGCTACGGAACGGCGGCGCTGCGCGCCCTGAATCACCTGCTCGACGAGCGCGGCGTCAAGAACCGCTATCTCTGGGCCGACCCGAAGAACGACGGCGCGCAGGCGCTCGCTACGATGCTTGGCTGCCGCTTCGTCTACGACTCACTCGACATCGACTGCGCTTGAGGAACCCTTACTTCATGACATCGCGAGCTCTTGGTTTGTTGATCGCGCTCGTCGCCGCGAACGCGGCTACCGCGCAGAACGCGTCACCGCCGGCCGGTGTCGATCCGCTGCGCGTCGACCTCTACTCGACGAAGAACTACCGACTCGATCGCGCGCTCTGGACCGACGAGCGCTACACGCGTTGCAACACGCCGCGCCAACTCACGGACACGTGGACGCAGAACCGGCTGGGCCAGTGGGGCGACTGCAACGTGGACCGCGAGGCGAAGGACATCGTCTCGCCGTACCCCTACACGACGGCGGCCGAGCACTACGCGGCGCTGCGCGCGGCGGCCGAAGCGCGCGGCGGTCCGACGAAGCACACGCGCGCGACAATGCCTGAGTGGGACGGCTGGTATCGGCGCGGCGCGCGCGAGACTCAGTGGACCTACGGCCGCAATCTGCAAACCTCGACGATGGTCTCGCTGCTGAAGCCCGACTATCAGAAGCGCTTGGTCCAGATGGCGTACCACGAGTCCGTTTCGAACTCGGCGCAATGGATGGCGGCGTTCTGCTATCCAGAGGGCCTCATGCGCTGGTGGGCGGAGTTCTCGATGAACGAGATCGAGGTGCTCGTCACGCCGCACCAAGTGCAGCTCACGGCCGGCGTCGCCGACAACTTCGTGCGCAAAATCCTGATCGACCAGAAGCACGTCATGGAAGTGCCGCAGTGGTACGGCGAGAGCGTCGGCTTCTGGAACGGGAACCAGCTCATCGTCTGGACGGCCAACGTGCAGTCGTGGACGTTGTCGCACTCGATGTTCGAGTACAGCGACAAGCTCGAAGTCATCGAGACGTTCACGCCCACGGAGAACGGCGGGCTCGTCGTCGACGCGACGTTCTACGATCCCGAGGCGTTCGTGCGGCCGCTGCACATCTCGACGCCGTGGAACCGCACCGGCGGCATCGAGGACGCGGATCGCCGCTATACCTACGTCGAATGCCGCGTGCAGAGCACGATCGTCAACGGACCCGACGGCCGCCCGACGCAGCTGACGTTCGGCGACGAAGGCTACATCGACTACTTCGGCCGCCCGTGGGCGGAGAACTGGGAAAAGCACTTCGAGCAGGGCTGGGAAGAAGAGCCGGCGGCGCGGTAGCTAGAGCCACCCGAATGCGCGCGCCATGGTCGCGTACATCCCCGCGGCCAGCGCGACGTAGAGAAGCAGCGCCCAAATTTTCGCTCGCGACCGTGGTTATCGGCCAGATGCCGAGAATCTCGCGGCCCGGAGTCGCAGCTAGGGCACGAGCCAGCCCACGATCCAACCAACCGGAGTCAAGAGGATCAGCGAGACGACCCCGACCGACGCGTAAGTCAAAGCCGTCAGCGGCTCGACTTTCACCAAGCCGAGCCATTCGGCGGCGATCGACGTCTCGCTCGCCTCGAGCCAGTCGAACACGCGCGTCTCGATGCGCGCACGCTGGCGGCCGCTCGGCTCGAGCGCGGACCACAGATTCATGAGCTCCGTGTCGTTCATGCCGCTGCTCCGCGAGATTTCCCGAGCGCCTCGATGCGCTCGCCGAGGCGAACACGCGCGCGCTCGAGGATCTTGCGCACGTTCGCGGCCTCCATGTCGAGCTGCGCCGCGATCTCGCTGGCGTTGAGATCCGAGCCGTAACGAAGACTGACGATCTCGCGCTCGCGCGGCTCGAGCTCGGCCAGCGCTTGCAGCAACGCAGCGCGCTGCCTCGTGAGATCGATATCGGCGGCGATGTCGCCGGTAGGATCCGCGACGTCCGGCAACTCGCCGGTCGCCGTCAGCTCGGGTCGCCGCCGCCGAAAGCGGCGCCGCGTCGTATTCACGGCGATCGCGGTGAGCCACGCGGCGAAGCGCGTGCCGGAGCGTGGGCTATAGCGGTCGAGCGACGTCAGCGCGGTCAACATCGCGTCCTGCGTGACGTCCTCGGCCTCGGCATCCGAGCGCAGCATGCCGCGCACGGTACGGAACACGCGCTGCACGTGCTGGCGATAGAGGCGCTGATGAGCAGCGCGATCGCCGGCGCGCGCTTGCTCGACGAGCTTGAGCACGGCGTCTTCCTCGAGCGCTTGCGTCTCGCCGCCGAACAACACCGACAGCGCGTTGAGGAGCCAGACAAACGGCCGCGCTGCAGAGGGCAGCGCGGCCATGGTTGCCGTCAGGATCATCGTTCCACCTGCTGCAGATAGCCCATCGTCCAGACCGACGACGTCATGATGCCGACGATCGCGATCGCGACGAAGAGAAGCGGCGCCATAGTCAGCAACCCGAGAGCGACCGCGCCGAGGATCCCCCACACGGTGGCCGAGAGCGCGACGATTCCAGTGATCGGAGCGATCACCAGAAAGCCGACGACGCT